>Ga0302319_10000356_pt1 | contig 101917 bp, 99 predicted proteins | sample Bog_T0_2_FD_203319 | JGI IMG/M metagenome (GOLD analysis project Ga0302319, IMG submission 203319) | Peat permafrost microbial communities from Stordalen Mire near Abisko, Sweden - Bog_T0_2 | ecosystem: Environmental > Terrestrial > Soil > Wetlands > Peat | place: Sweden: Abisko, Stordalen... | reverse complement strand
GCCGCCGGCTCATTTTATCGGCTCTTGACCTTTCACCCGAACAGGGCAAAATAGCAGGCACAACTGAAAGGAAAGATATGCTCAAAACCGACAAGACCAAGGAAGAAGCCGTGTCGGCCGACTTCTTCCTGTACATGAAGCAGTTCGGCGAGGGTTGCGACTATTCGATCGGCTGCGGCGAGAAGCTGGTGCCGATGCAGACCAGGGCCAAGCATCCCGACTGCACAACGGTCACGCAGGCGGCAATCCAGGAGGCTATGGAGATCATCCAGTCGCACGGCGGCACCAGCGAGGACAGTATTGGACCGTCCGTGCAGACGGCCACCATCTTCGTCAAAGCTGCCAGCCATACGCTCAACCTCACCGCCGTGCGTGAGAAGGAAGAGGCCGAGGCAGCGAAGGCCGAGGAGGCGGAGCGGCTGGAAGTTCGCCGCCAGACGTACTTGAAGCTGAAACAGGAATTCGGAGACGCGGGAGCCTGATCATGAGCAGAGTCAACCACCCGGCACATTACGGCGGCAAGGACAATCCTTACGAGGCGATCAAAGTGATCGAGGCGTGGGATTTGGACTTTTGCCTGGGCAACGCAGTCAAATACATTTCCAGGGCCGGCAAGAAGGCGGCTGACACGTCGGAAGATCTACAGAAGGCTGTCTGGTATCTGCAACGGCGGATTGGGCAGCTGGAAGCGGAGAAGACGGCGATCGCGGCGATGGAAGAACAGAAAGCAGAGTAGCCATGGAACTTCCTCTTGGACAACTTCGCAACGAATATGTCGACGGTCTTGATGACGCCGAGCCCGTTGATCGTATAGAGTCCATCCGTCAGTTCGTGCTGGACGTGATGGATAGAGTAGAACAGACTGACGAGGAGACGCTGTACATACAGCTTCTAGCCGTTGTAGAGAGTTATCAGAAGGCCAGTCATGCTTAGCCGTCGTCAATTCCTCAGTCGTTTCTTCGTTGCTGTGCCCTTGGCTCCGCTAGCTGCCACGCCGGGGCTTTTGGAGCGCTGTCTTGCCTGGCTGAGCAAGTGGTGCCAGCCTCGCCGGGTTTGGCACAAGCTCATGACGCCCAGGTTCACCAAGGACGTCGACGAGTTGAGGACCTGGAAAATGGATATCCGGGCAGTGCTCAGCGACAACGCCATCAAGGACATGATGGACGAAGACGAAAGGACTTACTGGCAATACCTCGGCATAAGGGGTAGCACATGAACAAGATCTACGTCCGCTGGTGCCCGGTCTGCTGCGAGGTGCGGCAGAGAGCCAACTTCTGTCCCCGGTGCGGCCGGCCGACTCAGGACATGGGTCGGGTCCGGGGTGTATTTGAGATGATGTTTCACTGGTTTCTGCGGGTGCTGCGAATCCCGCGAAGGGAGAAGCGATGAGCGTGGTCACCAACTTTGTTCTAATCCTCAGCTGCAGCGAGGATGACGGCAACGAGAAGCAGGGCGAGCCTCACGAGTTGGTCAAGCGGCTGTCCAGGGAAAGCGGCGTGGACCTTGTCCGCGTCGATTACCTGGCCGGCGGCACCAAGTACATGGAGTGCTCCGTGTACGTGGCGGCCAAGAACTGCGCCAACCTGGATGATTTTTACAAGACCTTTCAGGCTATCCCGTGGCGAGACCCCGCGCGGGTGCAGTTGCTGGTCAAACGGGATCAAGAGGAGATTTTCAAGCTGATTCCCACCGCCGATCCTGGGCCGGTGCCGGAGGCCAGATACGTGAGCTGGCAAGTTGACGGCAATAGCAATATAAGGATCTGGGAAGGGGCGATCGGCCACCAGCGGACGATCGCCGGTAAGACGGTAACGGTTATTGGTATCGAGCTGATCCCTGGAACTACCGAACGGTATGCTCTCAAGTGTGTGATTCCCGCCGGATATCAAAGCTAGGGAGAAGCAATGAAATGGGCCAAGATTAAATACGAGAACGACTGGGGCAGCCGCAAGGTGTTTGTCGGCAGCGTAGAGTTCAAAATACCTAAGAGTGGCAAGCTGCTGGTTAAGTTTCCGGACGGGCACGAACAAACTGTGAAGATCTCCAGCAAGATAGTAACCGAGACGGTCAGCGACATGGGCCGCAAGTCCGAGGTGGTCAGTGTGATCCCGGTGGCGGTCTTTGACTATCACGGGACAACCATCCAACAGCCACTGCACGAGATCAAGAATATCCGGGTGGCCGAAAGCGAATGACGTACGTCCGTGCCAGAGTGGCTTAATGGTACGCAGGTAAACCCCGAGGTGCCCCCTGCAGGGCGAGACCGAGGGGTTCGCAGGTTCGACTCCTGCCGGATGTAGTTATCATGGAGGATGTATGAGCGAAGCACCCCCAGCTCGACAATCACCAGCTCAGTCGTTGCTGTATCGGTCTGAAACACACGACTCGCTTACGGAGTACAGCAACCAGGTCGGCCATGATCTGTATCTCAATCCGTGGTGGGGTCTGCGAACGGTTGCGCCGGGCTCGGCTTCCAACTTGTACCGGGCCATGACCAACCTGATGGGCGTGCCTGATCTGTGGTTCAACGGCAACTTTCACGAGCTGCTGTGGGGGCCGCGTGATCTGCCGCGTCTGTGGCGTCCTGCGTTCAACTGCAACCTGTCGGCTAACGGCCCGATCTACCGGCATTACTGGCTGCCCTGGCGGGCGGCGACAATGTCACTGGAGAACGACGATCGGCCTGACAGTGGACGTCAGGTTTACCTTCCCCGAGGCTGCGGCGTTCAGGACAGCGGCGTCGACACCGACGACGTGAGCTACTACGCCGGCTACTACCGCAGCATTCTCAACGAGATCCGCCAGTACGCCATCGACGGCGTCAGCGGGGCAGCCATCCGCACGATGACCACTCGCATGCGGCCAAGACCCGAACAGACGATTATCCCGTTTTCGTCAATATCGCCGACTGCGTACATTGAGCCGCCGCCGGGAGATCCAGGCCCGCAAGGTCCCGAGGGTTCAGTTGGTGTCTCAACGACCGGTCAGGGTAGCCATATCGGCACGCCGTACATCAATCGAAACGGCGATGCGTTCGTACGTGAATATCTCGGGATGCCTAACCGCGACGGCGGAGCAGCGTCGCGGGAGTACGTGGATCGCCTTCGGCAGTACAACGAGCAAGCTATCCTGCACAGTATGGGCATCGACCCAGCGCAAGAAATACGTGAGATGGTGGCCGAGCAGGATTCCATGGCTGCCGCCGCAGACCAGATAGTCAATGACTTCACCCGTGCCCGGATGCGTGAAGACAGCTGGGTGCCGCCGATCATGCCGCCGGCTGCCCTGCCTGACGCCGTGGCCGATGCAGACGCCAATCCCGCGCCGCCGGTAGAATCCAACGATAGCCTGGGTGATGCCGGCGCTACTCTGACCGATGTTTTGCGTCATTATCAGCAGTCGAACCCGCTGAACCATAGGGTTAGTCTTTTATTTGACGAAGCCCATGACCTTACCCCGGAAATAGTCGCAGCGGTGTTAAACGATCTGCTGCCCGGCGGCGTGACCAAGCTTGCCGCCGAGCTAAAGCCCACGTTGAGCGAGGAGCTGCGCCGCCGGCCGGTTCGCAAGGTCACCAAGCTGATACCCGTAAGTTCTAAACCTCTTTTGCAGTCTTAACCAGTTTAATCAGGAACAACATGATCACGCCACTTCAATGCACCGGTGATGACGCCTTCGAGCACATCACCAACTTCATCGACATTCAGCTGGACGCCTTGTTCAACGAGGATGACAATCATCCCATTCCAGCGTTGAGCGGAACTCTTGATATTGTCCGGTGCGGCATCGTGCCCAACTTGTGCTTGCAGGACCGGATCACCAAGGCGTACAGTGAGCACTGGAAAGTGCAGTGGAATGTCGCGAGTCAGGGCCGCTATGTCACGTTCGAGCTGATTCCGACAACCCCCATGCAGCCCAACGGGCAGTAACGCAAGGAAGATCGTCATGGTCAAGGAAGATCAAACGCTGGAAGACGTCATTGCCACCTATACCATCTTGATGCAGAAGGTGGACTGCCAGGTGCCCATGCAGCTGGCAGCGCTGTGGATGCAGTTTGTCAATGAGCTGCACGGCTTTGCCCGAGAGAACCAGCGCAACGAGCCGCTGATGTTCCCTTTCTTCCCTGTCGGTTCCCCGGTTCCCGCCGTGGTTCCCTTGCCCAAGGGCGAAATCCACCCGCTGGCTGCACCGTACAACCCGCCGGCTGCCGTGGAGGTAAAGGCGGTGGACGAGCCCGAGCCTGCCAAGCTGGTGCTGGAAGCCCCGCCTTACACGGACGAGCGTGGCGACATCCCGCTGGACGTCAACATGCTCGTGCGATACTACCACGACGGGTCGCAACTGGAGCTGACTCGCCTGACCGGGGCCAACGTTCTGCGGGTGATCAACGGCGGCTTGCAGGTGTTGAGTTGCCTGCTGGAGCGTCTGGTGGTCTCACCTCAAGATCGCGGCCTGATGGTCAGCGCACAGCAGGCTATAGAGAAGGCAGCCGGCAGTATCGGACAGGAAGCCGACGACGCCCTGGTTGACGAGCTGGCGCTGGGGCGAAGCCGCAAGCACCTGTCGGTCGGGCAGGTCACCATCAACGGGCATCTGGCCCATCCTGATTTGCCGTATCGTTCGCCGCCTATTCCGCGTGAGCGTGAGTCTGAGACCGAGCCTGAATCACCCCGGCGTGACCCAACAGCGCAGGAGACAGCGGATAAGCAAGCTCGTAAGGAAGCCGGCCGGGCCAAGCAGCGGGCTTCCTGGACTCCCGAGCGACGACAGAGGATGCGGGATGCGATGATTAACCGGCGCAAGACCGATTCTGCGTTTCAACGATCAAAGCTGTCCGAGGGATATACTGGAACACCAAGTTACAACGGTAATGGGCAGGCAGCCGTGCCCGCTGTATGATGTGAGCCATGCGATACCTGTTTCACCAGCTGTACCTGTTCATTGCCGGTCATCATCCCTGGTCGCCTTGCTGGCTGGGGTTGCATTGCTGGTCCATGCCGGGCGGTTGGTGTGAGCGCTGCGGCAAGTGCGACCTCATTTTTCGCGACGTGTTAGGTGATCATGACGGCTGCGGCAAGGTCTGCAAGCATTTCATTCGCGAAAAGGAGATACTGACATGACCACGGCGGAATTAAAGAACGTGCTGATTGGTGTCGTAAATCAGCACGGCCCAGGATTGGTGTTGGCGTTGCTGGCCCAGGCTATCCGCGAGTCGGCCGATACTCCCAACGATGCGCTGTCAATTCCTCAGCAGGAAACACGGTCGGTGATCTACCGGGCTGTCGCCGTCGAACTGGAGAACATTGTTGGCACCCTGACGTGAGGCATCATGCTCAAGCTGAGTTTCTACGAACTGGTCAACCAGCCGAACGGCGTGCTGTTCACTGAGAAGAGCAAGGCCGGCCTGTTCATGAAGGTCGAGTCGTACCCGGAATACAAAGGCGGCCCGGACATCTTCTTCCGCTTTCGCGTCATGGCTGGATCTCGTGACTTTGATGAATCACTGTACCGGGTCGATCAGTACGAGCCCGGCGATCCATTCCACATGCCCGTCGACGGCGAATACTCTGTGTTCGAGAAGTACGAGCTGACGTTATTCAGGGATGTAATCAAGAAGGCTAAGCCGGCGGAGATAAACCTATGAGCAAAGACTTAGACATCGACGCGATGAACAACCAGGAGCTTAAAGCCGAAATATTGAAGCTCCATCACGCTATCCGCAAAGTAGTGACCCGACGAGCCGACGATTTGTGCTGGCGTGACATATACACGGATCTGGCCAAGCTCGTCGGGATCGAATTCTGCCCGCAACTGATCGCCGACCCGGAACAGTTTGCCAGCAACTGCCGGAAGTTTGATCAGAGCCTCAGGACAGGAGGCGACTACGTTCCTGTATTTGTCGAGAAAAAAGATGATCGAGCAAATGGTTGAATGGGTGTCCATCTGACTGAGCCGGCGGTTTCTCAGCCGTATTTGGAGCGGATGCGGCGAGCCGATATTCGGCTGGTCGATGACGGCCTTCTGGTTTGTCGCCTACCGCTGGTGGATGATCGAAGTCCGCGATCCGGTCAAGCATTTCTACCGCAAATCATGATCGCTGGTCGATAAACCTTCTGCGGAGTAATATCGATCTGTGCCGCTCACGGACGAGCAGCAAAAATGACGAGCAGCAAGCAAAGGAGTACAGAAATGACGATAGAAGTCGGTCTGACAATTATCGGTATGGCTGGTTCGGTTTTCGCTGGATTCGTACTCGTTATATTGTTTCTAGTACGGCAAGCGGCTAAGTTCGGAGTGTTGGAGACGTTAGTCCACCAGCACGATAAGCGAATCGATAAAATGCTGGACTACATGATGCGCCGTGCCCAGAGCGAAGTGTTACAGCGACACATGGGTAAGTACGAGTCACCGTTACAACTGACCGAAGAAGTGAAACAGTGGTACCGCGACAAGGCCGATGAGCTGCGTGAGTTCTACCGGACGGTTGGACATAGTTTTACTAACAAAGAATTGTTTCTTGAGATAGACCATCGTTTCGGTCCGTGGATTCTGGAGAACGTTTGCGTGCCTTACGGGTTGATAGCCGGATCATGTATCGAAGCCGCCATCGCCGTGGCTTCGGAAGGTCACGCTGAGGCTGCACACGGACAAGAGGCGGCATATGGACAATGAACAAAGAAACAAGCTGTACTATTCCGTCGAAGCGCTCGAACAGATTTACCTTAAGGCATTGGAGGCCAGCGCCGACGCCATTGTGGTCATCGCTGACGACGGACAAATCGTCGTGTTCAATGCCCAGGCCGAATTTTTGTTCGGTTATGCCCGCTCGGAAGTTATCGGCGAGAAGATTGAGATTCTCATTCCCGACGACGTTAAAAAGCGTCATCCGCTTTTGCGTGACGGCTACATGAACGAGCCGCGTGTGCGTGAAATGGGCAGTGGTCTTCCGTTGCGCGGACGACACCGCAAGGGGCATACGTTTCCCGTCGAAGTAAAACTGAGTGCTATGACCATTCCGAAGTTCGGGTTGCATGCGCAAGCAGTAATACGTCGGACCGGCGATAATCAACTACCGAGTCAAATCGCCGTGTCGTGTCCTGTGATTGTCGAGAAACCGTCTGGGGAGTAATATGGTCTGTGTCGCTCATGGATGGGCGGCAAAGGAGCAAGGATGCCCGAGACCAGCCAGGCTGTCCGCATTGCACGGCTGCCACGCCATCAGTACAAGAAGTCATACGACACCCTGGCCAAGGCCGCCGCCGGCGCAAGCCCCGGCATTCCCGGACGCCTGCTGCGGTCGTTTGTGCCCATTGGCGACCGCCGCGAGGATCTGGAGCCGTGGGAGAAGGCCCGCGTTGAGCAGGGGCAGAGCAACTGGATGCCGGATATCATCCAGGACGACGCCACTCCCATTCCCAATATGATGGCCAGTCCGGGCAAGCAGGGGTTGCTCAAAGCTTTGCTGATGGGCGGCCTGGGCGCTGGCGTGGGAGCCCTGGGCGGAAACATCGCTGGCGGGCATACCGGGGCTGGCGCTGCCATTGGCGGCGGCCTGGGCGGCTTGTACGGCCTGGGCACAGGATATCTCGACCAACACCACAAGAACGACGATTTGACTGAGGTTATGCGTCGTATGCCACCGGGATCGACCAAGCGTGATCTGGACAATGAGCGGATGCTCGACACGGCGATGACCAGCCGATTCAAGACAGGCGGCCATGAGGGGGAGAATTGCCCGCATTGCGGGGCATCAATGGAACGGGGCGACGACGGAAATTGCAACCGCTGCGGCAAGCCGTGGCCCGAGCATCGCAAATCAGCTTTTGCGCTGTCCCCGTTTGCCGCCGGCTTCCTGCACGGCTGTTTTGAGCGGGGCATGAGCCTGCACCAGACTGCCGACACGATCGTCAAGCTGGCTGCCGTGATGGAGCCCTCGGCCATCGACGAGCTGCTTGACGGCTTGGAGCAGCTGGAGAAGGCAGCCAGCGAGTTCGGCGCAATTGCCAAGGAAGGCCCTGCGCTGGTCGAAGGCGCCAAGGGCTTGTTCGGCGCTGGTGAGGAAACCAAGGGCTTGGGCGGCATGGGCGAAGCCGGCAAGGGTATGGCGAGCGGGATGCAGGAGGCGCTGAAAACGCGGCCGCCGGCTTCAATGTTATACGGGGCCAACCCGCTGCCCAAGATGAATCTTGAGCCACCGGTCGCACCTTCCAGAGGATTGTATACGCCTCCGCGAATGCGGCCTCAACCTTCGCCTCAGCCGCGACCGGTTGCTGAGTCTGTCATGCCTGCTCCATCCAGGCCCTCAGCGCCTTCCACGGGCCGGCTGGGCATGCCTGGTGAAGCAGAGTTGCCACCGAGTCCGGGTTCACCGCCTGCTCCAGCTCCTGCTCCAGCTCCAGCTCCTGCCGGCGAAACAGCGGCAGCAGCGACGCCGGCCGGCGAAACGCCGGCTCCCGCTCCCGGCACGCCAGTCAAGCCGCCAATGACTGCAATGCAGCGGGCCAAGCAGGTCGGCAACGTCGGCATGTCTGCAGCCCAGACGCTGTTTGGCGGTTACGCCGGACAGAGCACTGGCGCTGAGCTGGGCAAGGACTTCGGCGACGTCGATCCCAACACCGGACAGCTGCAGCACGAATTGATGTGGCGAGGGCTGGGCGGTTTGACTGGTGCGGCGGCTTTCAATCCGGCGGTGGGCCGGCAGATGGAAGGTGCAGCTGGTGCGAGCGGATTACGTCGCATGCTGACCAATCCTTATTTGCGCACGGCCAACACAGCCATGCTCAGCAATTTTACCGGCAGCAGTCTGGACAAGCTGTTTCCCAACCAGACCGGCGGCAATGCACAAAAGGCGATGACGCTGGGCGGATTGGCGGTCGGTGCCGGCACCAGTGGTCTGCGGGCGCTTGCGCCGGAAAATAAGGCGCTGCAGAGTTTTAATCAGGCCACACACGACTTTGCGATGGGGTCTACGCTCGGCTACACCAACCCGGCCGAAGTTGCATCCACACTGGCCGGCTCCGCCAACCGTTTGCGAGGAGGACTAGGTCAGATCAGTAAGGCAGTTGCTCCAAACAGTGGTTTCACTAAGGCGATCGGGGCGGAAGGTCCGGTCGCTAAGACATTGGACTGGGTTCGGGCTGGCACTGGCGGAATGGAAGCAGGCACGCCTACCAGCTTGATGAGAAACCTCGGTCGTGGCACCAACCTGGCTGCATTAACGGCCACTGGCGTCGGCAGCGCTTACGATTTGCATCAGCGAGCAGCACGAGCTGTCGAGGTAGCCAAGCAGCACGGCATGTCAGCGGCACAGTGGAACGACAGTGTAACTCAGCAGCTGGGAAATATTCAGAACGCTTCCGGGCCTGGCGTCAATCCCGAGATGAAGACGCAAGTGGCGATGAGCAGCGGCATGCTTACGCCAGGTGATATTCAGCAAGCCAACGGCGATCCGAACAAGCTGCTAGAGGCAGCACGGCGAAACGCACAGGATCAGCAGACCGCCTTGCAAGGTAAGCCGTTGCCCGGCGAAGACCCCAATGCTGCTGCCACGGCGGTGCGCAACCAGGCGTACGGTCCGATTCGGATGACAGAGGCGGCAGGCGGTCCGGCGTTCGATGCGTTCGATAAGGTCAAGCCGACTGCTGGTGATTTTATGAGCGGAGTAAAGAATATCTGGTCGTTAGCCACCGATCCAGCCAAACGACAGATGGCCAGCGATATTTCAGCAGCTCAACAGAATGACCCCGAAGCTATTAAACGGCTCGCCAATAGTTCGCTAGTCAAACAACTAGCTCCTCAGATTATGGCATCTGCCGGAGGCAGTGATCCGGTTGTCGCCAGTTTAGGCAAAGAGCTTGCAGCTTATCGTGGTGGAGATGATGCAGCCGGAGAGCGAATTACCAACATCATCAAGAGTGATCCGAAAATGACGCAGTTGATGGCGAAGGCAATGACCGGCGGTGCAGGCGGGGCGACAGCTATTGTCGGATTGATGAGTTTTCTGGACCCGATGTTAAAGCAACTTGGCTTCAATAAGAATAACAGTTGGGAGCCGGCACAAAAGATCACCGCAGTGTTAGGTTTGATCATGTCATTAGCCGGACTGGCGTTCGGTGCCGGCGGAGCGCCGGGCATCGGCGGAGCACTGGGCGGCGCTGGAGCCTTGGGCTTGAGCGCAGCGCTGGCACCGGAGTACGGTGGCAAACAGTGGGACATCTGGCATGGAGGCAATCCGTGGGGTCCAACCCCAGCTCCTAAGAGTTAAATCAGGGTCGTGCCGGAAGCGGGTGACGTGTCATGACGTCTCATGAGCCGGCACGATAAACAGTGGAAGATGCCGGGGAAAAAACCCGTAACGACGTCTTCTGGACAGGCTGGCAGGGATGACTTGTGGATCTTTGATTCACTCAAGGGTAAAAGATACCCCGGTAACCCGGCCCTTGCATCTTTGCGAACGCTCCTGTTTACACGCTCAGGAAAGCCGGGGCATAACCCCGGTCAGTGAGCCTGTCCTACCTGGTTTTGTCATGAAGACTGCCTTTGTCACAACGTGCCGGGACCGGCTGGCCAATCTGCAGACTACGTTGCTGAACAATGTGGCGATGACGCGTCCCGAGGACAACTACGTGTTTATCGTCCTGGACTACAACTGCAGTCAGGGATCGTTCGATTGGGTGCGCCGCACGATGGTCAACAACATCCATGCCGGCATCGTCAAGGTTTACCGTGAGTTCGCCGCCCCCCGATTCATCATGTCGCACGCCAAGAACGTGGCGATCCGCCTGGCGATGGCCGAGCAAGCCGACATTATCGTCAACGTCGATGCCGACAGTCTGCTGGATCAAGACTACCTGTCGCAGCTGGGCAATTTGCGGCACGTCCTGCCCGGTAACCCTCAGGCCGTGTTGGGCGTCATATCCTCCCCTGGCGGCAATGGCCGCATTGCTGCATCGGCGGCGGCGATGGCGCAGCTGGGTGGCTATGACGAGCACATGAACGCCGGCTGGGGCTACGAGGACTGCGATCTGATATTCCGGGCTGAGAAAGCCGTGAACATCAAGTGCAGTTTTGTCAATCTCGACCACAGGTGCGTGTTGCCTAACTGCGGCCCCAGCGAGGCCGGCCAGCAGGACGTCGACACGACTATCGGCAAGTCCAGGGCGATCCACATTTGCATCGGCAACGACAATCTTCTTCACAATCGCATCAATCCCAACGGCAGCGACTGGGGCAAGGCAACCCTGATCGACTGGCAGGACCACACTGTCTTCATGCCGATGACCGTTGCCAGGAGTTAATCGTGAGAACAGACCGCATTTCCGTGGTGATCATGAACTGGGCCAGATCCGCCAACGTGATCCGTTTTGTCAAGCAGTATCACGGCTGCCACAACATCGGCGAGATCATCGTCTGGGACGCCAGCGTTGCCAGCCCTTTGCCGCCAGGCGTGTTCGACGACTTGAAGGACAAGGTGCATTACGTCAGGTCTCATCACGATTTTGGCCTGTACCCCCGCTACATGATGGGCGCTGCCGCCGAAGGCAACTCGGTGATGATCGTCGACGACGACCTGCTGTTGCCGGCTTCAACCATTGACGCGCTGCACGATTATCACAAGAAAGATCCGCTGACGATTCACGGCTTGATTGGACGCCAGCCGACGCTGGACGGCAACTACACGCCCCATCTGGTGGTTGGCCCGTGTGAGATCGTCCTGACTCGTGCTCTGATCACCAGCCCGTGGCTGTGCGGCCGTGCGGTGGCCTGGGGCACCAAGCACATCCGCGAGCTGCCCGGCGTGCCCACGGGCAACGGCGAAGACATCGTCCTGTCTTACACGGCGATGGCCGAAAGCGGTCGGCTGAACCGGACCTACAAGCTGGCGTACTCCAACGAAGACCGGGGCAATCCCCAGGCAATCAGCACGAGGTTCAAGGCTCACGGGCAGCATCGCTCGGCCGTGGTCAAATGGTGCCGCCGGTACATTATGGACGGCAGACAAACCCCGGTGCTCAAGTGAAAGCTATTGACAACTGTGAGCTGCTAATTTAGATTTTCAAGCGCTGCCGTTCTTCCGTTGCCCGCCGTGTGGCGGAAGAAGTTAAGGATGACAAAAGTTGTTTTGCGCCACGGCGATGTCGGCTGAGGGTTTTCTGACGGAAGAACGTGGCTGAGCCGCAGGCAAGAATGGACGCTTGCCCCGTCAGACTAACCTCAGTTGTTCAAGGAGCCGGCCATGCGTCATGCCAAGTCATCGTTTCGCGTACTTCAACTGCTCTGTATCGGCTTGCTGGCCGGCTGCTCGGTCTTGAGCACCCAGATCGACACCACCAAGATCTCCGGCACTACCACCCGCGTGCTGAACCGTCACGACGCCTACATCAACGCCGATACTACGCTGGACATGGCTACTCGGACGCACGACCTGGGCCAGTCGTCCTTTGTCCGCAGTGAGCTGGTCAACCCCACGGTGCAGGCCAGCACTATTTCAGCGCCGCTCAACGACGTGTGCAATCGCACCGACGTTTACGACCACGCCAACGCCAAGCTGCCGTCTTATAAGCTGCAAGCCAACCTCAACGACACCAAGATCCTACGTGAAGTGCTCACCGCTGGCGGAGCCAAGCCGGCGACCAACTAACTGTGTTCTTCTGTGGGTTCTTCTGCGGGCAAAATCCATGATGCAGCTTTATCGTATCACCCCAGCCGGAATTACCGATCTCAAGACCATCACCGCCCAGACGTTGTCTGAGGCTTTGGCTCCGATCATCCAGGGTGCCGAAAGTGATCTGCAGACCTACGCCTTGAACATCGTCGGCATTGCTATCGACGCCGGCGCTGCCGGTGACCAGGACACGCTCGACCAGGTTAATGATCAAGCTTTGGCGCTGCTGGAAGCCAACCGGCTGCGGATTGCCGCCAACGCCGACGCTATCTTCGCGGCAGTCGTCCCGGTGATTCTCAACTTTGCCTTGAAGTTCGCCGCCAACGTATTGATCCCCGGCGGCGGAGCCCTGATTCCGCCGATCAGCATCCCGATGGCCTGATCCTGGTGGATTTTTCTAGAATTCTCTTTACCTGCCCCCGGTAGTCTGGGTAGTATCTTTCACGGTACACCGATTGCGTACAACCCTAATTGCATCCAGGATACAGCAAACGGTATGGAGGCCAACGGTATCATGCAGGTTCCCGCCAATGAAGAACGACCAGGAACAGCCCTACAGCCGGCGGCGGCACATCACCGCTCGCGAGCTTCGAGGACTGGGGTTTTATCTCTCCGAGATGATCCCCAACGAAGCTTTCGTGCGGCGTATTGCCGTTGACTTGGACCCCACCGAGCCCGTCAACGACGGGACGCCCACTTGCCGTCTATTAGTCGCAGAGCCTTTTATCGACCCGACACATTGTCTAGTCGAGATGGCTTAACTCTTGAGCTGGCTCACCCTTTCGGGTAAAACCTCCGACGAGCACTTAAGTTCATCGGAGGTTTTACCGTGTCCACACGTCGAGATTTCCTGCGTTTAGCCCTGGGTTCTGCCGCCGCTCCTTCTGCCTTGCTGTCGCTGCCGGATGATACTACTGCCATGTCTGCCATGTCAGGTTCGTGGAGCGAGCATCACGGGGCGCAGCCGATCGTAACCGCCAGGGTGGAGCTAACCACCGACTTCACAGCTGCCAAGAGCAAGATGCGCTTGAAGGTCGGTGCAGATGAGCACATCGGTTTGATATGTACCGAGGCTAAAGTTGACCTGACCAAGCACGATGCTGCCGATTTACACGACACATATTTCACGCTGATTGCCTTGGGCGGTAACCCGTCAATTCACACTAATATTTCGCCGAAGATGGCCAACGTGGAGATCACCGGACATCTGGATGGTCAGCCGTCCGTGTGTTACGCCTGGGTCGACGGCCAGCAGTATATGCTGCCGTACGAGATGACCAAGACCGTCGTCCATCACGGCGGCTGCAACATGATCGAAGCAACGTTGCGTGGGTGGATTAAGGTCGACTTGCCGTTGCTTAAACCGTGGCTGGATTCTCGAATTGTTTGTGTGCGATCGTGTCCGAGTTGTTGGCAGGCCAGCGCTTCATTCGTGTTGAATGACAACATGCAGGTTTTTCCGGCACGCATCAACGACACGTCAGAACTTAGAAGCTGGGAGGATGAGGGAATCATCACTACGCACGCGGAAACTTGTTATCGTTGCGGCGTGCAGGCAATTCGACGTAAATATTTTACGCTGGATCAGGTTACCCGGCTGCACATCGAGCCGACCAGCGTGCAGATAGGCTTCGGTGGGACTATGCCTTCCGACGTCTTTAACATGCGGCCTTGGATCGACCAGTGCCCCGTCGTTATCACTATCAACAAATAAGGACAGCCATGTCTGACTCGGGAACAATCATCGGGATCTGCATCAGCCGTCCGGATCGGCTTGGGCTTCTCTGCCGATCGATCCGGTCGTTCAATGCCCAGACCTATTTGAATAAAAAGCTGTTGATCATCATCAACGACGAAAACTACGAGAGGGAAATCGTCACCAGAAACGACATGAGCAATGCCGCCTTGCTTATGGTTCATCAGCCTGTCAGCCTGCATGACATGGTAATTGTCGGTTTGCGTGCGGCACTGGATTGCGGCAAGTACGTCATGTTCTGGGACGACGACGATGTCAGCCATCCCGACCGGCTGGTCAGACAGATCAGCGGCTGCATGCCGCTGTCGCCGTGTTATCTAAGCGGGGCGATGTATCACTACTTCGACAGCAACGAGCTGTTCACCATCGACTATGAGGAGCGGTACAGGGATATGTGGACGCGGATTGTCGAGACCAGCATGGTGGCCTATGCCGATGATCTGCGGGCGTTGGATCTGCCTCGGGCGCTGCGGCGTAAGACCCAGCCGGCGGCCGCCATCGGTCGCAGCTTGATGGACAAGCAAAAACACCTGTACAACTGCCCGTACGAGTGGTGGTGGATGAAGGTCGGCATCCGGGGCGACAATTTGCAGGGGTACGAAAATCTTCGTCGCAAGACCGGCAACACCGCGCAGTGCGTATCATCGCTGACGCTTCTACGCCGCCTATCGTTCATTGAGACTAATTTGGACAGGTATATCTGGGATGGGCCGGTCGACGTCTGCGGACACGACGGCAGGGCATTTGTCTACAACCCGACGCAACAGCACTATCCGCAGATTCCCGCCATCGGAGACAACAGCGAAGTTGAACAAGTCGTGGAGAATCTATGATAACGATGACGGAAAAGCCGGAGCTTAGCTACAAAGAAATTGTCGTGGCAATGCGTCTGCCGGTCGGCTCGACCTGCATTGAGATGAGCATTGAGCTGGATATTCCCACGGAGACCATCCGCTCTATTCTCAAACGTCTGCGGGACAAGACCGGCTACCGGCGAAAGTCATTGCTGACTGCCTGGGCCGATCGCAACCAGAGATGGCTGGTCAAAGAACAAAAACGCCTTAACGGAAACAATTGACATGGACACAAAAGAAACAGGATCGGGATGGACAATCATCCCGTCCGAGCAAGCCTGGGAGTCGTACTGCCGCCAATACGAGGAAGAAAGGGGATGGCAGCAGATCGAATGGAAGAGTAAGCCGGCTGAGTATCCGTGCATGATCAGCAGCTACTCGCCTCACCTGTACTCCGTCGTCAACGCCTTTGTCTACGTATCGCAAGCTCAACAGTTGCTGAATGTGGCCGGGCACACCAAGAAGCAGCCCAGCGCCGGCCCCGGACGCAGCCAGGTCAACTTTAATCGCTACGTTCGGGCCAACCTGCTGGCGATCTGGCGTTCGCTGCGACCCGACTCTCAAGGCTATGCCGCCGGGCAGAGCGCCGAGCAGGCCCAGGACGCCGTGATTGAGGCTTTGAGCGACTGCGACCGCTGGGACGCAGCTGCCATCAAGGAGCGGGCCAACATGAACGGCAACGACGTTTTGAGTCAGCTGGAAACGAACGAGGACTAACCGTAAAAGTTGTTTTACAGGAGAATTCATGACAACCGGATCTGCGACGAGACCAGATGTTTCGACACTGGCCGTCGAGACAGTCGTGCCCCAAATCACCCTCTCAACGCCGCCGTACTTCCCGATTGGCGTGTGGCAGCCGTCCAGCGAGGATTTTGTCCGTTGGAAGCGACGCGGCATCAACACCGTCGTCGAGATCCCCCAGGGCTACAACGTTAATCACTGGTCGTCCGAGGCTACTGTCAACGAATTGTGGCAGATGCGGGCTCCCCTGGCTGAGTTCACCGACCAGGCCGGCTTGTCGCGGGATGCCTTGACGGTTGGCTTGCTGGCGTGGCTGCACGGCGACGAGCCGGATTCGTCCAAGATCGATCCCAACACGTTACAGCTGGCTTACTCGACGATGAAAACGGTAGCGCCCAAGCTGCCGGTGGCCGTCATGTTCAGCAACAACTACGTGATGAGCTGGCCCAACGGACAGGCCCCGGCCATCTACCAGCACTACATCAAGGCGGCTGACTGGCTGGGCAACGACATTTATCCGCTGGCAGGCTGGTCGGCCAGCTCCAGCCTGGAGATTGTCACCCACGTGCTGTCGGTCATGAATCAGTGGTCCAACAAGCCCAAGATCGGCTGCATCGGCCTGGGCAACCAGTTCAACAACTGGGCAGTCGATCGTCGTTACGCCACGGCGGCCGAAATCAACGCCCAGGTCTGGCTGGCGGTGACGGCCGGCCTTCGAGGCATAGTCTACTGCAACGACACCAACAACCAGGGCGTCAGCTACGACCTGGTGCCGGCCGACGTGATCAATGCCATGGAGCAGGCCAACTGCGCGGTGGCCCGCTGGGCGTCGGGCTATCACAAGGCGATCTACCAACCGTTGGACTCCGGAAATCCGTCAGTGCGTGCCGCCTGCTGGTCTACGTCCAGCGGCACGTTCAAGGCGGCGGTCAACTGGACTACGCTTCCCCAGCAGGCGCTGGGCGGCTGCTTTGGCCCGCTGGAGGTCAAGACCCAGGAAGTGGTCAATCATCCGGCCGACAATCCAGCGCCGTTGTCAGCTGACGATCCCATGACCCGGCTTCTGGCAGCCGAAGCCTCCATCCGCCGACTGATACAGATGAACGGACGCCTGGACATGCAGGTCAACCGCGTGATGGTCCCGGCGATGAAGAACGCTAAACTGTTACCATGAGCGACACCTCGCCGTACAACAGGCCCCAGATCTACTCCAAGTCGCTGACTTCGCAGTTGGAGACTCCCTGCCCTAGCTGTCAAAGGCCGGTGCAGGGCTTCTCCGGCTGTGATGCCTCGACGGTGCCCGCCCAGCAGATCTGGCGGCTTTACCCGTGTGGTTGCCGGGTTGACCGGTTCTTTGCCAGCAATTTCGCCCGCGAGATGTCCAGGCGTGAAACCGGCCATTCGCCCATGCCAGTCGGCGGCTTGTCGGCTCACGAGCGGACGACGATGCAAAAGACGTTGGAGGATCACCTGACATCCCTGTATCGCAAGCGGGATGCGGCGTCGATGGCTGGGCAGACCAGCCGGGTGGAAGCCCTGGAGAAAGACATCTTGCTGCGAATCCAGGAGCTATGTGCCCTGGTGCCCGGCGCACACAACGCCATGCCCCGGCTTGTGCTCAGCAGGAACGTCGCCAACTGGGCAGCCCAGAACAACATGATCGTTCCGCCGGGCGACGGCCAGGCGGTTGCTGCCGGTCACATGATCAGTATCACGGTCAGCGAGATCCGTCTCAAGCTGGCGGTCGACCCGGACTTCCAGGAAATGCCAGCCGGCACCATCGCCGCCACGGCCCAGCAGGTGTACGACCAACTGGAAGCTTACAGTAAGAGCGGCACGCCGATGCACCCGCGAAGCGTACTGATCATTGCCAAGCTGATTCCCGGTGCCGAGAAGATTCTGGCGCTGGGCAATGCCAGCGAAAGCAAACCTGTTGATGACCCTGACCCGCGAAAGGCGTTTGCTGACAAGCTAAGTCGCCGGCCCAAGCGACGGATTACCAAGCTGAGAAAATCCGGCGAGCAGCAATAATATGTCCATGCGTCGTCCCCGCCAGCGCACATCCAGCCGAGGTGGCAGCTCCAAGACTGCCGGAGCCACGGTTTACTTTGGATCGGCGATAAACCCCAAGGTCAGTAAGAAGCAAGCCTGCGTCGTGGTGGAGTGCCGGGCGTCGGGCAAGAGGATCGGGCCTGTTTGGGGCCATTCGCAAGCCAGCGTGCGGGCGGCGCTGGCGCTGTTGACCGAAGCATGCGACTGCCCGGCAAACTATCACAGGGGAGATCAGTACGAGGGGTATCGTTTGTACCAGTGACTATCGTCGAGTATTATGCAATCTAAGACAGGGTACAAACTGAGGTTGGGTCAAAGGAGTGACCATGGCTTTCCTTCTTTCTCTTATTCCCCTCGGATACTTCGTCGTTCTCGGCCAGCTGCCTCCGTCTACTGGCGGCAGTGAGTGGTCGCTTTCCAACGTCGCCATCTTGATATGGATCATCGGTCAGGTGGCTGTCATGGTCATCCAGGCGATACGGGGTAATCCCGTGGTCGATGCTCACGGCAAGTCCATCGAGCAGCTGCAAGCCGCCATGCAGGAACACAACACCAACATGGTCAACATGGCTAACCAGATGCTGCCCCCGGAGGTAGCGGCCCAGCTGGTTGCCATTGCCGGCAATCCTGACGTGCAGCAAACTCGTCAGCGCATGGTTCGTCAGGTTCAGTCGGCTGACAGACCCGATCCTCGCTTATCGATGGATCAGAAGTGAACAGGATAGGCGTCGAACTGGCGGCAAGTAATTTCACCGGAGAGTTACCATGAATGCTGGAAATTGGTTTTGGATCATTTTCGTGATTTCCGTCGTTTTCAGCGGCGTAGTCTTATGGCCGTTTGAACGGCGATCAAGCGCCTGGCTTGTGGTTTTCATCCTGCTTGCGTTGCTCGGCTATCACGTTTTCGGACCTGCAGTGCAATGAGCGTTCTGAGCCCCATCGACAATTTCAGTTACTGGCACAACCAGGCGTACCGCCTGGGCGAGAAGATTGCCAATGACCAGGTGCCGGCCTACAACCTGTCAGGCCGGTTGTACGTCGCCCAGCACCGCGATAAGCCCTACGGCCTGCTGTCGGTGCCCAATGCCATGGTTCGCGGCATCTTTGATGCCATGGACGAAACCGGCATCGAGCTGCCGCTGCACGAAGGCAAGCTGGACGCCCACATCACTGTGTTCCGCCCCGAGGATATCTCCATCATCGGCGGGACTGACAAGCTGCTCAACGATCGCGGCAAGACGTTCACCTACACCATCGGCCGTCTAATGGAGCTGGAGCCGGCTGGCTGGCCTGATGTGGCTAAGTGCTGGATACTGCGGGTGCATTCACCGGAGTTGCAGGAGTTGCGGCGCAGCTACGGCTTAAGCAGTTTGCCTAACGAGGGGAAATACGATTTTCATGTGACAGTTGCGATAAGGAAGAGGGGCGTGCTGGGGCGTACGGATACAGCCAAGGATACGACGGCTGCATGACCGGCGGGGATTTTTCACCATTTCAGCCCCTTGAAAGACTCGAAGGAGAATGGATTGACAGAGGCTTTACGGTTGTGCAGCTGTCTACATAAACAAACCACCCTGGCGTTGTAAGCGCCAGGGTGATCTGCTTGGAGTAGTACAAATGACTCAGACCGCCGTTTGGCCTGCTTTCGCATCGGCTCCGGCTGATTTCAACTTATAGACCTCCTCGCGGTCCACGTCAAGCGATCTGTCTGCCTCAAAGCCGAGACGTATCTTATCGCCGCGAATATCCACTACCGTGATGCTGACCAGGGGCTTATTCCAGTCGGCCGGATCGATGACGTACAGCTTTTCGTCACGCTGGCGGCTTAGCACCAATTGGCCAGCGCCGGACTTGATCCGCTCTTCCGGAGGGCTGCCGCCGGCTGCGATTTCCCTGAGGATTCCATCGTAGATCTCTTTGCGGTACACTCTGTAGCACGGTGGAGCGTTCGTACCGATACGAACTTTGTCACCGCGAATGTCGGTGACCATGACGCGAATGTCTTTTCCGATTCGGACGGCCTGGTCACGCTTGCGACTGAGAACTAGCATGATCGACTCCTTTCGATAGAGGTTTGACTTCGATGAACGGTCAGTATGATATCACCCGAACAGGTGAAGTCAAGGTGAGCTGGATGATTTAGTCATGGAAGATTCGCCGACCAGCATTCTGAGCGTTTCACATCGTATTATTCGCGTAACGGTTGTGCCCGATACCACGGTGGACCAGGCCCAGCACGCCAATCGCGAGCTGGCGGATTACCTGGATCGCATCGACCGGGCCGCTGCCAAGACTGACACCGAGCCTACCGAAGCTCAGCGTGAGGCGGGCAACTACGCCAAGGGCAAGCTCAACATTCACGGGCTGACCATCTCCATTGAAAATCCCAAGGGCTCCACCCGCAGCGGCAAGAGCCGAGACGGCAAGGAATGGTCTCAGGAGATGAAAAGCCACTATGGCTACATCCTGGGCACTGAGGGGCGGGACAAGGATCATGTCGACGTGTTCATCGGCGATCAGCACCCGCATTGCGAGCTGGTGTTCGTCGTCAACCAGGTTGACCCCGGCACCAAAGACTTCGACGAGCACAAGGTTATCTTCGGCGCTATCAACGAGGACCAGGCCCGCCGGTTGTACTTGGAGAACTACGAGGACGGCTGGAAGGGGCTGGGTTCGATCTACTCACTGACGATGCCGCAGTTCAAATGGTGGCTGGAGCACGCCGACACGACGCGTGAAATCGAAGACGGCATGTTCGCCAAATACAGGAAGAAGGCTGCAGATGTACATCCCTCAGGTGATAGCGGATATGGCAGGCAGTGTGGACCAGCTGGAACCGATGGCGGATCAGATCTTTTCGACCTTGAAGATTTCGCCGACGCCGGAAACCAGAAAGTGGCTGCTGACAAAAGCAAATCAACTTTTGCGGAAGAATATCGCTTCGGAGACTACCGGGACAACTTCGCTCAGCACGGACCCGAGCACCGGTTTGACATCACCCGCAACGGACGGGAGATCGGCGGTGTCGCTGTAATGGACGTCCCCGGCCACGACGCCGGATGGATCAGGGGTTTGTACGTTTCGCCGCGTCATCGTGAAAAGGGACTGGCTCGCAAGCTGATGGAACACGTTCTGGACGCCTACGGCCACAAGCCGCTGGAGCTGCACGTCGGCCCGTACAAAGACAAGGCGCTGGGCACGTCAGAGTTAGCAGCGTTCTACACGTCGCTGGGATTCAAGCCCTACGTACCGGCCAAGACGCCCGTGCCGGATATCATGCGACGTGAGGCTGACGTCAAGCTGGAGGAAGACGAGCCGGACGACGAAGAAAAGCACGAGAAGAAAGCCGACGCCGCTCCCGGCCTGCCCAGCCGGCAGAACTTTGGCGACTGGGACGCCTTGCAGCCGGGTCAGAACCACGACTTGGTTATCCAGCATCACCTGGCGCAGAAGGCTGGCCCGCATTACGACTTTCGCTTCGGCACCCCGGATACCGGCTTGTACTCGTGGGCGACCCGCAATGAGCTTCCAGAGCCGGGCCAGCGCATCCTGGCGGTGCAGCAGCCCGTGCATCGCTACGGCTACAAGGACTTCGAGGGCGACATTCCCCTGGGGCGCTACGGCGGCGGCTCTGTTAAGAAACACGACAGCGGCCAGATCATGTTGACCAAGGTGTCCCCCGGTGAGATTCACTTCACGCGGATGGACAAGAAGCACCCCGAGCGCTTCATGCTGACCAAGTGGCACGGCCAGCGTGACCGTGATTGGCTGATGATCAACACCACGCCGTCGCAGTCACTGCCGTATCAGAAGATTCACTACACCAAGATCCCCGCCGACCAGATCGAGCAGACGTTGTCCAAGTTAGATCCGGCTGCCAGCGTGCAGGCTAAGATTGACGGGGCTTCTAGTTTGATCAAGTTGCTCAAGGATGGCGTGGAGCTGACCAGTTACCGACAGAGCAAGCAGACAGGCCGGCCCATTTTACACACGGAGAGGTTCTTTCATGGCAGACCAGCAATACAAACCCCGCCGAATCTGGTTGGATCAGTCCTCAGGGGTGAACTTTACGGCGTTAGACAAGGCGACAAGCCCGGTGGCGGAGAAGCTGGGGCAGATAATCCGGGAGACCCATTACTATCCGACACTGTGCAAACAGCCATACACCCGTCCGAACTCGGTGGCATCCTCAATGCCACTCCCGCGAATGCCATTGCCCAGCAAAGAGATCGGAAAATACAACTGCGAAACGCCCTCTTTGACGTCCAGCAAGTCGGGAAGCATCCGGTTGACTTTGATCAAACGTCTTACGCTGAGCGTCGTGCTATGCTGGGCGAGATTCTGCCGCTTCTTGAAGCAGCAGCTCCGGGGCGATTCCACCTGAGCCAGGAGGCTGAGCCGGGCAAGGCGATGCAGATGTGGCAGGACATCGCCGGTGGCAAGAATCCCCTGACCCGTGAAGGTGTGGTGATCCATCCGACGCACGGCAAGCCGATGAAGAGCAAGCTGACCGAGGACCACGATGTTCACATTCACAGTTTTTTCCCTGGCGAAGGCCGGCGGGCCAGCACGGTCGGCGGATTTCAGTACAGCTTGCAGCCTGGTGGTGAACCGGTCGGCAAGGTCGGCACTGGCTTTGACGACGCGACTCTGGCTGACATGGCAGCTAATCCAGATGACTGGATTGGCCGTGTCGCCCGCGTTCGTGCCCAGGAACAACTAGCCAGCGGGGCGTTGCGTGCCCCCTCTTTTTTAGCTCGCCACGAGGACATCTAAGATAGGAGACAGTCATGTCACTGAGCGGCAGTCAGGTCCGGCGGTTTGCGACATCCAACGTTACCAGCGGCATGGCCGTGTCGATCGACATTCCGCAAGAAGTCGAGCGGATTACCGACGACACCAGTTCGAGCACCATTCAAAGCAAGCCAAGCAAGACACCCAAGACACCAAAGAAAGTGGCCGGCGGCGATCCGATTCCCGCTGCAGCCATCATTGACTTGGTCAAGATGCGCAAGCCCATTCCCGACATCCCACCTGCAATGAAACGGACGGTCGATACTTTTTTCAAACTAAGAAAAGCAGTCGGAGCAACTATAGGTCAGCCGATAGGAAGGCCCTGATTTTCAGCGAATTTTCAGGTATTGATTTTGAAAACGAATTATACGAAAATAGGGATGCACACTTAGGTTAGTGTGCTCAGACAGTTGCATCCCGGCAAACGATGCTTCTGTTTGGCGGGAGCACATATAGTTTGACGTTTTGGAGACAGTCCATGTCGACTGGCATTTCTACTGTTGTGCCTGCAGCTTTACAGGTACGCAAACGTTCCGGCAATTTGGTCACATACCAACGCAGTAAGATCACCCAGGTGGTCATGCTTTGTCTGGTCAACGATTGTGGTCGAGCGCTCGATGACGACACGAGGGCGCTGGCCGCGAAGGTAACCGATCGTGTCGAACGGTTGATCGCATCTATCGGAGGAACTATTGCTGTCGAGGCAATTCAGAATTTCGTGGAAGAGGCGTTGTTTGCCGTTGGCGAAGCCGACGCGGGACGCAAGTACGTTCTCTTCCGTGATGAGCGGCGTAAGATCCGCGAGGCGTCGGCGCTGGCCGGCGTCACCGACGAGGCGGTCGAGGCGATCCGCGAGGAAACCCGGCTGTGCGAAACCAGGGGCACCACCGATCTGCAGCGATTCCAGCACTACGACAAGTACGCTCGCTTCAACGACGACTTCAAGCGGCGTGAGACTTATCCCGAATCTACCGACCGCGTGATGGGTTTCATCCAGTATCACCTGCGCAAGCACGGCATGCCCACATTGGAAGCGGGGGACTATCAGATGCTGCGGGATTCCATCATCAACGAGGAAGCCACCCCCAGCATGCGGTTGATGCAGATGGCCGGGCCGGCGGCGACCCGCTGCAACGTCGGCATCTACAACTGCAGCTACTCCGGTATCAGGGATGTCGACTACTTCGCCGAGAACCTGTACATCTCCATGGCCGGGGCCGGCTGCGGTTTCTCGTGTGAGAGTGAATTCGTCGAGCAGCTACCGCGTATTCAGCGCCGGCGTCGTAACAGCGTACCCGACGTGTTCGTGGTGCCCGACGCTACTGAGGGTTGGTGTGACAGCGTTAAGCATCTGATGTACCGGCTTTACGAGGGCTACGATCTGGACATCAAGTATCACGAGATTCGCCCCGAGGGTTCTCGGCTGATGACCAAGGGCGGGCGGGCCAGCGGACCCAAGCCGCTGTCGGATTTGCATACGGCCATCCGCCGTCTCTTCCGGGCTCGCGAGGGCAAACGTCTGCGTGACATCGACGTGCATGATTCGATGTGCTACATCGGCCAGGTGGGGCAGCTAGGCGGGGTGCGGCGGGCAGCGCTGATCAGCCTGTCCAATCTCAAAAGCCAGTTGATGCGGGAAGCCAAGTTCGGCAAATACTGGGAGAACCCGCTGTACGTTCAACGGGCCATGTCCAACAACTCGGCGGTGTACGACGAGAAGCCCGAGGCTCACGTCTTTCTGGCTGAATGGTTGTCGCTGGTGATATCCAAGAGCGGCGAACGTGGGATCTTTAACCGAGGCGGGTTGGCTCGGCAGATGCCCCAGCGACGTATCGACCAGTACGGGGATTCATTCTTTGACGTTCTCTGGGGCACCAATCCCTGTCAGCCTGCCAATGCAACGGTATTGACTCGTGACGGCATTCGCACGATGGGCGAGCTGAAAACAGGAGACGTGATCTGGACAGGTAAACACTGGTCAGAAGTGACTCGTAAGGTCTACACCGGGGTCAAGCCGGTATTCCGCTACCAGACCACGGCCGGATTCTTCCTCGGGACTGAAAACCACCGCGTTGTCAGCCACGGTGAAAAGATCGAGGCACAGGATGCTGAGACGATCGACCGCTGCGTCGGTCCCATCACTCGGGACGATGCCAGCTACTTAGGATTGCAATCCCTGCCGTGCGACCGCGACGTGCTGGATGGTCTACTGATTGGCGACGGCTCGGTCCACGCCGCTTCTGACAACCTCATTTATCTCTGCGTCGGGGAAAATGATGGCGACGTACTTGACCGCTTTCCGAGTCACCTCTCGCACCGTCCGGGTATTCGCAGTCACGCTTACGCGATCGGAGAAGATGCGACGGTAACGGCCGCCGAGCTGCCCTATACCTACCTGCGATCTGTACCGGCCCGATTCAAACACGGCGACGAATTAAAGATCCGTGGATTTCTCCGTGGCTTGTATTCGGCCAATGGATCGGTGTGTGGGGGACGAGTCATACTCAAGGCGACGTCTTTTAAGATAATCTCTGATGTACAGGAGATGCTGTCTGGTCTTGGCATCCCGTCGTACTACACGCCCAAAGCTGCCAAAGCGGTTCGTTTTGACAACGGCACTTACGAATGCCGCGAGAGCTACGATCTGAACATCACGACGGGCAAGGGCAGGTTCGCCACGATGATCGGGTTCGTGCAGGGCTACAAACAGGAAAAGGCGAATCAAGCTGCGCTTACCGAGCAGCCGACCAGAAAACACAGCTTCGAAATTATCAGTATCTCGGATGAGGGTTCGCAGCCGGTGTGGGACATCACAGTCGCCGCCGACGAGCACACCTATTGGACTGGCGGAATGCTGGTGTCGAATTGCGGTGAAGTCATCCTGCATCCCGATGGGCAGTTCTGTAACCTGTCGATTCCCATCGTGCGGCCTACGGACACCGGAGTAATCCTGGAACGCAAGGTGCGGCTGGCTGCCATCTTCGGCACCATTCAGTCGACCATGACTGATTTCAGTTATCTGCGGCCTCGCTGGAAGGAAAACTGCGAAGCCGAGCGACTGCTGGGTGTCGACTTGCTGGGCGCTTTGGATTCTCCTCTGCTGCGTGATTCCAATCCCGATCGTCATCGTCTGTTGGAACACCTCAAGCAGACAGCGCTGTCGGAGAACCGTGTGTGGGCCAAGCGGTTGGGCATCAACCCGTCCAACGCTGTCACCTGCATCAAGCCTGGTGGCAACTCCGGTGCCCGCTACGGCGTCGGTCAGAGCATGGGCGGCTGGCTGGCTCAGCACATGATCCGCAACGTCGAAGTAGGCAACATCAACCCCATGTGCCGCTTCCTTAAGGATCAGGGCGTGCCGCACGAAGTCTGCTACCGTGATCCGGGCACGACTATTTTCAGCTTTCCGCTTAAAGCCCCCGAGGGCTCGATGGTGGTCAGCGATCTGGTGACTGATGTCAGCGGCAAGGTGGTAGCGACCAAGAGCCGCCGCAGCGCCATGTGTCAGCTGGAAGACTGGCTGGCGTTCAAGAAGCATTACACCGAGCACAATCCGTCCGTGACCATTTACGTCGGCGATGACGAATGGCCGCAGGTGGCCGGATGGGTATACGCTCACTGGGAAGATGTTGGTGGCCTGGCTTTCCTGCCGCTTGATGGCGGCGTTTACCCCCAGGCTCCCTTCACGCCGTTGACACCTGAGCAGTTTGCCGACTTCACCGCGAACTTCCCCAAGATTGAGTGGGAGAAGCTTCCGCGATACGAGCACGGCATCGACCACACCAATGTCCGCAAGGAGCTGGCTTGCAGCGGCGATTCCTGTATCATGTGACCACGAAGTTGAATTGAGGCTGAAATTAACATAGAAAAGCGTCCGGCAAAACCGGACGCTTTTCTATGCGCTAAGGGTGTGTATTTCATGTCTATTTGTAATCAGAGTGCATTATGAGCTAAAATTCACGTAACTGAACAGCTGGAGACGACATGGAGGTCGAACAACCTCTTCTCACCGTGGAACAAATGACAGCGTGGTATCGCGTCGGCCGTGACGCGATTGCGACGGCTGAGAAGCTGGCGGCGGAAGCTGACGGCATTCGCGGTGCCATTTCCGGCGTTTATACTTCCATGCCGATCGGCATCTACCTGCATCCGGACACACACAAGGTGGCTTTCTATGTGCCGGATGAATCACCGGCGCGTGACGTTGCATTGCTCAAATCCGCCATGGCCGACGTAGCTGACGTGCCGGATGAGGGATTTGTCTGGTCGCCGACGATGAAAAGCGGACTGGTGCTCGAAGATGAAGGCTGGGTCAAGATTGCTTACAGCCCGGCGCTGCGCACTGCTGGCGAATGGGCGGGATTCTTCCCGCATTTCGATGCCGATAAGATGCAGTTCACCGGCATGAACCCCAGCCCGGTGCGGGCAATGCTCACCAGCGGCCTGGTCGGCGCTGGCCTGGGCTACGGTGCCGGCTCGCTGATTGAATCCCGCCTGCCTGACAGTTGGCGTCGCGGACGTTTGAAAAATACGCTGGCGGCAGTCGGCGGGCTGGCCGGAGCCGTTCCCGGTGGTGCCTGGATGGCAGCCAACCATGCGGCCGGCAAGCCTCTAAACGACAATTCGCTGTTGTATGCTCCACCAGGCGGCCCGCCTGACATTAACTGGAAAGCAGCATCCGACATTGATCTTTTGCCTGAGCCCGGACAATGGCATAAGCAGGCAGTGGCGGCGTACCTGCAGGCTACCTGGCCGACGCAGCACATCAAGGAGGCGTTTGACACGCTGACAATGCCCTGGGAAGCAGCCACGCGTCCGGGACCGACGCCCATGGACGTGAACATCAACTCACTGGGGCAGACTTTGTGGGATATCGGGGCCAGCCCACAGCTGGCCGGGGCGACGATGGGGGCTTTGATGGCGGCTCGGCAGATGCCTGGCGGCAGAAGCGGAGAAGAAGGATCAAGCTGGGTTACTCCAGTACAGATGGCGAATTTAGCTGCGCACATGGGCGCTGGATACGTTTCTGGCGCACTGGTCGGCAATACGCTTGGGTTGTTGACCGGCATGCCCGAGTCCGCACAGGATGTCTTGAAGCAAACCGGGGTTTACCTCGGTATCGTAAAAGCCGTTCTACCCAGGTTGTTTGGATAGGAGACAGCAATGGCCGTTAAGGAAGCAGCGAAAACTGGTCTTACAGTCAAAGCTCGAATTCGCGAGCAGGCAACGGGAATCGACGCCTGTGAGTTTGTTGTCCACTATCTGGTCAAGCAGGCGCTGCTTGCGTTTAAGCAGTATCACCGGGTCAGTCCGCGACTGTTGTACATGCCCCGGTCCGTCGAAGCAGCTATCGTCGTCGACCTGGCTCGCAGTCAGGACATCCACGTTAGCAGTCTGCGGCAAAAAGGATTCGCTCAGGATTTGTTTGGCTGCCCGGTGGTCTGGGACGCCGATGAGTTTAAGCTGGCACTTTAACGGGTTTACAAAAGAACTTTTCTAAACGTTCATGGAGAAGCCATGTCGGCCATTTTGCTTAGTTCGGATGCGGTTCGTTTCAAGGACCCATGCAAGGAAAACGCTCACATGCACTTGTGGTGGGCTGAGGGCGGGTTGATTCACTGGAACGATCTGGACGCCACCGGTCGGGACGATGAAAAGTACGGCTCGATGACCGTCCAGGATTGCCTGATTCGATTGAAAGGCATCAACGACATGATCGGCAATCATCGCACCGGCAAGGGATGGAACCATCCCAGCGAGATGACCGCGTATCGCGGCTACATTGACGCTATGATCGCATTGTGCGAAAAGGCCAAGCGTCAGGGCATGCCTGACGACAAGCGGCACGTTAAGCAGATGGTCAGGGAGATTCGGGAAAAGCGCAGCAGCCGCACCGTTGTTCCCGGCCTCAAGGACATTGCCTGGTAAGGAGATTCACATGGACGACAGACAAGCTTTCAAGTTCGGCTTCATGCTCAAGTGCATCGACAATGGACTGACCACGCCGGGCGAGATGCTGACTGCGGTCAAGCAGGCGGAAGCCGCCCTGGACGCACCGGTCAAGCAGGCTGAGGGTCTTATGCCGATGTTGGGCAGTGCCTGGAACGGTGCCACCGGTCTGGCCAATACGGCATTGTCATGGGGCATCCCGCTCGCCCTGGCGGCACCGCCGCTGCTCGGAGCCGGCATTGGTCATCTGGCGGCCAAGGCGCAGGACATTAGCGACCAGGACGTCGACGAAGCCAAGAACAACGAGTTGATCGAGGCTTACGGCCGCGAAGCCGCACGATCCCGCAGAGAAGGCGTGATTCGTCGTCAGACGAAACCCAAATCGATCACCGGGCGTCCGATGTTCTAACCGAGGCGATCGTGTCTTCACTCATCAAGTTCATGAATCAGGTCGACGGCGGCGAGCGTGGCCGCCTGCATTGGAACCGCGCCGACGTGGACGGGGCTCCTTATCGTGGGCATTTTCCGATTACCGGCACAGCCGAAGAGCTTGAGCAGCGGCTGACCCGCGTCAGCGACTCGCACAATCGCATCTTTGACACCAGTGACCCCCGCGAGAACAAAGAGTACATGGCGGTCATGGACAAGATCACCAATGGCTGGGCACAGTGCCTGCACCGCCATCACGAACATCTGGTGGAAAAGATCAAGGGAACCGATGGAATTGTCCGAACCCGCCTGCGGGTGATAATCTATGTGGAATGGTCTGAGTATTACATGGAAGACGGAAAACCGAACCTGGCCCAGCGGCCTTATGTTGGGAGACCCAATGACGATTGATCCTTTTGCCACGGCATCGCGGTTGGCCAAGACCGCAGTAGACAACACGGCGGTCAATGCCGTCAACCAGTTGAACATGGAAGCAGTCCTGCGTGATGCAGCTGGACTCGGCCTGGCGGGTCTCGGTATTGGAGCCGGCGCTCGCGGGCTGACCGGCTTGTACAACACCACGGCCAGGCGCAAGAAGAATCCGTATCCCGGAGCCATGCTCACCAGCGTGCCCATCCCCGTAGAGGCGGGGGCCATGGGCAAGGCCGGAATGGTCGACAGCTACCAAAATCACTGGTCTTACGCGCCGACGCTGGCAGTGGCCGGCGGTTTGGGTTTGTACGGCGGCTGGAAAGGCGTGGATGCGTTGTTGTCCAAACGACGGCAGGACGCCAACGAGCAGGATGTGGAAGATGCCCGGCAGGATTTTGAGCGGTCTCTGGTGGAAAGCTACCCCAAGGCGAGAAAGCCGCATGGTGTGACGTCTATTGATGCGGGAAAGCTGGCCGGAGATCAACAGGACACGGCTTTGCAGCTGGGCAGCGCCCTGGACGCCCTGTACGACAAGCTGCAGGAGAAACAGGCCAGCGGTCTGGCGAGCTGGAATTTCGGCGGGCTGGCTGATCCCAACATGACCCAGCGCGTGGCTCAGCTTTATCTGTTATACGGCCTGGGCAGCGGCGGTCTCGCCGGCAAGGCGATGTACGACGCGGAGACGAAGCAGAGTGGACCAAAGGTGTTGCAGAAGGCAATTGATCGCCGTAATCGCCGGATGTATTCCCAGCGGCCCAGCGAAGTCATGGCCATGCCCAAGCCCGTTCCAGTGTCGGAAAACTTCATGTCGCCCGGCGGCGGTGCTGACCGTGACATGCAAGCCGAGGCCGACCCGTCCGAGAAGTCGTTGCTGGGACACGTGCGCAATTCGATCGGCGACTTGTTTCACTAGCCATGGATGATTCTCCTTACAACCTCATGCCCAGTGAACCCGATCTGCTTAGCGGACCTGGGCCGATTGCGCCGCCGGCAGCATCGCCCAAGCCCAAGGAGCCGGCGGGCTTGCGGAACTTCGGAGACATCGACGCCACCCGCAAAGCGATATACGACAACGTCTACGACGCGGCTCTCAATCTCAAGCCAGTGTCCAATCTCAAGCACACGCTGTCGTTGCGAGACGTCCAGTGGATGGATGGCGATACGTTCAGCAAAAAGGATCGCAAGGAAGCCAGCTTGCGAGGTGACACGCTGGGACGTCGTCTGCGGGGCACCTGGGTGTTGACCGACAACAACAGCGGCAAGGAGATGGACAGGCGGCCCATGACATTGTTTAAGGTGCCGCATTTGACTGAGGGCGGCACGTTCGTCAACAAGGGCAACGAATACGCCCTGGTGCATCAGTCGCGACTGCTGTCCGGCCCGTTCACTCGCACCAAGGAAAACGGCGAGATCGAGACGCACACCAACGTGTTGGCCGGTGGACCCAGCCATCGGTATTGGCTGGACCCGGAAAAGGGCCGCTTTTTCATTAAGATGGGCAACGCCAACATCCCATTGATGCCGTTGCTTAAGACCATGGGGGCCAGCGACAAGGAAATTCGTGATGCCTGGGGACCGGAACTGCATCAGACCAACTCTGTCGTGGGCAAGGACGAGCAGGCGCTGCACAAGCTCAAGGACAAGGTACTGGGCGGCAAAGTCGAAGGCTCGCTGGATGATGCCATCCGAAAAGCGTTCGAAGGAATGACGCTTGACCCGGAGGTCACCAAGCACACACTCGATCATCCGCATCAGAATCTCAACAAAGATGCGATGCTGTCGATTACTCGCAGGCTGTTGGCGGTCAGTCGCGGCGAATCACCTCCCGACGATCGCGATCACCTGGCTTACCAGCGGTTTCTCGGCCCCGAGGATCTGTTCCGCGAGCGGTTGGCTAAGGATCGGGCCGGCGTGCAGCGGCAGCTGCTATACAAGGCCGGCTTCAAAGGTGATCTGCAATCCATGCCGACTCGCCCGCTGCAGGGTCAACTGGATTCGGCGCTGCTGGACTCGGGGCTCGGCCGGTCGCTGGAAGAAATCAACCCCGCCGAGATCCTGGACAAGAACACCCAGGTCAGCCGCATGGGCGAAGGCGGCATTCCCAGCTACGACGCCATCCCGGACGAAGCCCGGTCGGTGCAGCCCAGCCACTACGGATTTATCGATCCTTTGCGGACCCCGGAAAGTTTTAAGGCTGGTGTAGACACCTATCTGGCCGGCAATGCCCGCAAAGGTTCAGACGGCAAGCTGTACGGCAGCTTTACTGACGTCAACACCGGCAAGACGGTCTACAAAACGCCGCAGGAGATTGCCGATACCACCGTCACGTTTCCTGGAGCCATGGGTTTGCCTTACAAGCGCATTCCGGCCATGCAGGGCGGCCGGCTGACCTGGGTCAAGAAACGCGACGTAACGTTGACGTTGCCGCAGTTTGAGCATGCGTTCAGCCCACTGGACCATTTCATTCCGCTCAAGAGCATGCTCAAGGGGCAACGTGCCAGCATGGCCAGCCGTATGAGCACTCAGGCCCTGCCGGTGATTGGCGCTGAGTCGCCGCTGGTGCAGAACGCCGTGCCCGGCAGCAACGGCAATCGCAGCTACGAGGATGAGTACGGCAAGCACATGGGTGCCATGTTCGCCGACAAGGGCGGCCGGGTGCTGGACGTGACGCCCGAAGGCATAAAGGTCAAGCACGACGATGGCACGACGGCCACGCTGGAGCTGTACAACAATCATCCGTACAACCGCAAGACGTTCATCCACCAGACGCCGACTGTAAAACCCGGTGACCGGTTTTCGCAGGGTCAGTTGATGGCCCACTCCAACTTCACCGACAAGAAGGGTGCTTCGGCGTTGGGGCTTAACGCCCGTGTGGCGTATCTGCCGTGGGGCGGGCAAAACTTTGAGGATGCCACGGTCATCAGCGAGTCGATGGCCAAGCGGATGACCTCCGAGCACATGTATCAACACGGTCTGGAAATCAGCGACCAGCACAAGATCGGCAAGAGCAACTACATCTCATTGTTTCCCGGCCGTTATGATCGCAAGACACTGGACAACATGGACGATCGCGGTGTGATCAAGGTCGGCACCACGGTAAAACACGGCGATCCGTTAATCATTGCCGCCGAACAACGCGAGCACTCGGCCAACAAGATTCACAAGAAGCGGCAGGCTCCTTTCGCCGACGCCAGCATCACCTGGGATCATCACGACGAGGGTGTCGTCACCGACGTGGTCGACGGCAAGGACGGCCCGGTGGTGGTGGTCAAGAGCAAGCACCCGACGCAGGTCGGTGACAAGATGTGCTTCGACACCGAGACACGAGTGCTGACGAAAAACCGTGGATTTGTTTCCGTGGCGGATGTGACGGTCGATGACTGGGTAGCCACGCTGAACGCGTCCGAACAATTGGAGTGGCAGCGACCGACACACGTTTGGGCGTACGAGCACAAAGGTGAGATGTACAAGCTCGTCACCAAACATCTTGACATGCTGGTGACGATGGACCACCGTTTGTGGGTGTCACGTCCAGGCGAGCCATACAGCGCGGTGACGGCCCGCGAGTTTTATGCGTCCAAGGGCGAATGGCAGTTTAAGAAGGACTGCGCTTGGGTCGGACAAGATCAGCCGTTCTACGCGTTCCCCGTCGTTGACGTGAAGCACCGTAGTGATCGCGTCGTACTCGATCGCGTTGCGATGGATGACTGGCTGGAGTTTTTAGGCTACTACATCGCCGAAGGCTGGTGCGTCGGTAATTATGTCAAGATTGCACAGTTTCGTGAGTCGCCGCACTTTACTGCGATTCGTGATGTCATCGACCGACTCGGTTTACCGTTCTACTACAACGAAGGTGACCAGCGTTTTGAACTCGGCAATGCCTGGCTGGCTGCACAACTCGCACCGCTGGGCGACAGTTACACCGAGCGAGTGCCTGAATACGTTCAAGAGCTTCCACCACGGCAGCTTGGTGTTTTCTTCGACGCTTACCTGGCAGGCGATGGGCACAAAGGTGACTGCTGGGAATACAGCACGTCGTCCGAGCGTTTAGCGTACGACATGCAGTTGATCTGCTTGAAGCTCGGCTGGTGCGCGTCCGTCAAGGAAGTCACACGGACTGACAACTGGGCCAAAGAACGGCACTGGCGAGCCCGGATCAACCGTCGACACTTGCGACCGTGGTGGAAGAAAGGCAAGGCTAACACTTACGAGAGTGTCGAAGAGACCGTCGTCGCTTATGACGGCATGGTGTATTGCGTCACTGTTCCGAATCACACCCTTTACGTGGAAAGGAGGGACAAAACGTACTGGTCGCAAAATAGCGGCCGGTACGGCTGAGGTGATAAAGGTGTCGTCTCCTCGATCATCCCCGACGCCCAGATGCCACACGACAATGGCGGCAAGCCGTACGAGGTTCTGTTAAATCCTTTAGGTGTGATTAGCAGGTGCTACGACGACCAAACGGAGTTCCTTACCGAACGAGGCTGGGTGTTCGGGAAAGACGTCACGACCGCAGATCGGTTCGCGTGCTATCACACGCCGACTGGCAATCTTTACCTGTTGGACCAATTGGAGGCGTTCCACGCCGCCCCGTACAAGGGGCCGATGTTACGTTTTCAGAACAAGCTGATGGACTTCTGTGTCACGCCGAACCACCGTATGTGGGCCAAGTGCGGCTACCCTGGAGCAACATGGCAAGAGGTGCCCGCTTCCCGCATAGCGTTCCACGACTGGGTTGTCCCCGTTGCCGGTAATCCGGTCAAAGGCACGGACGAGCCGTTCGTGCTGCCGCAGATTGACCGACAAACTAAGGACAGCCGCAGTGACCGGAGCCTGATCGAGATCGACCCCGGCGATTGGGCCGAGTTCCTGGGATGGTACGTCGCTGAGGGCAACGTCGACGACAAGGTCCACGTCTCCCAAAGTCATTCGGCTAATGCAGCTAACTGCCGGCACATCGTCAAGTTGTTGAAGCGGCTGCCGTTCGCGTGGAACTACAACGAAGATAACACGCAATTCCACGTTACCTCAAAACGGCTGTGTGACTATATCAAGTCGCTCGGACTGGGACTGTGTGCCGACAAGTTCATCCCGGAGTGGGTGTTCAAGCAGAGTCCAGCCACGCGGCAGCGGTTTCTTGATGGCTACCTGGCCGGCGACGGCTGCAAGGATAGCTCAGAGCGTGCTCGTGATTATACTGGCGCAGGGACGATGTCGCCTCGTCTTGCGGCGGATCTTCAACGGTTGCTGATTTATCAAGGCGTATCGTCTAACGTGGCGTTGCAGCCTGCGTCGAGTATGTGGCGTACGGCCATCTACCTGAAAAAGCATCGGGTACTGGAGGCACAGAATTGGAAGAAGGTTCAATACGACGGTACGGTGTACTGCCCCACTGTACCGACCGGGTACGTCGTCACCCGTCGTAACGGGAAAATGCTGATCGCCGGCAACACCAACCCCGCTCAGTGGGCGGAAGCCAAGCTGGGAGCCATTGCCGCCAAGACCGGCCGATCGTTCAAGGCGGAGGATTGGGACCCGAACATCCCCGATCGCATCGCCTGGGTTGAAAAGCTGATGCAGCAGCACGGCTTGCCCGACACCGAGGACGTAATCGATCCCAAGAGCGGCAAGGCGATCCACGGAGTCTACACCGGCAACCGGTTTTTCATGAAGCTGCACCACACCGCCGAAAGTAAAGGCCAGGGGCGTGGCGGCGGCGCTTACTCGTCTGATGAGACGCCGGCCAAAGGCGGCGAAACAGGCTCTAAGCGTATCTCCCTGCTGGACTCCAACGCATTGCTTAGCCACGGGGCCACACAGGTGCTGCGGGACGCCGGGGCCATTCGCGGGCAGAAGAACGACGACTACTGGCTGCAGTTCATGCAAGGCTTCACGCCCAGGGAACCCCGCGTTCCGATGGTGTACAACAAGTTCATCGCCCAGCTTAAAGCCTCCGGCATCAACGTCGTGCGGGACGGCTCGCAGCTGCACGTCATGGCGATGACCGACAAGGACGTCGACACTCTGGCCGGCGATCGTAACCTCAAGCACGGCGACACGGTGCATTTCGACAAGGGACTGGAACCGATCGAAGGCGGCTTGTTCGACTCAGAGCTGACCGGCGGCCATCACGGTACTAAATGGGCAGCCGTTCCGCTTAGCGAGGCGATGCCCAACCCGGTGATGGAAGAACCCATCCGCCGTGTGCTGGGTTTGACCGGCAATGAATTCGAGGACACGCTGGCGGGCAAGCACACCCTGCCCGACTACGGGACCGGACCTTCGGCTATCGCCAAGGCGCTGGGCAAGGTCAACGTCGACAGCGAGCTGGCCAAGGTCAGGGCGACGATCGAGCACGGCAGCAAATCCAGTCGTGACGCGGCGATTCGCAAGCTGGGCTATCTCAAGAGCGCCAAGAGGCTGGGCATTCATCCCAAGGACTGGATGATGAGCCGCGTGCCGGTGCTGCCGCCGCAGTTTCGCCCCGTCAGTCTGATGAGCGGCAGCAACGTGCCGCTGGTGGACGATCCCAATTTTCTCTACAAGGAACTGCACGAGGCTGACAAGAATCTGGGCGAGATGAAGCAGCAGCTCGGCGACGAAGGTGTCGGCGCTGAGCGGCTGGCTGTCTATAACGCCTTCAAGGCAGTCACCGGTCTGGGGGAGCCGATTACACAGCAGAGCAGGGACAAAGAAGTTCACGGCATTCTCAGAAGCATCTTCGGCTCCAGCCCCAAGTTCGGCACTGTCCAGCGCAAGTTGATTTCCAGCACGGTGGACAACGTTGGTCGGGCTGTCATAACGCCCAACCCGGACCTGGACATGGACAGCGTCGGCTTGCCCGAGGATCGGGCTTTTGACGTCTACAGCCGGTTCGTCGTGCGGCGGCTCAAACGACAGGGCATGCCGATGATGGCAGCGTTACAGGAGATTAAGGACAAAGGAAAGCTGGCCCGCAAGGCGTTGGAAGAAGAAATGGGCGAACGCCCGGTCATCATCAACCGGGCTCCGGTGCTGCATCGTTTTGGCATCATGGCGTTTCGCCCCAGGCTGACTAAAGGCAGCACACTGCAGATCTCTCCGCTGGTGGTTAAGGGATTCAACGCCGACTTCGACGGCGACGCCATGCAGTATCACGTTCCCACCGACGAAGCCGCCCGCGTCGAAGCCCTGGAACGGATGCTGCCCAGCCATTCGCTTTTGAGCCCGGCGGATTTCAAGTCGCCGGTGCATGTGCCCAGTCAGGAGTATGTCGGCGGGATTTACGCAGCCAGCACCAACAAGAGCAAACGGCCTGAGCGCACGTTTCGGTCCAAGGCGGATGCAATCGCCTCGTGGTTGAATAAAGAGATCGAAATCGGCGACGCCGTTCACATTCTGGAAGAGCAAAAATAGACGAGCTTGGCGGATTGCGCCGAGCCGGTTACACTAAAATACGTCCACGGACGGTAACTTTCGCAAGGAAGCGAATCATGAGCAACCAGCATCTTGTCAATCCCGAAGCAATCGCCATGGCCATTCAGGCTGTGGCTGGTTTTTCTAAGCAGGCGTTTGTCCCGGCCGGAGATCCGGCAATGGACCCGTCAGCGGCAGGTGGCGGCGCTGGCGCTCCTCCCGGTGGCGGTGGTGGCGCTCCTCCCGGCGCTGCTCCCCCTCCCGGCGGCGATCCCTCCGGCGGTGGTGGTGGCGGGGCACCTCCGCCGCCTCCGCCTCCCGACACGGGAGCAATCGTCCAGCAGGTCATGCAGCTGATCCAGTCGCAAGGAGGCATGGGCGGCGGCGGTGGCGGCATGGAGCCGATCAAGCCCAAGATCGACGTCAACGTGACATTGTTGCAGATCCTCAAGATTCTGGCCAAGATCGCCGACACGCTGGGCGTCCAGATCCCCGCCAGTGAGATGGTGGCGACCCAGAGCGATTTGACCAACTTCGGCATGCAGCAACAGACCGGCGCGGCTGGTGGTCCAGCTGGCGGGGCCGGCGGAGCTGGCGGCGCAGGCCCAGGCAGTGCCATCTCGCCGATTCAGCCGATGCAGGGCGCAAGCCCACAACTGGCCGGCGGCAAGAGCGCTTCCTATGCGGCCGAAGGTCAGGCGTTTGACACCGAGAAGCTGGGTCAGGTCAGCAATCGGGCGTCAGCTATTCGTGCCTTTTGGAATGCTCGAAACACCAAGCCGGCGGCGTAGGCATGAAGCTGCACGTCATTTCCAGAATCGGTGAACCTCCGTTGGAGCTGGACGCATCCCAGTTCCTGGCGTTCAACGACGACGGTACGCCAATTGTCGTTGCAGCGGAGTACGGCACGCAGGGCGCTATAAGCGTCTGCCATGCCGGTGAAGGCCAGGAAAAGTTTAATCGTACGCTTCATAATCTAGGTTACGGACGGCACAAGGTCATCGTTGACCGCTTGTCGCTGCCGCAGCCGCCATCCGGGGCTTCGCTGATCAGCAAGCCTGGCGGTTTTTAAGGAGTTCATTCATGGCCAAGCAACAAGCCCCATCTGTCGTGCAAGTCGCCGACTCGGGGGCACCCCGCAATCCGAACATGACGGCGGATGCCGCCTACTACGCTCCCCGAGGAGCGTCGGCAATCAACAACCGAAACGCCATGACCCGACGTGGTCGACCCGGTGGTCCGTTGCAGACTGCCCGAACGCCGGTGCAGCTGGCCGGCGATACCAACACGGATCAGTATTACCGCTCGGGAGGCTCGGCCCGTAGCCAGATGGGGCAGCCCAAAGGTCCGGTGGACGTTCCCATGGAACCCCTCAAGCGCATGCGGGATGGCACCTTGGTGCCGGCCGACTCCCGTCGCGATCCTCGTATTGCCGGACAGGTATACCAGGCTGCCGGGGCTGGTGACGTGGTCACGCCGATCCGCGTGAAGGATAAGAGCGGCGTTACGGCAGCCGCTGACGCGATCTTCGCGGCCTTAGCAGACGGCGGCACGCATCCGATCTATGTGGAAGTGTTCACGCCTGAGTGCGAGCGCCGCATTCAGGCGGCGATCGATTTGGGCATCGCTCGCAGTCGGGCCACCGAAGAGCAGGCCCAGCGCATCAAGCTGGTGCCGGCGGTTAAGGACGGAGCCGACCTGGCCCGGCAGATGTTCGGCAAGGTGCGGCCGCCCCCGATTGTCGAAGAGCCCGATTCGTCGGCAGTGCAGCTGGGCGACTTTTCCTCCTTCGTCAAGGGCGGTGAGGGGATGGCCGAAGACGACTCAGTGCCGGTCAGCACGGGCCGGTCACTGGACCCGGTAGTGACGGCAGCCCACAACGCGATGGGTTTGGAGGGCGAAAGGCCCCACGGCCCGATCGGCAAGGGCGGCAAGCGGCCCAAGGGCAAGAAAGAAACCGTGCAGGTGCAGACGGTGCCCACGCAGTCGGCGGCAGACGAAGATCCGGTGGTGGCGGCCGCCAAAGCTGAATCCGCCGAGCCGGTTGCGGTTGAACGGCACGATCCGTTGGCTGATTTGTCCAATGACATGGACGAGAAATGATTTGCGGGGGAATCCATGAGGCGGCCGCCGGACTCCAGACGGCGGTCGCCTATTACAAATCAATTTTTGCAGAGTAGGCAATGAACGGTGCAGACGACCCTGGGACAACTTCTGGTCAACGATGCCCTTCCCGAGGACATGCGAGACTACGATCGCACCTTGGATAAAAAATCGCTGGGCAAGCTTCTTGGCGACGTAGCCCGCCGGTACCCGGACCGCTATCGCGATATCTCCCACAAGATTGCCAACATCGGCCGGCAGGTGGCCCAGGATACGGGAGGCTTTTCGTTTGGTCTCAGGCATCTGCGCAAGAGCCAGGCATCAACCGACTTTCGCAATCAGATTGAACCCAAGATCCATCGCATTCTAGACGACGACACGCTGGACGATAACAAGCGTGAGCAGTTGTTGATCCGCACGGTCGGCGACAGACAGAAAGAGCAGCAGGAAGCCGTCTTCAACGAAGCCAAGGCCAACGACAATCCCCTGGCTCACCAGCTGGCCGGCGCTGGCCGGGGCAACAAGATGAACCTGTCCAGCCTCCTGGGCTCGGATATGCTTTACGCCGATCACCGGGGCAACGTCATTCCGGTGCCGGTCATGCGGAGCTACAGCGAGGGTCTTCGCCCCTGGGAATACTGGGCCGGCTCCTACGGTGCCCGTAAGGGCGTCATAGACGTCAAGTTTGCCACCCAGGACGCGGGCTTTCTGTGTTTGGCCCGTGGCACACAGGTGCGACTACCGTATGGCGAGTCCTGTAACATTGAGCAGCTCAAATCAGGTGATTTCGTCTTGGGGGCCGATGCCTCCGGTCATACGTTCCCCGTCAAGGTCACAGCCGCATTCGACAACGGGCCGAAGGACGTGTGGCGTTATCGCTTCCGCGTTGGCAAGGCCCGTGACTCATTTATCACAGTCGAGGCAACCGAAAACCATAAGGTCTTGGCGACAATGCGGCGTGGTCGGGCCGGCACGACACATGGTGACAAGAACTCGATTCTCACGCCGACGCAGCTACCCTTGAGCCGGGCCGGATTCGGATTCCGCCTGACTCCGATCCAAGGACTTGCCGACGGTTACGACCGGGCCATAGGCTCGTCCGAGCCTCGCGCATTGCTCCTGGGCTTATTGCTAGGGGACGGTGGCCTGACGGGCAGTACGGTCTACCTGTCGACCGCCGATCAGGTCCTCGTCGACTACCTACGCGATTACTTGATCACCTTGGGTTTGGAACTGCGATGGCGAGGCGAAGGCCACCCCTACGAATACGCCGTCCTAGATCGGCAACGTACCGGGCACGGACAGCGGAACCGGCTGCGAACTTGGTTGCGGAAACTGGGTGTGCTCGGCAAGTTCGCCCACGAGAAGTGCGTCCCGTCCGAGGCGTACCGATGGGACAACCCATCCGTCGCGGCGATGATCGCTGGCGTCTATGAATCGGACGGATGCGTCACGCTGACCAATAACTCGACGGTCCCCGCGATCATCCTCACGATGACGTCAGAGATCATGGTCTATACCGTCCGCGATCTATTGGCCCTACGGTTCGGCATCCACTCCTGTCCGATACGACGGGTCGATGTCGCCGAAAAGGGAAACCATGACGGGTGGTGCATCGTCATCAACAACCGCGACTCGATCCTCAAGTTCGCCCGATACATCCCGCTGCCCGGTCGCAAAGCCCAGGTGTTGGCTGATTTGCTGCAAGGGATGGAACCGCAGACCCGTCAAGACGACTTTGTTTACTCCTACGTCGAGAAGGAGTACGTCGGCGTGGTGCCAACCTACGACATCGAAGTAGACCACCCGGACCACCTGTTCGTCCTTGCCAACGGGGCGATCGTCTCGAACTCTAAGCAGCTCAACCAGGTAGCTCACCGGCTGGTCGTTGTCGACAATGATCACGAGAATCAAGGCGACAACCGCGATAACATGCGGGGGATGCCGGTCGACACCGAAGATCCGGACAATGAAGGAGCGCTGCTGGCCAAGGACACGGGGCCGTATAAACGCAACACGGTTATCACGCCCAAGATCGCCGCCGACCTCAAACACCGTGGTCTGGGTCGCATCCTGGTGCGTAGCCCGATCATTGGCGGCAGCATCGAAGGTGGCATCTATGCCCGCGATGCCGGCGTGCGGGAGAACGGTACGCTGCCGGGTAGGGGCGAGTTGCCGGGCTTGGCCGCCGTCCAGGCGTTCAGCGAGCCTTTGAGTCAGGCACAGCTCAGTTCCAAGCACACCGGCGGCGTGGCCGGCGAGGGCAAGGCGGTCAGCGGCTTTGATACCATCAGTCAGATGATCCAGGTGCCTAAAGTGTTCAAGGGCGGTGCCACTCACAGTGAAGTGGACGGACCAGTGGGACGATCCGAAGATGCTCCGGCCGGCGGCAAGTACGCCTGGATCGGCGGCGAGCGACACTACGTTGCGGCTGGTCATAACCTCACTGTCAACCCCGGTGACCGGGTGGAAGCCGGAGACGTGATCTCCGAGGGCTGGCCCAATCCCGCCAAGGTGGTAGAACACAAGGGCATTGGCGAAGGCCGGCGGTACTTCACCAAGGTGTTTGGCGACGCAATGAGCAACGCCGGCATCAAGGCTCACCGCCGCAACGTCGAGCTGCTGAGCCGTGGACTGATCAATCACGTTCGACTGACGGATGAGATGGGCGAATACGTTCCCGACGACATGGTGCCGTACTCAACGCTGGAGCACATCTACGAACCCCGCAAAGACGCTCAGGATGTAGAGCCGTCGCTGGCCCGCGACAAGTATCTTGAGAAGCCGGTGTTGCATTACTCGATCGGCACCAAGATCCGCCCGTCCGTGCAGAAGGATCTGGCGGAGTTCGGCGTCAAGAAGGTCAAGGTTCACGACAAGCCACCGCCTTTCAAGGCCGAGATGGTTCGGGGCATGGCTAACCTGGCACAAGACCCGGACTGGATGGTCCGTATGTATGGATCGGGTCTCAAGGGCTCGTTGCTGGACGCTGCCCATCGCGGCGCAGTCAGCGACGAAGAAGGCACCAGCTTCGTGCCCAGCCTGGCTAAGGCAGTAGACTTTGGGCGGCAGGGCTTGATTCACACGCCGGAGGCTGGTCTCAAAGTCAGCGCCGAGTTAAGCGGCGGCTCCGGGGGATCTGCCACGGACGGCAGCAAGCCGGCTGGCGGATCGATCTCAGCTCCTACGGCTCCGACCGCTCCAGCATCGCCGCTAGCTTCTGCAGCGCCGAAGCCCGAGCCGTACAAGCCGCAACACTTCTTTGACAGCTACAGCCCTAATTCGCTGATGGGGGGCAAGATGCTGGGCATGGAAGCCCCGCTGATCAACAAACTGGGACCGCTGGCTCCGGCGGCGATCTTTGGCAATTTGGACTACAGCGCTCTGGGTTCGCTGACAAAAGGACTATTCGGAGGACAGCAACGTGAAACAGACGGTCACCTCGACAATCCCGAGCGCTGGCTCGGCAGTCTGGCAAAGCAGCCATCTCGGCCTCAGCTACCTCCGTTGTCGACATCAGTTGCTCCTGCAAGTCCGACCCCGCCCGCGACGCCAGTCCCTGCAGTTCCTGCCCCGCAGCCTGCGGTGGTAGCGCCGGCGGCTCCGGCCCCGACGCCGGCGGCCCCGGTCATGGGACCGCCTGCTCCGGCAGCTACGACTCCGTCAACTCCGACTCCTGCCGCCGAAGAGTCGCAGCCGTCGCCGGACACTCTCAAAATTATGGCTGAGGTGACTCAGCAGATGAAAGCCGATCCTCAGATCGTCGCCATGGACAATCAGCTTAATGCCGCTGTTGCACAGCGAAATCAGTTGATTCAGCAGTACAACCAGTCCAGCGGCGCTGACTACGAAACACGCAAACAACTGTGGGATCAGCTTACACAGACGACAAACCAGGCCGAGCAGTTACTGGATTTGACGAAACAGACTAAGTCTACCAAATACGATCAGCTGATGCGTGAACGCGGTATATCCGATCAACGCACGAGTCAAATGTTGCACGCCGGTCGGATGACATTGATGGCACCTGTCGCAGTTGACGCTGCTCGTCTGGTTGCATGGAATCGCATGGCAGCGCCGGCAGCGGCTGGAGCTGCCAACACTTACCGGTTAGGCAGCAACCTGGCACGTGGCACCAGCGGCGGATATATGCCGATGAGTCGTTTTGCCTGGACAGGGAATGCTACGAGAAACGTCGAACAGTTTGCCAAGATGACGCCTTTCGCCAGAGGCGTTTCACGTACCGGTGCTGCATTGAACAAGTTAAGTCCGTATATTCCGTGGGTTATGGAAGGTGTCAACCAGATAAATTCGACCGAAGGGGCGGTGGCGGCCAACGAGGAGGTCAATCGTTCATTGATCGATCCTATCAGCGACGAGACGTGGAAAGATCCAAGCAAGTTCAATTGGCGTGATGGAATGAATTTGGGCATGACTGGCATGACAGCTGCCATGCCGACGACGTTCATCCCTGCTCGTGTTTTCGGCGATGCCGGCACAGACGCCCGCGTAGCGTTGAATCGGGGAGCAGACTATACCGGTGTCAGCAACTGGGACGGGTCGATCGAAGGTATGCCTTTGCGCATGGGAGTGAACTACGCAGTCGGCACCGGTATGCAGATCAACGACGAGAGTAAGCGAATGACTCCTACGCGTCATTCGTTTAATCCAGTCGTTGAAATCCCTGCCGGTGTAAAAGCGCTGGCCAATGTTACGCCGACTGGAACAACCGGCGTCAAGACTATCGGAGGCGGTCTAGGCGAAGCGTTATTCGGCGGAGCCCGTCGCGTCACTGATCGCATACAACAAGACACGGCCGGCGGATGGTCCGGGGGAACCGACCCGCGAGACATGTTCGCATCGGCGGATCACGGAGCCGGGCAACAGGCTGCCCGCAAGACATTGTGGGATTTTGACCGATTTCGCGTCGCCAAGTTGGAAGAGCAGGCAGCTAAAACACCAGGGGCCTGGATCGATTGGACAGCTCAAAACTCGATGGGGCAGCAAATTGGGCGAGTCGTTCGTCCGAACCCAGCCGCCAGTAACAACCCGTGATATTTGGAGCATTAGGCGGTAGGTTGTTATAGTGAAATAAACTGATGCCCTTTTCACGGACGGAAAGCAATGGCAATTACAACTGCACGGAAGCACATTACGTTCATCAAGCACGCTACGGATGCCGGTCAATTTTACACCAGCGACGCGACACCGCTGCAGCTGGTCATGCACATTCGCGGACTGGCCAAGGGTCCCGGCATCAAATGGGCGAGCATCGGCGGCGAGCAGGAGCAGGGCTTTGAGCAATCCTTCTCTTCACTTGGGTATGCCTATCTCAAGGATAAGGCTCCCCGCCTGATCGACTACATCGTCGGCTTCCAGCTGGTCGACCGCAACGACGACAACACCAAGGCTGTCGGCGTGTTCGGCTTCAAGATCGGCAAGCAGTGGCTGTACGCCCCGATCTTCTTCCTCAACGGTGATCTCAAGGGCCACGAGCTTTTGTATATCAAGAATCAGGACTCCTTCGTGCCCATGAAGGAAAACTGGGTCAACTACATCCTCAGCCGCAAGCCGCACGTCCTGGGCGAAGGCTCGGCCAAGGATACCTGGCAGCTGGGCGGCATTGCCCCCAACATCGAACGTCTCAGCTATCCGCCGCCGCACAACAAATACGGCAGTGCTCTGGAGCGACTACAGGCCAAAGCTGCTGCCGCCCGCGAAGGTCGGTCTGCGGAATCACCGCTGCCGGATTACATCCGCGTCGGCAATCGCGACGTGGCCGGTTGGGCGGTGCCGGCGCTGCCGTTGCTGGCGGCCATTGCCACCAAGCAAGCCAACTTCCTATGGCCCAACGCCCCGGCCGATCGCAAAGTTGACGTCAGCAAGCTGCCCGCCAGCCCCGTCAAGGCGGCCTTAGCCGACGTCCCACTGTCGCTGGAAGACTTCCTGGCGACCGATGTCAGCCTGCTGGAAGGAGCCTACAACATCTCCCAGCGCTACCCCGGCATCAAGGTCGCCTTCGATAAGTTCTATGGCAGCGATTTCTTCCATCGCGTCGGCCTGCGAATCAAGCAGGCAGCCGAGGAAGCCGCCAACTGCCTGATCAAAGGAGCCGAGTGGGAAACCCGCATTGCGCCGAACAAGCCGCGAAGTGAACTGGATTTTTCGCTGCTTAAGGAAGCCCAGCCGCCCGAAGATGACAAGAAGCCCAAGGTCAAGATTCTCACTGACCCGGATGTCAGCCTCACGGTCAACAAGGAACTTCCCGAGAAGGATAAAGAAAAGCTCCTGCACCACGGCTATCTGGTCAAGGACGAGCGCAAGGGCGACGAAATCAGCCATGCGTACAACACTCAAGTGCGAACGGAACTGACAAATCCGCACGAGACCGGCATCTACGAAGTGCTGGAGAAGCCCGGCGAATTCGGCCGCATGCTGGTGGTCCAGGCCCCCAGTGCCAACGACGGGCAAAAGAACTTTTGTACGGTGGTGCGATTGGGCGACGGCGAGAAGTCGTGGCTTAACGGTCACCGCACGTCGTTGTGGACCAAAACAATCGAGTCGGAGAACGATTTCCGCGAATGGTTCAAAGGTCTGGGCAACTCCGAGACGTTGTCCAAGGGCGGCACCTACCTGGCGATCAACCAGGCCGGAGAGGGCACTGTCCCGTTTGTTGTCAGCAAGGTTTACGAGGACAAGCGTTACAAGGTCGACTTCAAGGGCTACGAGGACTGGAAAGCCGGGCGTGCCAGCGGTTTGCCCAAGGTGACTGAGCCTTCGTCCTATTCCGGCGACGGCGGCTATGTCAGCAACTACGATGCTTTGCTAGTGATCAACGACCGCCCCGGCACCAAGTTGCGGGCGGCTGCCGGCACGTTGCACGTGCCCGATACTTTCAAGTTCATGAAGCTCAAAGATCCGCCCAAGCCCAAGAAAGACGACGGCGACGGTCCCAGCAAGAGCAGTATCGGCGGCCCGGTTGGTTGGGACTCAGACGGCTCAGACCCCAAGCCGATCGTCCCCGGCGACATCGGTGACATTCAACTGCTGTTCACCACCAAGACCGCGTCCATGAAGATGTGGGGCGATCACAGCGAAGTGTCCATTCAGACCATCAAGCGAGGCTGCGAGCGCATGCCGTGGCGGCATGGTCTGTTCTGTCTGATTCGCGATCACGGGCTCGGCGAAAGCGAAGCAGCCGCGATGCTCAAGCAAGCCCAGGTTCACAGCAACGGCATGAGCGGATCGCCGGTGCAGTACCGCGTCGTATACGCCAAGAGCTATCCGCGAGAAAAGACCGCAGGCTACTATCCCAGCGGCGATCTGCAGTCCGGTGGCCCCTACGCCCCAGTCATGCCGGCTCCCGAGTACGGTAGTGAACAGGTCGGCTACAATTCAGTCAACGCCATCTATCCCCAGAGCGAGCATGTGCCGGTGTCGGGGTTGGACAGCTCGCAGACTGATCCTCGGATCTATGATCCATTCCTGATGCCCGACCAGAAGGCGGTGCAGACTGCCCAGCAAGCCGGCCAGGAAGGGCAGAAAGAGGTGTTCGACACTTCGATGATCTCCGGCATGCTCAAGTCGGTGCGGCAGGACTCGCTGGTGGACCGCCACTTGCCTGACCTGATGAAAGCCGTCGACAAGCTGGGCCGGTTGCTCTTCCTTTTTTACTGGCATCAAGATGATTTCAAGGAGCGGTATGGCAAAAATTCTTTGCCGGAGATGGAAGATTCGCTGCGAAATGCCTTTGAAAGCCTCGCAGATATAGTGTTATTCCTAAAGGAGAAGACAATCGAGCCACGACTCGACGAAATACAAGACCCAGATATGGAAGAATCTGGAGACTGATCATGCAAGCACTAGACCTGCTCAACGATAGGTACAGCCGTTTGACCGTCATACGTCAAAGCAACCGCGACCTGTACCGATCACGTTCGACCGTTATCGCGAGGAAACGGCTTGAAACCCGGTAACGCTGTCCGGTTGTGTCGAGCCTGTAACTGTCAGAAGTCGTCTAAACGACTCAAGGATTTGCACCCTGAAATTCGCGGCCCGCTTATCGAAGCTGCCGACGCATTTTACTTTCACTGGCACGGAGGCCAGCACAAGTGACGCCATACGAAAAAGAATTTTCCGTGACCACCGTTGGCTCCAATCAGATCGTGGCTTTGTCTTACCCCGGCCGCTGCACGTTGGACTACATCACGATCATTCTGATCGGCGGCGGAACCGTGACCGCCGATTTGTTTAGCCGGGCGTTCGCGTCGCCGCTGGTGGCCGTGCCGGTGTACCTGATCACCAACGACGGCAACGGCTATTGCTACGTTGAAATGAATCCCAACAGCGCCCTGGCTTGTAAGGTAGGCGATGTGGTTGTCGTGGCCAGCAGCCCCACGTCCGGCTACAACACCAGCCATCGGGTGTTGGAAGTCGTGGATGACTTTAACATCGTCACTGACCAGTCGTGGACGGCCGACGCGGTTGGCGGCACTGCCCAAGTACAGATTCCTTCGGCTGAGCAGGAACTGTACCGGGTGTTTGCAACCATCACCGGTGCGAGCCCGCTGCACGCCAATTTGGATATCACATTCAAAAATCAGGACGCTCTGCCCAACCGCAACATCGGCGTAAACCGTAAACTGTACGTCAAGCTGGCCGCAACCGGCACGTACCGCATCGCCGTGCGCTCACATGAAAGTATCGGTACCGGAGCTTAAGACTAAGAGGAGTTTTCCATGGAATGGTGGAATGACCCACGCGAATGTGGCGAACTGGCTCCAGAACAAGGAAACTTTATCAAACCGTTCAACCGACAAGTTGAAGTCACCCCGGAGATCATGACATGGCTGGAAGCTGATCCGACGTCTTCGAAATGGAACTTTGGTCGGATCATACGACGCAACAAGGTCAAGACGATTAACGTATTCAGTCCCGGTGGTCCGCGTTTTATGATCGGGCTGCCTGATGGCACCAATCCGGGTGATGATGCCGACGTTCTCGATCGCTTGGTCGGTGAGGCCAACACGAAGCTCAAAGTTTTCGATGCTCCTCTGCCTGAATGTTTTCGTGAACAACCGTAGAAAGGTAAATCGTGCAAGTCAGGTTTCACAGATTCAGTCCGTTCCGACCGCCAGGGTGGCGGTTTGATCGTGTGTTGCAGATGATCGACAACACGCCGGTCAAGCGATGCGTCAAGAGCGACGACGAGTACGTCCGACGGTTCAGGGAATTCGTGCTGCGATACCGCTCGGCTGATCAGGCTACGCGGGAGCAGCTGGCTTGGCGCGACTTGGGGGTCTTCCTGGCTTACCAGCTGTACTCCGAGCAGCAGGTCAACAACCGGATGATCACTATCATCGAGTCCCGCATTCTCAACGGCTGTACCGACCAGGTCATCGCCGACGAGCTGGGTACACGACCGGAGATGATTCGGTGGTATTCCGCCATGTTCTTCGACGTGCGTGGGCGGTTGAAAAACACCGGCTGGATTGTCGACCGCGTGCTGATGCCGGCGTACGAAGCCGCCATCAACGCCGGGCTGGATCAAACGATGAATCAGCCGCAGCGCAACAACAATAATGACCCCGACAATCCGCAGATGATGACGTTCAGCCGCTCGCCGCTGAGTGAACCGTTTTTCGACCCGACGACCAAAATGTTCGCCTACTTCGGCGGGCCTGCGGTGTTGGACTACATCCTGCAGTGCGGATTCCACAAAGGCGTAATCGCCCAGGGCAAGGACGACGTTGCTCCGTGGTTGGACAATCATACGTTTACTCGTTTGAAGCACCGCTCAGCGATGGCTGCGCAGAATTTCGAAGTCAATCGCTTCAATGTCATGGATCTGTTTCAGGTGCATATACAAATCAAGACCATGGAACAAGCGGCGGCTGGCGACGGTGTGCCGCAAAGCCAGCTGCTCAGCAACATCGCCGCCACGCTCAAAGGATTGAACTGGGCGGTCGGTGAAAAGGGCAGGAAGCTGATTACTGGCAAACCGGTGGAACGTTACGACGACGCGGCCGCAGAGCTGCGTACCCACGAAATGCTCGAACTTTCGTCTGGGCGAAAACCGCGTACAATGGACGGCATCGAGAAACTGGCATTGCCAGCGCCGAGAAAGCCGACTGGTCAGGAGGACCAACATGCAGACGCTCAGCAAGGAAGCTGAAAACAAAGTCATTCTTGCCGTCAAGCAAGCAGTGACCTTGGTCGATGAAGACGAGATGTCTCCTGTCGATGCGATCGAGAAGATCGCCCGCGACTCCAGCTGGGGTCCGGACATGGTTCGCTTTGCATCGTACGCCTACAACACCGGGCGGCAGACTTACCAGCGGCAGGAGAACGACAATGCCCTGGAAAAGTTCGCCGACTTTCCCCTGGCAGATCCCGACCAGGTAATCGATCGCATCTGGCCCAAGCAGGTCAAGACGGCAGCCGACGAGGCTTACGCCACCGTGTCAAACGAGTATGGCAGTGGCCCGGCGTTCTTCCTTGATCACAATCTCCGCCAGCCGAACGTGTCGATGATCAAGGCGGCTTCAATCCAGGTGGCCGGCCTGCTCAAGACGGCTGACCACTGCAAAGAATGCCATCGTCCGATGGAGCATTGCACGTGTCCCAAGAAGTCGGCATTGTCGCTGGCGATGGGTCTGGACGAGAAGTTGACCAAGCAGGCGGCTGACGCCCGCGTCAACGCCAGCGACGCTTACCAGAAGCTGATCGGAGCCATGGGCGAACTAGGTGACTACTTCCGTCAGTCGCCGGAGCGGCATTTGCCTTTCGCCCTGGTGGAAAAAACCGCCGAAGTTTATCACGGTGCCAACGGCCAGGCGGTGATGGACTGGGTATTCACTCGTAACAAGATGGCCGAGAACTCGCTTCGAGGCGACAGCGTCAACTGGGGCAAGCAGGTCGTCGCCGTCGAGCCGCAACAGATGCCCTGGTCGGCGCTGACCCGCTGCGTCAAGCTGGCCAAGGACGTCATCCAGTTTCGCAATGCGGAAGCCGCCGCCAAGACGGCGGCCGAAATCCACAAGCAGGATATCCTGGGTCCGCTGATTCACGGACCAGTCAAGGACGCGTCGTTCAATCTATTGACTAAGTCGGCAGCCACGCCGATCAAGCTGATGGACATGGTCAGCGACGCCAAGAATCTGTTTGGAGAAGTTCTCAACCCTTTTAAGCAGGAGTCCGGTGATCCAGTAGCCGGACCCTATGAAGAACTGGAAGATCCCAGGCATGCCGCCAAGCTGCAGCAGATTCAGACACAGTCGATGCTGTCTGACATGATGAATGATCCCGTGATCGGTGGTCATGAACCCGACGAAGTGCTGCACGCCTATAACGAGATCTCGCGGCTTACGCCCCGTGCCGCTTCTCAGCCGGCGCTCATGCGTTCGCATCTGCAGCGATATCTCCAGGGCAACGTCCAACCGTTCGAGCACGGGCAGATGCTGGATCTTGAAAAAGGTCTCAAGGATACCCAGCCGGCTCCTGTTGACCCGATGCCTAAGCCGGCAGCTCCGCAGCCGGGCAACGTCAAAAAGTAGGATCAGATGCCGCTTGACTTAAAAAACATGACCGTCAAGGAAGCCAGCGACATTCTGGCCAAGCGAGCCTGCGCCGTCCGGATGGTTAAAAAGGCCGGCCTGAAAAAGACCGGTGCGGCAGCACCGGCAGCACCGGCAGCACCGGCAAATCCGTACGCTGTCGGTGGCGATTCACTGCTGGCTGGTCTGGCGGGTGCCGGCATCGGCGGCGGCATTGGCATGGCCAGCGACTACATGAACGACGAGCCCGGACGCGAAAAGCATCCGTGGCGCAGCGCCTTGACCGGAGCTTTGGCCGGCGGTGCCATCGGCGGCGGTCTGCATTACGGCTTGAAGCAGCTGGGCAATTACATGAACCCGCCGGATGGTTCAGCCACGAAGAATTTGCAGCAAGCCCAGGAACTCAACAACGCACAACAGGACGCAGCCTGGCAAGGGCACTCCAACGCCGTCAAGCTAATGACTGATTTTCCGCGTGGTCTTAACGACATGATCAGCAACGCCGGATCTAACGTGGGTTTAGGTATCGGCGGTCTTGCCAGCTGGAATCTAGTCGGTCGCCCGGCCTACAACGCGGCCATGAACAACTTGCATAAGGGTGTTGACTGGCTGGGGCTAAGAGGCGGCATAGACTCAATGGTCAACACCGACGCGTTCATGAAAGGTATTGAAGGCAAAGTACCGCCTGCCGTTTATAAGACGCTCGTAGATGGCGGTCGTAACGTGCAGCTTGCGGCAATTCGGGCCATGAATCCCAGCTCACCGGTGAGCGACTACTCTAAATTCACGCCAGAGCAGACCAAATTGCTGCAAGACACAGCTGCATCGCACGGGCTGGGCGATATGTCCAAATCAACGATGCTGGCCAACTCGACTGGGCAGACGCGGGCCAACCACGTCGCCAGTGCTACGCAGTTTCTCCGTGATCTGTATGATCACGAACAGCAAGGCGGCGTTGGTTCGGGATCGAACATGCCAGACTACGCCACCCGAGCAGACGCTTTTCACCGGCTGTTCAACGACCACATGGCTACCGGTCCGGCTGCGCCGACGCCTCAGTCAGCCGGCATTCTGAATACCGTGCAACGTTTGGCCGCCGACCCCAAGAGCCCGTTCCCGACTGATATTATGGCAAACGTTAATGCCGAGCTGCCGCTCGGTATTCACGGTGAAGCTCTGCCTGGTGTTTTATCAGCTGGCCGTGGTCTTGCGAAACCCAGTCTGTGGAGTCGTGGAGGCGGTACGGGAGCGCAGATTGCGGCGACGCTGGCAGGTCCGTTGCTATTAGGTAAAGGCTACGATCCGTACGTACAACAGCGCAATGCCACTTTGGCGTCACATCAACAGTACATGCAGGAACATCCCGAAGCCCAGGCTATACTGGACAAGCTGCACGCCGCCCGTCAGCATCAATAGCAGGAGTCGATGATGATCAAGATTTTCAGCCCGTCAGGATGGAATTGGGACCAGCCCATTGCGCAGATGATCAAGGTCTCCAGTCGCGGTCTGATCGGCAGCGATCGCAGCGACTTCATAAAGCTGGCCGGGGCTACGGCTCCGGCGTTCCTGGACATCCTGGACTCCATCAAGTTTGCCAAGGACGAAGTGCCGGTTCACTTGCTGGCCATGGGCTCTACCGAGAAGTGGGGACCTAATCGCAACGGCGACGGTTGGACCGAGCAGACGCTCAAGGATTATCACAATACGTTTGAGAAGTACGCCCGCTGGTATCGCAACCACCAGAACAAAGATCCACGGCTAAGCTACGGCCGGGTGGAAAAGTCGGCGATGAATCTGCCGATGAGCCGCGTTGAGCTGCTGGCGGCGCTCAACGGAGAGAAGTCGGCGGCGGATCGCAACGGTGGCTTTGTCGCCAGCCGAGAGCTGGAGAAGCTGGCTAAGGACGAAGACCTGGCAGTCTCGATGGCTTGCCGGGTGCCTTTTGACGTCTGCAGTGGCTGCCAGCACAAGGCTCGCACCCGTGAGGAATACTGCACCGAGGGAACCTGCAAGTACGGCGGCTGCTCCAAGAATCTGGCCAAGGTCGCCTTCGACGGACACATCCTGCACGTCGATAATCCGACGCCATCGTTTTTCGACATTTCTGACGTGTTTCGGCCGGCTGATCGCACGGCCTACGGCACCAAGGCTGACTGGCTGGAGAAAGCCGCCAGTCACCAGGATTTCATCCCCGGAGCCGAGATGGCTGAAATGCTTAACGTCACTGCGCCGCTGGCGGTGTGTCTGAGCCAGGATTTTCCCTACAACTGGAATTCCAAGCTAATGGGGCAGACCAAGCTGGCCATGGCGCTGGCCCGGCAGGAACAAGGGATGCGGCCGTCCGAGCCGGTGCGCAAGAGTTTCCACCCTGTCGTGCAGGGAACGATCAGCGACGAGCAGCTGGCCTTGCTGGGCATGCCCGGCAGCGAAAAGGCTGCTGCGTCATTGGGAGCCCTGGCTGATCAGAAGGTGATGTTGACCCTGGCCGACTTTGCCCGTTGGACCAGCCGACCGGATCTTGTCAAGGCGGCTTCGGTCTGCCTGCCGGGTATTTTCACGACGATTGCGCAGAATCCCAAGTTTGACGCCCGGTTATCGTTCAACAAATATGCGTGTTCCGACGCTGTCGCCACGACACCGATCAGAGCCCTTGCTCGCAACCTCCAGGGGTCTCACGGGTTGACCCAGGATGCGGCTGCCGAGCGTGCCATGCGGTGCGAATTGCGGCATTTGCCGACCCCGGAATGCAAATCAACTTTAGAAAAGTCGGCTTCGGACGTACCCGGTGCCGGCGAACTTGCCGAGGACTACGGTCTTTACAAACTGGCTGCCTTGTACAGAATGGCAGCCAGTGACCACGACTTCCATTTGACAGCGTCCCTTGCTATCGGGCAGAATAAGGTGATGTGAGGCCGAGCCTCGGCCGATCAGCAGGATGCAATTTTAGGAGACAAGGATGTCTGCTCAACACCAGCTTTCCACGATCGAAGCGTATCTTGCTCGCGTGGAATCCAGCGCCGCTTCAACGATTGCCAAGACTGCCGAGGCTCACACTGAACCCGGAAGCATCGGCGGCGAAACCACTCACCCCGTGAAAAAGGTCGACGACCGGACCGAGAAAGCCAAAGAAGGCTTCCGCTCGGCCGAGAACACCAAGGACGTCAAGGCCGACCAGGGCAAGCCCTCGGTCGACTCCACACCCGAAGCCGGCACTGCCAAGTCCGGTGGCGTAGGTGAGCCGGGGACTGCCGAGGCCGACCAGTACAACATTGGGCTTCGAGCCACGCCGACCGGGGAGGACGTGCCCAAGACCAAGACCACCAAGGAAGACAAGGGCTACAAGAAGCCCACCACCCATCCGGCCCGCACCGACAACAGCGAACTCAATGGCGGCAAGTACGCCACCGATCTGGCCAATGACCCGCTGCAGAAGCTGGCCGGCGAGATCTCTTCGTTGGGTGAGCTTCTCTGTGCCCAGATCGCCAATGAAGTGCAGACCAACGTCACCAAGGAAGGCGCAGCTGCCCAGCCCCAGCAGACTGCCCAGCAGGTGGCTCAACCGGTCAATCCTCAACTCAGCCGCCAGGCAGGCTGGGAACTGGCCGGCTTGATCGACGGCACGATGGACAAGGCTGCCGCCGACCGCATGGTGCAGGACACCCTGGTGGAAATCATCAAGGAAGCCGAATCCGATGCCGATCGCGTCATTAACTACTGCCAGCAGCGTGTGCAGCAGCGGGTGAAGGCCGGCGGCGACGGCAAGGGCGAAGACGGCGGCGGCGCTCCTCCTCCCGGCGGTGACGAAGATCCCGCAGGCGGCGGCGCTCCCCCTCCCGGCATGGGCGGCCCTCCCCCTGGCGCTGGTGGCCCGCCTCCGGGCGGCGATCCCTCCGGCGGCGATGACCCTTCTGGCGGCGGTGGCGGCGATATTCAACAAATCATGGCCATGCTGCAACAGATGGGCATCACGCCCGAGCAGTTCATGCAGGCCTACCAGGAAGAACAGGCCGGCGGCGGTGGTGCCGGTGGCCCTCCGGGGGCCGGTGGCCCGCCTCCAGGCGCTGGCGGCCCTCCGGGCATGGGTGGCCCGCCTCCGGGCATGGGTGGCCCTCCTCCGGGAGCCGGTGGCCCGCCTCCAGGCATGGGTGGCCCTCCTCCGGGAGCCGGTGGCCCGCCTCCAGGCATGCAGGTGGCAGCCGCTGACGCCGGTGTCAGCGAACAAGTTAAGCAGGCGGCCCGAGCTTATCTCGTTGAGGTGATCGGCCGCAGCCGTCAAAAGCAAGCCGCTGCAGCGGCTGTCCGGTAAGAAATCAACCCAACAAGCAGCATGGAGGCTGTCACAATGAAACCCGAACTCGCAAACAACATGCTCCGCTTCGTAGAAGTGTCCAGTGCGCTGGGTAAGCGTGCAGTGGACGAAGTCACGGAGATTCGCGGAGCACAGAAGACCGCCGCCGAGCGGATTCCCGGACTCGTCCAGCAGATGGTCGATTCCGGCGTTCTCGGCAAGAATCAAACCGACACGATGACCACCAAGCTGGCCAGCCACAACGAAACGCTGGCCATCCTCGGTTCGGCCGTTACCAAGCTGGCGGAAGCCAAAGCCGAACTGGCACAGCTCAAATCCGCCCATCCCAAGGATCGCCTGGGTGCCGCCGAGAAGCAGGCATCTGACGGCGGCTCGGTGTTGCTGGAAAAGCTTCCAAACACCGTCGTGGTCGGCGCTCACACGTCGAACATGATGGATTCCGATCGTCGTTTGTTCAACGGGCTTGGTCTCGAACGGCTCGTCAACAAAGAAGGATAAGTTTTCACCAACGAATTAGGGCCTCCAAGGATGGATGGCTCGTTTCCAACTGATCACGGAGGATCTTAAAATGGCTGCTCCTCGTCAAATGACTTCCCAGACGCTCAACCCCCTCAAGGGCTGGCCGCGTCCCAATGCTCTCGATTTCGAGGGCAAGTTCGATCCGTCCGTCCAGACTCGTGTGCCGCCGGGGGCTTGCTGCTCCCTGAATGCCAATGGCTACGCGGTCTTGGGCGTGGGTAACAGTCCGGTCATGCCGCTGTTCAATTTCCAGGCGTCGGATGACCCCGACGTGCAGAATGACGGCGGTGATGCTGCGACCACCAAGGACGTCTTCATTGCCATCAATCCGACCGGCGTGCTGATGTTCCTGGTCGCGGTCGGTGCCTACGAGTTGGTTTCGACCAACTACGACGACACCCAGACCTACCCGCCCAACACCCACCTGACCAGCCCCCTGGTCAACAGCGGTGCGGTGCTGGCAGGTATGCTCACGCCGGGCACGCTCGGCACGAACACGATCTGCGGCGTTGTGTCGCGTGGATTGGTCGACAACGGTTATGGCTATGAGGCGGTTGCCTTCTGGCCTGTGTATCTGCCCCCCAGCGCCTAAGCTGATGGCAGAGTGTTTCATGCCGCCAAGGATGGCGGTGACTTTTAACTGATCACGGAGGATCTAAAAATGGTTCAGCTCTCCCCCGAAGAAACTAAGCTGCTGAATCAAACGCTTTTTCAGCAGCTTGGCTCTCGTGATAACGGCCTGATCAAACAGGCCGAAGATTCCATCAACGACTTCACGCGTACGAAGATGCGTGAAGACGGCTTTTACCGCCGCATCCTGCCGGCCACGCCCATCGGCAACGATGAGCTGGACCGCCAGGTCGACACCGACAAGCCGGTCAAGGTGGTCGACAAGGAACCGAATTCGCCTGCTGCCATCAGCATCGCGTTCGCGACCTTGCCGCAGAACCTGTACATTCGCGGTCCCCGCTACCGCGTCATGTTCGACCGTATCGTCACGCCCCGTTTCACCAAAGACGTGGACGAGCTGCGGACCTGGATCATGGACATCCGCCAGGTGCTCAGTGATAACGCGATCAAGGACATGTTGGCAGAGGAAGATTCTAAATTCATCCGCGCCATCAACACCGCGATCGTCGGCCCCGGCCTGGTTGTCCCGACCAGCGGCGTCGTCCAGTACGAAGTGATTGCCGGTGGCATCACCCGCGATACGCTGGAAGATGCGATGAAGATCATGCCCAACACCCCCAGCTCGCTGGAGGTCCACACGATCCTCATCAACCACATCACGATCAAGGATGTGTGCAAGTTCGGCCGCAACGAGATGGGTGGCGACCTGTCTCAGGACATCATGAAGAACGGCTGGACGCTCCAGGAGTTCATGGGCAAGACCTGGGTGATCACGATCAAGAAGGGTCTGGTCCCGACCAACACGATGTACATGTTCAGTGATCCCAAGTTCATCGGCAAGTCCTATGTGCTTGAAGACACGACTATGTACATTAGGCGCGAAGCCTTTATGTTGGAATTTTTCGCCTATGAGACCATGGGCGGCACGATTGGCTTCACGTCAGGGCTGGCCCGTGCGGACTTTGTCTGATTGACTTCGCTTACAACTCTGACTAGACTTAGACCGTTCGAGATAATTCTCGAACGGTCTCTGTTTTTAAGGAGTTCGTCATGGCGATTCATTCGGCAGATGTACAACGAAGTCGGCGTGAACGGGGTTTATGTTGTTCGTGCAGTCAACCGGCTTTACCGGGAAAAGCTAGATGTCAGTATCACACAGATGTCGCTAAGCAAAAAGATCACGAGAAATATCTTCGACGCAAGCAGACCGGTTTATGCGTGACGACTGGCTGTACACAACCGGCCGGTGTTGATTCAGTTTACTGTGATCTGTGTCTTATAAAGCAACGAAACCGGCAGATTATGACTGCTGCCGAACTTGCCGTGCAATCTCAAGCGATCAAAGAGACCGAATCCGCTGAGCGGCTTGCTCAGGGGATTTGCATCGAATGCGGCGCGTTTTACATTGATGCCGAGCAGGATCGTTGTCGGTACTGTTACGCTTTGCAGCTGGAACGAATCGAAGATATTCCGCGTTACAACGCTCGTCTTCGTGCCGGTCTGTGTCAAAGCTGCCCGGCTTATGTTGAACCGGGGACTGTCCGATGTGATCAGTGCCGAGAAGTAAGGCGGCAGAAAACAGCGGAGCGACAGCAGGCTGGCAAATGCACGCAATGCGATAAACCGACCAACGGAGTCAATAGGTATTGCGACGACTGTCGAGAAGAAGACAAGAACGATTACGCTAATCGGAAAGACAAAGGGATTTGTGTTGCCCAGCACTGTGATCAACTTGCAGTCGAAGACAAGACAATGTGTGAGCGGCATTTGATAATGAGTCGGAAAAAATCTAATCGCAAGCATGATCGACTCCGCGCCGAAATCATCGAAGCCTACGGTAGTAAATGTTCGTGTCCTGGTTGTCCGGAAACATTGCCGCAGTTTCTAGAAATTGATCACATCGACGGTAAGGGGGCTGATGATCGTCGAGCACACGGCAGCGGCGGATTAAGGCTTTACCGCCGGCTTAAAGCTGCCGGATTTCCGAAGGACAATTGGCAACTGTTGTGTTCTAACTGTAACAAAGCCAAGCATATCTACGGCCAATGCCCGCATGTTACGGCTCAGGCGGTTGCGACGTAAATTTCAACTTGAAATGCGTCAAAAGAAATGAGAGAGTTTAGCCCACGCGGGCATTCCCCTACCCAGTGACCTCTAACCCGGAGTTTCCATGTCAGAAGAAATCAATGTTCTCGATCGCAGCGTCGAACTGTTGCACTTGTCATCACATCGAGCCCGCAGATGTTTGTTCAAGGCCAACGTCAACACCATCAGAGAGCTTATCGCAAAGACGCCTGATGACCTTCTGGCTTACAAGAATTTCGGTCGGGTCAGCTTGCGTGAAATCGAACGCGTGCTGGCCGATTTGAACTTGAAGCTGGCCGACTGAGTCAACGTCGCATCCTTACCTGAGTTGACTTTCACTGGAACCATTCATAGGTGTTGAAGATAATGAAGCGGCAACGCAGCTGGTGATCACAACCGATCCCTTGCTTGGCGGCACAGAAATTGTCCGCGTTACAATCCCCTATCGATCCGTGTCCGTGTTGGCGGCTGCTTTGAATGCGATCGTGGCTTTGCAAAAAGCATCTGACGAAACTAAGCCCCCGCGACGTATGATTGAAACGTAATCGTGATTGACGTGAGCGATGACGCGGCAGGTCCCCAATGCTGTGTTTAGACGGGACTGCGAGCTTCCGTAGAGAGCTTGCACGTACTCCGGCCGGCTCCGCAGCGGTTGGTCGTATAGACTTTCATCCCATCGCGTCGACTGCGGATTTTTCTTACCCGCTAACCAGGAGTCTACATGGAAGTTATCGGCACGATGGTCGTTGGCCTTGTTATTTTGTTCTGTGTCCTGCTGCTCGTACGGATGTTCATCTTGAACAGCATGGACGAAGTCGAGCGAGACGTGTTCGACGGTAAGACGATGGATCAGTGGATGAATGAGCGCCGTAAAAAATAAGGAGCCTCATGAAGAGCTATGCCAAGATTCCCGGCCCGGTTGTGAAAGAGCTGATCAAATCCTTGGAGTCGCAGCCGCCTTACAAGCATTACCGGCAGCTGGCCCGCAAACTTCGCAATGCCATCCGCGAGGTAACCGGCAAGCGGATGGAAAACCTCGACGCTCTCCCCAACCTGGAACTGATCGGCCCCGACACCGAGGAATGGGGACCAGAACCAGAAAACGATAACAATTGACCCCTGTCATTCAACCCAAAGGCATCATGCAAGAACCTAATTTTGATTTGCTTTCACACGTAGCTTGCGACATGGCTGGAACATTTGTCACACCGCGTGAGCATCCGTGTTTGTTCACGGTCAGATTAAACTACGAGACCCAAATGTGTGATGTCACAATCTATTCCGGAACCAGTGGCGAAGTAGTAGATTGTGAGTGTCTGCACGCGTCTCATGTTGTCGACTGGCTTTGCGACCACAAAGACTACTAACCTGGAGTTTCCCGTGAAGAAATATAAATTCGATTTCAAGTCATCCCCCGAAGGCGTCGATCTGGTACGTCGTCTCGGACTATCAACCAACGATCCCAAGACGGTACACGACGCGACGTGCGGTTTGCATTCAAACGTGCCTGAATGCTGCGTCGCTTTCTATCTGATGATGATCAACGAAGTGATGAAAATTGAAGGATTGGTGAAATCAGCTTACTTCAATAGCGTGATCACCAGCGTCGATACTCCGCAGTTGCGCATTTTATCGATACTGCAACGTGTATCCTCCTACGGTGCAGAGCCGTTGCATTATTACCGATGTCCCGGCTGTATCGCGGCAAACAGGTACGCAGCGCTGGAACCGTGCAGCTGCTACGACGAGATGCACAGACGATCACGCGAGAGATACATTGCCGACACTGAACTCAATCGTACGGCGGCAAAATCGCACGGCGGCAGGGTTTGCACGTCTTGCGATTTCACGCTTGGCGCTGAAGACGATATATGTCCGGTATGTGGAAGCGACGTGCTGGATGATACGAAAGTCGAAAACGACTGACCTTTTGTTGTCGTCGACTCTGCCACCCGTCCGACAGATTCATCCCATCCGACAGATTCGTCACCTGACAAGTGATCATCATCGAAAAGCCGCCACCCGGCGGCTTTTCTTTAGCTATCGCAAAACAACCTTTGTAAACCATCGGCGCTTGCATCCCCTGCCCCCTGCCGGTTAATATTCATGCAGTGGCCTGAAAGGATCGGGCCTGTAACTTGTCACGGAGGACTATCGTGTCTGCCCAAACTCAAGCCCAAGCATCGACCCCGGCCCTTCCCGACTTCCAGACGGCCTACAACACTCTTTTCACCAACGTCAGCGCTGAAGTATTTTTCAGCAAGCTGGCCAGCGCCGGCATCGCCCCTGCTGACCAGATTCAGGCCCAGGAACTCCTGGACCTGGCTTCCCGCCTGCGAACCATCGAAGAAGACCCCCGCTACCAGAAGCAAGCCGCTGCCGCCAATCCCAGTCCGTTCGGCAAGATGATCGCCGAGCTGGACGGCTACATGAGCGCCAACGGCATGAATGGCCGGACGAAGGCCGCCGCCACCCAGGAGCACGCCGTTGCAGTTAAGCAGGCTGCCGCCAGTCTGGCGCAGAACCCGCTGCTCTACAACTCGATCCTGACGATCAAGGCAGCCCAAGCCACGCAATATCAACAGCCCGCTGCACGGGCTTAACGAATCGATGGCGACTGCCGGCGGAGTTTGGGCTCAAATTTATCCGCCGGTGGTTGCCTGCGAACTTTGAAATCAGGAGAATTACAATGAGTGAACGATCCGGACATTTCGACAAATCTTGCCTGACCAGCACGGTACAGAATACCTGCGGCCAGGAACGCAATTTCGGGTTCCTTCCGCCGCACGGCGTCAAGCTCGCCAACAACGAGCAGTACAGCGTGTTCGGCAACATCCTTGAGGCCATCGGGCAGGGTCCCGACCGCTCGACTGCTCGACGGCAGCACCAGGCATTCGCCGACGCGATCGATCGGGGAGACATCACCATCATCAGCACACCGACACCGATCATGGTCGACCTGACCAGCGGTGCCAGTAAGATGCTGACTCTCAACAACGGCACGCTGGCAGGGGCCAACCCCTGCTGGGACACGTCGGACAGCGACGACGTCCAAGTGGCCGCTTAAGGGAAGCTTAGAGCTTTGGGCTTCGGCCCAGGGCCTGGCGGCACGACGCTGCCTTGTATAGTGCATGGACGCACCCGGCGAGCCTGGCTTCGGTCAGGCTCGCCGTCTTGTTACACTCATCGCTATGTTTGAATCAGAACCTCAAGCTACCGTTGGCGACGCCGTCTTGTTACACTCATCGCTATGTTTGAATCAGAACCTCAAGCTACCGTTGGCGACGCTGTCCTGTGGTTGATTCTGCGCTGTCATTTGATTAAAACGCTGTACGGCGTCGACGTAAAAATTCAGGACATGGAATACGACGGGCAGATCCTTCACGTCGACTTGCAATGCGATCTTCCCGCCGATCTGTCTCAAACAAAGATTCATCTGGTGATCTAGTGACAAACAAACCTTTGATCAGCCTGTTTACGCCAACCAACAACCCAAAGTTTCTCAACGACGTCTACGACGCCATCAAGCTGCAGAACTATCCCACCTGGGAATGGGTTATCGTGCTAAATGGCCCGGCCAAGGGGCAGAAGCTGAACCTGGATGACGAGCGCATCAAGGTCTTCGACAGCCAGTGCAACAGCGATAATATCGGAGCCCTCAAGGCCGAAGCCTGCGACCTATGCAAGGGCGACGCCTTTCTGGAGATGGACCACGACGATCTGCTCACCCCCGACACCCTGGCCAAGGTCGCCGAGGGCATCGCCGGCGGCGCTGGCTTCGTCTACAGCGACGTGGCAGTGTTCCTGCGGCATGACGAGTCAATCGAGACCTGGGGCTACAGCACGGCCTACGGCTGGGAGAACTACCCGGTGGAGTTTTACGGCATCCGCTACATCGCCACCCGGATGTTTGACATCACACCCCGGTCGCTCTGTGAAGTCTATTTCGCTCCGGATCATGTCCGGGCCTGGAGCCGGGAAGCCTACTACAATGCCGGCGGCCACGATCCCAAGCTCAGCGTCGGCGACGATCACGATCTGATCTGCCGAACTTATATTTCTGGGGCTAAGTTTCACTACACCAATCACTGCGGCTATCTGTATCGCGTGCATGACTCCAACACCGTTAAGCTGCGCAGCCAGGCGATTCAGACCCAAACCGCCGTCAACCGGCGTAACTACCTCTATCCGTTAATCACTGAATGGTGCCGGCGCAGTAAACTGCCGTTGCTGGATCTGGAAGTGGAATGGACCAACGGCCGCTGGGCTCCCGACAAGCCCGGCATCAACGGCACCAACCGCTACGGCCATATCATTGCCAGTCACGTCATGGAAATGATCCCCAAGGAGTACCAGGTTGGTTTCATGAACAGCTGTTATCGAGCGCTGGTGCCGACCGGTTGGCTGAGCGTCAGGGTGCCCGACACCACGCCTTACATCGCCGATCCCCGCGTCATTATCGAAACCAACGCCGCCGGTCAGATGACCGGCCGCATCGCCGACCCCAGGATCGTCACGCCGCTGCTGGCTGACATGAACCCCAACCACAAGACCCGCTTCAACAAAAACAGCTTCCTGTACTACACCCACAAGGAATTTGCCGTCCAGATGCCCGGCGTCCAGTGCCGTTTTGACATGGCTGAATGTTCGCAGATCACCCCGCCCAATGAGTTTTTCTTTCCCGAGCGTAAACGGTCGGCGTCCGAGCTTGAGTTAGTCATGCTCCGGGCTGACATGTGCGCTCTGAAAGACGACAAAAGGTACCCTGGTTTCAGACTGATTTAGGGGCTAAATTTCGGCCCAAAACACGTCAAAAGAAGTGAAGGATAAGTATCTTTCCGAGGCCGGCCTTTCGCCGGCCTTCTTCTTTTATCTTTTCACCCAAGGAGTCAGTCATGCCTTATCTGATTAACACCGTCACTGACCCGGCCGAGGTCGTAGTGCGTGCGTGAAAGTATCCTAGCAGAATGCGTCATCTGCCGCCTGATCAATAGCGACGCTTCGCCGCGACAGCTTGATTGTTGTCGCGGCGCTTTCACAACCCGCAGCCTTGGCCAGCGAGTAGACCAGGGCTGCAAACTCCGAGGGAGCCGGCGGGAGGATGAGATCCCGCCGGCCTAAGGAACTGACCACCGGACGTTCCGGTTGTCACGGGTCCCAAGTCCTACTGTTCCTTGTTCTCATCATCAGAGGAGAAGAATGCCTGAATTTGAACTCGTGTTTGCCGGCGATCCGAAAGACATCGTCGTCATTGCCGTGTGGCTGCAATCGCACGTATTGCTCGGCGAGATCTGGCGATACGAAGGGAGCGTTTATTTTTATTTTCTACATAAACCTAACGACGGATATCCGGAAGCCAACCGCTACTCCGCTGACACGCTGAGCGCAATTGCGGCGAAGATGATCGAACTTAGTCAAACATGAAAGGATCGAATATGCCCTCGGAATGCTCATCACGTTCGGGATACTACGACATCGAAACATCGTTCGATGATCCGTACTCGCCTTTGATCAGACAGTTTCTGATCAGCGAGTTTCCAAACATCAACAAGATCTCTCACAGTGAGAGGCTTGATCTTGTCACCGATGCGATCATCTCATCCGGACAGGTGCGGTACGGCCCCCGCCCCAGTCCTGAATCGATTGTGGCCATTCGCAACGTCATCAGCTCTTCGATGACAGAGTTTCGGCCTATTCCATTTTTGGTGCCTTGGGGTTCTGAAAAGCCGGACGGCTCCGGCGTGGATGTCGCCGAGCTTATGGCGCTCAAGACGCTTAAGTGTTTACAAGATCGGGTACAGCCTTACTACTCTGGCGGCATTCAGGCTGTCGTCAGGTTGGAAGACGTGTCTGCTCCGCACCTGTTTTACGAGAGAGCCGAGCAAGCCCGCAAGGATGCGGCACTGTACACCGCCGGGTTTGAAAACCTGGTTAAGATCCTGGGCTTATCGTTCGTCGTGCCTTTCAAGGAAAGCAGCAAGGTCAGCGAGACGACGTTCAGCACTACGGCCGATTCTTTGCTGCCGCTGATGGAACGACACGTTCTGTTGCCGACCAATGTCAACGTGATCAATGATCTCAAGCGGTATGGCTGGTCGCAGCCGATCAGCGAAGATACGATCGGCTATTATCTCAAACAGTACGAGAAGCTGTACCCGCTGGCCAATCGGGAAGATCATATAATGCGGCTGGCCCGGTATTTCGCCGGCGCACTGACTCGGATTCATCTGGGCATAACCGGCCGCAATCCGGAATGGGAAAACAACTTCCTTGAGTTGTCGTTCACCGGGCCGATTCCAGGCATCCCGGCTGCCCGTGCGCTGCGACGAATCTTGTATCGCACAATGCCCTGCTCGATCAGCACGAACCACATGCCCGCCTGGCGGTCCAAAGGCCACCTGGTCTGTCGAGAAGACAAGGCCGTCGCCCGCCTAGCCAGCTTCAACGAACTCAACCCGTACAGCTGTCATTCGGTGAAGCTCACCGGAAACGGAGTCAGCCAGATCGTACAGGCTGACTACCTCGTCAAATAACTCTCCGCCGGATGTTCCGGTGGAAAAAGGTCTCATCACCTTCTGCTCTCGAAAGGAGCACGTTGTGGCACGTTCTAACAATCCGGGAAACCCGGAAATTGGTCCTTCACGTCTCGGAGATGCCTTGTCCGACGCCGTTGCCCGACAACAGACTGGCACGTCTGACCAGGGCGGCTTCGAGCCCGCCCCGCCGACCCGCACGGTGCTGCCCGCCCGACCCCAGGTGCGCCAGCGAACTATCCGCACGGACGCCGACCGCGATCCGTCCATTCTCGACGCCGACACCGTCGAACCAGTCTCGGAGCCGGTCACGCCCGACGATTACCGTACCAGCGGCACCGAAGTTCCGGTCGATCCCCCCGTTTCGCCCGCTGGCCGTCACCGGGCCGTCAGCGGCTACGACACTGCATCCAACATCGCTGACCACCTGTTCGGCCCGCGCTTTTCGTTCTTCGCTCGAATGCGCAACGCGGTGATCGCGTCGATCGTGTTCGTGCTGTTCTTCTGTATCTTCGGAGCCATGTTCGGCCCGGTGTTCCGGGGCACGGTCATCTTGCTGGCGGTCTTGGCGCAGTTCGTGCTGCTGGGTGGTTTCTTTGTCGGTCGTGGCCGGGGCTTTCGCCAAAGTCTCAGCTGGACCATGGCAGCGCTGGCGATCGGGGCGATTTGCTGCGTGTTCACCTTCGGTACGTTCGGCAGCAGCGCCAGCATCAGCTCGGCATTCGATTTGTTTCACGATACCACGCCGCATCGCTTTGCGGTGATCCGCGTGTACTCTCGTGGATGGTTTTCCAGCTCCAGCCGTGGCGTGGTCAAGTACGTCGCCGATGAACACGGATTTACCAAAGTCGTCCCCGAAGCTTTGGTTGACACCCTCGACAAGTGGCGTGAAGGCGACAGCGTGGTGCTGCCTTCGACGTATCCGGCCTGGATGGATGCCGGTGTTGTCGACAAGTCAGTGTGGGCGTCCATGGTCAACATGGATACTCCAGTGACGCTGCCGGACAAGTCGGCCGACCTGTACGCCACCCACGTGTTTGCGGTGCATCCGGGTAATGTGACCGTTGCATCGGCCAAGTAGTTTCAGCGAAATGCCTTGTGTTGTGTGGACCGGGCGGTGAGCGAGCGCCGCCCGGTCACTTTTTGACTTTCACTCTCGGAGATATGTCATGATTTACCAGTTCAACATGTCGGACAATTTGGATCAACTCATCAACAAGCTCAAGGACGGCGACTCGGTTGTCGTCAAGAGCAGGCAGGACCGTCGATATCTCGTGCAGGTTATTAAACATTTCACCTACCACATGGAGGTTACCGTCTTGGTGGCTGACCCGAACGTTCCGGCGGAAAGCGAGAAAGCCGACAGCGACGATCCGGTCGGGGCGCTGATGGAAACGATATTCGGATCGATGATGTCCATGATGTCCAACCGCCCCTTCGGCGTTCTGCAAGTCGACGAGGATGACTCTGCGGCCGAAATCCTGAGCAAGATTGAGGCTGCCCGCGATCGGGTGCGCTGGGGCCGCAGCTCGTTAAAGTCGGCGCAGGACACGGTGGCCAGTCGGGTGGCCGAGCAGATTGAAAAGGATCTGAAAGAGGTGTCTCCCGGTATAAAGATGGCAAAAACCATCATGGGCGGCCTGGCTATTTCTATCGACGTCAAGAAGATCAACCCGGATACGCTCAAGTGGTTCACGGATGCGTTTGTCCGTTACGACATCTATTACGGCTGCAGCGACGGCGAGATTCGGGCGGCGATCTCTGATGAGCACGTCACCATGTTCGAGGCGGCCGTCAACCAGGCCATCAAGGAGTACGCGGAGAAGATGGCGGCCGAAGACGACAAGGTCAGCAAGCCCGAGCCGTTTGATCCGCAGTAACGTGAAGTTTGCATGAACTTCATCAGCCGTAAAACAACTTTTGTAAACTGACCGCAGCCAGACCGGGTTTCCCCACCCCGGTCTGGCCATGGGCACGACCATTCGGTCGTGCTCTTTTTTAGCTATCAGGTTAGTCAGGGCAGTGAGAGTCGAACTCACGATTTTGTGTTCCCGAAACACACCGGTTGGCCGCTACCGTACGCCCTGGCGAAGACGAGCCCCAGGAGCCGCCGGACGTAGTTTGCTAGGATTGCAGAGGGAAGAAACCGCAACGAAACAAACCGCGTTCAGCGGCTGCTAGGGCTCGTCGGGGTTGGGCGTGGGAAACGATTCACAACGGAAGTGTATAGCGTTGGACGGATGAGTCAAGTCCCGGTTACAATGAATTTCAGTCAAGCAAGGAGGCTTACTTTGACGGCAGATCTGAATGTGATCACGCCGGGCATCCCCGCCATGGACGGCTGCCCGGTTCTCACTCGCATCAAAGCGTTCATCTGCCAGGAAGGCGTGAACGTAACGCTGGAGCAGACTTTCCGCGACCGCACCGGCAATCCTGTGGATCTGTTCACCCCGGCCGAAGTCAGCGAATCAGGTTCGATCGATTTCAGCGACAGCGACAACGACGACAGCCTGAACACTCAAGTTATCCTGCGAATTGCTGAGTTCAGCGGCTTCAATCAAGGCCCGCAAAACATCAAGGTATCCGAGGGCAGCGTGATCGATGCGACCAACGGCGTCGTTCGAGCGCCAATCCCTAGCAGCATCTACGGCCAGAGTGGCATCTATCGGTTGTCATGGGCGCTGGTGCGTGAGGGCGACATCGTCCTGATCAACGACGGGCTGCTAAGCGTCGAGCGCAGCTTGTTCGGCTTCAACACGCCTGGGTATACGCACACGGACGGGCCGCCGACGATCAACGAGTTGCGGATGAGCATCGTCGATTCCTCGCCGGTTGAGAATCAGTATCTGCTGGACGATCTGGAATTTTCCGACGAGCAGCTGACGATCGCCCTGACCAAGCCCCTGGCTGACTTCAACGACATGCCGCCGCGAATCAGACTACGATTTGACAGCCGAAACTTTCCGTGGAAACAGGAATGGCTCAGCGCCGCGTCTGGATATTTGTATCAAATGGCCGCCGCACACTACCGCCGCAACAAAGCCAACCTGCAGGGCGGCGGCCAGCTGGTCGGCGACAAGGACAAGGAGCGTGAGTACCTGGCGGCCTACCAGATGCACAAGCAGCAATGGGATGAGTTCAGGCAGCTTAAGAAATTGCAAATTTCCATGCACGAGTGTGCCGGCAGTTACGGCTCGGACTACGGTTCGGTATGATTAGAAGAGTGTAAATGCAATCTAATTTCAACGCAACATCGTCGTGCTCGCCCTGCCTACCGGTCTGCGACAATGCCTTCGATAGAGTTGTCGTCAGCTATATGACTCGCGGCGGAACTGTTATATTTTACGAGCTGAAACACAGTTTTCTCGACCCAGGACCTTACACGTTTACACTTCAAGTAGGTCAAAGTGACAATCCTCTAGCTGACGATTGGATTGACGTTGGCCTTCCAGTGACCAATATTTTTTACATGGTCGACCCCGCACAACGTATTTGGGGAAAGACTAAATGGTGTTTCTATCGCATCCAGCTGACCACGCTGGCCGGCACATATCTCAGTGAGCCTACCGGTTTGTGGGGCACACTGGAGTTTCGCTGGTGGCGGATTGCCCGCGAGCGGCTGCGGCAGGAGATTTTGGCGCTCAAGAAAGGTCCGGGCGGCCAGCTGGGTTACCTGCTCAAGCGCCGCGTCACTGGCACGCCCTGCCCGGTTTGTCTGGACCCGCTGACTAAAGAGATTACCAATGACGCCTGCCCGTATTGCTTTGGCACAGGCTTCTACTGCGGTTACTTCTACCCTGCCGGCTGTACCTGGGTGTCGATGAGCCCCCGCCGCGTTCACTACAACCAGGACCCTACACGGGGCACCACGGCTGACACCACGGTCAAATCTCACATGGCCAACATCTGGATGGTCACCGAGCAGGACATCTGGGTGAACAAAGTCAGTGACGACCGCTGGTTTGTCCACTCAGTGGAGAACACCGTTGAAGTTCGCGGCGTGCCGATTTCCGCTGACGTCGAGATGCGGCTGATACCTGCGTCCAGCCCGATCTACGGCATCAAGATTCCGCAGCAGCTGGAAAGCTTTGACCCGATGCTCAAGGAGGTCTGGTAACGTGCCCTACCTACCTCCCGATCAATCACAGTTTGGCCGCTATGCTCCGCTAAGCCTGTCCGGCTCCACGCCGGGCACGCCGCCACCACGGCCTGCGACGTCCAAGCCACGAAATCCGTTCATCGACAGGTTGAGCATCAAGAAACACGAAGTAGCTCCAGTCGACGTGTTCCGCCAGCTGTTTCAACGTGACATGGTCATCGATCAGGTGACCGGAATGTGTCGATCGCTGGTGGAGAAACAAAAATGAGCAATCCATCCCTGCGGCTCGACAAGACACTGTTTCAGAAACTGCTGGATGACACGCAGACCTGGTGCCCGCCGCTCCCTCCGGAAGCTCCGACGCAGGACAGGCGGCAGCTGGGCGATTCCCACGAAGTGGCCGGGGCCATCTGCCATGCCGGCTGGCGGCCTTTGCGACTGACTGGTGCCATCCGCCGCCTGTTGATCAATCACTATTCCAATCCCGACTTTATCGAAGATCCGGCGCTGGCAGCGGCAATTTGGCAGAACGCCCCGTCGTCCGGTATACTCATTGAAAGCGTTCACAGATGGCTTGGCGATCTTGTTGAAAAGCGTCCGGCAATCTTGTTGAAACGCAACGCCTACCAGAACTTGAGGATTGTCCTCGACGACTGTGCGGGCACAGACAAACAAGGCAACGTTGACTACGTCACGCTCTGGGTCGGAAGTCACACCTTGTTTTGCATCCAAGGAACGGGTGCGAGTTGTGAGATCCTGGCAACCGAGACGCAACGGGAATTGACCCAGTTTGCTCCGGTGGTCAAAGAAAAGCTCAGCCTGGTGAAGTTTTCAGTCACTGAGGTTGGAGCAATTAGTGAGGTTGAGGAATCGCAGCAGAACTACGTGGTGCCCATCACGGTCGGATGGGCTTACCAGGAAACGTGGAAAGTGATTCCGGAAGCATTGCCATTGCGGCATGTAGACCTCAGTTTTCAGATTCGACCGAATGAGGTGTAAGACGGTTACGGATAATCGTCTTCGGTTGCTCGATAACTCAGTGCAGGAGCACGGAGGCTCACAATGGTTTATGTCATCCCCCAAGTTCAAGTCTTTCAAGATTTCAACGTCGCCCCCAACGTCGCGGAAACCCCGCTGCAAGCCCACATCAGCGGCGGCAACGCCCAACTGATTCGCTATGCCCAGTCGACCGAACAGGCTTTCGGCCTGGTCGGCATTTACGACCCGCTCGACGATCTGGTCATCAGCTGGCCCAGTCGCCCCGCTGGCGGTGTCGTCGATCAGTCGTACACCAAGCTGTTCATCCAGAACGCCATTCTGCGCTACTTTGACAGCGGCCAGGCCGGTGTCACGGACATCGCGTCGGTGGCTGGCAAGTTCAACCAGATCCACTCCAACAGCTTCAACTTCGCCACCAATGGCACCTACGCCCGCGACACGTCGCTGTACGATCGCGACGTGCAGGTCGGCGACCTGATTAAGCTGCGGTGGGACATCGCCGGCGGCATCACGCAATGGAGCTACGTCAACGGTCTGTTGACCGATCCGGTTGGTGCCGTCATCGGCACGGTCATTTCCGACACCGGCAATCAGACGACCAGCTCGGCCACGGCTTCGGTCAGCCAGACTCGCGGCCCCTACAACGCTGTCAAAGCGGTGTCGGCCAGCGCCGCCAGCTACGACCCCTATCCGACCGGTGCCGTCAATGAGCAGTACACGCTCATCGTGACCACCAGCTCGACCGGCGGGAATCTGCCCACGGCACAACTTCGCGTGATCTCCGCCAGTGGGTTGGACGATCAGGCGATCCTGGTGCCCAGCGCTCGCGGCACGGCCACCCCAGTCGGCACCCGAGGCGTGACCGTCACGTTTAATTTGGACTCCGGCGGTCACCTGACTGCTGACTCCGACTCAGCCGATGTACAGGGCGTCAGCCCTGACGACCTGATTGCCGGCATGCGGTTTGTCGTCAACGTCACCGGCGCTTTCGCGGCTCCGACACCGCAGGCCAATGACACGGCTGGACACGCAACTACGCCGTATACCGGTGTGGCCGACACGCTCTACATCGTCACTGTCACCAAGGGCGGCAAGTTCGCCAATGGCGGCGGTGCGATCACTGTCACGACCGACACCGGCAGCGACGTCAGCGGTCCTACCGCCGTCACTGTTTCCGCTGCCGTCACGGCAGTCGGCACCAAGGGCGTGACGATCAGTTTCACCGGCACCGGCTTGGCGCTGGGCGAGCGATACTACATTCCGGCGACGGCTCAGACCAACGGCCGCGTCAGCACGGTGGTGTTGGGCAACAACATTCCAGCCCAGGTCACTTCCGGCACGATTGCCGAAGTGCAGCTGTTCATCAAGAAGCCCGTCCTGGAAGTCGATCAGGACCGCATTGGTTTTGCTCCGCTGACCAACTTCGACATGACCGACATTCAGCTTACCATTCACTCGGGCATCGAAGCATACGATCCGACGTGGACGCAGAACGGCATCCCGCTGCCGTTGCCGCTGGAATCGGATGCCGGACAGGCATACAGCCAGGTCTATCTGCAGGCACGGTATTGGCTGCCGACGCTGGCCAATCAGGTCAACGGCATTGATGACGTGGCCAACATCGATCAAATCCCCGGTGCGCTGGACGTGGACAACCCCCTCAAGTGGGGCGTGTTCAAGGCCCTGGAAAACTCCAACGGTACGATGGTCATGTACACGGCGGTCACCGATCCGACCAGCCTTGACGCCTGGGTGCAGGTGCTCAGCGTGATCACCGGCCGTGACGACGTCTACGGTCTGGTGCCGCTGACACACGACGTGCAGGTGCAAAACCTGTTTGCCGCCCACGTCGACGACCAGTCCAGCCCCGAGCAGGATCTGTGGCGTGTCGCCTGGTTCAGCCTGACGGGCATTCCGACGATTCCGATCGTCAGCGCCGGCAGCGAGATTACCGGTTACCTCGCTGCCACGACCACGGACGGCAACGTGGCACTGGGCACCATCAGCGCCGACCCCGACGCAATCGGCACCGAGTACACGATCGTGATCGTGCCGGCAGCCAACGCTGGTTTCATCACCAATGCTGTCCAGTCGGGCGACGTTGTCCGCACGTTCTACGGAACTGACGGTTTCGGCAACGAGACCTACCAGGAGTACGTGATCGACGTCGTCCAGAGCGAAGACCAGCTGCGACTGCTCAGTGGACCGTCCATTGCGGTGTCGCATGCCCAGCGCATCGAAGTGTGGCGTAATCTCAGCACCACCGACGAAGCTGCGGCTATCGGCAAGGCAGCGGGCTCCTGGGGCGATCGCCGCATCCGTGCCGTCTGGCCCGATCAGATCGGCTCCGGCGGTACGCTCATGGACGGCTTCTTCCTTTGCTGCAGCCTGGCGGGCTTGTCGGCTGGTGTCGTGCCGCAACAGGGCTTGACCAATCTGGCTATCACCGGCTACGACGATTTGAGCCGCACCACCAGCAAGTTCAACTCCGCGCAGTTGAACACCATGGCTGGTTCGGGCGTTTGGATCGTTACGCAGTCGCCGGCCGGCGAGGTCTACTCGCGGCACGCGTTGACTACGGGCAGCTACGCCGATATCAATCAGCGTGAAGAAATGGTGACCCGGAACGTGGACTCGATCTCGTACCAGTTCGCCAATGAGTTCGCGCCGTACATCGGTGTCTGCAACGTCACCCCGTCAATGCAGGCGCTGTTGGCCAACGTGGTTGGCCAGCTGGTCAGCACGTTGAACGTCTCGATCAAGAAGACGCTCGGCCCGCAGCTGATCGATGCCCAGATCGTCTCGTTGCAGCCGAGTTTGCTGCTGGCGGATCGGTATGTGTTGCTCCTCAACATTACCATCCCCTACCCCTTGAACGTTTTTGAAATTCATCTTATTGTCTAAATTGTTTAGTGGTTATTGACATAAAGGTCGGTACACTGATTTAATGCCGAGAACCACTGATTTGCCGAAAGATGAAATAGTAGCCAGGTACGTTGCGGGTGAAACCGTCGCGTCCCTGGCTACTTTGTTTGATAGATCGTTTGGGACGATGCGTGAAAATCTTCATCGGTGGGGCGCTGTGGTGCGACGACGCGGTCCTAATCGAACTCATAACACGTCTGGAAAGAAAGTATCGTAAGTACCTGCGTCTTCTCCGTCGTCTCTGCGATTAGACACACCCTTACCCTGTCGGTTAAACTACAAGAGTCTACTCGTCACGGATGACGAGTCAGCGGCAATAAGCCGCGCAACAATGCCCATCAGGGCTCAGATACGGAGATCTGACAATGCCAAACGATGTATTCCAACGCAACGTGAGCAACATTGCCGGCACCTTCACCGCTGACGGTGCCAAGGCCACTTTCGGCACGCTCGGGACCAATCTGCTGATTCAGCAGCTGCAGTTCCAGTATGCCCAGACTGTCACCCGTCTGTACGGCGTCGGCGAAACCGACCAGTATTACGTCGGCGGCCGCACCAACGGGCAGATGAACGCCAATCGCGTCATCGGCCCGTCCGCGTCGTCGTCGGCCATCTACACCGGCTTCGGCGACGTCTGCAGCCCTAAGAACATCAGCCTGCAGTTCGGTGTGAGCTGCCAACAGGGTACAGCCCCGGCCGCCACGGCTGGCGGCGGCACCAACAATTACACGCTGGACAACGCCGTGCTGACCCAGGTCGGCCTCAGCGTGGCCTCGCAGGACATGATCATCAACGAAGCCATGACGTTCATGTTCGCCAGTCTGGAAAACAAGTAGGCCAGGCTGGGTAAGAAAAACTGAATAGCCCAATTGACGCTGAGGCGGGCCGTGTGTGCGGTCCGCCTCCAGGGCCATTAAGAGCCCAATACGTCCAAACGAAAGGCAACCATGCCTCCGCGTGACGGCCATTCCGCAAGCCGCATTGGCGGTCATATCCCCTATGACCGTCGCATAACCGATCTGGTAGATCACCACCACAGTCATAACCTTATTTCCAGGGCCACCAAGCAGCCTGCGGCAGATCCGCACAGGGGCATGCCGCTCGAATGGCTGAATCACGCCAACGCCAACGGTCTGCACTGTGGGATGATCGTCTACCCACTGGCGCATGCCCACTGGTACAAAGTACAGCTGGATGGAGTTAAAGCGCCTCTGGGATGCTGCTCGCTGAGTGAATCAGGCCATGCCCCCTTTGGCGTACGGCATTCCGGCACGCTGCCAGCCGGCTGTCACGTTGTCGTATGGGTTCCCGCCGGCCGCACGCACGGCGTGATCATCGGCTCCTACCCGATTGCCAACCAGGACCCTTCGCTGCTGGTGCCCGACTGGCACGTCCAGGGCGGCCAGGCAGGTATCAAGCGGGAGGATGCTTACAAGCTGCCGACCAAGAACTTGTTTCATCGGGGCGACCTGCTGGACTTCTCCGCCGGCCGTCCGATTGACTCGATTTCCGGTGAGTACGCCTTGAGCACCGAGACCGGCATCGAGTTCCTGATTGACAGCTGGCAGACTTACTTGCGAGTCAACGAGGCTTGCGGGTTGTTCCTCAACTACTTCGACAGCTATACCCGCCTGGCCGGCATCCAACTGGACGTGCAATCCGCCGCTCACGACTACACTGCCAGGCTGGACGAAGGCGAGAACCGTCTGGTGCAGGCCGAATACACTTATCCCTGGGAAGCCCTGGGTTTGTACGACACCGGTCAGCAGCTGCATTACGAGTTCGACCCCACCCAGGTGCAGTACAGCATTGCCAAGGGGGCTTACGACCTGGCTGACGGCGAGGAAGACGTACAGACCATTGCCCGCTGGATGGAACACGGCGGTTACCTGGGGCAGGGACGGCTGCGTACGCTCATGGTCCCCTCGCCCGGCAACACCGCCAAAAAGCGATTCTACAAAGACGATCCGACTGAATCGCCGGATCTGGGATTGTTCCGCGAGATGGTGGCGCTGGATGGCACCTACATGGTTGAGAGCGCCAAGCAGATCATAATCGCCAAACGTGTGCTGATCCCGGTAGCCAAGGAGATGAAGCTGCCGGAAGACCAGAACGGCGGCGACGATGCTCGCAAGAACAACTACAAGTTTAGCGGTCAGTTCGGCAACGGTGATCCGCACAAGGTTCAGGATCTGAACTTTAAGGGAGCCACGCCTCACTTGTTGGCGGCCTCGGCGCTGGACGATGTGGTAACCTATGCCGCCAACTGGCAGGCTGTGCATCCGTTTCATTACCACAAGGGCGACTACAAAGTGCCGCAGGAGTCGGATCTGCCCAACGCCAACGGTCCCCAGGCGGTGCAAGACAAGCTCTCGTTTGACGATCTGAACGGCCAGCTGTACATGCAGCCGCCGCAACCCAAGACGGTCAAGATCGACAAGCGGTACAACGACGTCAATTACTATCAACGTGAAGCCGGCATCAACTTCCTCCCCGATGGCGGCGTGGTCATCTACGATGGCTACGGCTCGGCGATCGTCATGACCGCCGGCAACATCCGTTTTGAGTGTCCTGGCAGCGTGTACAACCTGCCGGGTCGGTCGGCTGTCACCATGGCCGGCTACGACATCATCCAGCGGGCCTACAACAGCGTCGATATCACGGCAAACCAGAACGACGTGCGGATCAAGGCTGAGCACAATTTGCAGATGCTCGGTGGCAATGCCACCCAGGGCGGCATACTGCTGGAGAGTCAGGCCCCAGGCTTTGTCATGGAGTTCGACAACAAGGTCGGCGAAGACGTGGTCATGGGCGGCATCGTACTTAAGAGTCCTAACGCCGGGGTGGTGGCCTGGGGCGGCACGATCTACATGCGCACCGGCGGCGGCGACAGCCAGACTGGCCTGATCGTCCTGGACGCCGACTCCGGACAGAACCAGGTTGTCTTCAACGGCAGCACGGTCGACACATTCGCCGGTGAGTCGATAAATCTGTGGATCGGTTCAGCCGGCGGCGGCAGCGGAAGCTTTGAGGCGACAGCCACCTACAACTTTACCGCCAGCGCCGCCGTTCTTTCGGGAGAATTGATCGTAGGCGGGGCGGCAGTGTATCTGGGGCCGATCGTCGTGCAAGGCGCTGTGGCAGCCACTGGCGGCTTTGCTGCTGGCGAAGGGGCTCCCTTTGTCGGCAATCTCAAGCCCGGCGACGTCGCTTCGGCATTCGCCGAGGCGTCCCAGGCGATCAGTGAGGAAGAATCCGGCAGCACTACGTTCTACGACTCGGTTTTTGCCAACTACCTGTACAAGCCTAATGAACCTGGCGACGACACGGTTATAAAGCAGGCCCACTTCTCGTATCGCGACAAAGACCAGCAGTACGGCACCAATCAGTTCAAGTTTCCCGAGAGTCGCTGGCAGATGATGCAGCGTTTGAAAATGGCGTCCGGCGGCAGCGGCTGGGACGAAAATCCTGTAACGTATCAGGGACAGCAGCAGATGCCGTGGCCCGGCAACGACAACTGGACCAGCCAGACACTGTTGCAAGTTGACAAGATGACGTTTTTCGATCCTGACAAGGGCTATGCTCAGGATCGCGGAGCAACTTACGAGACGACCGACATAGCCGACTTTACCACGGGTACACCGGAGACTGACTACGTGATCATCCGGTGATCGCAAAACAACTTTAGAGGAGTTAGATCATGGCCAAGAGTATTTCGATCCGCCCCAGTCAACCCGTTGCAGCCGCGCAGTTCACTGCCGGACAGCAGGTTGCAACCGCCCAGGCGTTCAACGTGCCGCCGGCAGCGGGTTTGCCTCCCGGCGTCATCGGCACCATGCCTTTGCCTGCCGGCAAGCCGGTCAAGCTGATGGACCCGGCACGGTTGCTGCCGGCAGAGCGAAAGCTTCTGCGGCAGATCGGCTGGGTTGAAGGTCAGCCTATCCCGCAGGACATGGCTCCGGCGATACAGAAGATCGCCAAGGAAATCAAAGACGAAATGGCACAGGCCAAGCTGATGCCGACGATTGACCCCAGCACACCGCCGTTACAGGTCAACACGATCCCCATTGAACAGCTGCCGCCCGAGCAGCAGGCCAAGTACGCCGGCATTCTCAAGGACGCCATGGATGAAATCAGCACCCAGGCGCAGCAGGCTGCCGCCACCGAAGCTTTGACTAATCCACCTGAGTGGCAGAAGAACATGCAGTTTGTCGACACGGCTCCGTCGCAGCCGCAGGCAGCGACGCCTAAGCCGGCCGGTAATCCCAAAGCCCGTCAGCAGGCCGCCGGCGAGCTGACTTCTCCGCCGACGCCGCAGGAGGCAGCGGCGATGAACCGCACGGAGAGCCCGTTGGCCCCGCTGACTAACTGCCCGCATTGCCGGTGGGATTTGTCCCTGCCCGACGAGCCCGAGCCGCCGCTGGACGAGAAGCAGGCGTTTTTGCAGGCCATCCTGGGCGAGATTCCTTTCGTCAAGGAATATCACCTGCTGGGCGGCGCTTTGACGGTGGTGTTCAGAACTCTGGCCACCCGAGAGATCGACGCGTGCTTCGACCAGTGCTTCTCGGAAAAGAGTACACGCAAGATCACCAATGACATGGACTTCTTTGAACGGCTAAACCGTCACCGGCTGCATTTGCAGCTGCAGCGGATGCGCAGCGATCAATTCGATCACGATCTGCCGGATGGGCTGGATGTCACCAGGAATCCCAATGCGACGGCTTACTGGGAAACCGATCAGAACGCCCGGCCGTTGGAGCAGATCGAAGAGTACATGCTGAAAAACGTTTTGAAGAACGAATCGATCGTTCGGATTATGCAGCAGCAGTGCAACCGTTTTAACCGTCTGGTGGCGAGACTGGAGGCGTTGACAGCCAACACGGATTTTTGGAAACCGACCGTGGCTGCGCCCTGATAGTGGACGCTGCGGTCGGGGGCCTGATCGATTTCTCCAAGGCTCGGCTGCTGGACGGCAATTGGTGGAAGCGGCTGACTATTTTGTTGGACGGGCTGGAGAGGAAGAAGACGGCCGAGACCGTGGATGCGGCGTACCGGTTCTATCTGGCACAGTTGGCTAATGGAAGCCTGACGTCGGATAGTTTCAAGCAGTCGCAGGACAGCGCCCAGGACACGTTCGAGTCTTACCTGCAACGGATTAAGCCGTGGCATAAGGGTAAGAAGGAGCGCAACAGGCAGATGGTCGACGAGGCCCGGCAGGCTTACATCAATGCTTTCGGTGAAGATCCGGCCGACCCGGAATTCAAGCGCAAGGCGGAAGAAGAGGCAGCCCGCTGGTTGAAAAGCCTGGAAGAAGAGAAGGCAGCGAAAGTTACGAACAACCCGCAGCTTCGCGTCGAGCGGCAGCGGGCGGCACAAGCGGAGAAGCGGCAAAAAAGACGGCGTAGTCGTACGCCGATGAGGCGGTAAACCAGATGCCCGAACAACAAGCGGAAAATTTTTTCGGTCAAAGCTACGCCCCACTGGCTTCCGGAGTAGATCCCACGTTTTCCACCGGATTCGAGGGGATGCCTTTTGCACAAGAAAATCCGCTTATCGGCATGCTGGCCAACAGCATGCTGGGAGGCTTGTTCAACAAGCTGGGTTATTCGCCGATGGGGCTGGGACACGATCGCAACATTTACGATTCCATGCAGGCTCGTCGTTACTACCAGCAGACAATGCAGCTGCAGACACAGGCAGCGGAGATGGATCGCGAATCATGGATCAGCACCATGCGGGGTATGGCCCGGATTACCGGCACGTCCTGGGGAGCCGAGCAAATTAGAGCCAGCCGGGGTTTGTCGGACGCCATGGTCACGGCCAGCCCTCTGTTGGCTAAAATGTTTCCCGAGATGCTAGACGACATGTCGGGCGTCTACGGGTCTGGTGCTGTCATGGCCGGCCGCGTGATGAGCGCCGGACGGTATCGCATTGATCCAGTCACTGGCCGTCTGGGAATGGACCCGGAAAGGGTAGCTCAGTCGGCTCGTGACATGTTCACGGATTTGTACACCACGGGCGGCGGCCGGGAAACCGGTGGTCTTACCGCAGGCCGCGTCGGCGAACTGTATGAGCAGATGTCTCTGCGTGGGATGATCCCAGGCATGCGGGGAACGCCGATGGATCGGCTGGGGATGATTGACCGGCCGACGTTGGAAGCAGCGGCTCTCAGGCAGACAGTTGGCTTGCCAACTAAGCGAGACGCAGTCAGCGGTGCTCAACAACTCGATCTTGAAAAGCTGAAACCCGAAGACATCGAGAAAATGCTGGGAGACAGTGAAGTATCCAAGCGCATCATGAGCTTCGATTCCGGCCGGGTGAATAACACGCTTAAGGGATACGTGCAGGCTATCTCGGCCGTGCGTGACATCTTCGGCGACATGGGTCGACCCAATGCGCCAATGTCTGAACTCATCAACGCTTTAGAGAAGATGACCAATGGCAGTGTCGGACAGATCAATCCAGCCCGGCTGGACTCGATGGTCCGCATGACTCACAACCTGGCAACCTCCACCGGGTTGAGCATGGACGCGATGATGATGCTGCAGGAGCACGCCAGCGCACGGGCTCAACAGATGGGCATCGAGCCGATCTTCGGCGTTCAGGCTGCCCAGGGAGCCGCCGCTTTCGGCGGGGCCTACCGTGCCGGCGGTTATGCCGCCGATGTCGCCTGGGGCAAGTACACTCCCGATCAGTTGACGCAGCTGGACGCCAACCTGCGGACCAACGCAGCCGGCAGCGCCATGGCCAATCGATTCGGTCTGGCCTTGCGGTTAGCTGAAACCAACAAGTTAGGCCCGGATACCGAAGCTGGACAGTTTGTTGAGGCTTTGCGAAATGCGCCGACCACCGGGCTAGACACCTACAGCTTCAAAGGCGTTACGCATAAATTCAGCGACATCAAGGAACCTCAGTTTGTTCGCATGTTCTCTGATGCCGGCATAAACCCGGCTGACATCCAGACGATGTTGCAGCAGCGCTTCGCCAACCGTCAGTATGTTGACAGCGGACAGTTGGGTGATGTTGTGCGGCGAGAACAGTCAGCAGCTGACTTTCAACCGTGGCTGGGACGCCACGCAACCAGCTTCATCGCCGGAGAGCTGGGACGCCAGGGTATACGGGGGAAGGACCAGTACGAAGCAGGACAGATCGCCGGGCAGGCAGCAGCCCAGCGGATACTGGACATGGATGCTTCGGCGTTCGCTGACGATGAGCAGCGCCGGAAAGTCATGGGTGACATCTTCAAAGATGAACTAGGCAAGACCGAAGGCGGCGTGAAGCTTATGGCCCAGCTGCAGGCCAGCGGCAAAAACCCCACTGAGTTTTTTCAGACCATGGCCGAAAGCTTTAAGGGTCACTGGGATCAGACCATCCGCTACAGTCCAGACATGGCGTACCTGGGCAATAGCCAGAACTTCTTCATCGCCGCCAATAAACCGTTGCAGGAGCAGACTTTCCGCATTCAGCAGCAAAATCAGTTTACCGGTGCCATTCAGTCAGCGCTGTCGCCGCTGGGTCGCGGCAGCATGATGCGACGGGCAGTAAGCTATCTGCAGCGCCTGGGCGAGAATGAAGGCGGCAACGACAACGAGCTGTACGGCCTGGCGGCGGAAACGCTGGGTGGCGTCAAGATCGAAGACGTGCGGACACACGTCGCTCCGGCCATGGCCGATCTTAAACGTCAGCAGGATCTGCTTGAGACATTACAGCGGCAGTACGCAGCGGCAACCAAACCGGAAGACCAGTCGCGGATTTCAACGAGAATCCGCAAGGAGATCCAGACACTGCAGACGATCTCCACCAACGCCCAGCAGTCGTTTGCCGGCATCGGCGTGGACTTGAGCGGTGAAAGTGAGCCGGTGACCATCGGTGATACCAGCCATGCTCTGAACAAAGCTGATCACCAGAAACGCGCAACAGAGTTGGCCAAGGTCGACGAAGTATTCGGCGGTCTGGTAGCTGATACAGACGCAGCCGGCAAACCGGTTATGGAAGACGGCAAGCCTAAAATGCGGGTGGCTACGGCTAAGGAACGTAATGAGCGGCTGGACAACATGTTCAACACCGCCGAAGGCAAGGACTTCGCTGCACAGACGTTGTCACGCATTCAAATGAGCGAATCCGTGGCCGATAAGCTGCTGACCAGCAACGCATCCATCCGCACCTTCGGACAGCAGGGCATTGACGAAGCCAAGACCATCAGGACTGCCAACGAGCGGTTGCGGGAGATGGCGTTCGAGTATTCCGATGGCGTCGTAGAGCACTTGATCGCCGGTCGGTTGAATCCGTCAGTTGATCAGGCCAAGGCTGCGGAGATTCGGCAACAGGCCATGGCTCAGATGACTACAGCCAGCGACGCAGTCGGGCGTCTGCGTTACGCCCAGGAGCGAGTGGCGATGGGTGATCTCAAGCCCGAAGACCTGGCCAAGCTCGATGCGACAGCTTCGTTACGTCGCCAGGTGGAATCCAAGCTGGACCCCGCACAGCGACGCATATCTGCCGCCGCTGACGAGATCGCCCAGCGTGATTCCACTACCTGGACCGACGCCGACAAGACGACGATGACACAAGCCAGGGAAATCAGGCAGGCGCACGCGGATACTGCTCTGGCCCAACAACACCTGGCACCGGCTGAGCTGGAGAAACAACGGCAGTTATTCTTTGAATCAGAAGGTTTGCGACAGAAACAACTGCTGGGCGGCCGTCAGTGGGGCCGGGTCGACGAGAAAGGCGTTTATCACTGGGATGCCGCCGATGTCACGGCGATGGCCAAGGCGGCGGGAGTCGACGAGAAGACTGTCAAGCTGGCTCACGATGCCAGCGAAGGCGAGGCCCGCGACATTCGGCTGTACCAGAATCAGTTGCAGAAGCTGGATGCCCGTGCTCAGAACATGACGCCAGATGAACAGAAGACAATTAAGCAGGCCGAAGATCTACAGGTTCGTCAGGCTGCCGGAGCCACGTTGACGCCGGCAGAGCAAGACATTGTCGACAAAGCCAAGCCGCTGCTGCTGCGAGGCGGCATCAATTCTAATACCATCGCAACTACCGCCGCCTTGCGTCAGAACGTACGGCGTGCGGCTCTGCGACTAGGTCACGTCCTGGATGACCGTGAGCTTGCTGATATCAGCCGTGCCGGCGAGCTTGAGGTGCAGGCAGCGCCGGCGCTGAAAAACAAAGCCGAAGGCAAGGAGTTGTCCGATCAGGAGAAACACACGCTCGATGAACTGGCGGCGACCAAAGGGCGGATCGGTGATACAGCAACACGACTGGGCGTATCCGTTGACGACGTGCGCAAGCTGAACATCGACGAGCGTCGCGGCGGCGTGTCGGTCGAAGACGTGATAGCGGCTCACAAGGTTTACGACTATCAGAGCGAGCAAGCCAAAGAGCAGCGTGATCTAATACAAAAGCCCGGCATGGACGTGGCCACGTCGCTGTTGGATGCCTATGGCATGTCCGTTGATTCACGCACCCCGGAGGGTAGAGCCAAGCTGCAACAACTGTCGGCGATCATGCAAACCGAGCACGGGCGGGAGATCACCGCCAGCCTGGTCAGCGGTCGTAAGGAACTTCTCAAAGTCGGCCGAGAAAAAGGCGGTATCAAAGATGCGGACGACGAAAAAGCCTTCATGCAGCTGTACGAGGAGTACGAGAACGGCGGGGTCAAAGGCCGCGAGATGTTCGCCAATAAGTACGGCGAAGCCGCCGTCTCACGCATGGAGCTGCAGGCCGCCAGCGGATTCTACACTACTGTTGACGAGATTGGGAAGGACGGCAAGCCAACCGGACACAAGATCGGCAAGCGCAACATCGACTCGGCTGGCGACGTGGAAGCTATCTACGGTCAGCGTCTGCGTAGCGGACAGGTCGAGCAGGCTGGGCGCACGATGACCGTGCAGCTTGCCGAAGGTCAGGTTTTGCGCATAGTCGGAGATATGAAGATCACGGAGGACAATCGAGCTGTATCTAGCGGAACGGGTACGACAGCCGGCAGCCCCGGTGTCGGCCATGCTGTTATACCTGACGGAGCTTCCAAGTAGGAGAGGACATGATTCTGTTTTCCGGAGTGCCTGGGCGAGTGGTTGCCATGAACGATCCTGGCGTGGCAGCCGTGTTGCCCAAACCTCTGGTCAGCCCCAACCCGTCCATTCTTTTTGCTCAGCAGAAATCGATCATCACGCGGATGACCGTTGCTCAGTCTTCCAGCTATCAGTTTCTGCACACGCTGGGCGGAGACATCTATATTTACGTGTTCGGCGAACGGATCGGCACCATGTCCATCTCGGGTTTGTCGTTTGCCAAAAGCTGCGCTCCTGGCGACGACGGCCAGCACGGGTTGGAAAAAATGCTCAAGTGGTACAAGCAGTATCGCTTGTCGGCTCGCCCGACGCCGGTCAATATCCTGATCGGCAGCAGTACGACGTTACAGGCGTTCGTGTCCGACATCACCGGCGACGTCGTGGACCCGAGTTTGTTTCTGGTGCAGTGGACGATGAATCTCATGGTGATACCCGACAAATGATTAACCACGCTAGAAATCTTCTGGTCAACATCGACTCTTCCCAACAGCCGCTGGACGACTGCCCCGGCGAGGAACTAATTGATCCTTCATACCGGGCGCTGACGCTGCCAACCTACATTCAGCAGATCCGCTCGATTCTGTTTGGCTCTAGCCCGGACCGCGCCATGCTCAACTATCGTGCGGCTCAGCTGCTGGGGCTTATCGGAGCCACCGAGCTGGTTGACTACATCACGGCGCTGGACCCTCGCATCACTTACCCGTCCAGCGATCTGGTCACCGGCAACGCCTGGCAGTTGTGGTCGACGCCGCTGGGTAATACCCAGGGCGGTCTGTCATGGAACGGCACCCCGGCTGCACCTGATCTAGCCGGTCAGACCTATTTCGACTACACAGTCACTGCTCTGGGAGGCAACCAATTTCAAGTGCTGCAACATTCTCCCGGATTTCAAAACAACTTTTACACCACGGTGCTGGATTTCATTCCGCTAATTGGCAGCGGCTATTCGATCATGGTACCCAACGCGACAAGCGGCACGCTGCAATGGAAAGTCTGGTGCTACAACCGTCCGCAGTGGGACATGGGTCAACTTGTCGAAGCCTTGAAAGTTGTCGGCGAGCCGACCGGCTTGCAGCTATTTGGCGTTCAGCCGTCCGGCGACTATGCCCTGTTCCAGTCGTTGTGGACCAGTCATCCGTTGATCCCCTATAAGCTGGGCGGCCTGGTGCTGGCGATGATTTACCGCGAAGAGGAAATCCGCAATGGCCAAAGCGCCAGCTAAAAATTGGGCCTACACGACACTGGGCAACAACCAGTCGCTAACGTTGCAACTGGACAACAGCGCCGCATCCGCCGCTGATGCGAGTGGTGTAACTCCCATCGTTATCAATTTTGAGGTTGTCCAGTGGACTGGCAGTTGGGCCATCAACGAGATTCCTGAATCCATGTGCATGCTGGCGATAGGACGAGATGCCAATCACGTCGACCAGAATGCGGCCATTCACTCGGCGCTGAGCAGTATGTCGTCGATGCTGCCGGCTAAGGTAATGCTGACTTTCGGCCCGCAGTCAGAGTTCTCGCCTAACGACAGAACCGAAGCCGGTGATCGATTGTGGCCGACCAGTGAGAATGTGATTTTCGACGGTTACTACGTCGGGTTTTCCCTGCCAAAAATTCGCGGCAAGATCACCTTCGTCGTTCATTTGCTGCATTGGCTGACGGACATGAACTTTACCAGCTCTCTGTCGTCGATCAGTCACCCGGAGAATCACGAAAGCCTTACCTTCCCTTCTATCATTGCTCCATTGCCCACCGGCCAAAGCGGCATCGGAGATCAAGGCACGTTTCTAGGCAGTCTGATAGGAGGACCAAGCGTTGTTGACGATTTGAACAAAGGCGGCGATATCTGGGGTACACTCAAAGATTTCATGTGGGGCATGACACAGATTGAAGGGTTCCAGCCGTTAGGTGAAACAGAAAACGCCATTTCTGCCGCAGATAATAATGCGCAATGTGTTGATTTGCTCAAGAAAAACGATCGAGCCGCCAAGGCATTAGCGAGATTCGAAAGTCCAGTTTGGGCTGGCCCGCTGCAAAGTCTGCCTTATAAGTACAGCTTGAATTTAACTATGATAGGGTTGAACGTCGACGAGGCCAAATACGGCATAGCCAAAGCCACGTCTTATCTGTTGGCCGGCGAAGTAGTGCATCTGACACTGTGGGATGCCATGATCGGCAAGTTCTGTCCGGAATTCGGCATCGACATTTGCCCGATGATCGACCGGGCCGTGGCCGTCGCCAGCTGCCCCGGCTACAGCGGCGGCATCTGGAGGACGATAACGCCCGACGAGTACGATTATCTGGATCAGACCGGGACTTTGCCCAAGCCGTTGCGGGCAGTTGTGGCACACGGTGCAGTTCAATCCGAGACAGGCATTTCGGTGACCGACAAGGCTACAGGCGATCCGTCCAGTATCGCCGGCGCTTACGCCTCTGACGCCGTGGGGGACAGCGACGGAGCGATCCTGTATGTGCGAGTGCCGACCTGGATCGGCGAGATCTGTGCTTCACCGTCTAACCTGGGCTACACCACTGGAGTTTTGAACAATGCGGCTACGCAGACCGCGACTACGCCAACCGTAACGCCGCCAGTCCCGCCGGCCATGTCCAACGGCAAGCCACCAACGCCGGCCAATCTCATCCCTCAAGCTGCCACGTTGCTGCAGCAATATGCCCGCTGTGTTTTCATTCAAAACTCGCTTCGTGGACGTGTTGGAACGATTTCGGGTAAACTGAGGTTCGATATCGGACCTGGTTCACACTTGAAGATTCTCGGAAGTCCGGAAAAGTTCATCGGAGCCGAGGACGAATTAGGTTCGAATATTTACGGACAGGTGACGCGTGTCACCTGTGAGATTGACGCCGAGGGACGCAGAGCATCGACCAGCTTCGTACTGTCGCATGTCAGGACAGAAGCGGAAAACGGTGCAGAGCGGACCAGTATTGATCACCATCCGTTTTACGGAAATAACGTGATGACCGGAGCCCCGTTGCTGCCGGCTTATGAGATGAAGTAACCATGGCCTGGCAAAACGAAAAAGAGCCTGATATTGAATCCCAGTGGAAGACCTGGAAGGCCCAGCCATCTCCGCAAGCCAGCTCTGCGCTGCTGGATACCGCTGATCCGATCATCGAGTCGGCCGCCAGAACTCACGTTGGCGATGTTAATCCGCTGGTCAAAGCCAAGGGCCGCCGGCTGGCATTGTCCGCGTTTCAGACCTATAGCCCGGATCGCGGCTCGCTGAAAAACCATCTGTACTCTCAGTTGCAGGGACTAAAACGATACTCCGCCAAGACGACCACGCCAGTGCGGGTGCCTGAGCGGTTGATGCTGGATCGTTCGCTGCTGGAGCGATCCGGCACTGAACTCAACGACAAACTGGGGCGAGACGCCACGCTGGACGAACTGGCCGACCACACTGGCTTGTCGGTCCGTCGCATTGCCTACGTCCGCAGCTTTCAAGCACCCATGAGCAGCGGCTATTTTGACTCGCTCGGCGAAACGGCAGGCGAAGGTGGCGGATACTCCCCCGGCGTCAAGTCAGCGCCAGGCCAGTCGTTTTTGCATATGGTCTACGGCGATCTGGAGCCCACCGACAAGAAGATCATGGAATGGTCGATGGGGCTGGGTGGCGCTCAGCGGCTCAGCAACCAGCAGATTGCCGACAAGCTGCGGCTGACTCCTGGTGCCATCAGCCAGCGCAAACTTAAGATTCAGCAGTTGTTGAACAAGGAACAAAACCTCAGCCCGTTTGGAACTTAGTCATGGCCAAAGGAAACGCACGAGCTGATACCGACACGGTCCTGCAGACGCAGGTGACCCAGCTCAAAGAGCAAGCGCAAGAAGAACAGAAAAACGTTCTGACTGGCGCACAATCGCAATGGCTGATCCCCGACAAGCAGGGTTGGAACGGCGACCTGTTCGATTTCCAGGGCATGGAAAAGATGTTCAGCCGGACACAAAGCAACCAATGGTTTGCCGATGCGATGTCTGACGTAAAAAACCCCGGCACCAGCGGTGATCTGGCGGTCACGACAGTGCAGATTGACTTGCTGGCAGCAATGGAGCGGGCTTGGCGTATGCGACACACCATGCGACGTCCCCGTACGTTCTGTCACGCCATGGGCCGCAAGAACGGCCACGGCGATGACAGCGGGCCTCTGGTGCAATGTCAGCTTGAATACGTTCGCGGTCTGACTAAGCAAAGCAAAGGAACAGGAACTGTCTGATGTCCAGCGCCGCCAACTACGCCGGTCGTACTTACGACGTGCTGGCTTTCCAGGGAGCCAAGCTGTCCGGAGAGGTTCTTCTTTCCAATCAGCTGGCTGGCCCCGGCGTCATTTCCGGCGAGATCTGCACGGGCATTCAGAAACTGGCGCAGCGATGGCTGGTAGAATTCCTGACGATCACCGGCACCTTGCTTTATCTGCCGCTGCGAGGTTGTGATTTCATGTCGCTGGCCCAGACCGGTCAATTGCGGACCACGCTGGACGCCGAGCAGGCGTTCTGGTTGTCAGAGTTGCAGGTGCGAACCAACCTGCAAGCCGAGGAAGACACTACTGACCCTGACGATGAAAGACTTGATTCAGTCGATCTGATATCATTGACGGTTCAGACGGATACACTGAAACTGTACTTGCAGATCAACAGCCTGGCAGGGACTAGCCGGCCTGTGATTCTGCCGATTCCGGTGGTGATTCACAACTAGAGGCAAGGATGCCGATCGTTCCCGCAACTCTGGATTCGCTTGACCCCACTGTCGTTACAGCGGCTTTGGCTACAGTCACACAACTGGCAGCCGAGGCCAACACGTCGTTGGATCTCAAGCGCGGCGTCATTCACGATACGATCGTTTACTACGGCTCTCTCTTGCAGGCCATGACGCAGGAGATGATCAATAACTATCTCAACGCTCGTTCGTTGCTGGCTGTCGAAGCCAACCCGTCATTGGCCGATCCGGGAGTAGTCGACGATATTCTGTCGAATTGGAACGTCACACGACAAGCCGGAGCAACTGCAACCGGGCAGATCACCATTGTTCTAACCCAATCTACCAGCGTCACCATCGCCAGCGGTGCCATCTTTACGGCCAACGGGCTGCAGTTCGCCGTCAACCAGGTGTACACCGCCAAACCGGAAGCAGTTCAGGTCACCGGGCAGTCAGACGTGTTGCTGATAGAACTTGATGACGGCAACTACGCTTTCAACATCAGCGTCACGGCAACTAACGTCGGCAACAGCTACATTCTGACCAAGGATACATTGGTCGTGCCGGCGGCTTTGCCTACCGGCTACCTGACCAGCTATGCCACGGACGACTTCATCGGCGGAGTCAACGCTGAAACCAACGATCAGTTGCTGACGCGATTCCAGCAGGGCATTGCCGCCAAAGCCAGCAGCAACCGCGTAAACATGGCCGCCATGTTGCGAGCCAACGCGGCGTTCGCTGGAGTCGTGGGCTCGGTGATCGGCTGTGGTGACGAAGAAATGTTGCGGGATCAGCACACGATCTTTCCGGGCAGCGTCGGCGGCGGCCGAATCGACTGGTACGTGCGAACCACTCCGCAGCTGGCCACGTTGACTTTGAATATGCCTTGCACGTTGATCGCCGTCGACGAGAACGGCAACGGGCAATGGTCGGCGTCATTGACGCGGGACGCTGCGCCGGGGTTTTACGAGATCGTCGCGATTCGCCAGCCAACGTCAGCTAACTTCGGTACGCTGTCGATCTTGCAGGAAGTGCGAAGTTTGGATCTGAGCGGACCTGATTTTGTACCTGACATCGTCACTGTCAGCGAAGGGGTATACAGCCGATACCAAACTTCGATCGTCACTTTCGCTGATCTGGCTACAAACTTGACAGTCGGGGCCACGGCCAACTACCAGGTAACCGTCAGCTATCTGCCTCAAGTAGACTGTATTCAGGGCTTTGCCGGAGGTTACGACAATCGTGGCGTAGGAAGCGATCTGCTGGTTAAGGCAGCGATACCCTGCTTCACTCAAGTCTCGCTGCGAATCGCCAAGCGTTACAACCAGGCCGACCCCGATGTCAGCGCCATTCAGGCTACGTTGGCGGCGGCGGTCAATAGCACGGGCTTTATCGGCCGGCTCTACGCTTCAACGCTACAGGATGCAGTCAGCAGTTTGCTGCCCGAGGGCATGAGTGTCGGCAGCATCGACATCTTTGGTCGCATTCGTGCGCCCAGCGGTCAGATGGTTTATCTGAGATCAGATGAAGTCTTAATCGTTCCGTCATTGAACGGAACCATGATCAGTCCGAGGACGGTGCAGTTTCTCACTGCTGTTTCAGACGTCGCCGTCGACGTTAGCAGTGAAATTCCTGTGCCGGCCTAATTCGGAAAGGATTCCAATATGCGTATCGTGGACTACAAACTTGGCAAAAACGCCAAGAAAGTCGACAAGTCGATTCCGCGCTTCGGCGCTTACCTGGATCACGCCAAGTTGCCTAGCCATCCGCTGCTGCGGGTCAACTGGCTCAGCGGCATGACCGGTTTCCAAATGATGCTCAATGATACGGAAGGTGACTGCACGTGTGCCTCGCCAGGCCACATCGACGAGATCTGGACAGTCAAGGCCAGCGGCAAAATGTACGTCACACCCGATGCGGCGATTCAGTCTGCCTACGTGGCGGTCACCGGTGAGGAAGGTGCCGCGTATGACCCCAAGACTGGTGCCAACGACAACGGCTGCGCCATCGTCGACGTGATGAACTACTGGATGCACGTCGGCATCGGTGGCAAGAAGATCCTGGGTTATGCCACGATCGATCCCAAGAATCACAATGAAGTCAAGATCGCCACTCAGCTGTTTGGTGCGGTCAACATCGGCTTGAACTTGCCCAGCTCGGCGCAAAATCAGGTCGGCGGCGTATGGGGAGTTCCTCCCGGCGGCTTCACCGGCAAAAACGCTCCAGGCACCTGGGGCGGTCACTGCGTGCCGATCGGTGCCTACTTCGGCAACGACACACTGACCTGTGTCACCTGGGCAGCTACGCAGGTGATGACCTGGGCGTTCTGGGATGGCATCTGCGACGAAGCCTACGTTCCGGTTTCAGCCGACTGGATCAATCAGAAGACCTTCAAGAGTCCCAGCGGTCTTGGCATGTCCGACCTGCTGGCTGATCTCAAGGTGTTCAACGCAGCTAAGCTTCGCGAACGGCTGCTGCGGCGGGCAGCTTAAGCGATGGACGCACCTCTTGTGTCGATCACCTCCCGTGTCGCTTTATGACACGGGAGGTGGTTTAATTATGGGATGGTAGACATGTACCAATATCCGCAATCTGATCTGGACAGTCCCAGTAAGCTGCTGGAAGCCATCGGCTCGCTGTGGAGCAGCACCTACGACAACGGCGACATGATCGAGTCGTTGCTTGTGGCGATCGCTGCCGCAGGCAATCAGGCGCTGAGCGACTTCTACGCCATGCTTGCTTCGATAAGCCGTAAGTCTATTCCTGTGACCCATTTGCAGCAGATCCAACCGGTGGTGCTGATTAAGAGTCAAAAGGATCAGAACTATGGCATACCGACTTACGGTGACGGTATCAGTTTCTTTGACGGCAGCACGCGGTTTGACACTCCCTACAACGGCACGATCCTACCGGCTTACCCGGCACCGGCCGGGATGGTTGCGGCCCCTGTCATCGTCAATCGCTTGACCAACACCAGCCGGACGCTGATCTGCAACGTCGACTACTGGCTGAAAAACGGAATGCTGATCTTCCGCGACGACCCTTTCAACGATCCCCTGTGTCCCAAAATTGAGGTGATGTCCGGCAGTCAAGTCGTCGACATGCAGTGCAGCCTGTGGATTCTTCGCGGTCAGTTCGATCGTGACGCCATCAATCAGCAGTTCGGCTATGCGATGAATCTCAATGCGCCGTCCACGCCGGCCGGTAAGGACTTTGTCAACGCGATGTTCGACGCCCTGGTGGATGGCAGCGCCTTTCGGCATCTATATCGTGCATGGTCGGCAATCGCCGGGGTTCCGCTGTGCCAGAGCGACGGTGAGATTGTTCAGCTGATCGTTACCCAGCCTGACCGCTTGATCGTCATTACCGACCAGCAAGTGTATTCGTTCAATTTGGCGGCCACGCCGATTGTCAACGTCGGTGACACGCTGCGGCAGTATCAGCCGCTGACTGATGCGCTGATGTTCTTTGAATTCAATCGCGGGCAGGTGCCAGCATACCAGTACGTCAAGGGACTGAGCCTGTCACGTGGCTGGCTGCTGGCTGACTTCTACGCTGACTTGATTTTCCGCAACGTCTCAGTGCCGATCACGTCCGTAACGGACGACGATGGTTTCGTCAAAGTAAGCTTCGAGGTAGACGGCTTTCCCGGCGACGTAAGTCTATTTTTCGATCTGCTGCACGAGCGTGGCGTTAATGCCGGCTATACGCTGGCCAATCTGCTGGACACTCGGCCGGCAGCGGCCAAGTCGACAGACCCCAATCCACCGACGCTGCCGGCAACGATCAACCCTCTGCAATTCCTGTGTCAGAACGTGCTGCGGAACAACGTTATGCTGGTGCGGCTCAAAACCGTCGCGTGTGCCCAGGGCGTCGGCATCACGGCGGCGAAGGCGTTGCGGATGGTCATTCCGCCGCAATGTGCGATGATTGTGCTGGCTGAGCTGACGTACGCCGATCCATCCATTACAATGAACGGACCCGGCACCCCAGAGGCACCGGGGTACAGCGAAACCCAGGCCGTGTTTCTTGGCAATCTGTATTCCGAAGGCATCGACCCGTCGTTCATAAGCGAGTCGGTTCGGATTTTCCAGGTTGGCGGCCGTTGTGCATAAGGACGATTCATGACTAGCGAAGGAATTCCTGCGGCATGGTTGAAAGGCAAGGCTCGGGCCTACATGGTGCCTGACGGGTTCGACGCCGGACGCTACGTACTCGACCCGATACATATCGGCAATGACCGTCATATCGTCATGCACAGCGCCAGTGGCAGGGGATTTATCCCCCGGCCTCGTACCCCGTGGCGGCACAACGACGTGTTGTACAGCTGGGGAGCTGCGGCGGTCAGGGCGCTGACTCAGCCGGGCAGCAACTACACGATCAACGCAATGTATCTGGAGTTCAAAAACTCCGGCGGTCCGGTGTCGCCTCCGACTTTCGACCGCACCGGCGGCATCGAATACTATCTGGGATTGGCGAGCAGTGGCGACACTGACTACTTGCGGGTGCCGCTGGTTGCCACGACGCTGGACGTATCCGACCCGGCCCTGTTCACCGACGTCAACCGCATGACGATGTTCGCGATGAGCAACGGCATCACCGGCATCAACGGCAAGGCGTTCAGCGACTCGGCTGGGTCTACCGTCTACGGCGGCGCTCTGGTGTCGATCATCAACCCCGCCGACAAGACCACCGACATAGTGTTCAGCCGGTTTTACTTCCTGGCTGCCGACCAGCAGACCAAGCTGTCAACCAGTCAGATCGGCATCGAGTGGCAGGTCACGCTGGAGTAATTTCTAAACAACTTTTGCGCCGACACACGGAGGTGTCCAGTGGGACTGCAACAACTGATTCAGCAAGTCATGTCCGGGCAGCCGGTTTCCGCCGGGTCGATCAACGCTCCAGTTGATCAACTCCAGCAGAACATCATGTACATCTATCAGCTGCTCAACGCCGCCGGGCTGGGCAGCCAGGTGATCATTCCCGAGGCCCAGGTCTCGTCCATCTGCGTCGTCGGCACGCCGGTCTACTTCAACGCCGCACGCGGCCAGTACGAACCGGCGGTGGTATCCACCTCGATCGACAGCAGCGGCAGCCTGGTAATCGGTGACTCCACGCAGGTCTGGGGCGTGATCCTGTCCAAAGCCAGCCCGACGATGGCTGAGATTCTGCTGTACGGATATGCTCCTTTGAATTTCACGGCTGCAGTCATCGCCGGCGAGACCGTGGCAGCCGGTACCTGGTATTTGTCCAGTCTGACGGCCGGCAAGCTGACGCAGAACCGGCCGGTGGCTGCGGTGCCCGTGCTAAAGTGTGACGGCCAGGGTCATGTCTTTGTCTGCCCGCGTGTGGAAGATTTCATCAACGGTCATAGGCATTTGCGCTTCAAGCTCAAAGCCCGGCCTGCCGGCGACACGACCAACCCCGGCATCGGCAACAACCACGTTATTACCAGCCCCAACCCGGACATCGAAGGCTGGCTGCCGGCCGGTCACTCTATGTTCGACGGCAAAGCTCCAACGGGAGCTGTCTTCGGCTATACCCTGTGGAACAACGTGCCCCTGCAGCGATCCTGGCCGCCTCTGCCGCCCGATAACGCGATCCTGTATCGCAACGGCGTTCCCGTGCCCCAGGATGCCAGCGGCCTGGTCATCATGGACCAGAACGGTATCTGGTGGACCAGCGACTGTTACGACAGTGTTCCCTGGGACCCGACACTCGGCACGTCGGACAGCATTGCGTTCAGCGACAGCTTCGGCGAGTGTCCGTACAAGTACGAATGGACGCTGGAATTATTCATGATCCAGCAGTTGTTCCTGCAGGATCAAACCGTGGTGACCAGCTGCACCACTCGCGACAATCGATTGATCATTACCTGCAACGGCAATCCCGATTTGCCGGCAGTCACCGGAGCTTTGGAATTCAGGCTTGATTTGAGTTACCTGCAGGACGACGTTGATCCGGGCGGTTGGATGGCTATCAAGCAGTGGGATCAGGCCAATGGTATTTTTCACCGAGGGCCGGTGGCCACTGGCATTTACGCCGGCAGCTCCAACATCCTTCTGTCCAGCGACTTTCAGACATACGAACAATTGTCACCTTTGCCAGCGCCGTTGACCCGTGTGCATCACGGCCGGGTAAAGATCATCTTTGCCAGCCATCTCGACCAGGAGCTGACCACGGATTTGATCAAGGTAGGCCAGGCCACCGAGCAATATTTTCAGAACGTGATGTACCTGGGCATGGCCGCCGGCAAGCAGCAGGGAGTTCGAGGACGGTTCGTCATTCCAGATACTCTCAGCTTCAACGATCCAGTCATGCAGTTGCGATTGCGGTTGCTGGGCCGGGCCGCTGGTACGCTGCCGCAGTTGACCGTTACCGGCTGCCGAATTCCTTCGTCACTGGCCAGTCCGACTCTGTTGCCGTCTGGCGACTCAGCCATCGACATCGTGACGGTGGCCACATTGACAGTGGCCAACCAGTACATCGACGTCGTCAGCGACGTGATTTCCGTGGCTGCCGGCGACGACTTCCTGTTTACGGTATTGCGGCTGTCGACTGACAGTTACACCAGTGAAGTTGGCATTCTCCGGATCACCGCGATTCTCGGCAGCGCCACCAATGACAGTCTGTCGATCTTCTAATTTGACTGGAGGCACGGATGCCAGCCGGGATTTGGGCCTTAGAATGGCAAAACAGCAACAGCCAGCGCAGCTATCCGCTGGCAGAGAACGGCGATGGCGTTGACCAGACGGGAACGTTTACGATCCCTGATGAGTTCATGTTGGAGCTGGACTTGCCTGTCCATGCCGGCTTGAACATCGACCCAGGCCATTTTTTCATCCTGACACTGACAGCCTACGCCACCGGATTTTCTATCATCATCGGCTATCAGCCGGCGATCGGATCGCCGATCAGTGTGGCCACGGCATTGATTGCACGCAGCAGCCACGCCCCCGGCAATGTCTACGCGGTCGGCGGAATTGGTGATTTTTCCGACACGGTGGGCAAGATCGTTATCGGCCGGCTGGATGACATCGACCTGCAACCGGTTGGATCGTTCAACTTCGACTACGCCAACACGCTTATCGATCCCGACTGCATTCGACCAATCATCCGAGGCGTCAGCTCTATTCGGGTTTCCGCCGGCGCTCAAATCAGCCAGCCTTTGTACGGCGATATTGTGCTGGTGGCTGATCAGAACGTTCAGCTGACCACGGTGGTTCAAGTCGGCCAGGACCCGCAGATTCTGATATCGGCAATTCAGGGCGAAGGTCTTGTTGAGGCTTGTGTCTGCGTGGGCAACCAAAATGGCGATCCGATTCTGACTATCAACGGAATCGGACCTGATCCGGGCGGGAACTTTTCGGTTATTTCCGGTAATGAATGCGTCAATATCGACGGCATTCAAAACGGCATAACCATCGGTGACAGCTGCAGTCAGCCGTGCTGCGGGTGCGCCGAATTGGAGCAGATCACCAAGGATTTGGAGATGTTCGGCAGCGAGTATTCAACTTTGTCGAACTTCGTTAATAACCTGCAGTCACAGGTTATCAACATGGATCAGGTCGTACTGGGCAGCAAGCTTAATGACACTGGTTGCGTTGTTTGTTCGTAGGAGCTGCGATGTCGGAGTTGTGGCAGTCAACCGGCGTAAACCAAGATCCTAGCCTGGCTACGGATTATCCTTTCGTTGCGCCGTCTGATGACCTGCGGTACATCTTCGGCGATATGTTCCTAGCTTATGACGATGACTCGTGCTCGTTTGAATTGCCGTTGTCCGTAACTTTCCTGTCAGGATTCGACCAAGCTTTGCCGTCGCGGCGAGACATTACGATCAGCGACGTCAACGGCAACGTGGTCTTTGACTCGTCGGCTGCCAGTTATTCATCGTCTTTTTTCGGCAGCGTCTTGGAGGTCATGGAGTGGATCGGCGACAGCGGCGTACTACGGGCAACCCGGCACACGTATCCTCCCCAGTACGCTGCCGGCGTCACCTATGCTTCAAGCTTCACTCCCGTCAATGGTATTCTGTCGTCTCGTGCGGTTATGAAATTGCCTCAACGTGTTAGATCAATTCGCGTGGGGCTGGTCAAGTTGACGGGCAGTGTCACGTTGGTTGAAGGCTACAATGTAAACTTGACGTCCTCCAGCCCTGCGTTGGTCGACGGTGGACGCTATACTAAGAAAATTACCATCCGGGCCAACCCCGGAGACGGTGTCGGGCGTTACCCTGGGTGCGCAGATGCCGTTCCGGCTATCTTCACGATCAACACCATTTCGCCGGCCAGCAACGGCAATTTCACCTGGGATGCCAGTGGGTGTTACCGTCTGCAGCGCCCGGTAGAGTTGACGACCACTGATCCCAGAAAAGTAGTGCTGACCGATGCTCACGCACTGACGATGTACAACGACTGTTCGCCGTGCTGCACCGACGATGACTTCGTGAAGGTTTATCGCGGTCTGACTAACTTGTGGAACAAGTACCAGGCGCTGGGAGTAACTGCCGAGGCAATCCGGGACCAGTTCACCGCCAACATTGCCCGCTGGGAAGCCCAGCGCACTTGCCGTCTGGCTCAACCGTTGAAACTGGTGTTCAACGCCGAGCCCTACTGCAACTTGTTCATAGCTGGGCTCATGTGCAACATGACCAGCTGCTGTATCAAACCCCTGGTGCTGCGTTTAACCATGCAGCTTCTTCCCGATCGCGGCAACGACATCAATCTGCGCTGTCGCGAGACAATTCGCAATGGCTCGGACACCAACTACAACGACACGCCGTATCTGCCCTCCGGTGTGTTTCCGATTCTTGACACCAACTTCGACTATGTCGATACCCAGGCCACCAGTAAGTTCAGAACTCGTCTGTCGCTGGACGGTTGTAATGCCGGTGATTCTCTGTCAATCACGTTGTCAGCGCACGCACCGGACGTTTATGACGCCAGTGGCCAGCTTTGTAGCCAAGCTGATCCGGCAACTGTAGCTGCGACTTTACCGTCTAACGTGTTGAGTCTTTGGGCTACGTCGCCGCCGCCTTATCCGGTTCGGGCGGCGCTGACGCGGATAGCGCCCATCAGCCCTACTGCCGGATGCGGGAGTTGCGTATGAGCGCTATTGCCCTTCACTGGTACGACGCAAACGAGGAACGGCCTTACCCGCTGTCTGACGCGGCAACCTCCATTGACTCGAACGGGCAGATGCTGCCTTACACGATCCTGGCGGATTTGAAGCTGCAGTATCCGTCAACGCTGGGTCTGTATCCGTTCCTGGCCAGTGTGTGCGTGACTTCGTCGCTGGTCAGCATCACCATTCAGGCGGCGGCTTCGCCCACCGACAATGCCAGTTTTGTCCCCGTGGCCGTATTCAGCATGGCCCAGCCGGTGACTCCCTACGTTCATTATCCGCTGCAAGGCCAGGCTGACGGCGTCGGCGGATGGGTGGTTTTCGGCGAAGGCGTAGGCGAGAACTATACGGGCCGGTTGCCGGGGCCTGAGGCTGGACTACTGAGCCCCCGAGCAGCCCGAGCTTACCGACCGCTGCCGGTCAGCAGCCTGGCGTTCATGAACATGACGCCAATGACCGGCATGGTCAATCTGCAGGTGGACGCTCCGCTGCAGGTCAGCAAGGAAAGTCACGAAATTGACGGAGTAGTCCGCGACGTGATCGTTTTTCGCCTCGCTCAACCGGGCGGCGATCCCAACGTTTTGTCCACTACCAACCAGGCCAACGTCTTCCGTGAGTTTGCCGGTATTTGTGGCGCTCGGCCGGAAAGCGGAACTTGCGGCGATCCTCAGCCCGTTGAATTCTTGAACACTATTGCGCCAGACTGCAATGGCAACATCGACGTGGTTTTCAATGGTTGTGCCATTATGGGTGCTGTGACGGACGGCAGTGGCGTGGTGCTGGATTGCGGCTTATCGCTCGCCGTAGCCTGTCAGAAAAACACGCTGCCTGACGAGACGGGCAAGCTACCCAACGACTATCCTAATCAGTGCAGTCAGAACAGCGAATCGGTCAGCGAGTCAATGCCGCCGACGCATTCGGATTCCGTCCAACACAGCCACAGTAACAGCGAATCGATTCCGATGACCGGATCGTTGCCTTACGTCGAAGGATTTGGCGAGTCTGACTCCGTTGCGCCGCACTGGATTACGGCATCCGGGCGGTGGAAGTTTGTCGACGACGATGCTCCCGATGACCCGACTATCTCGCCTTATCACCGCTCTTACTCCACGGAAACACTGATAGGGCCGACCCAGCGCAACATAGCGCTGTGGGAAGGCTTCGATCATCAGCCGCTGTCTCGGCGGTACACCACGGAATTCAAACTGGTGTCCGGACTGGTGAACACCGGCCACAACGCCGGAATCGTTCTCAACTACCGGCCGCATCCGCTTTATCCGGGCCGATCGGTGTACATGTTGATACAGCTGGACTACGACGCCCAGCAGTTGAACGTTCTGCAGTTTAACGGAACGGGCTTCATACCTGAGCCGGTGTTTGCCGACATCGCCAACTTGAATCTGGACATCTGGTACAAACTGGTTGTTGACGTGACGCCCGGCACCGGTGCTAACGTCAACATTGCTATCCAGCTGAACAGCTTGTCCGGCATGTCTGTCGCCGTCAGTCTGACGTTGTCCACCTCGCAGTATCTTCCTGCTGCCGGCTACTGTGGAATTCACTGCAATCGCGGATATGCCCGGTTCGGCTATTTTGAGGTCGAGGAACTGTAGGAGACGGTCATGGCGCAAATTTTGTTTCCTGAATGGCGCAACGAGAATCAGCCGACCAACTATCCATTTGCCATGAATTCCGCGTTGACCAACGGCAGTCAGACCATTCTGGAAGGGACGGTCATAGATGCGATTTTCTACCCGGTTGGTGGTCAGCCGCACATGAGATTGAGCCAGGTCGACGTGGCTTACGACATGGTCACGTTGTGGCTGGGCGACGAGGATAACGCCCAGCGAGCCAGCGGTTCATTTAACTTGCCGACTCCGCAGTCCAACGTCGTATTCACCGATGCGTTCAAGCGGCCGGCGGGCTTGCTGATAGGTGATCCCCAACAGTTGACCGTGTTCAGCACCTGGGGCATAGGCTCTTTCGCCTTCAATGCTGCCCAGACCGAATTTGCCGCCACCTGCTGCGTACCGACGCCGCAGACCGGTGTTCGTGGCATTGTTCTGCCGGATGGCTCAGTGTTTTCCGGTGATGTCTGGATGATGGGCGCTGATGGCGTGATTTTGAGTCTGGAAGAAAGCAGCGTCGTCGCTGGCCCCTGTACCGCCGCAGTTGAAAAGGTTATGGCAGTTCGCGTAGACGTCGTCGGTGATCCGCTGTTTCAACGGCGTCTGTGCTTTCCGTATTCTCTGTTTAAGACGCCGCAGTTTCTCAAGACGCTGACGTTCACGGACGGGCAGCAGACGATCGTCGTCGGGCCGGATAATAACGGCGACGTCAAGCTTACGGTCAACAACAACACGGCTGCGGATACCGTGCTGCGTGTTCATCCGACTTCCGTTGGCACTGTGATAGAAGTGGTCGGCAGCACGTTCACCGGTGTTGCGTGATTACAAAGGAACTTTAGAAAATGGCACAGCCAGGCTTCTATAACACCAACCGATTCAGAGCTTACCCGTTCATAACCGACACGGTAGCCAACCCCATCGGCAGCGCCGGCACGATACAGGTGCTGGATAACAACACGGTTGTCGACGCTGGCTTTGTCATGGGGCTGTACAGTGGCTACATCGCCGGACAGCATACTGTATGGCTTGACTCGGTGGTTCGAAGCGGCAACATCGTCACCTTCGCGTTTGCCTGCGACGCTCCGGGGCTATATCAGCGCCCTTTGACGTTTACCCGCGATTTGGTCACGGACGGGCAATACGCCGTCGAGCACGTCGACGACGTCGAGCAGGCTTACGGCTACAGCGAATCCAGCGACTCGCCGATATTTGAAGTATCCAACGATCTGCTTTCAGAATGCCCGCCTGAACCTTTGTGGTCGGGCTATCTGGTGACCGGCGACATGATGAATCTGGCCGCTACGCTAACCGATGGCGAGCATCTGACTGGCAGCATCAGCTTTGGCGTAGTTGAACCCGCGCTGGTCCAGAACGTATCCGGCGGTTATGTCTCGTCGATCAACATTGCCAACCTTAATCGTGTCCGCGTGACGGCACCGGTCGGCTGCTCTGATGTTGTCTGGGACTTTCCCAATGCCCAGGATACGATCTACGTGACAGCCCGATGCCTGCGAGGAGACGTTCGGTTCGTCGCCGGGTACAATGCAGCTTTACGGCAGGAAGACTTCAACAATGCCGTGGTGATCGGAGCCGACGTTGGCGCTGGCGCTGGACCTGTATGCAACAACGAGCCCAAGCTGTTTCCCGGAGAGACGCCGCCCCTGGGTGACTCAGACGAGTCGGATGGGCTGTTGGAAGGCGGGCCACGGTGCAATGAAGTCATCCGGTCAATCAACGGCGTCGGCGGCAAGTTCGCGTCGCTGTTGAACGGCCTGGGCGTCAACATCAGCATCGAACCGTCCATGCACACCGTCATCATCGACGTGAACATGACCCGGTTGACTGTTTGTTACAGCGACCATCCGTTCAGCGAAGTGTCTGAGATCTTGAGTTGAACCGACGAAGCAAGGAGGCTTCGATGTCGCTCGTACCCTGTGGACCGAGTCAACCCGCCGGCACTTACGTGCCGGTCGGTGCGTCGTACGAGGTCACGGGCAACATCATTTCGGCTGACGCGGTTTACTTTAACGGCGGAATTACGTTTCCGGCCGGCCGCTACCGGATGACCTACGTCACAGGTTCGTTTCAACTTTCACCTGGATTCGGCTGGACGGTAAGCAAAAGCTGGCGCATTGTCGCAATGGCTGGCGGAGGCTTTACCTTGACCGGCCTGATTGCTCCTGCCGTGGATAGCGGTCTGGGCAACGTGTCAGTGACGATGGCACCGTTGGGTACTTTTATCAGCGGCTGGGAAACCCAGGCTGAATGTGAAGCAGCCAACGTTGGGCAGACCTTGGATTTCGATCATCCTGGCGGGCCAATCGGTCTGAGCCTGTACGACGACCCCTACTACGACAATATCTCGGGTGTTCCCAACCCGATCTGGGCGCTGACGCTTATTGAGCCTTGCGGCGACAAGGTCCGTGCTGCATTCAACACGCACAAGTGCGACGTTCCGTTTTTACCTCAGATTACTCGCGAACCGATCATCAAGAACTGTGCGATTCCCGAGTCGCCGCAGATCATTCCCGACTGCGTGAACCAAGAACTGCCGGTCACGCCGGAAATCGCGACTGTCCCCTGCCCGCAAATTGAATTCGAGGTCGCCCCCATCGTTTTGATACCGGCTGTTGCCATGCCTGTTTCTGAGGTGAGGATCTATAACGAGAATTCCGAAGATCCGTGCGGCACCAACAGATGTAAAACCCAGATGGTTTTGCATCTGCAAATACCAGAGCCGCCGTGTCCGCAGATTCAGATCCAGACTATTTACCGAGAGCTGCAGCACGGCAATCCGCCGTCCTTTACCATCAGTGACGATCACAACGGCTTCAACACGCCGGCTGACCCGTGTCTTTTCAACTTCAAAATCAAGCTGCAGCTGCCCCAGATACACGTTCCATGTCCGCAGCTGCAAGTTGAAACCAGTGTCGACGTCAATCAGCCGTACGACTCGCCAGGTTACTTCACAGCCAATGTGCATCACAGCGGCAGCAACACGGATAGTGATCCCTGCAAGTTTGACATCAATCTTAAGCTGCAGCTGCCGCAGATCAACGTGCCCTGTCCGCAGATCCAAGTCGAGACGAGCGTCGATATCAACCAGCCGTACGACTCGCCTGGTTACTTTACGGTCAGCGTGACTCCCAGCGGCACCAACACGCCAGACGACCCGTGTAAATTCGACATCAACCTAAAGCTGCAGCTGCCGCAGATCAACGTGCCGTGTCCGCAGATTCAGATCGAAGCCAGCGCTGACATCAATCAGCCGTCTGGCTCGCCGGCTTATTTCACGGCCAGCGTGACACCGAGTGGAACCAATGCGCCTGATGATCCATGCAAGTTCGATATCAGTCTTAAGCTGCAGCTTCCGCAGATCAACGTGCCCTGTCCGCAGATCCAAGTCGAGACGAGCGTCGATATCAACCAGCCGTACGACTCGCCTGGTTACTTTACGGCCAGCGTGACACCGAGTGGAACCAATGCGCCTGATGATCCATGCAAGTTCGATATCAGTCTTAAGCTGCAGCTGCCACAGATACCGCAAGTTCA
>Ga0302319_10000355_pt1 | contig 102119 bp, 82 predicted proteins | sample Bog_T0_2_FD_203319 | JGI IMG/M metagenome (GOLD analysis project Ga0302319, IMG submission 203319) | Peat permafrost microbial communities from Stordalen Mire near Abisko, Sweden - Bog_T0_2 | ecosystem: Environmental > Terrestrial > Soil > Wetlands > Peat | place: Sweden: Abisko, Stordalen... | reverse complement strand
AGGATGCGGACCTTCTCCTCCGTACTGTAGCGTTTTCCTTTCATGGTCTGGGTCCTCTCTATTTGGCCCAGACCGACTCTTCAAGTGGCTCGAATCGGCGAAATCACTGCACCCCATTTAATTCGTCTAGCAATACTGGGCTGCCCGGCCGTGCTTCGGGCTGCCTCCGTTGATTCCCATATCTCCGCGGCAACTGTCTATGCCGACAGGGCCGTCATTACACGCACCGCGGAGGTGGACCTACAACCGGGGGAGAACGTCCTCGTCTTCGATCATCTGCCTGCAAGCCTTGTCGAACAGTCTCTTCAATTCGCCGGGCACGGGACGGCGTCCGCAACGATTCTCGACGTGAACGCGCAGACAACGTTCGTGGATACTTCGCCCAGCATTCGAGTCAAAGAACTCGAGGATCAGATCAGCGACCTGAGCAAGCAGAGCCGGGCTTTGGAGGATCGGATGGCGATATTGGACGATGAGCGTGACTATGTGAAAAGGATGCTGGCCTCCGCGACGCAAGCCGGACGGGCCGCCCCAGACAGCGAGCACGAGCAAGTCGCGCGAGTGAGCCTGGACGATTGGCAAAAGCTCTACGTTTACTCTGAGGACACTCTCGGGAAAATCGCCGCGGAACTCCGGACGCTCGACGATCAGCACAACGACCTGGTTGGAAAGAAAGGGGCCCTCAACCTGCAACTTGAGACGCTGCGCAACGAGCAGGGAAAGAGTGTCAAGGAGGTGACGGTGCGCCTGCAGGTGGAGACGGCGGGAAAACTTGATGTGGAGCTCAAATATGCCGTTCCAGGCGCCACATGGACTCCGTCATATAACGCTCGGTTGCATGCGGAGGAGCGCTCAGTGGGATTGGAGTACTTCGGCCTCGTGCGCAATTCGACAGGGGAGGATTGGAAGGACATTTTGCTCACGCTTTCGACAGCCCGCCCGAGCCTGGGCGGAGGAGCGCCGGAGCTGGCACCTTGGGTGGTCGACGAGGCGCGTGTGTTCGCGGAGCAGAAGGCCGCTTCGCCCTATCCAATGACAAGAAACACGCTCGCTGGGACCATGGTAAGGGAGAAGGCTTTGAATGCCCCACCATCCGCCAACCAGCAGTTCCTGTCCGACACGGGCGCAGTTGACCTGGAGGCCTTCGATATTGCGGCCGTGGTCCAGGCCAACGCCACAAGCGCCACATTCAAGATTCCCGCGACCGTTTCCGTCCCGGCCAACAATTCTGTGCAAAAGGTGTCGATCGTTTCCTTGAAACTCGCGGCCAATCTCCAATATGAGGCAACTCCCAAGCTGTTGGAAACCGCGTTCCTGAGCGCGGCGGTGTCGAACGGGAGCGATTACCCGCTTCTGGCAGGCGCAATGAGCACGTTCCTGGGCGACACGTTCATAGCGGCCAGTCGATTGAAGACCGTGATGCCCGGGGAGAAATTCGAGCTCCACCTGGGCGCCGACGAGGCCATCGCGATAAAGCGGAGATTGGTCAACCGCTTCTCCGAGAGCACCGGTCTCACAAGCAATGGCCACCGAGTGACCTACGAACTCCTGGTAACGATCACCAATAACAAGAGGACACCGGAACGCGTGATGTTCAAGGAGCCGCTGCCCGTGTCGCGCCAGGAGAAGATCGAGGTCAAATTGATCGAGCCTGACGAGGAGACAGTTGGAACGAAGGAGAGCCCCAAGGAAGTGACGAGGGAGGAGGATGGGAAGCTTGTTTGGCGCCTGGACCTGAAACCCGGCGAGAAACGCGAGGTTCCCCTGAAATTCTCCATTTCCTATCCGTCTGACCTAAGGGTGTCGGGAGTCGAATAATGCGAGCCCCAGGGGCGGATGCTGGTGATTGCTTCCCGTTTTGGTAGATGGGAAGCATTCGGCGATCGTCTTTTTCGTGCCTCTGGCGCCCGGCTCGACTGGGGCAGTGTCTCGTTAGGCTTTCCTCCAACCCCAAGTCCGCCCCGACGGCCTTCCGGTTTCATGCGGAACGGGAGGGTGGGGCGCGATCCGAAATCTACCGTTAGGAAGCAAGATGCTTAGCGAGGTTCTATCGTTCCCCCACGGGAACCGTCCTGCGGGGCCCTGTCCGATGGGGCCGCCGGCGACTCGCCCGGCAGATAATTGGCGTACGGTGAGACAAAAACAAAGGGCATTATCATCCTGCAGTCCACGGGTGAGCCCTTGACCTGCGCCGGCCGAAATCTCCATTTCCGAATGGCAGAGACCGCAGCCTCGCCAAATAGGACGTCATCGGCTTCCACGACCGAAGTGTCGGCCACCTTCCCGTCTTTGCGAACGGTGAACACGACTACGGCTTTCCCGGTCAGGATCGACTCAAGGTCGGTGGGATAATCGGGCTCGACCTCGCGGGTCGCCACGGGGCGGACGTCGACCGAATTTGTGGTGTAAACCCCCTCCATTAGCGCAGGAACCTTGTTGTCGACGGGATGCTCCGAGACAAAGTTGTTTGCCGTGCAGCCGGCCGCCGCCGCGGACGCGAGCAGAACCAAACCCCATTTTCTCCACGCGGTGGACAAAGGAAATGTGCGAAACCGAATCAAGCGTGCGTCCATCATTGCGCGGGCAGCAGGAATACACAATCTCAGCAAGGCGGATCGGCTTAGCGCTTTTCAAGGTCGAGACCTAGAGACTGGCGATGGCTTTCGCCGCCTGCCGGTGGCAATTGGAGTCGTAAATCTCCCTGCAGGGCATGGCCATCACATGCTCGAATGACCGGCGCGCCTTTTCGGGTTGGCCGTCCGCGAGGTAGGCGAAGCCGAGCGCCAGGCGATGGGTCGCCTTTTCCGGCTCCAGCTGAACGGCACGCTCGAGGTGGCGGACGCTATCCTCCGTCGAGGCCGGGGGTAGCCCGCCGAAGACGAGGGCGACCAGGAGGCGCTTGGTGCGCCCGAGCGCGGCCACCTCGTACTCCCACTGGCCGAGCACATCGTGGGCGTACGCATAGTCGGGATCCGTCGCAAGCGCACGCTCCGCGTAATCCTTCACGAGCCTGGCGTATTCGATCCTCCTCCGGGTGTCGCAATACCCTCCCAGTTTTCCGTAGCAAATGGCCTGAGAAAGGAGCGCCACCGGGTTGCGGGGATCAAGCTCCGCGGCGCGCTCCGCGTACCTGAGAGCCTTCTCGATCCGGAACCTGGCTTCGTCCGGATCCGTAATGGCGAGCGTGGAGTCGGAATACTCCTTCGCGACCTTGAGCAGCACCTGGATGTCATTAGGGCGTTCAACGCTGGCCCGGAGATAGAATGGGAGGGCCTTCTCGGGGTCCAACTGGGCCTCGGCCGCATCGCCCTGTCTAATAAGGTCCTCGAATCGAGGAGGTACGGAAGATGGAGAGTCGGCGCCGACGGCCGAATTCCCGGCGAACGCCAGCGCAGAACATGAATGGGCCAATGCCCCTAAAATCCATCGGTTTGCTCTCACCGTCGGCACACGTATTAAGGGTACGGGCGACCGCTGCGCAAGGATGCTAACCCGCCGATGTTCCACACCGGGGTGGGGTGGACCAAGGCTCCTTTTTGGGCGAAGGAGCCCCACATGCCTCAAAAGAGGAGGATCGCGCCGTTACCCCCGGCTGCATACAAGACTTGTACCCCGGGCAAGGTCGCGTACCAAGGAGCAAGCGCATGCAACCCACGCTCGTCCAAATAATAGTCCTTGGCATCGTGCAGGGCGCAGCCGAGCTGCTGCCCGTCTCGAGTTCGGCCCATGTCATTGCGGCGGAAAGGCTCATGAAACTGGACCCCTCGAGCCCCCAGATGACCTTCCTGCTGATCATGCTCCATACGGGAACCATGTTTGCCGTGATCGCCTATTTTTGGGGGGCGTGGAAACGGACCTTTTTTTCAAGCCCGGCCGCCTTCACGAACGCCGCCATGCGGGTCGCAGTCGCGACCGTCGCCACAGGGGCCGTTTTCCTGGCCTTCAATTACCTGATAAAGAAGTTCGTTTTCCGCGGCAGCTCGACCGCCGCGATCGAGGACCTTTTCTCCAACCTTTACCTGATCGCCGCGTCGCTCGCGGTGGTCGGCGCCCTGATCGTGGTGGCGGGCCTTAAGGCGCGCTCAGCAGGGCCGTCAATGCCCTCTCCGGGCGTCGATGGCCGACTGCTCCGGCTTGGCGATGCGACCTGGATCGGGGTCGCCCAGGGGGTCGCGCTTCCCTTTCGCGGGATGTCGCGCTCGGGGGCGACGATCTCTACGGGCATGCTATTGGGGGTTCCCAGACGCGCGGCCGAGGAGTTCAGCTTCGCCCTGGCAGTGGTCGTGACTCCGCCCGCGATCCTGCGCGAGCTGATGCGGCTCGTCCACGCGGCGGCACCGGGGGCCGGCGTCCACGTCGGGGCGCTCCTCATGCCGGGAATCGTCGGCATGGTCGGCAGCTTTGCGGCCGGGCTTGGGGCGCTCCGGTGGCTTTCCGGCTGGCTTGAAACGGGCAAGTGGCACTATTTCGGGATCTATTGCTTTGTCGCCGCGGCGGGAGTCTGCGCCATGGCTGCAAGGGGATACTGACATGGAGGACCTTTCAGCCCTGACCCGCGCCCTCGAGTCGGGCCGCGACCTGAGCGCCGCCGAAGCCCGCGGAGCAGCAGGGGCACTGGCTGCCGAAGGCCCCCCCGACGAGGCCAAGGCCGCGTTCCTTTCCGCGCTCTCCAGGAAGGGGGAAACCTCCGCTGAGGTGGCCGCCTTTGCCGGGTTCTTCCGGGAGCGATCGATCGATCCGGGCCTGAGGGAGTGGTCGGCCAGGGCGATCGATGTCGTGGGAACCGGGGGTGACCACGCCGGGGGCTTCAATGTCTCCAGCCTCGTGACCCTGGTCGTCGCGTGCGCGGGTGTGCCGGTCATGAAGCACGGGAACCGGGGTGTGACCTCAAAGTGCGGAAGCGCGGACCTCTTTGCCGCGATGGGTGTGGCGCTTGAGGCCTCCCCGGCCCAGCTCCAGGAGGCGATCAAGAGCCTCGGGTACGTCTTCTTCTTCGCCCCTGCCTGGCATCCCGCGTTCAAGCGGATCGGCCCGGTCCGCAAGGCGCTCGCGGCCCGCGGCGAGCGCACGGTATTCAATATCCTTGGTCCGCTCCTCAACCCCGGTCGGCCCGGCCACATCATCCTCGGGGCTGCTTCACCCGCCCTGGTGGAGAACCTGGCGGACGCGCTCGAGGTGCTCGGGACGGGATCCGGCCTTGCGGTGCACGGCGTGATCTCCGAAGGGCGGGGCATCGACGAGCTTACCTCCACCACCCGGAATATTGTTAGGGGCGTTGGCCGACTGAGGGCCCTGCGCGAGGTCTGGGAGCCAACGGCCTTTGGGCTCACCGAGTCCCCCTTCTCCGACATCGCGGGGGGCGACGTGGCGGCCAACCTGGCAATCGCCACAGAGCTGTCGGAAGGGCGAGGTCCCCGGGGACTGGCTGACACGATCGCCTTCAATAGTGCCGCCGCCCTCTGGGTGGCCGGCGCGCGCCCCGACGTGAGGTCGGCCATCGGGGAGGCCAGGGAGCTGCTCCTGGGGGGATCCGTGAAGCGGAAGCTCTCCGATACGCGGGATTTCTTCGCGCGCCAGGCGTCCCCGGCATGAAGCGGCGCTATTTTGGCACGGACGGCATCCGCGGGCCCTATGGCGGTCCGGTCGTGAACGAGGCCTTCTTCGCTGCGCTGGGAGGCGCGGTGTCGCGCTGGCTCGCTTCACGGGGCGAACCCGGCGGAACCGTGCTCATTGGGCGCGACACGCGCTCCTCCGGAGAGTCCCTTGCGCGCGCATTCGCGGCGGGGGCCGCAAGCGGGGGCTGCCGCACGGTGGCGCTCGGCGTGGTGCCTACCCCCGCGGTCTCGCGTGCCACAAGCCAGGGGAGGGCGGCACTGGGCTGCACGGTCACCGCCTCGCATAACCCTTCCTCCGACAATGGAATCAAGTTCTTCGGTCCGGACGGGGCGAAGCTTTCCGACGAGGACGAGGCGGGAATTGAGGCGCTCCTGCGGCTTCCGGGCGGCGCCGTGCGCCAGGATGGGGGACCGGATGAGGCGCCTGGCGAGGGCATCGTTGCCTCCTACATCGCGGCTGCCTCGCGGGTGCTTCCTGCGGGCTCCTTAAGGGGATGGAAGGTGGCGCTCGACGCGGCCAATGGGGCCACGGCCGTCACGAGCCCCGCAGTCTTCAGGGACCTTGGCGCCGAGCTCGCCCTCATAGGCGCAAACCCGAATGGCCGGAACATCAACGAAGGCGTCGGGAGCGAGCACCCGGAAACCCTGGCCAGGCTGGTTCTCCAAAGCGGGGCCCGCCTCGGGGTGGCGCATGACGGCGACGGCGACCGGTGCGTTCTTTGCGACGAGACAGGGCAGGTGCTCGACGGCGACGAGATCCTGACCGCCCTTGCCGTCCACGCCCTGGGGCGCGGAACCCTCCCGAAGAAGACCCTCGTGGTGACGGTCCAGAGCAACCTCGGGGTCGACCGGGCGGTGGAGGCGGCGGGCGGGCGCGTCGTCCGCTCGGCCGTGGGCGACAGGTACGTCGCCCAGCTGATGCGCTCGGAGGGGGCGTCGCTCGGCGGGGAGTCCTCGGGCCATATCGTGAACTTTGAGTACGGGCCCACGGGCGACGGGCTCGTGGCGGCCCTCATGGTCGCCGGGGTCATGCAGGAGACTGGCCGCCCGCTCTCCGAGCTGCGCCAGGCATTGGCCAAGTTTCCGCAGCGGTCCCTCGCCCTGGTCGTTCGCGAGAAGCTACCCCTGGAAAAACTTTCCGCGCTCCCGGAGGCGGTGCGCGCCCTTGAGCGCGAGCTCGGCTCCAGGGGACGGGTCCTCGTCCGGTATTCCGGCACCGAGCCCAAGCTCCGCCTCCTCGTTGAGGCGTCGAGCGAGGAGCAGGTGGGTGCCGGGATGGAGAGGCTCGTTGCTGCGGCCCGCTCCGAGCTCGAGCTGGCCTAGCCGAGCCCAAGAGGGCTTGCGGTCGCCCTTGGGGCTCGGTTTCTTGGAGCGATGGCTCCCAATGGACGGGCTTTCCTCTGTGCGGCGCTCCTGGCGCTCCTTGCGGCGACGGGCGCAGTCGCCGCCGACTTCGGCCCGCGGTTTGACGCGATCGTTGAGCGGGCAAGCCCGGCGCAGCTCTACGCCTTCCTCTACGACATGCCGAAAGGCGGGGACCTCCACAACCACGCCGGTGGGGCGAACCGATCCGAGTGGGTGTACGACGTCTGCACCGACCCGAAGCGCAATGGGGGCGAGACATTCTACGCCCGGGTGCGATTTGGGGGCGACCCCGATGCGGTAAGCCCGGCGGCGCGGTACCAGACCATCCGGACGAAGACCTACGGGATGCTGCCGGCGGCAGTTCGGTCCGAGTATGTGCCCCTGACCGAGCTGACGCAGGAGGAACGTGCGCGGTGGCTTGCGAGCATGCGCCTGGACGGGACCGGGGACGGGAGGACGGAGTTCTTCGTGAACATCTGGCCTCGCCTCGGGCAGATCGAGCGCTGCCTGCCGGTCATCACCGAGCTCCTGGTCGAGAACATGAAGGCCTTCGGTGCCGAGCACTTGGCCTACCTGGAAACCCAGTTTTTGGTCGAGGGGATGGTGGACAACGACGGTAGCGTGATCCCGGACGACCAGGCGGTCGCCTTCGTCAAGGATCGCCTCTCCCGCGGGGACGCGCAGGCGACGGGGGTGGCGGTCAGGTTCCAGCGGACAATCCTCAGGTTTGCACCGGATGCCGAGGCGCAGCTCGAGAGGGCCTACGCGTTCGTGGACCGGAACCGCGACCTCTGGGTCGGGCTCAACATGGCGGGCATCGAGGAGAACGGTCGGGGCTATCCCTCGCGCTTTCTGGACACGTTCCGCCGGCTTCGCTCGAGATACCCGACGCTCGCCCTCTCGATCCACGCCGGCGAGATGGACGGGCCCGACCGGCACGTCCGCGACACCCTCCTGCTGGGCGCATCGAGGATAGGGCACGGGGTGAACCTCATCAAGGACCCCGAGACGCTTCTGCTCCTCCAGCAGACCCGCCGGGTGCTGGTCGAGGTCAACCTGATCTCGAACCGGCTCCTGGGCTACGTGCCCGACCTCTCGAGGCACCCGTTCCCGGAGTACCTTAGGACGGGGGTCCCCGTGTGCCTGAACACCGACGACCGCGGCATGTGGGATTCGAACATGACCGATGAGTACTACACGGCCGTGACGCTCTTCCACCTCTCCTGGGGGGAGGTCCTGGCGATGGGCAGGGACTCGCTCGCGCGCTCCTTCGTGCAGCCCGGGGAAAAGGAGCGCCTGCTGGCCGATTTCGACCGCAGGGTCGCGGCGTTCGAGTCCCGCTATGGTTCGGAGACCTTGGACGGGGCCCTCGGCGCGCTGGCCTCGGTCAAGCCGGTGACCTACGGCTACGCGAAGAGGACCTGGGGCTTTGACTTCAACTGACCCCTCTAGCGGGGCTCAGGGAACCTCGTAGGCCTCCGCAAGGGCGACCCCGGTTGTGTTGTTCACGCCGGACACCTGCATCGTGTACGCGCCCGCCTGGAGGTTCACGATCTCGGCCGAGTCCGCGCTGCCCTGGGTGAGCGCGAAGGCGCCCACGGAGGCTGCGACGCTCGCGATCTGCGACGGGTTGGTATTGGTGCCCCAGACGGTGTTGCTGGCGACCGCAGCGCCGGCGCTGTTGTACACGCTTAGACTCGGCTGTGCCAGGACCCCGGGGACGCCAAACTGCGCCAGGCCCGGCCCGTCCCCGCGCACCAGGAGCTGCTCGGTCCCGCTCCCGGAGACGACAAACCCTACGATGATGATATTGCCCCCCGTACCCACCTGGGTACGCGTAGAGATGTTCGCCAGGCGCGTGCCGCTGGACGACACCTCGTAGATCTCGGCCAGCGCGACGCCGGTCGTATTGTTCACTCCGGAGACCTGGACCGTGTAGGCGCCCGCGGGAAGGCTCGTGACCAAGGCGCAGTCGGCACTCCCGGATGGGAGCGCAAAGGCCCCGACCGAGGCGGCGATGCTCGCGATCTGCGATGGATTGGTGCCTGTGCCCCAGCCGGTGTTCGAGGCGACAAGCTTTCCCGTCGAGTCGTAGACACCGAGGGAGGGCGCCGCCAGGGCGCCCGGGACATTGAAGGCTGTCCCGAGTGTCGGCCCGTCGGCCCGGATCAGGAGCGTCTCCGACCCGCTGCCGCTTATGACGAAACCGGGAATGAGGATGTTGCTGCCGGTGCCCACCTGGGCGCGTGCCGAGATGTTGATCAGGCGCACGGTCGCGGAGGCGCCGTTCACGTAGAGGGTCGCCGGCGCGCTCGTGGTGGAGCCCATAGGGTTGCTGACCACCACGCGGAACTCCTCCCCCGACATCGCCGCGGTGGCGCCCGTCACGGTGAGGGTCGCGGTCAGAGTCCCGCTTAGCCCGCCCCCGTCAGTCACGTTTATCCAGGCGCTCGAGCCCGGGGCAAGCTCCTGCCACTGGTAGGTCAATGAGCCCGTGCCTGCCGCCGTGACCCCGAAGGTCGCGTTCTGGCCCGCGGGGATCGTGGCGCTTGCCGGCTGGGAGGAGATCTGGGGCGTGGGGTTCACCGCCTCCAGGACGACGATCGACTGGCTGCCGACCGTGCAGGTGCCGGAAACCGTGGAGGCGGCGCCGGCTGCCCAGGCGTTGGCCGCGGCCTCCGAGGCGCTGTTGGTGTCGATGACCCTGGCCCAGTTCGCCCCCGCCGGGGCCGCGGGCAGCGTGAAGGCGACCGATGACGTCGCCATGTTGCTCAGGACCATGAAGTCGTTGTCGGACACCTGGTCGCCGTGGACGTAGATCTCGACCGAGGCGGTCGTCGTCGGGCTGAAGCCGGACGATCCGTCGGCGTTACTGAAGGTGATGGACTCGGAATAGTCGCCCTGGCGGAACGCCGGGTGCGCCGCGCGCAGGTGGAGCAGGTACTGCAGGAAGGAGAAATTGGCGTTGAGCGAGCCGGAGAACGTTCCCAGGTCGTTGTCGTAGGGCATCGACCCCCCCGTCGTGTCCCCGGTGGGGACGGTGTCGGGGCTAGTGCTCGCCACCATGTTGTAGTTGTTCCAGGTCGCGACCGAGTCGATGTTGTAGGAGTTGTTGTTCCCGTTGACCGTCCTGCCGAGCTCGTCGCCCCAGATCATCATCGGAAGTCCCCGGCTGAGGACCTGGTAGGTCCAGAAGTCGCGGACGGCCTGCCGGCGCAGCGTCTGGTTGCCCCCCCAGGAGGAGCTGTTGTCGGAGCCCCCGTCCTGCTCGGGGCCGAAGGGCCAGAGCAGGCTCGAGCTTGAGGGGGGCGTGCCGTAGCTCACCAGGTCCGTCATGTTGAACCCGTCGTGGCAGTCGACCATGTTGACCGACATCTGCGGGCCGCCCTCGGCCGTCATCTTGGCCGGGTCCCCGTTGAAGGCGTCCGCGTAGCTCAGGTCCGCGGCGCCGTTCACGTACCCGGTCACGTTGCCGGTCATGTACATCCTGACCGAGTCCCGGTAGTTCCCGTTCCAGCATGCCCAGCCCGGGGGGAAGTTGCCGATCTCGCCGCCGTCGTTTCCGTCCCAGGGCTCGGCGATGATCTTTGCCCCGCTTGAGCTCGAGAATCCCGCAATAGACACCAGCAGGGGCGCCGTGCCCGAGAAGTTGGAGGCCCCGTTGCGCCCGAGCTCCGCGGCCTCGTCGAAGCGGTAGCCGTCAACCCCCATCGTGTTGGTCCAGTAGTTCAGGGAATCCATCACCAGCCGCTGGACGGGCGCCGAGCCGGCGTTCAAGTTGGTCCCGACCCCCGTGCTGACCCAGTAGAACTGGGGGGTCCCGGAAACCAGGGTGTAGTAGGACGCGTTGTCGAGGCCCCGGAGGAAGGTGAGCTCGGCCTGCTGGGCCGTGGAGGTGTCCCAGACGCCCCCCTCGCCGGAGTGGTTGTAGACGACGTCCAGGTACACCTCGATCCCGGCCGCGTGGAAGGCGGCCACCATCGACTTGAATTCGGCCGTGGGTCCGCCGAGCGCCTGGTTGCTCGCGTAGCGCCTGTCCGGCGCAAAGAACCCGTAGGTCCAGTACGACCAGTAGCCGCCGCCGCTCGTGGACGGCGCCGTCGTGGAGTCCGCGGCGTTGTCGGTCTCGTGGACGGGCAGGAACTCGACCGTGTTGAACCCCAGGTCCTTCAGGTAGCCGGCCATGTACGCGGCCCCGGCGTACGTGCCCCGGAGGCCGTCGGGCACGTTGGCCGCATCCTGGAAGCCCGAATACGCGCTCAGGAGCGTGGTGAGGTTGACGCTCGAGGGATGGGCCGTAAGGCCCTTCACGTGGGCCTCGTAGATGATGGCGTCCTTCCGGTTGATTCCGGGTTTGGCGCCGGTCGGCGTCGCGTCCTCGAAGGCCACCGACTTCGGGGCCCAGTGGCCCGTGTCGACGTTGCGGCAGTCGATGGCGACCCCGTTCGAGAGGGGCCCCTTGTAGGTCATGGTGGCGGACACGTTGGTGCCCCCGCTTGTGTACATGGCGTAGTCCTCGCCGGCGGCGTCGAAGGCCGGCGTCTCCGTGTTATGCGAGAGCTCCCGGGTGTAGGGGTCGAAGAGGACCTTGTTGGGGTTGAAGCGGTTCCCCAGGGAGTCGCAGTCGGAGATGAACCCCGAGCTCGAGTTGCCCCGGGCCCACGCGGAGTTCAGGGGCCAGTTTGGTCCCCAGGCCCGGAGCGCGTACAGCGTGTAGGCCGGGGCGCCGGAGACCGCGGCCCGCCAGATGTTGTCGGGCCCCTTCGCCATCGTGTAGTCGTACGCGGCGTCGGCTCCCGTGTCGGAGAGGTAGATCTCGAGCACCATGCTGCTCGCGTTCGCCGAGTACACGGCCACCTCGAGAGTGCTGCCTGCGCCTGCGGTGAAGGTCGCCCCGAGCGGCCAGCCGGCCGAGCCCCACGTGGCCTCTCCCACCGGGGAGTAGGCCCCGCTCGAGGGATGGTTGGTGCCTATGGCCGCGGCTGCGAGCGCGGCCGCGGGGAGCGCTGCGAGGGCAGCGCCTGCCAGCTTCAGGATCCTAGGAAGGTGGGTGAAGAGAATCATCGGTCGGGGGCGTCACGAAGGAGGTTCTTGCGGGGCCTCATGCGCTAAGGCTCCCCTCCCGCATGCGGGCGAGGTCCTCTGCGGACGGGTGTCGAGCGTTCAGGTTTGGGGCGGGGGTTTGCCGCTTGAACCCCATCATGTCCCGGGTTGCGGCCCGCATCTAGGAGGCAGACCTCGATAGAACCTTGAAAGACACTAAAAAACCCGGCATCGCCCCCGGGTCGGGGCGCGCTCTGGGGGCTAGGCGGCGGGCGCCACCGAGCCCCGCGCGGGCTTCTCCGGAGCCGCTCCCGCCGCCCAGACGCCCAAGGCCATGAGCACGGCCCCCGCCAGGAGCTTTGCGACGTCGGCCGACTCGCCGAAGACCAGGAGCGAGCACGCGACCCCGAGGGGGATCTTCGCGTTGTTAAACGCAGCGAGGCAGCCGGCGTTCACCCGGGCCGCCCCTACGTTCCAGAGGAAAAACCCAAGCCCGGAGGCAACGGCCCCGAGGTAGGCGATGGTCGCCCACTGCGGGGCGCTCGGCGAAAACGCGCGCCAGTCGGTCGAGAAGGCCGAGACCGAGAGCGTGAGCGCGAGGGAGCCCGCATAGAGGAGGGCGAACACGGAGGCCTCGCTCGATCCCGGGGGCAGCTTCCGGCGTTCGCGCCTCCAGGCGAGCTGGCCGGCCGCGAAGCAGACATTGGAGAGCTGCACCAGGACAAAGCCCGCGGCCAGGCCGGAAGTCCCGACCGCCCTCCACACGAGGACCGCGGCCCCGGCGACCGAGAGCGCCGCGGCATAGAGGTAGCGCGCCCTCCAGCGCCTCTCCGCGGCGGCGTCCATGAGGGTCACGAAGAGGGGGGTCGTTATCGTGAAGAGCGCCACCTGGTAGGCGTGCAGGAAGGCGTAGGAGCGCAGGTAGAGGACGTACATGGCGCCGAACTGGAGGGCGCCAATTGAGGCGAGCCTGAGCATCGGGACAGGCGCCAACCCGCGGGTGCGGAGGAAGGGCAGGAAAACCAGGAGCGAGACGGCGCTCCTTATCACCGCGACCGCCGTGGGGTCTATCCCGGAGAGTCCCTTTATGAGGCCGAAGGAAAAAGCCCAGATAAAGGAGACGGCCAGGAGCAGGAGCATGGGGAAGGAGGGGCGGCTACACCCTGAAGATTGCCCCGAGGCGCTTGCCCAGCAGGAGGCTTATGCCCGCCACCATCGTCCCCAGGAACACCATCGCCCACACGCCGAGCGCGCAGGCGAGGAACTTCCCGTCTCCCAGGAGCTGGAAGAGCTCAAGGATGGCCTTGGTGATCGGGAAATAGACCATCTTCTGCGCGAGAATGATCGAGTCGCTCACCTCGAGCATGGCGAAGGCGAACGCGAGAAGACCGCCCGCCATCAGGTTGGCCGCGATCAGGGGAAGGGTGACCTTGATCATCGCCCTGAGCGGCGGGCACCCGAGGTTCTCGGCGGCCTCCTCGAGGGTGACGCTCGTCTGCTGGAATCCCGCGGCGGCCGAGCGCACCACATAGGGGAGGCGCCGGATCGAGTACGCGATGATCAGGAGCACGGTCGGGTTGCGGACCGGGTTGATGAAGCTAAAGAAACGCCCCTCCTGGGACATCGCCAGGTAGCCAAAGGCCAGCACGATGCCCGGCACCGCCAGCGGCAGCATGGAAAGGAAGTCGAGCACGCCCCTGCCGAGGAGCTTTGTCCGCACGACCACGTACGCGATCGCGACGCCCAGGAACACGTCCACCACGGTCGAGATGCTCGCGTACTTGAGGCTGTTTGCGATCGCGGGCACGGTGAGCTCGTGGCCGAGCGCGGCCCTGTAGTTGTCGAGCGTGAAGCCGTGGGGCAGGATGCTCGCGTACCAGTCCCTGGACGACGCGATAAGGACCACGGCCATGTGGGGGAGGATGGCCACGAAGGCCACCGAGCAGAAGATCAGCGTGCACAAGAGCGCCTGGCCCCTGGGCAGCCCGCGGGCGCCTCCCGAGGTGGTTGCCTTGGCCATCATCGCGTGGCCCGTCCGGCCGAAGACCCCCTTCCCGACCGCGTAGATCGCGATCGAGGCCACGAGCATCACCGCCACGAGCGTGTACGGGAACGGGTTGCCCCCGATGTCCTTTAGCCCGTAGAAAATTTGCACGCTCGTCACCTGGGCATAGTCAAAGACGAGCGGCGTGCCGAGCTCGGTGAAGATCCAGATGAATACGATCGTCCCACCGGCGAAGAGCCCCGGGTGGATCAGCGGAAGCGTGATCTTCCAGAAGCGGCGCAGTCCCGTGCAGCCGAGGTTCTGGGCCGCCTCCTCCATCGCGGGGTCGATGTTGGCGAGGGCGGCCACCGCGTTCAGGTAGATGATGGGGTAGAGCGACAGGGCCTCGACGACGGCGATGCCCCAGAACTGGTTCGCCGCGAACCAGTCGAAGGTCCACCCGTACGGCTTGATGCCAAGGCCGATGATGAGCGCGTTGAAGGCCCCGTATTGCCCGAAGATCTGCCTGATGCCTATGGCGCCCACGAAGGGCGGGAGGATCATCGGGATAAGGACGGCGGAATTAAGGAACCCCTTCATGGGGAAAATGAACCGGTCCGAGATGAACGCCAGGGGCAGCGCGATCAGGATGGCGAACGAGGTTCCCGCGCAGGCCAGCAGGAACGAATTGCGGAGCGCCCCGAGGTAGGTCGGGTCCGTCAGGAGCGTCCTCAGGAAGGCCAGCGTCAGCCGACCGTCCGCGTCGATGAAGCCGCCCTTAATGATCTGCAGGATCGGCCAGACAAAAAACGCCGAGAAGAACGCCGCGGTCGCGAGGAACACGAGCCTGGCCGTTGTCCGGGACATGGGGAGCGCTAGGCCCTCACCTAAAGGGCCATATCTTGAAGAAGGAGAGGAAGAACATCGCCGCCACCGCGTAGCCTATCGGGGGCACGCGGCGCCACTTGCCCATGCCCACGCTCAGGAGGACCGAGCAGATCAGGCCGATCCCGATGCCCTTCGCGATGCTGAAGGTGAGCGGGATGGCGAAGATCGTGAGGACGGCGGGCGCCGCCGTCTCGAAGTCGTTCATGTCGATCTCCACCACCGACTGCATCATGAAGATGCCGACAATGACGAGCGCGGGCGCCGTCGCGCATGGCGGTATGGCAAGGATGAGCGGCGACAGGAAGAGGGCCGTCAGCATGAAGAAGGCGACCCAGAGCGCCGTCAGGCCCGTGCGCCCCCCGGCCTCCACGCCGGAGGCCGACTCGATGTAGCTCACGACGGTCGAGGTCCCGCAGAGCGCCGAGAGGATGGTCGCGATCGAGTCGGCAAGGAGGGCGCGCCCTGCCTTGGGGAGCACCCCGTCCGCATTCAGGAGCCCGGCCCTCTTGGTGACCCCGATCAGGGTCCCGATGTTGTCGAACATGTCGACCAGGAGCAGCGTGAAGATGAGCGGGAGCGCCGTCTGGAACTTGCCCCAGTTCGAGAGGAAGCCAAAGGTGAGCTTTAGGAAGACCGGGGAGGCGGAGTGGGGGAGCGAGAAGATGCCCGCGCTTAGGTCCGTCACCCGACCCCCGGCCGCGTTTGACGTGAAGAGCCCGGTCACGGTGATGATCAGGATCCCGAGGACGATCGAGCCGGGCACCTTGCGCGCCACCAGGAGCGCCGTCAGCACGATCCCCGCCAGGCACAGCTTGGCGGGTCCCGTCGTGAAGTCGCCCGGGCCCACGAACGTCGCCGCGTTTCCCTCGATGATTCCGCCGTTCTTTAGGCCGATGAAGGCGATGAAGAGGCCCACGCCGCAGGTGACGGCGATCTTCAGCCCCAGGGGGATCGAGGCGATGATCTTCTCCCGGACCCCGGTGACCGAGAGCGAGAGGAAGATGATGCCGTTCACGAACACCATCCCGAGGGCCTCGCTCCACGGCACCCCGTTCGCCAGGACGATCGTGAAGGTGAAGAAGGCGTTGATCCCCATCCCGGGCGCCATCGCGATCGGGTAGTTGGTGAAGAGCGCCATGAGCGTCGTGGCGACCGCCGCCGTGATCGCCGTCACGGTCACGAGCGCCCCCCGGTCCATGCCGGTGTTCGCCAGGATCGACGGGTTCACCGCGAGGATGTAGGCCATCGCCGCGAAGGTCGTCAGGCCTGCCTGGAATTCTCGAAAGGGCGTTGAGCCGCGGTCTTCGAGCTTGAATATGCGAGATACCATGCGTGGGCGTTTGGCTGCGCAGTGTGTGGCTGATTGACCGCGGGGCTGCAACGTCAGTTTTTTGGTGAAATTTCCCGAAGGCGGCGAGAGAGTCGACCCCATGAGCAATCCCGAGTCAAAACTGGCCGAACTTGGCCTCACGCTACCCCAGCCCCCGGCCTCGGCCGGCAGCTATGTCCCCTCCGTCCGAACAGGCAACCTGCTCTACCTGGCGGGCACCCTCCCGATCCTGGCCGGCAAGCTGACGCACACCGGCCAGGTCGGCAGGGAGCAGACGGTCCAGACCGGCGCCAAGGCCGCCGAGGCGTGCGCGCTCAACACGCTCGCCAACATCAAGGCCGCGCTCGGCTCCCTGGAGGCGGTCTCCCGGATCGTCTTTGTGACCGGCTTCGTCAACGCCGTGGACGGCTTCGCCGAGAGCCCGGCCGTGATCAACGGGGCGAGCGACCTCTTTGTTAAGGTCTTCGGAGAGGCCGGCCGCCATGCGAGGGCAGCCGTGGCCGTGAACGGCCTGCCCCGGGGGGCGACCGCCGAGATCCAGGTGGTGGCCGAGGTCCGCTAAAAAAACTGGCCGGCACCGTCGGGGGCCGGCCAGCGTTGAAAACCGCGGACCGAGAGATCCTACGGGCGCCAGTAGCCGCGCACGTAGATCCTGGCCCCGCCGCGGATCACGTAGCGGGGACCGACCCAGATCGCGCCCGGGTGCGGGGGCCGGGCATAGTGGCCGCGGTACCAGACCCAGCGGTTGCCGTACCAGTGCCAGTAGCCCCCGACCCAGAAGAAGCCGGGTCCCGGGGCGACGCCGACCACCTCCGTGTAGGGAGGGGGAGGCTCCTGCGAGACGACGACCTCCTCGGGCGAGGTGTAGACTTCGGCAACCGGGGGCGGCGGGGGCGGGGCGGGGCGGACCGCGACGACGCAGCCGGACGTGAGCGAGATGACCGTCGCCAGGGCGACCGACGCAAGTGAGGCGCGCAGGATCCTACCGCTCTGGCCTATCGGAGTGTATTCGTTAGATGGGTTCATGGATGAATGATGTACGTCCATTTAGACGCCGCCCGCCCCCTTTGGTTACGCGATATTTTTGACCAGGACCCGGGCGTTGCGCCCGTTGTCCTCGTAGAGCTTCAGGCGCGCCTCGGGCAGGATCTCCTTCGTGCTCTCCTCGAACCCGCACACGTTGCTGAAGAAGCCGAAGTTCTGCGTCGAGAGCGCGATCACCTTCCTCACGCCCCGGTCCTTGGCCTGCAGGCACGCGTATTCCACCATCTTCTTGCCGATCCCGCGGTTGTGGTAGAAGGGCATGACGTAGAGGGAGCCCAGCTCGGCCGTCTCCGGCTGGGTGGGGTAGAACATGAGCGTCACGCAGGCGATGATCGCCTCGTCCACCTCGAAGAGGAAGAACTGGTCGATGTTCTTCTCGATCGCCTGCTGGGTGCGGTGGATCAGCTCCTCGCGCTTGACGGCGTTTCGCGTGAGGTTGTAGAGGAGCCTCGCGTCCCTGCGGGTCGCCTTGCGGATCTGCTGGTAGTCGTTGCCGTAGACCAGCGACCCCACGCCCTCGTTGGAGAAGATCTCGTTGAGGAGGCTGTCGAAGACCCGCCCATCCACGATGTGGACGCGGGGCGTGCCGGTCTCGATCGCCTTTATGGCGTACGTGGCCTTGCTCCGGCTCGACTCGCTCAGCTTCTCCGGATGCTCGGTTACGAGCGTCCGGAGGGCCTCCACGGAGATCTCGTGCGTCACGCCGCCGTCGATCTCCAGGCCCTGATTTGGCGCCAGGTAGATGATCTTCGTCGCGTGGAGGGCCTCGGCCATCTCGGCCGCAAGGAGGTCGGAGTTCACACGGAGTGACTTTCCGTCCGTCCCGAACGCGAGCGGGGAGATAAGGGGGACCACCTGGCGCTCGATCAGCGCGGTGATGAGCTCCTTGTCGATCCGGTCGACGCGGCCCGTGAGCTGCTGGTCCACGCCCTTAAGGATGCCGACGGGGACCGCGCGCACCGAGTTCGTGATCACGGCCTTCAGCGAGCTTCCGGTTAGGCCCTCGAGGATGATGTGCGAGACCCGCGACGAGGCCCTTATGGCCAGGTCGAGCGTGGCCGGATCGGTGATCCCCGTCCCGTCGCTGTTTGAGATCGGGATCCCGCGGAGGGCGGAGAGCTCCTTGAGCTGGTGGCCGATGCCGTGGACAAGGACGATCTTTATGCCGAGGCTGCGCAGGACCGCGATGTCGACCAGCAGGTTGCCGAAATTCTCGTCGGCAACGATCGAGCCGTCGATCGCGATCACGAAGATCTGCCCCTGGAACCTGGGCACGTACTGGAGGATGCCGCGGAGGTCCGTGGGCTTGATGGTCGTGGCCTGGGCGGCCGCAGGGGGAGTCGCCGCGGTTTGCGCGACGGTGGTCTGACCGTTTCCGGTGGTCATTGGCAGGATCGCGTTCTCATTGAAGTCGACCCGCACGTCAAGGGACCTCTCAGGGGCGGGCGGTGACGTTTGGGCGGAGGAAGGCGCCTCACCGGACGTTGAGGGTCCACTGCTTGGAGGCCCGCTCCCCGACAAGGACGACCCTGTAGGTGCCGGGCCTTAGGGACCCCGGCGGCACCTCAAGGAGCGCCGTGCCCTCCCGCGTGCGGGCCATGAGGCCCCCGTCCAGGCGCTCAAAGTCGGCCACGATCACGATCTCGCCCTCGCGCTCATAGAGGTGGGCCCCGGAGAGCTGGCGCTTGTTGTCGGGCAGCGTGTACGTGAGGGCGATCGGGTAGTCGATCCCCGAGACGGCCGAGGGAGCCGCGGACACGGAGTTTATCTCCATCGGCAGGAGGGGGCTCTCGACGAGCGTCTTCTTGAGCTCCTCGGGGAGCCCCCCGGGGGCCGGCATCGTCACCGCGCCCGAGGACAGGGTGGCTTCCGCGGGCCGGCTGGCGTCGATCGCCACCCGGTGGTAGCCCGCCTTCAGGAGCCGGATCACGTCGGCCCGGTCGCGCATGTCCTGGTAGGGCATGAAATCGGGGCCCGGCCTGCGGTAATGCAGGGTCAGGTAGGTGTAGATCGGCATGAAAATAAGGATCGCAAGGACGATCCACTTCATCGGCCAGGGTTTGCGGTCCTTGCGGGCTGCGGTCATAGGCCCTGAAGGCCAATTCGGAGGGGGCCAATTGGCAACAAACGTTTTCGCGTGTTGCCAATGCCCCCCCGCCTTTCTTGGCTGTAGGGCCTACATGAAATTCTGGTCGCGCTACTTTATACCCACGCTGAAGGAAAGCCCCGCCGACGCCGAGATCGCGTCCCATAGGCTCCTCGTCCGGGCGGGACTTGTCCGCAAGCTGGGGGGGGGCCTCTACACGTTCCTGCCGCTGGGCCTGCGCGTCATGCAGAAGGTGTCCCGGATCTGCCGGGAGGAGATGGAGCGTTCCGGGGCGATCGAGCTCTCGATGCCGCACATCCACCCGGCCGAGTTCTGGGCCGAGGGGCCCCGCTGGGGCCCGGTGAGGGAGATCATGTTCCGGGTCGACAGCGCCGGGGACGGAAAGCGGGGGCCCCGCGAACCGGAGTTTGTGCTGGGTCCCACCCACGAGGAGGTCATCACCCCGCTCGTCAAGTCCGAGATCACGAGCTACCGCGACCTCCCGAAGTGCTTCTTCCAGATCGGCACGAAGTTTAGGAACGAGATCAGGCCGCGCTTCGGCCTGATGCGCGCGAGGGAGTTCGTGATGATGGACGCGTACTCCTTCGACGCCGACGATGCGGGCGCCGTCAAAAGCTACATGGCGATGAAGGCGGCCTACGAGGCCTTCTTCAAGCGCATCGGCGCCCAGGCGATCTCGGTCGAGGCGGACACCGGCGTCATGGGGGGAAGCTTCTCCCATGAGTTCATGGTGCCCGCCGAGGTGGGCGACGATGACCTCTTCTACAACGAGGAGAGCGGCTACGCCGCGAACCGGGAGAAGGCCCGCAGCGCGATCGTCCCGGAGGGACTATCCGACGCGCCGCCCGAGGGGGACCTCGAGCGGTTCCCCACGCCCGGAATCGTGACGATCGCCGCGCTCGCAGCGGTCCCGTTTGGCGCCCCCGCGGACAGGCAGTTCAAGACCCTCATCATGATCGGGGACGGCAAGCCCTTCGCCGTCGTCCTGAGGGGATGCGACGACCTTGAGGAGGCCAAGCTAGGCACCCTCGGCTTCGCGCTAGTCAGGCAGGCGACCCCGGAGGAGATCGAGCCCGTGATGGGGGCCAAGCCCGGGAGCCTGGGCGCCGTCAAGGGGACCATCAAGGACCTCGCGGCCCTCTCGGGGATCTATGCCGACCATGCGATCCGCCTGGTGGGCAACGGCGTGACCGGTGCCAACCGAGACGGGGAGCACCTGCGCCACGTGAACGTTGACCGCGACCTCCAGGTCACCCGCTTTGGAGATTTTCGCAGGGTCAGGGCCGGGGAGCCCGACCCGGTAGGGGGAAGGCCGCTCCAGATGCGCAGGGGGATCGAGGTCGGGCACATCTTCAAGCTCGGCACCAAGTACTCCGAGAGGATCGACGCCGGCTACACCGACGACAAGAAGGAGAAGCATCTCTTCGTCATGGGCTGCTACGGGATCGGCATCAGCCGCACCCTCCAGGCCGTGATCGAGCAGTGCCACGACGCCGACGGTATCGTATGGCCCTGGGCCATCGCGCCCTTCCAGGTCCTCGTGTGCCTGCTCGACCCCCAGGACACCGAGGCAACGCTGATCGCCGCCAGGCTGGCGACGGCGGCCGAACGCGCGGGCGCCGACGTCCTTGTGGACGACCGGCCCGAGCGGCCGGGGGTCAAGTTCAAGGACGCGGACCTGATAGGCATCCCCCTAAGGATCACTGTGGGGGGCCGCGGCATAAAGGAGGGGGTCGTGGAAATGAAGTGGCGTGGTGCCAAGGAAGTGGTCAAGATAGCGCTCGATGAATCGGAAGCCACCGTCGCACAAGCCGTGCGCGAGAAGTTCTGAAGAGGGGACTGGCCGTCCCCATATTCGTGCCTGAGTCGCGCACCCACACCCGCACCGATCCCCGCGCCTCCACGGAGCTGCAGCTGGAGGATGCCTGGCGGGTCGTCGTCCTGAACGACCCGGTGAACCTGATGTCCTACGTCGTGATGGTCTTCAAGAAGGTGCTCGGGTTCGACGAGGCGAAGGCGAGGAAGCACATGCTCGAGGTGCATGAGCAGGGGCGCTCCGTCGTCTGGGTGGGCCTGCGGGAGACCGCGGAGGCCCACGTGTTCACGCTCCAGCAATGGCACCTGACCGCGGTATTGGAGTCCGATGAAGCGCGTTGAGGTGAAGCTCAGCCTCCCGGTCGTGGCGCCGCTCCTGGACGTCATCCGGGAGCTCTCGACCGAGCTCCAGAAGTCGCTCGCGGCGCCCCAGGCGCTCCACGACCTGGACCAGGATTTCCGCGGCGCATGGATCGGCGACCTCCTCGCGAGCCAGAACGAGGACCTGCGCGCGCTCCTTTCCCTCTTTGACGGGGAGTTCTTCACCGAGGGGGTCGTCGCGTTTGACGAGTCCAATGCGGAGCCGATCGTTAGGGCGTGCACGGCCTTCCGCCTCCAGCTGAGGGAGCGCCGCCTTAAGGCGCTCGGCGACGAGGCGCTGGAGACGGGCGAGATCGACATGTCCGGGCTCGATGAGCCGGTGCGCAAGGCCTTCATGTGCTACCTGTTCCTAGCGACGGTGCAGGAGCTGATCATCCAGCACCTGGACTCGACCATCATAGGATCCTAGGCCGGCTCTTGCTGGGCGAGCGCTTCGATCCTGGAGCACGCCGCAAGGCGGGCCTCCTCGGGCCGTATCCGAGGCGCAAGCTCGCGGCACCTCCGGCGGGTCTCCCCGGAGGCGACGAGCTCCGCCAAGGCGCGGGTCGCGGAGCGGGAGCTCAGCCGGTGCTCGTCCAGGGCGAGCCCGAGGCCGATCCGCTCGATCCTTTGCCCGTTGTCGGGCTGGTCGTGCGCGTTGGCGACGACGAGGTGGGGGACGCCCGCACGGACGGCCTGGGCCAGCGTCCCGATGCCACCGTGGTATACGGCCACCGCGCATCGGGGCATGACCCGGCTGAAGGGAAGGTAGTGGAAGGCCTGGATCCCGGGCGTGAGCGTGCGCGGCAGCTGGGCCGGGTGGTTGGTGACCAGCATGGCCCGTGCGCCCACCGCGCGGCAGGCCTCGACCAGGTGCCCGAAGAAGCGCGTGCGGTCCATCGCCGCGGATCCGGGAGTCACCAGGACCGGGGCGGGCCCGCTGTCCAGGAACCGGTCGGCCTCCGCATGCGCCCCCGCGTCGCCTCCGGCGTCCTCCAGTATGAACCCGGTAAGGTGGGTGTTTCCGGGCCAGTCCGGCTGGACCGGGGCGAACCACTCCGGGAAGAGCCCCAGCACCAGCTGCGGGGAATGGATGTAGGAGGCGAACACGCCCGAGACCGCCGCGAGCCCAAGGCCGGAGCGGAAGCGGTTCAGGGGGCGGCCCACGTGGCGCTCCACGTATAGGGTGTCGATGGCCCAGAAGACCGCCTTTTTTACAAGCTTCGGCATGCCGGGCCCCATGTGGAGGCCCCCGAGGGTCCCGTTGTCCACAAGGCTCCGAAACACGGAAGGTTGCAGGTTAAGGGTCGCCGTCGGCACCCCAAAGCGGTCCTGGGCTACCCGGGCGCCCAGGCAGAGGGTGGTGGCCGCTACGACAAGCCTTGGTCCCTGCCGCTCCTCTATGATCCTGTAAAGGCGCGGGAGATTGGGAAGTATGGCCCCCTCTACAATGCAGTGGAATCCCCGCCGGCGGTGCCAAAGGCGGGGGTCGCCCATCATGGCCTCGGCCTCCCTCCGGGTGCCGAGCTCGATGAACTCAAGGCCGCTTTCCCTCACCAGGGCCTCGAATATCTCGTTGGTGGCGAGGGAGACCTGATGGCCGCGGGCCTTCAGCGCCTTCCCCAGGCCGAGCACCGGGTTCACGTCGCCGGAACTGCCAATCGCCGCCAGAAGAATGCGCAAGGGCATACTTGACGGTGGGCCGGCATATCCCAAACTCAAGGACAGACACCCTGCAGTGTTCGAGGTGCTTTCAATAACTGCTCTTTGCCTTGGAAACATTACGGGAGCCATACCCGCCGCGGAAGCTGCTAGGCCGTAAATCGGAAAGCAAACGCCGCGACGGAGGCGCCCACCTTGACATGAAAAGGTCTTGAGCCTTTGGGCATACGGCACAGGCGGAGTGTCTATCTTTCTCGTTTAACCTAACATCATGTCCCTCAATACCTACCTGGTGCTGCACATCAGCTCGATCTTCGTGCTTCTGGGCTACACGTTCTATGCGTTCGCGGCACCTGCGGAGACCCGCAAGCGGGTCCTGATGATCACGGGGGTGGCGGCGCTCCTGATCCTCGTCACCGGCTTTGGGATGCTCCACCGGCTCCAGCTCGGGTTTCCCCATTGGGCGATGGTCAAGGTGGTGTGCTGGCTCGGGCTTTCCGGCATGGTCAGCTTTGCCTACCGCAGGCGGGCGCAGGCCGACCTCTTCATGATCATCGCCTTCGTGCTCGCGATCACGGCTGCCGTGATGGTGATCGTCCGACCGTTCTAAACGGGGCCTTTTGCGCCATGGACGGCACGCTCTGTGGCGTCTGGATCGACGGGGAGGGGCGGGCACGGGTCTGCATGGCTTCGGCCGATGGGGGCCGGGTCGAGAACGTGCTCCCGTTCGAACCCTTTGCCTGGCTTGCTTCCAACCCCTTTGACACGCCGGTTGCCGGCGTGACTTTCGAGCAGCTGAAGGGCGGGGCGGCCCTCGGCACGCTGGCCCGGGCCTCGTCGCTCGAGGCATTCGAGGGCCTGGTCAAGGCTGCGAGGGACTCGGTGGCAGTCGACGCGATCCGGCCTCTGGAGAGCCAATTCCTGCTGCAGCACCGCGCGCGGCTCTATTCGGACATAGCGTTCGCCAAGCTCAGGCGCTGCCAGGTCGACATAGAGACCGGCTCCAGCGGCGGCGAGTTCAGCAATGCCGAGAAGCCCGAGGACAGGGTCCTGGCTATAGGGATGCGCATGGCGGGCAAGAATCAGATGCTCCTGCTCGAGGACATGACCGACCAGGCGGAGAGGAAGCTCCTGCTCGCCTTCAACGAGCAGCTCGCGTCCCTGGACCCCGACGTGATCGAGGGGCACAACATCTTCAAGTTCGACCTGGACTACCTCAGGATGCGCTCCCGGATGCGCCGGGTTCCGTGCGCCTGGGGGCGCTTCGGCCAGAGGGCCACCTTCCGCAGCAGCCGCCTTAAGGTGGCGGAGCGCTGGATCGACTTCCCGCGCTGCGACCTGCCGGGACGGGCCGTCATCGACACGTACCTGCTCGCGCTCCTCAACGACATCAGCACCCGCGAGCTCAACTCCTACGGGCTAAAGGAGGTGGCGATCCACTTTGGGATCACCGACGAGGAGAGCGAGGAGCGCACCTACATCGAGGGCAGCAGGATCGCGGAGGCCTTCAGGGAGGACAGGGCCCGGTTCCGCGCCTACCTGGAGGACGACCTCAGGGAAACCGAGGGCCTGGGCGACCTCCTGCTCCCCACCTACTTTGAGCAGGCGCGCACCTTCCCGATCCCGCTCCAGGAGGCGACACTCCGGGGGACGACGGTCAAGATAGACCTCCTTTTCCTCGAGGAATACTACCACGCCAGGCAATCCTGCCCGCAGCCTCCCGAGATCCAGCCGTTTGACGGGGGCTACACGCGCAGCTTCAACGAGGGCGTGTTCCGCCACGTCCTGCACTTTGACGTGGCGTCCCTCTACCCGAGCCTGCTCCTGAACATCGGCCGGAACCCCGCCGACGACGCCCTCGGGGTCTTCATCCCGCTTCTCAGGCACCTGCTTGAGTACCGTCTCAAGTACAAGCAGCTCGCGCGCACGGCTCCCACGGAGGAGGAGCGATCCGAGGCCAAGGCCCGCCAGGCCACGACCAAGATCCTGATCAACTCGTTCTACGGCTACCTCGGGTTCTCGGGGGCACGGTTCGGCGACGGGGACCTCGCCGCGGAGGTGACCCGGAGGGGGCGCGAGCTCCTGCAGTCGCTGATCGAGGAGTTTGGCCGGCACGGCTGCCAGCTCCTGGAGGCCGACACGGACGGGATCTATATCTCCTCCGACCGCTACTTCGAGAAGCCCGAGGAGCTCCTCGCGCTCGTGGTGCCGATCCTGCCAAAGGGGATCGACCTGGAGTTCGACGGGCGCTACGATGCGATGTTCTGCTACAAGTCGAAGAACTACGCCCTCTTCGAGGGGGGCAAGGTGATCCTAAGGGGAAGCGCGCTTCGATCCCGGGGCGTGGAACCCTTCCTCAAGAAGCTCACGAACGCGCTGATCCATTTCCTGCTGGGGGCCACCGCGGAGTCTCCCGCCGCGATGATCGAGGGGTTCCGCAAGGGGCTCCTGGAGCGGTCGCTGCCGATCGAGGCGATCGCGAAGAGCGAGATACTTGGGATGAACCCGGAGGCCTACGAGAGGTTCATCGAGGGAGGGGGCAAGCCCCGGCGCGCGTCGTCGGAGGCCGCCCTGCAGATGTTGCCGCGCCCGAGGATGGGGGAGCGCGTCACCTATTACATCACCCCTAAGCAGAAGGGACGCACGAGCGACTGGCAGCGCGCCCGCCCGATCTCCCTCTACGACCCGGCCCTGGCGCCGTACGACCCCGACCACTATGTCGGCAAGCTCGACGACTGGATAGAGCGCTACGGCAGGTTCATCGGGGTAAGCGTCCCGCCGAAGGGGACCGACTCGCGGCAGGGCGAGCTTCTCTAGCGCGAGGCCTGGCTGCGAGCCACCACCCAGTCGACGGTCGCCGCATCGTTGTCGCCGTTTCGCCAAACCAGGGTAAGGAACTCGGCGGGCAGGATGTCGTGCGCCTTGAAGAAACGCCGGTCGCCGCCGCAGCAGTACATGAGGGAGGGCGGGAGCTCGCCGCGGAGCTTGGCCTTGACCTTCGGTATGATGCGCGGCAGCCACGCGATCCCCTTCACCGCGTCCGCCTTTGCCGGCATCTTGGACTCGTCCAGGACGACGCTCGAGGGGCGGCCCTTCTGGACATTGAGGAAGTAGTCGCGCCGCACGGTCTCTATAGAGAGGGCGTGGCCGAAGCCGGGCTCGCCGCCCCCGTTCTCGTCCTCGGCATAGTCGTACATGTACTGGGCCGTGATCCCGTTTGCCGCGAGCCACGCGGTCTGGGCCTTGTCAAAATACCCCTCTGCCCCGCGCTGGCCCTTGGCGTAGAGGGCGACGGCGTGGCCGTAGAGGGCCAGGAACTGGGTCGGAAAATCGTAGTTTTTCATGGGCGGGTGACGTCAGGCGGGTCGGAAATCGATGATCCGCTTGAACCTGTCCACCTTGTCCACGACGACGTCAAGCCGCCCGTTGAGTTCGTAGGTGTGGTGCTTGCGCCGGCCTACCAGCGCGTTTCCCTGCTGGTTGAGCTGGTAGTAGTCGTCGCCCAGCGCGTCGGCCGAGATGAACCCGAAGGTCATGGACTCGACCAGCTCTATGAAGAAGCCGTGGCGGCGGACGTCGGTGATGATCGCCGCGAAGGCCGTGCGCTTCTTCTTCGCGAGCTCGCGCTCGAAGAACTCGAGGAGCTTTATCTTCACGCTCTCGCGCTCGGCCTCCGTGGAGTTGATCTCGGTGTTGCTGAGGTGGTCGGCCAGCTGGGTGATCCCCTTGATGTCGTGGCGCACGGGCCCGCCGCCCTCCTTGCGGTCGAGGTAGGATTGGAGGACCTGGTGCACGACCAGGTCGGAGTACCTCCGGATGGGCGAGGTGAAATGCGTGTAGTCCTTCTTGTGGAGCCCGAAATGGCCGTCCGGGGTGGCCCGGTAGCATGCCTTCTTGAGGCTCCTGAGGAACAGTGTCCTCAGGGTGTAGCCCTGGGGGTGCGTCTTGAGGATCGCAAGGAGCTTCACGACCTCCTCGCGGCGGGTCAGGTCCCCGACCTTTATCCCGAAGGTCGAGACGAACTGCCGGTAGTCGTTTAGCTTCTCTGCATCGGGCTGGTCGTGGACGCGGTAGAGGGAGGGAAGGCGCTGCGTGCGGGTCAGGCGCGCCACGGCCTCGTTGGCCGCCAGCATGAACTCCTCGATCAGCTGGTGGCTCTCGTCCTGCTCGATCCGCTCCAGGCGGTCGGCGTAGCCCTGGGGGTCCACGAAGATCTTCGTCTCGGGCATGTCCAGGTCGAGGCTCCCGTGGGCCATGCGGTCGCGGCGAAGCGAGCTGGCGATCCGCCAGAGGGCGCGGATGAACGTCTGGAGGTCCTCGAGCTCCCAGTCCTCGAGGTCCCTGAGCGCGCGGCCGGTGGAGCCCGTCTGGTGCTTGGGCGGGACCGGCATCGAGCGGATCTTCTCCAGGTTGTCCTCGAAGAGGAGCGCGTAGGCCTGCTTGTAGGTCAGGCGCTTGCGGCTCCGTATCACCGTGTTGGCGTACTCGGTCTGCCTAATCTTGAAGTCGGGCCCGAACGTGAGGAAAACGGCCTTGCACAGGCGGTCCTGGCCCTCGACAAGCGAGCAGAGCCCGTTGGAGAGCTTCTCGGGAAGCATGGGGATCACGGTGCCCACCAGGTAAGTGGAGTTTCCCCGGGAGCGGGCCTCGCGGTCGATCGCGGTGCCCGGCCGCACGTAGGTCGAGACGTCGGCGATGTGGATGCCGACCCTTGTCTCGCCCTTGCCCATGTCCTCGATCGAGAGGGCGTCGTCAAAGTCCTTCGCGTCATCGGGGTCGATCGTGAAGACGGCGGCCTTCCTGTAGTCGCGCCTTCCCTCGGTCTCCTTGGCCCCGACGCGGTCCGGCAGGGCCGCCGCCTCGCGCTCGACGTCGGCGGGGAAGTTGGGCTCGAGGCCGTGCTTGATGAAGATGCCCAGAAGCTCCGCGCGCGGCTCGTGCGTGCGCCCGAGCCTCTCGGTGATCTCGCCCACCAGGGGCTGCTCGCGCCTGCGCCATTCGCCGAGCTTCACGACGACCTTGTCGCCCGGGTGGGGCGTGGGCCTGACCGACGAGGTCGAGGGATCCGGGACCGCGATCTCGTAGACGAACCTCGGGTCGTCGGGGGCCACGATGAAGCTGCGGCCCTCGCGCCTTAGGTCGCCCACGACCGTGGTCCGGGCCCGCTCGATGATATCGGTGACGCGGCCGACCCGCTCGCCGGGGCGTTTGCCCTCGACTCCCCGGTAGATCCTCGCCGCCACGGTGTCACCGGGGAGCGCCACGCCCGTGTCGTCAGGGGCCACCTGGACGGAGGGCTCGTCGCGGTTTCCCCCGACGATGATGAAGGCGGATCCGCCTGCCCTGAATTGAATTACGCCTTTGACAGTGTCATCGGCCTGGGGGCCCTTGCGGCCCGACTTGGTATTGGACATTTCTTGATGGGACCCGCGAACGGCGAGTCAACCAGACCCATCATCCCCCAATACGCCGCAATTGGCGAGTGGATTAAGCGGATTGGCCGCCGGGGCACACGGGGGATGGGGTTTGGGGCGCGCGCGGGCCCCGCGTAAAAGCATCGGGCGCGTCGGACGGCGCCTAGGGCCGGTAAACGACGCCGCCCTTCATCACTAACGAGACATGCCGAACCAGCGAAATGTCCGCCAGCACGTCACCCGGGACGGCCGTCAAGTCCGCGTACTTCCCCTTTTCCACCGTGCCCAGGTCTTTGTCCGCCCCTATCAACTTCGCGGCCTCGCGCGTCGCCGACTGGATAGCGGCCATGGGGGGCATCCCGTCGGCGACCATGTACTGGAATTCCTGCGCGTTCTCGCCGTGTGCCGACACCGCAGTGTCGGTTCCGAACGCAATCTTCACCCCCGCCAGGTAGGCGCGGTGGAATGTGCCGTCGGCGATGGGCCCGATCGTTGCCGCCTTCTTGCGGATGAGTTCGGGGAAGAATCCGGGAACCTTGGCCTTCTCCGCGACCCAGTGGCCGGCGGAGAGCGTCGGCACAAAATAGGTGCCGTGCTCCTTCATGAGCGCGATGTCCTCGTCATTCATGTAGGTGCCGTGCTCGATCGAGTCGACGCCGCCTATCACCGATCGGCGGATCGCCTCGGCGCCGTGGGCGTGGACAGCGACTTTCATCCCGTATTCGTGGGCCGTCGTCACGACCGCCTTGATTTCGTCCTCGTCCATCTGCGGATTGTCCCCGCTTGACTCCATGCTGAGCACGCCGCCCGAGGCCATGATCTTTATCAGGTCCGCGCCCTCCTTGTAGTGCTCTCGCACAGCCTCGCGCGCCTCCTCCGGGCCGTTGATGACGCACTTGCGTTGGAGGCGGTCCATGACCTCCCGGCTGAACCCGTCCGTCGGGTCCGCGTGGCCGCCCGTTGTTCCTATGGGGCCGCCTGCGGTATAGATGCGCGGCCCGACGACGATTCCTTTTTGGATCGCCCGCTTAAGGGCGATCGTCGAGTTGAACTTGTCGCCCACGTTGCGGACAGTCGTAAAGCCGGCCAGGAGCGTCTTGCGCGCGTTTGCGACCGCCAGGATCGCATAGTCCGCCGGGTTCAGGACCGCCTCGTCCGTGGCGGTGTGGGGGGTGATCTCGAGATCCAGGTGCACGTGGCAATCGATCCACCCCGGCGTCAGTGTCGCCCCGCCCAGGTCAATGACCGTGTCCCCCGGGCCCGGCGCGGTGAATCCTTCAGCGACGCTGGCGATGCGCTCCCCGTCGACCGCGATCGTGACCTGGTGACGCGGGGCGTCGGATAGCCCGTCGATCAGGGTTCCGGCGTGGATGAGGGTGAGGGCCGAGGCGGACGAAGCCGATCCAAGCGCAAGGAGCGCCACGAAAAGCCGGGGTGGGGTGGTCATGGATTTTTTTTATCGCCGGTCTCCAGGTGTCGCAACCCCCGATTCGGGCCGTATTCCGCGCCGCTCAAAAACCATCCGCGCAGTCTCGACAATTTGTCCGCCATGGGGGTAGGGTTGTCGTCCGGTGTCCAAGAGCCAGCGCACAACCTCGACCCTCCAATCCTGTGGCCTTGTGAGGGCTTGCGCCCGGGGGTTGCCGCCTGAACCGGTGCGTCCTTTGGGCCGGAAGGGGAGCGCATTATGAAGATCGTCCACGCTGCGAGCGAACTCTACCCCTACATGAAGACGGGGGGCCTCGCGGATGCCGTGGGGGCCTTGACCGGGACGTTTGCCGAGATGGGCCACGAGGTCTCAGTCTTCGTCCCGGGGTACAGGAGCGCCCTCGCGCACCCGATGGCCGCGGCGGCGGAGCGCAAGTTCCGCATCAAGGTCGAGATGGGGGACCAGTTCCTCTCGGGCGATGTGCTCGCCTTCTCGCCCCAGAAGAATCTGACCGTGTACCTGATCTGCAGGGACGAGTTCTACGACCGGCGCTTTGCCTACGGCAACGGCGAGCGCGACTACGAGGACAACTCAGACCGGTTCATCTACTTCTGCAAGGCGGTCGTCGAGACGATGCGCCTGGCCGACCTTGGGGCGGACATCGTTCACGCCCACGACTGGCAGGCCGCGCTCCTTCCGCTCCTCCTAAGGGAGGCTGAGCGGCGTTTCGGCGTCACGCTCGCGATGAAGACCCTCTTCACGATCCACAACATCGCGTTCCAGGGACTCTTCTCGGCGGCGTGCTTCGCGAGGACAAACCTGCCCGACGAGCTCTTCAGCATGGACGGCCTGGAATACTACGGCCAGGTGAACTTCCTGAAGGCGGGCATCCTCTTCTCGGATCGCGTGACGACGGTGAGCCCCCGCTACGCCCGGGAGATTCAGACCCCGGAGTTTGGCTGCGGGCTCGAGGGCGTGGTCCAGACGCGCATCGACGACCTTTCGGGCCTGATAAACGGCGTCGACACCTCGGTCTGGAACCCCGCGACGGACAAGCTGCTCCCGGCGCGCTACTCGGCGTCCGACCTCTCGGGGAAGAAGGCCTGCAGGGCGGAGCTCCTGAGGCAGTGCGGCTTCGATCCCGGGTTCGCGGGTCCGATATTCGGGATGATCTGCCGGCTGACCGAGCAGAAGGGCGTCGACCTGGTCCTCGCCAACGCCGATTTCTTCACCACCCGGGCCTGCAAGTTCGTGGTGCTGGGCGCCGGAGACAAGCGCATGGAGGCCGCGCTCCAGGAGGTCGCCCTGCGCGCGGCCAAGTCCGTGTTCGTGTGCCCCAAGCTCGACGAGACGATGAGCCACCTGATCGAGGCCGGGAGCGACTTCTTCGTGATGCCGTCGCTCTTTGAGCCGTGCGGGCTGAACCAGATGTACTCCCAGGTCTACGGCACCGTGCCGATCGTCAGCCGTGTGGGCGGGCTCGTCGACACGGTGAGGGACGCCGACGAGGACCTCCGCGAGGGGACCGGGATCATGTGTGCCCCGACGGCCGCGGAGCTGCGCGACGGCCTCGAGCGCGCCCTCAGGCTCTTTGGCGACAGGCCGCGCATCGCCATGGTCCAGCAGCGGGGGATGGCGCGCGATTTCAGCTGGAAGACCGCTGCGGCTGCGTACGAGGCCCTGTACCGAGACGCGTTGTGACCCCGGCGATCGTCTGGTTTCGCCAGGACCTGCGCCTGCGGGACAACCCGGCCCTAGAGGCGGCGTCAAGGCGGGGAGGTCCGGTCATCCCCGTCTTTGTCTTGGACGAGGCGGGCGAGGGGAGGTGGCCCCTTGGGGCGGCGTCGCGCTGGTGGCTCCACCATTCGCTCGAGGCCCTCGCCCAGTCGCTCCTTGAAAGGGGCTCGCGCCTGGTGGTGGCGCGCGGAGAGTCGGGCAGGGAGATAACCCGGCTGGTCGGGGAGACCGGTGCCGGCGCCGTCTATTGGAACCGGCGCTACGAGCCGTCGGTGGTCGCGCGCGACAGGGAGGTGAAGGCCTCGCTCTCCGGGGGCGGCGTCGAGGCGAAGAGCTTCAACGGGTCGCTCCTCTTCGAGCCCCACACGGTCGCCAACAAGCAGGGGGGGCCCTACCAGGTATTCACTCCCTTCTGGAGGCACTGCCTGGAGCTTCCCGTGGCGCTGCCGCTTGCACTCCGTTCTGAAGGCCTTGCCAGGCAGGTTCCCTCATGGCCGGCTTCCTTCAGGGTCTCCGACCTGGGGCTCCTGCCCCGGGTCCGATGGGACGCCGGATTCCCGGAGGTCTGGCAGCCGGGCGAAAAGGGCGCGGCACGCCGCCTAAAGCGCTTTGTCTCCGGCCCCATCGGCTCCTACGGCGACCACCGCGACCGTCCGGATCTCGACGGGACCTCGATGATCTCGCCCTTCCTTCACTTCGGCGAACTCGGCCCGCGGCAGGCGTGGGCCGCCGTCAGGGCACTGTCGGCGGACTCCGGTGTGTTCCCGCCAAACGCGGGCGCGGAGGTTTTCCTGCGCGAAATCGGGTGGAGGGAGTTCGCGTACCACCTCCTTTTCCATTTTCCCGGAACGCCCGAGTCCGCCTTGAGGGCCGAGTTCAACCGCTTCCCCTGGGCGAAGGACCCGGCAGGAAGGATGCTCGCTGCGTGGAAGAAGGGCGCGACCGGGTACCCGATCGTCGATGCCGGCATGCGCCAGCTCTGGTCCACGGGCTGGATGCACAACCGCGTGCGGATGGTTGTGGCGTCGTTCCTGGTCAAGCACCTGCGGATCCCGTGGAGCGAGGGTGCGCGGTGGTTCTGGAACACGCTGGTCGACGCGGATTTGGCAAGCAACACCCTGGGCTGGCAGTGGAGCGCGGGCTGCGGGGCCGACGCCGCGCCGTACTTCAGGATCTTTGCGCCCGTAAGGCAGGGCATGCAGTGCGATCCCGAGGGCCGCTATGTGAGGCGCTTCGTGCCGGAGCTTGATGCGCTCCCCACCGAGCACCTTCACGCCCCTTGGGAGGCTCCCGGCCCCGTGCTCGCGGCGGCCGGCGTGAGGCTCGGGGAAACCTATCCGCGCCCGATCGTCGACCACGCCGAGGCGCGCGCCCTGGCCCTCGGGGCTTTCAGGAGCCTCCGTGGAACTACCCAAGCCTGACGCTTGCACTTTTTTGGGGCTCCATTGGGATCGGGGGATGGGCCACTTTAAGAAGCCAAGCCTGTGAAGGTCCTGATTGCGGGAGCTTCCGGACTGATCGGCCGGGCGGCGACGGCCGCCTTGAAGGCCGATGGCCACGAGGTGACCCGCCTCGTGCGGCGCGCGGCGCAGTCGCCCGACGAGCTGGCCTGGTTTCCGACGGCCGGGGAGGTTCCGCTTGAAGCCTGCCGCGCTGCGGACGCGGTCATCAACCTGTGCGGCGCCGACATTGCCGCGCGCCGCTGGAGCGCCAAGCGACGGAACGAGCTTAGGAGCAGCCGGATCGACACGACCCAGACCCTGGCGAAGATTTTCGACGCGCCGGCGGGCGCCAAGCGCCCAGGGGTGTTCGTGAGCGCCTCCGCGACGGGCATCTACGGGGACCGGGGCAACCTTGAGCTCACGGAGTCGAGCGGGCCCGGAAACGGCTTTCTGGCAGACCTGTGCCGCGATTGGGAGGGGGCGGCCATGGTGGCGACCGAGCCCGGGGCGCGCGTCGTATGCCTTCGCTTTGGGATCATCCTCTCCGGCCAGGGCGGGCTCCTCAGCCGCGTCGCGCCATTTTACAAGGCGGGCCTGGGTTGCCCGCTTGGAACCGGCCGGCAGTGGATGAGCTGGATTGACATCGAGGACGCTGTGGGCGCGATCCGCTTCGCGCTTTCAAAAGCCGCGATCTCGGGTCCCGTGAACGTGGTGGCCCCCTCCTCGGTGATGAATTCTGGCTTCACCCGCGCCCTCGGAAGGATCTTCGGCCACCAGCTTCCCATGCCTGTTCCAAGGTTCATGCTGCGCCTGCTTTATGGCCAGATAGCCGACGAGGCGCTCCTGGCGAGCGCCCACGTCGTCCCGGTCAAGCTGGTCCGTGCGGGCTATCCGTTCCGATACCCGAATCTAGAGGATGCTCTATATCAGGCTTTTGCCCTAGAAAAGACCGAGACCTGAGGAACAAAATCAGGCTTTCCATCGGGGGGGGCATCCGTATGTTGATCCCTTCCTATGGAGAAAACCCTGATCATTTTTAAGCCCGACTGCATGGAGAAGCACCACGTTGGAAACGTGCTGGATCGCTTCGAGAAGGCGGGCTTCGCGATTGTGGGATGCAAGATGGTCCAGCTCACGCCGAAGGTGCTGCGCGAGCACTACGCCCACGTGGCCGACATGCCCTTTTATCCGGAGATCGAGAAGTTCATGAGCTCGCGCCCCGTCGTGGTGATGGCGCTCCAGGGAACGGCCGTCGTGAGCCGAGTGCGGGACCTCCTAGGGCCCACCGATTCGCGCAAGGCGCCCAAGGGAACCATCCGGGGCGACTTCGGGACCGAGATGATGAAGAACGTGGTCCACGCCTCCGATAGCGTCGCCAACGCCAAGATCGAGCTCGCCCGCTTTTTCGAGCCGGGCGAGATCTTCAGTTCCTGAACTCGAAGTGGTTGGCGCCCTCCGCCAAAAGGGCGGACTGACCGGACCACTCGAAGGTCCCCTTTAGTCCCGGGGGAAGCGAGACGTCGAACACCCGGATGCCGGCGGAAGTCCTGTAGCGGAAGGCGATGTCCCCCAGGGGGTGCGGCATGTGGGCCGAAAATTCCGTGAGCGCCCCGGGGTGGGGGGCCACGAGCACCGTGCGAAATCCCGGCGCCCCGGGCTTGATGCCCGCCACAAGCGTGAGGAGATTGTAGTTGGGGTGGGCGCTCCATGCGTGGTCGTCGGAGCGGGTGGGTTCGTCGGTCTCGGCCCAGGTGGTGAGCCCCAGGGTCAGCATCTTTCTCCAGGCTCCGAGGGTGTCGAGGTAGAGGTCCGACATGCCCGCGTGGTCGAGCGCCCTCGCGACATAGAACCGGAAGTAGATGCTTGCCGGCGAGAACTCACCGCCCGGGGGCACTCGCCCCGTCGGTGGGGCGTGGCCCAGCACGGCCTTCATGACCCGCTCGCGGAGCCCCTTTGGCACCACGTCCTCAAGGACCCCCATGGCGTTGGTCTGCTCGCTAAAGTGCGCGTGGGCCGGCGTGTCCGCGAGGAGGCCGAGCGGGGCGTCCCAGCAGAGGCGGTAGACCGCGGCTCCTATCCTTTCGGCGTGCGCGCGGTAGCCGGCCGCAAGCGCGTCGCTTCCCAGGTAGGCCTCGAGGTCGGCTGCGTCGCGGAGCGCGGCCATGTAGTTCAGCGAGAGGAGCGCCGATCCCCCGTCGGGATCCTGGGGGGGCACCCCGAACACGAAGTCCTTGGTCCAGTCCCCGTAGTTCCACCAGGGCATTATCCCAAGGAGGCCATCGGGGCGCTCGTGCCCGGCATACCACTCGATCACGGAGCGCGTGTGCGGGACCCATGCCTTGAGCGGGCCGTCGTCCGGCCGATAGAGCCAGTAGTCGTGGATCATCCCGATCCAGTACAGGGAGAAGGTCGGGATCACCTGGTTCAGGGCGCTCGGGTAACGGCTCTGGGTCAGGCCCTCCGAGATCCGCGACTGGTCGTAGGCGTCGAGGGCCTGCCGCGCGAGCCTGTCGTCGCCAAACTCCACGTAGGAAATGAGGGCCTGTATCCTCGTGTCCCCGATGTACTGGAGCTGTTCCCAATAGGGGCAGTCCATGTAGGTCTCGTGCGCGTTGAGCCGCGCCGTCCGGGTGCCGATCTCCCACATGGCGCGCAGCGCCGGGTCGCTCGCCTCGACGCCGGACCGCTCTTCCAGGAAGGGGTAGGCCGAGAAGTAGGCCTTGAGCGAATCAATCGACAGGGGCTCGTCGGCAGTCTGGACGTGGAGTTCCATGTAGCGCCATGTGCGCCAGTAAAGCGGGCTCCATGAGCGGCCCTGCGCGCCGTCCATCGAGAGCGTGTCGGTGAGCCCAAGCAGGGTGCGGCCTTCGACCTCGTTCCTGTTTCCCTTTTTGCCCATCTTGTCCACGAGCGCCTCGGCGTAGGATACCCTGAGCCTCGCCCCCTTCCCGTTGCTAAGGACCAACTCGGGGTAGGCCGTGGCCATCGTGCCCCGGTCCAGCAGGATCCTCACGTCAGCATGAGCGGGGACCGTTGCCGGGAGGCTCGCCACTGCGGGCATGCCCTCGGTCCGGACGACCTTTCCTGTGGGGATCTCCCGGTGCGCCATCGGGGGAAGCTTGTCCTCGACCAGGAGCCACCGGTTGACGCCGGATCCGGTGCCGATGGGCGTCGCCTTGGGGTATCGCCCGGGTTCGCCGGTGCCGACGGTCATCGCACGGACCCAACCCGCCGCCGAGGTCTGCCAGTCCCAGTCGTAGCGGCTCCCGTCCAGGAACTCGCCGGGGCTCGCGGCGTAATAGTTGGGAAGGTCGGAGCTGCTGATTGCCAGGAAACCCTGCCCCTTCTCCTCCTTCACCTCCCAGGTCTCGTCGGTGTTGGCGGCCGATTCAAGCGGTCCGCCCCCCTGGACGAGGAACCCGGTCTGGTCGCTCATCTGGGCCGTGGGGGCTAGGGCGCCGTAATTCCAGACCGTCGCGGCGATCGTGTTGTCGCCCACGCGAAGGGAGGGTCCGAGGTCGAAGGTCTCGTACCTCCAGTGGTCGAGGTCGCCCCGTGCGGGTCCCTCGCCGATCCTCTTGCCATTCACGAAGAGCACGAACCGGTTGTCGGCGGAGACGTGGACAACGAAGTGCTCCGTCGGCCACCCGAGCTGCACGTGCTTTCTGAAGTGGTAGACACCGGGGTTTCGCGCGATGGCCCCCGGGCACGCGATCCACGAGGACGGCCACGCCTCGTGAACGAGGTCCGGGGCGGGGGCATCCGAGGGGTAGAGTCCTGGCGCGGACGCCGTTAGGCAGGCCGCTAGGAGTCCGATGCGGGCGGTGGCTGAGGGGTTCAGGCCCGGCCACTCTATGCCCAGGGAGCGCCGCGCCAAGCACCCAATTGACACACGGAATCAAATAACGGGGTGGAATTTCACGTGGATGTCACCGTCGGCGATTGCAGGAGTGGGCACCGGGGAGCCGATATACATGGGATGCAGTCCACTGTTGTTCCAAGCGAGGCGGGTGCTAAGGACAGGCCACGCCTTCCGGATGCTGCGCCACGTGGGCTCGCTGTGGATAGGATCTCACTTGAATCCATCGTGCACCATAGGGAGTCGGTCGATTCTGGCCGGCCCCTTGAGGAGGTGGACAGGATATTTCGCGAGAAGCAGGTCGATTACCTTGCCATATTGCGGGGGGATCGGGTTGTGGGAATCTGCGCGCGCGTGAGATTGGGCGCACTCTTGGGTTCGAGGTACGGCTTTGCGCTCTATAGCAAGGCGCCGGCGATCCAGGCTCAGGTGGACCATCCTTTGGTCTTTTCGACCGTCGATCCGGTCCGCCATGTCCTGGCCCGTTCCCTTGCGCGTGAGGCTGCCGAGTTCCACGAGGACGTCGTCCTCGTGAATGAGTCCCACCAGTTTCTGGGATTGGTCTCCGTCGATGCGCTCGCGCGACTTCAGTCGCGCCTTGTGGGCGAGCAGATGGAGGAACTGCGCAGGCAAAGCGAGACGTTGCAGCGCCAGAATGTGGACCTTTTCCAGGCCGGCCACGCGCAAAGGCAGGCCCAGGGCCTCTACCAGTGCCTCTTCGAGAGCAATGCGCTTGGAGTGGCGCTCCTGGGCTCGCACGGCATGGTGCAGGCCCATAACCGCAGGCTCATAGAGATGCTCAATCTCAGCGACGGGCCCATTGCGATCACCTGCCTGACAGGATGGATGGAGGAGAACGAGAGGCTTCGCTTTGAGGCGATGGTTGGCGAGCACGGCCAGGATTTCTTTCCCGCAACCAGCCCGTCCCAGGAATTCTCATTCAACATCCCCGGCCGGGGCCGACGGGTCTTTCATATCACCACAGGTTGGATCCGTGAGACAGGCCAGGTGTGCGCCTTCCTGGACGATATCACCGAGCAGCGGTCGTTGGAGCTCGGGGCGCTGAGGCAGGAAAAGCAGGGGCTCTTGGACACCCTGATCGGCGGCATCGCCCACGAGCTCAACAACAAGCTGATGCCCGTCTTCGGATTTGCCGAGGTGCTCGGGGATTCGGGTGACAGCGAGTCGAGCAAGATGGCCTTGATCATTAAGCAGAGCGCGCGCGAGGCCGCCGACATAATCCGGCAGCTTCTTCAAATCTCGAAGCCGGACACCGGGCAGCCGCGTCGCTTTGACCTTTGCGCCCTTGTTGAGGAGTCCCTTCTCGTGACAAAATTCCAGATCCGCGAGAGCAGGTGCGCGCTCAAGACAAGGCTCATCGACCGGGACGCCTTTGTCCTGGCGGATCCCGCCAAGATAAAGCAGGTCATCCTGAACCTTGTCCTCAATGCCATCGATGCGATGGAGGGGGTGTCGGAGCCGGTTCTCACGGTCGCCGTCTCATGCACGGCCTCAAGCGTCACCCTGATCGTCGAGGACAACGGGTGCGGGATATCGGCCGAGAACATTAATAGGATCTTCGACCCGTTCTTCACCACGAAGGACCCCGACCGCGGTACCGGACTTGGCCTCAGCATCTGCTTCAGCGTCGTCAGGCAGTTCAACGGGGAGATCGAGGTGCACAGCCAGAAGGGCGCCGGAGCCGCGTTTACCGTGAGATTTCCCCTCGCCCATGGGGACGGCCGGGTCGAGCCGGAACTGTTCCAGAAGGCCACTCCGTTGGTCGGTCGCCCGACGAGGATCCTGGTGGTTGACGACGAGGAGGTTGTGCGGCTGCTCCTCCAGCAACAGCTGCGCGCGTCCTTCGGCAGCCACGTGGACCTGGCTCCAAACGGAGCGGATGCCCTGGCGCTCATCAACACCTACTCCTACGACCTGGTGATTTCCGATATACGGATGGCGGTGATGACCGGAACGGAGCTTTACCTTCGCCTGCGCGAGTCGTTCCCGTCGCTGGCCTCCCGCTTTGTTTTCATCACCGGGCACCCGGGTAACAAGAGCCTCCAGGACGAGATCAGCAATTGGAAGGTCCCGGTTCTTGCAAAACCGTTTTCATCGTCGGACCTAAGCGGAATATGCGGACCCCTCTTGGCGCGTCCGTCCGAAGGCTCTCGCTCTGCGTCATAGGTCAGACCCGATGGTCTGGACCCCTACTTGGGGCCGACGCTGGCCTCCGACCTTCCAAGCACCTCGAAATCCTTCTGCTCCTTGAGGATGTCGGCCTTCTGGTCGAGCCTGAGGAGCCGCATCGCGCGCTCCTCATTGGTGAGGGTACCCGGCGTCCCGGCGAAGGGCAGGCGCCCGACTATCGGAATCTTGGCCCAAAGCTCGGGCAGCGTGTAGGCGTTCAGCAGGCCCCGGTCGAACTGGTCGATCCCTCCCAGGTACTTGTCCATCGCGAAATCAGCCCATGACTTGTCGGTCATGACCGCCTCGTCAGTCAGCGGCCTCTTGTCGAGCATCACGTAGGGATCCATCCTGACAACCCCCGGACTTGCCGCGGCCTCCGACACCGCGGGAGCCGGTGACACCGCCTTGTCCGACACCGCAAGGTCCGCCGGCTTTGTGCCGAAAACGGGAAGCCCCGCCTTGATGAGGGACTTGAGCTCGGTCGACGCAGGGGGCGCGGTATCCGAGGCAAAGGCCGTCACGCATACCAGGCACGTTGCTGCGAGCACTGCGAATAGGGCCTTTGAGCGCGCTGGCACGGTGGGGGTACGCCTATAAGCGGATCAATTTCGTTTCGAGGATTTAATGCCGATATTGTCCGGCGCACCGGGGCCTGGCGGGCGCGTCGCTCCGATACAGAACCCGCTATTTGGGAATATACAACCCGCGGCCTGCAAAAAGCCTGTAAGAAAACGCGTGGCCCGGCATCTAATACAGGTGATGAGACCCGATCCCGGCCATGAACTTCTGTTCAAGGAATGGATGGCTGAGCACCGCAGTATCCTCCGAAAGATTGCACGCTCCTTTGCGCGATCGGAGGCCGATCTCGCCGACATGGAGCAGGAGATGATGCTCCAGCTCTGGAGTTCGGCCTCCTCGTTCTCGGGCCGCGCAAAGGCCTCGACCTGGATCTACAAGGTCTCGCTCAACACGGCCCTCATGTGGCGGAGGAGCTCCGGTCGCAGGGAGGAGCGGATTGAGCCGGGAGCCAGCGTCAGCAGGGTCGCGGAGGGAGGGCCGACCCCCGCCGACAAGGCTGCGCATGAGGAGCTGCTTGAGAGGCTGTACGGGGCGATCCGGTCGATGCCCGAGTCCGACCGCGCCCTTGTCCTGCTCATGCTGGACGGTCTCTCTTACCGGGAGATCGGAGAAATAACGGGATTGACCGAAAACCATGTCGGCGTGGCGCTCAACCGGGCCCGCGCCAAGCTGGCCGAAAGGCTGAAGGGAGTGACCGATGAACTTAAATGACTGGGAATTCATTTGGCGGCGCCAGGAACCGCCGGAAGGCGTGGACGCGGACATTGAGAGGCTCAGGGAATCCTTCGATGTCTCGCACCGCCGGCTCGAACGCGCGCTCCTTGTGCGCGACGTGAGCGAGTCCCTGGCAGGCGTGTTTGCGGCGGCCGTGATGGGCGCCTTCGGCTGGCACATGGGGAGGTCGGGCTGGCCCTTCATCCTTGTCGTGGCGCTCATCCTTGGAGTCTCGGCCTTCTTCGTGAGGGAGCGAATCAGGACGCGCCGGATCAAACCCGATCCCGGTGCATCCGTGCTGGAGAAGGTCGACTCCGACCTCCAGCTCCTGCGGCGAAGCCGGAAGCTCCTTGCGACCATAGCCGTCTGGTACATTGCGCCCCTTTTCCTGTCTGAGCTGATCGTCGTTGTGACGATAGCGTCGCACGCCAAGCCCTGGGACCTTCAGCGCGATCCGGTCTTCATGGGGGTGTTCATCCTGTTCCTGGCAGCTGTGAATGCCTGGGCATGGGACCTGAACCGCAGGGCGCTGCGCAAGCGGATCGAGCCCAGGATCGCAGAGCTCGAGAAGCTGCGGGGAGACCTGCTCTCGACCTCGGTTGAGTGACCGGGGCGCTCAGACCTCCACCAAGACGTAGCTTTCCTCGACCGACACCGGGAAGGTTTCCGCGATGTACGGGCCGGGAACCAACCCCGGGGCGGGCGGCGCGAGCGAGGATCCCGGCGCTATGGCCGTCTCATAGGACTTCACGCGGACCTTCTCGGGGTCGAACCAGGACTGGCCGCTCCGGATGTCAAACTCCCAGCCGTGCCACGGGCATCGCAGGATTTCGCCCGACCTGTCGACCTCGTAGTGCCCCGGGCCCTTGGAGGTGACGGCGCTCCCGAGTTGCCCGGTGCAGAGCGCCGCGCCCTGGTGCGGGCAGCGGTTTCTCAGGGCAAAGAATTCTCCCCCGACATTGAAGACGCCGATGCTCCTCCCTGCGACCTCGACAATCTTGCGGCTCCCGGGGGGGATCTCGGCGACCGAGCTTACGAGGTGCTTGGGCATGCTGCGCTTGGCTCAGGCAAACCCGTAGAGCGCCCGCGCGTTGTCCCGGCGCACCTTCTGCCTGAGGCCGGCAGGCAGAACCGAGGGAAGCGCGGAGTCGGGGCTGTCAAAGTCCCAGTGGGGGTAGTCGGTCGAGAAGAGGAGACGATCGTCCATGTCCAGGTGCGCGACCATCTCCAGGAACTGCCCGGGCTCCGGTGGTTCCTCGATGGGCTGGGTCGTGAGCCAGAAATGCTCACGGAAATACTCGGACGGCAGCTGCCGCAGCCTCGGTGTCTCGGCTTTGAGCTGGCGCCAACTCCGGTCGAGGCGCCAGAGAACCGGGGGGATCCACGCGACTCCCCCCTCGATGAAGACCACCTTTAGCTTCGGGAATTCCTCGAACACACCCTCGCAGATAAGGCTTATCAGGTGCGCCTGGAACGTCTGGTTCATGCCCGTGTGGTACTCGATGTAGTAGGTGGGCCATCCGGCGCCCGAGATCGGGTGGCCCCCGCTCCATCCGCCAAAATGGATCCCGATCGGCAGGCCGCTCTCGGCGGCTGCGGCAAAGATCGGCCAGTACTTCCTCCGCCCGAGAGGCTCGCTGGTCCGGGACGGGATCAGCACCTGCACGAATCTCTTGTCGCCGGCATGCCGCCGGATCTCCGCCACGGCCAGTTCCGAGTCTTCAAACGGCACGAGGAGCGACGCCCTCAGGCGCGGCTCTGGGGCAAGCCACTCGGCGATCTGGCACGCGTTTGCCGCGGTCGCCATCGCCGCGTCGTAGTCGCGGTACTGGTTGCGAATCGTGATCAGCGTGTTGAGGATTCCGAACTCTATGGGCCACGCGTCGAGGAGCTGCTTTCGCATGAACGCCAGATCGGAACCCGGCGGCCCCCCGCCGGGCGGCCAGGAGTCCGTCCGCGAGGCCATCGGGGTCGCCTTCGGGTAAAAGTCGCCGGGCGTGATCCGCCTCCCGAACTGGGCGTGATACTGCCTCCAGCGCTCGGGAAGATGGCGGGCGACGGCCGCCGGGGTGATGGCGTTGTGGATGTCGCAGTCGACCAGGGTGGCGGCTGTCGTTGCCTTGCTCATCGACTATAGCCTGTAGAGGCTCCGGGGGTTGTCCGACATCATCTTTCGGCGAACCCCGGCGGGAACCGTGTCCCACCCGCCCGCCGCGAATGTGTCGCCGTGGTCGTGCGGGTAGTCCGATGCGTAGAGCAGGATCTCGTCGCTCCCGAGCTGGGCCACCGCGCTTGCGAACTGCGCCGGGTCCTCCGGCGCGTCCGACGGGGCGGTCGTGACCCTCACGTGCTCGCGGACATAATCAGAAGGCGGCCTCTTGACCCACGGGATTTCCCGCCTCAGGCCCTTCCAGTTCTTGTCGAACCGCCAGAGCATGGACGCCAGCCACGCGAAACCTCCCTCGGCGAGCACGAGCCTTAGCGCGGGGTGCTCGTCAAAAACCCCTCCGGCAATGATGCTGATCAGCTGCGTCTGGAAGACGCCGGTCACGCCGGCGTAGTCCTCGACATGAAAGGAGGGCCAGCCCACGGGCGTGGGGGGATTGCCCGGCGAGCCCCCGTAGTGGAGCGCGACCGGCAGGCCGTGCGATGCCGCTGCGGCGAATACGGGCCGAAAATTGCGGGACCCGTAGGGGGCCTCCGAGCGCACGGGCAGAAGCACCTGCACAAACCGCGGGTCGTCCGCCCGGCGCTCGATCTCCCGCACCGCGAGCTCCGGAAACTGCGAGGCCACGACGATCGATGCCCGCAGGCGCCCGTCCTTGGCCAGCCACTCCGACGCGATCCAGTCGTTGAGCGCCTGGGCGACCGTGGCCGCGGCGTCGGGGTTGTGGAGCGACTCGACGGCGCAGTCGCTGTTCAAGATCGCGAAGGAGGGGTGGGGTGCGGCGTCCAATACCCCGGCCTGGACCAACCCCACCCGCGACGCTGCGGGGCTTCCATCGGCCGGGAGGGTCGAGGCCCGCGCCGCGGTGGGGAGTCCCGGGGGATACCAGGGGTCCACGGGTCCCTTGAAGGCTGTCTGCTCGACCTGCTCCCGCCAGTAGGCAGGCAGGTACGGGAGAAGGGCCTCGAACACGGGGAGCACCGCGTGGACGTCGCAGTCGATCAGGGGAGGGTTGGGGGTTTCCATGTCCGTTGGTCCGGCGCCGATCCGCCCCACAATGGCGCCTGGGAATCGTGAGTCCAGAGGCTTTAAGGATGCGGGCAGGGCCAGCATTCGGATTGAAGCGGGAGGGCCCCGGTCCCACAATGGGCGGATTGCACCCCGCGCCCCGCAGGAGGCTCCCGTTGGCTTTGCTTTGCGCTTTCGCCCTAGTGCTGCCGCAGGCTCGGTCCGTTGCCGTGGGTCCCATCGGCGAGGACGCCGTCCCCACGGTCATCGTCAGCACGGTGGCGGAACCGGTGGCCCCCGGCCGCTTCTCGCCCACGTGGGACTCGCTCTCCCAATACCAGGTTCCCGAATGGTTCAGGGACGCCAAGTTCGGCATCTGGGAGCACTGGGGCGCCCAGTGCGAGCCCGAGCAGGGGGACTGGTACGCCCGCAGCATGTACCTGGAGGGCAGCGCCGACTACCTCTGGGGCGTCGCCCACTACGGGCACCCCTCGGAATCCGGCTTTAAGGACGTGATCCAGAGATGGAAGGCGGAGAACTGGGACCCCGAGAAGCTCGTGGCGCTCTACAAGCGGGCGGGAGCCCAGTACTTTTTCGCCCTCGCGAACCACTGCGACAATTTTGACAACTGGGACTCGGCCTACCAGCCGTGGAATTCGGTCAAGGTGGGCCCGCACAGGGACCTGATCGGGGGGTGGGCGAGGGCGGCGAAGGCGGCGGGCCTTCCCTTCGGCGTGAGCGTGCACGCCTCGCACGCGTGGACATGGATGGAGCCGGCCCAGGGAGCCGATGTGCGCGGCGCAAAGGCGGGCGTCGCGTACGACGGGAACCTCACGCGCGCCGACGGGAAGGGGCATTGGTGGGAGGGCCTCGATCCCCAGGACCTCTACGCGCAGCGGCACCCCCGAAGCTCGGGGTCCGACGACCCCGACCGGGAAATTGGGGACCAGTGGAACTGGTCCAACGGGGCCAGCGTCCCGGACCAGGCCTACTGCCAGAAGTTCTACAACCGCACGATGGACCTGATCAACAGGTACCACCCGGACCTGCTTTACTTTGACGACACCGCGCTCCCGCTCTGGCCGGTGAGCGACGCTGGGCTAAAGATCGCGGCGCACTTCTACAACAGCAACATGGCGGCCCACGGCGGAGAGCTTCGGGCGGTGCTCTTCGGGAAGATTCTCGATGAGCCCGAGCGGAGGGCCCTGGTCTGGGACATCGAGCGGGGCGTGCCGGCGCAGAAGCTCCCCTTCGCGTGGCAGACCGACACCTGTATCGGAAACTGGCACTACAAGCGCTCGCTTTATGAGGAGGACCGCTACAAGAGCGCCCGTGTGGTGATCCAGATGCTCGCGGACATCGTGAGCAAGAACGGCGACCTGCTCCTCAACATCCCGGTCCGCTCCGACGGGACCCTCGACGACAAGGAGGAGAGGATCCTCGGCGGCATCGCGGACTGGATGGACGTGAACCGGGAGTGCATCTTCGGAACACGGCCCTGGAAGATCTTCGGCGAGGGTCCCGCCTCGGATGGCGCGTCCCTCTCGGCCCAGGGCTTTAACGAGGGCCTCGGCAAGCCCTTCTCGCCCCAGGACGTGCGATTCACGACGAGGGCCGGCTTCCTCTATGCGATCGTGATGGCGGATCCCGGTGCGGCGGCTGTGACCATAACGTCACTTTCATCGCACTCGGCGGAGCTCGAGGGGCTCACGGTTTCCTCGGTGTCGCTTCTGGGGTTGCACGAACCCCTCCGGTGGACGCAGGACGGAAGCGGGCTAGTGGTGAGCCTGCCCCGGGCCCGCCCGGCGCCCGGCACCGGGATTTACGTGCTTCGCATTGGCGGCGTGCTTTGACAGGATCGGCCGCCTCGTCACGTTAACGGTGACACACCTCCCGTGAATATCCCCCAGCTCCCCTCCCTGGAAGAGATCGAGTCGGTCGCCCCGATGATAAACCTGGTCGTCCCGCCGACCCCCGTCTTCGAGTGGCCGCTCCTCAACAAGCGGGTCGGCGGTTCCCTCTGGGTAAAGCACGACAACCACACGGCGATCGGGTCCTTCAAGATCCGCGGAGCCCTCGCCTATGTCGCGCGCCTCATGGCGGCGGGACCCTCGGTCACCGGGGTCATCGCGGCCACCCGCGGGAACTTCGGGCAGGCGGTGGCGTTTGCCGCCCGCCTGAACGGGCTCAGCGCCACGGTCGTGGTTCCCCACGGCAACAGCCCGGAGAAGAACCTCGCCATGCGCGCCCTCGGCGCCGAGCTGATCGAGCACGGGGAGGACTTCCAGGCGGCGCTTGTGCACTCCGAGGAGCTTGCGGCCCGCAGGCGGCTCCACTGGGTGCCGTCCTACCACAGGGACCTGGTGCTCGGCAACGCCGTGTCGATGCTCGCGTTCCTCCGGCAGGCGCCCGCGCTGGCAAGGGTCTACGTCCCGATCGGGATGGGCACGGGCATCTGCGCCATGATCGCCGCGCGCGACGCGCTTGGACTTCCGACCCGGATCATAGGGGTTGCGGCCGAGGGCGCGCCCGCGATCGCCCTTTCCTTCGATGCCAGGAAGGTCATCGCCCACAGGTCATCGACCCGGATTGCGGATGGCATGGCGTGTTCGACCCCGAGTTCCGAGGCGCTGCACCACATCCTAAAGGGCGTGGAAAGGATCGTGCGCGTCACAGACGACGAAATCGAGGCGGCCCAGCGGGCGTATTTCAGCGACACCCATAATGTCGCCGAGGGGGCGGCAGGGGCGGGTCTGGCCGCCGTCGTAAAGGACCGGGGTGCAAGCGCCGTCGAGCCTGCAGGCGTCATCCACACGGGCAGCAATATAGACGCCGCGACGCTAAGTCGCGTCCTGGGCGCCGCTGTTTGAACGGCGCGGTTCCAGGCGGGAATCTCCGGCCGGAGGGCCGAATATATTGGACGAATTCGCAATTCCGAATCTCGTATTGTCCAATCGCATGATCCACCCCCGATTCCTTCCCCGGCCCGTTTCGATGGGCGCTCTCTCATCGCTCCTGCTCGCATTCGCCCCGGTGCCTTCGCGGGCCGGGGGCGCCGCAGGCGATCCCGGGCACGGTAAGGTGATCTTCCAGACAAACTGCGCGGTGTGCCACGCCACGGGCCAGGATGCCCAAGCCACTGCGGGGCAGGGGCCGGTCCTTGGGGGCGTCGTCGGCAGGGCCGCCGGAACCATCCCGTATTTCGGGTACACCCGGGCGCTCCGCTCGTCCGGCCTCACGTGGGACTCGGCCACGCTCGATCGCTTCCTCACCAATCCGCCGGCGCTTGTAAGCGGGACGGCCATGGTGGTCATTGTGCCCGCGGCGTCCGATCGCGCGGACTTGATATCCTACCTTGCGACGCTGCCAAAGGTGGATCCCGCCACGCTGGCCGCGCTTGCCGCGAGCGGCCAGAAGAGCGCGGGCGACTGGATGAACGATGCCCCGGGAAAGGTGCACTCCGTCCACATAGACATCCTTCCGCAACCGTTCGCGTCGCGGTCCGCCCAGAACGGGCCCCAGACGGTCGACAGGCCGGCCAACGCGGTGTTGTCCGTTCCCGCGGGATTCACGGTGCGCCAGTTCGCCTCGGGGCTCTCGGGCCCGCGCCTCGTCCGCACCGCGCCGAACGGGGACCTCTTCATTGCCGAGACCCGCTCCGGGAGGATCCGCATCCTTAGGGCGCCAGACGGCGCCGACTCCCCGACCGTTGACCGGGTCTTCGCCAAGGGCCTCGAGGGTCCCTTTGGCATCGCATTCTTCCCGGCCGGGCCCGATCCAAAGTGGGTCTATGTCGGCAACCTCAATTCAGTGGTGCGCTTCCCCTACGAGAGCGGCGACCTTGAGGCCCGGGGGCCGGCCGAGACCGTGGTACCGGTACTGACGACCGGTGGAACCGGCGGCCACACGACCCGCGACGTCGTGTTTTCCCTCGACGGCAGCCGCCTGTTTATCTCAGTTGGCTCCGGCTCCAATGTAGCCGAGGGGCTGTCAAGGAAGGCGCCCGACCAGATTGCGGCCTGGGAGGGTGCGCACGGGATCGGCGCCGCCTGGGGCCCGGAGGCCGGCCGCGCCAACGTTGTAGTCACCGACCCCGACGGCAGGCAGCCGCTGCGCGCCTACGCGACCGGCATCCGCAATCCCGTGGGCCTGGCCGTCAACCCCACGACGGGCGAGGTGTGGGCCTCGACGAACGAGCGGGACGGCCTGGGGGACGACCTGGTGCCCGACTACATCACGCGGGTTCGCGAGGGCGGGTACTATGGCTGGCCCTGGTACTACATGGGCAACCACGAGGATCCCCGCCACGCGGGCGAGCGACCCGACCTCGCCGGCAAGACGATCGACCCGGACATCCCGCTCCAGGCCCATTCGGCGTCCCTTCAGCTCACCTTCTATACGGCAACCTCCGGGGCCGCGGTCTTTCCCGCCGAGTACCAGGGCAACGTCTTCGCCGCGGAGCACGGCTCGTGGAACCGTGGCACCCGCACGGGCAGCAAGGTGATCCGCGCCGTGGTCCGGGACGGGATTCCCACGGGCGAGTATGAGGACTTCCTCACCGGCTTCGTGGTTGACGACCACCATGTCTGGGGCCGCCCGGTTGGGGTGACGGTGGCCCATGACGGCGCCCTCATCGTCACCGAGGACGCCAATGACACGGTCTGGAGGATAGCCTACGCGAAGCCGCCAGAGGCACGCTAGGTCCCCTTGGGGCCGCGGGCTGGCCCGTCGCATATCTTTTTGCGGAGTTTCTTCGGGCGAAGGTGCTTGGTGGCTGCAGGGTTATGTTCTTTAGTTCTTGTTTGGGTCGGGCATATCACAGTAGCCACTTCCCATGGTCCCCGTAACCCGATGCCGGAGCAGCCGATTGGTCCAAGCCCGATGACCGGCGTTCCCGTTGCGCGCTCTCCGAACCGAGCCGTGCACGCAGCCGGCATCTTGCTGCTTGTGGTCCTGGTGTCGTGGGCGTCGGCGGGCCTGATGGGGCGGCCCTTCTGGCCGCCGACCGCGTTCCAAGTGGCGGTCATCCTGTGCTGGGCCCTGGGTCTCCACGCGATTCTCCTGGTTGCGGCGCGGCTGACCCGGCGGGAAGGCGCGGAGCCCTGGGTCGGCTACGTGCAGGCGTGGTCCCTCCTCTTGGCCACGGTGGCCACGCTCGTCCACTATTTCACCCCCGACAGGGTGGGGCCGATCGATGCCCAGTGGTACGGGCAGATGATGGCCGATTTCCTGGCCCAGTCCCGGGCGGGCACGTTCCCGGTTGTCACGGGAACCACGGTTTTTGCATTCAACGGGGCGGTGCATCCCTTCAGGTCGGCGCCGTGGCAGTATGTTTTGGCGTGGGGCCTTGATCCGCTGGTAGGCAGGATGCTCGCGCCCCTTGCGCTGGAGCACCTGACGGCCATCGCGAGTTTTTTCGCGGCGGTCCTGACCCTCTTCGTCGGGCTCGCCCGCTCACGTCCCGGGCTCAGCTCTGCCGCGCTGCTGTTCTCGCTGGTCTACGCGACGATGCCCTCGTTCACCGCCTCGTTCATTCAGCACGACATGTACATGACGCTCGTGGCGGCGCCGGCGATGGTGGCGCTGCTCATCTGCGTGCAGCGGGTGATAGACTGTGACTCGATGCCCGCCTATGGGTGGGCCGGGGTGAGCGCGGCCGCGCTCTGGTACTGCCATCCTCCGATGGCCCTGATGATGTGCCTTGTGGCGGGGTTTTGCGTGGTGTCGCATTTGGCTTTGTGCGGCTTGACCCTTAGGCGGGCCGTCCTCTCGGCGCTGGCGCTCGCCCTCTTTGCGGCGCTCGCGCTGCCCTATTTCAGGTCCATGGCCGAGATCTCCCTGGCGGTCCCGGATCCCGTGCCCGACATCGCGATCCCCGCGATCGGCCTGGCGCTGCTCGCGTTCTCGGCCGGCGGGCTCTTCCGCAGCGGCTCCATCCTCTGGGTGGCTCCCCTTCCCATCGCATGGCTCTGCTTCCGCGAGTTCAAGCCGTCGTTTGTGCCCCTGACCTATGTGTTCGCAATCGGGGCCTGTGTTGTCGGAGCTGCGGGCCCGAGATTCAAAGGCCTAAGGGTAAGCTCCTGCCGGGATCTCTGGCTTATCGGGCTGGCGCTCGTGTCGGCCCTAGTAGCCGTTGCTTGTTTTGCGGCCGCGTCATTGCCCGCAGTGAATTGGATATCGGATTACGTCCTGGGTTCGGCGGCGAAATGGCGAAATTTTTTCAGCCCGATCGCCATGGGCCGGATCTACGACCAGCCGGGGTATCTCGGGTGGTTTCTCCTGGGGACGATTGCGGTCCTTTCCGCCCTCACACGGTCGGCCTTTGCGCGAATCGGCCTGGCGTGTGCATTTGTTCTCGTTTGCGCGCTGGGATTTGCGGGGAAGCTCTCGCTGTTCCTCTGGCTCAATTGCCCCAGGGAATTCATCGACGTGGTCGGGGTCGCCTATGACCTTCGGATCCTGCCGGTCCTGGCGCCCCTGACCGTCGTGGCAGCGTACGCCTGGTATGTTGGGATGAAAGACGATCACCCCGGTCTTGCGCGGGCGTTTGTCATAACGGTCCTGGCGTTCCTTCCGTGGACCCTGTTCCAGGACGGGGTGCTCGTGGCCACTTCGGGTGCCTACCGGATTGATGCCGGCAACACGGCCAACCGTTTCCGGACCGAGAACGTCATGCTGCAGCGGTATTCATGGGACCTTTTGGTGACCCCGAGGTTCTTCTCCCATGGGGTCATGGACCCCGCGATTGAATCGCGCTTCTGGAGGTTCGGGGACGCGAAGCGCGCGGAGATCGACCCAGACGCCATCGAGCGGGCTCTTGAGGCGCCGGGACAGCGCCCTGTCCCGCTGATGCCGACCCAGCTGCCGACGGGCCCCGAGTGGCTGAGCCTCGCCCCGAGGCTGGAGCTCGATCCGGGGCAAAAGGAGCTCATACGCTTCGATTTCCTGGGAAAGGACGAGAACGCGTGGCTCATCCTGAGGGGCCAGCGCATCTATCGGGAGTATATTCTCCCGAGCTCCGGGACCTCCTTTTCGTTCGGCTCGGACGCGACAAATGGGCGCACGATCTCACTCTGGAACTCCGGCGATACCCACGAGTCGATCGAGGTGCTCGTCCTTCGCGAGGGGCCGGGCCGCACGAGGGCGCCCGGGCCCGGGCCGTACTACCTCGCGTACGTGACCCCCTTCGACCCCGCCCGGGCCCCCGTCGAGCTGTACTCATTGTCGCCGGTGCATCTTCGGGTGACGGCCCCCTCCGACGGCTACCTTGAGACGTTTCGCAGCTTCATTCCCGGCTACAAGGTGTACGTGGACGGCAAGCAGGAGACCGTGCGCGTCTCCGGCAATCGGCTGGTTTCCGTCTGGCTCAAGAAGGGCACCCACGACGTGAGGGTCCGCTTTGCCGGGACCGTGTCGCTCCACACGGACGAGCGATGGGCGATAGCCGCCTGGCTTGTCGCGCTCGCGGCCATGGTTGTGCAGATTATCCTGGCATGCCGGGTCCCAACGGGGAAGGCGGCCGACGCGTGACCCTGAGCCTTTCCGGTTGAGCCGACCTAGTGGCGCGAGACGAGGGTGAGCACGATGCAGCCGGCAACGGCGATCACCCCGCCGACGACCGAGCGCCGGGTGGGCCGGTCGGCCTCCAGCCATAAGGCGATCGGTATCGAGACCAAGGGGGTCGTGGCGACGATCGGAAGGACGATGCCGCTTGGCGTGGTGGCGAGCGCCCACTGGTAGGCCCCGACGCCCGCCACCGGCCCGGCCAGTCCGTTGGCAAGGGTCCACAGCCACGGGGCCCTTCCGGGCGCAGGGGCCGCCCCGCTAGCCCGTGGGAGCCGGCCAAGGAGGCGAAGGACGAGGAACCAGCACAGCGTGAAGGCAAGCCCGGCAAGGAGCCGCTCGTAGGCCGCCGTGAGCCCAAAGGTCACGTTAGAGACCGACTCCCCGGCGGCAGCCGCGACGGTGGCCGCCTTGCGGCTCACGAGCGCCGCGCCCAGCCCCTGGCCGCACGCGCCTATGAAGCCGTAGACAAACCCCATCGGCCTGACCCGCACGTGCGGCGGATTGGAGCGGCTCGGGACCACGGCCACCGCCACCCCGGAAAGGATCAACGCTCCGCAGGCCACCTGGGCCACCGACAGGCGCGTCCCGAGCCACCACCACTCGCCGAGGGCGGCGAGCGGCGCGGCAAGGCACTGGACCATGAGGACCGTCAGGCGTGAGCCAAGGAGCGGAAGGGCGCCGTAGGTGCCCAGATCGCCCAGGCCGAGCCCGATGGCCCCGCTCAGGAAGAACCACGCCGTGCCCGCGCTCCTGAATCCCCCTCCCACAGTGTGCGCGAACAGCCCGAGGCAGAGGGTCCCGATCACGAGCCGGCTCACGTTTGCACGGAGGGTTCCGAGCAGGCGGATGCTGTGGTTGGCGCAGGTCGCGTTGAGGGCGAAAAAGAAGCTGGAAAGGAAGGCGGGAAGCACGGCGGGGTTCCGCATACAAGGGGTGCCCCCGGTCGGCGCCAACCTGAAACCTACGCATTGCCCGCAAAGGCAAGCGACTTACGGCGATTGCCGCGCGCACACCCACGGGGTGCCGCGCGTTCACTGGCGCCCTCACGGGGAATCGAACCCCGGTTAACGAGTTGAGAACCCGCTGTCCTAGCCGCTAGACGATGAGGGCGTGCAGCGGAGCGTAGAAAAGTTCAAATTTGACGCCCATCGTCAAGCTGCGAGTGGGCCATTTTGCGCTTTCACGGCTTTTGCTCTTCCGCTGCAATGCGTTCGTGCCGGACCATTTCAGGACGATTCTCGGGGTGAGGTTCTACATCTCCGACCTCGAGCCCCTCCTGGACCTCGTCCCCCAGGGCGGCCTAATCGTTGCCCCGTCGGCCCCTGTGATGGTGAGGCTAGAGGAGGACCCCGCCCACCGCGAGGCCATGGAGGGGGCCGACCTGGCCATCACGGACAGCGCCTACATGGTGCTCCTGTGGCTCATGGCGACCGGAGAGCGGGTCCGGAGGATCTCGGGCCTTAGGCTCCTGAGGGGGATCATCGGGCGCGGACTGTACCGGGCCCGGGGCGAGAGCTTTTGGATCATGCCCACGGAGGCGGATCGGGACGGCAACTTCACCTGGCTCCAGGCCCAGGGGTTCGAGGTTTCGGCCGAGCAAGCCTACACGGCTCCGCTCTACCCGAGGCAGGGTCCGATCGCCGATCCCGGCCTCGTGGCGGCGATCGAGAAGAGCCGCCCCAAGCTGATCGTGGTCGGGCTGAGCGGAGGCGTCCAGGAGCGCCTCGGGTGGCACCTGCGCCGGCAGCTGCACTATACGCCGACAATCCTCTGCATCGGCGGGGCCATCGCCTTCCTATCTGGGCGCCAAACACGGATTCCGGTGTGGGCGGACCGGCTCGCCTTGGGCTGGCTTTTTCGGTTCATTGCCGACCCGAGCGGCTTTTCGGCAAAGGTCTCTGGGGTGGGGCGCCTGGCCCCGCTCATCTTGAGGCACCGCACGCGCAGTGTGGCTTCGGCCTGATGGCTCAGGGCGTTTCAGGAAGGCGCCCGCACAAAGCGTAAGGCGGCTGTTGATTCGAAGGGATTTCCGTGTTGGATGGCCACTTACACGTTATGATCCTCGGACTGACCGGAGGTTTCGGGAGCGGCAAATCAACGACGGCGAAGTTTTTCGCCGAACGGGGGTACCACCATGTCGACTCGGACCTGATCGTGCGGGAACAGGTCCTTCCCCTGGCGGAAGTCGCGACGGCGGTCCGCTCCCATTTTGGGGACGGTGTGTTCCTCGAGAACGGCCTTGTGGATCGCCCCGCACTGGCTCGAAGGGTGTTCTCGGATGACTCCGAACGCATTTGGCTGGAGGATCTTACACACCCCGTGTATTTTGGGATCCTGAGGGCGCTGCTGCGCCAGGGTCCGGGTGCGGACTGGATCGTAGAGGTGCCCCTCCTGTTCGAGAAGTCGATGGAGAATTGGTTTGATTTCACGGTGTGCGTAGCCTCTGATCCTTCCTCGCAACTCGCTCGTTTGGAGCAGCGCGGTTTGGACCGGGCGCTCGCCGAGCAACGCATATCTAAGCAATTGCCATTGGCTCGGAAGATCGAGCTGTCCGATCTTGTCCTCTGGAACGACGGCTCAACCGCTTTTCTCAGGTCCCAGGTCGACCGGATCGTCGATTCCCTGAGCCCAGCCAAGGCAGGCGCACATTTCCCCGAAAACCCTGATGTCCCTTCCTCCCAAGTCCGACGACGAAACTTCCGCCCCTGAGGCGGGCGACAAGCCCGTGAAGCGCGCCAGGCCGCGCACGCGCAAGCCGGCAGCCGAGACCGAGGCGGTTCGCGAGGAGCCCAAGGCCGCAGCCATCTTTGTCCCGGAACCAAGGCCCGAGCCCGCGCCTCCCGCGGAGCGCCCCCCGGCGCCCCAGCAGTATCAGGAGCCCGCGGGCGGCAACTCCCCCCGCGATGTGGGCTCCGACCAGCCTGCGTCTTCCGACGGCGGACAGGGCGAGACCCGCCAGAACGGCGGGCGCCAGGGGCAGGGCGGCGGCCACGGCGAGTGGCAGGATCGCAACCAGTGGAAGCGCAACAAGCGCAAGCGGGGCCGCCATGGCGGCGGCCCGTGGCAGCCGGGTGGCGGCGGCGGAGCCGGAGGCGGCGGTGCCCCGCGTTATCCCCAGCAGCCTCCCCCTCCGACGCCGCAGCAAGTCTACGGCGACCTTCCAGATCCCGCTCGGTTCGCGGACCTGGCTGCGCTCGACGCGCTCGCCAAGGAGATCTCCTCGGGCAAGGGCGAGCCCCTCTACCTGGACCACCTCTACGGGCTCAACCTCGCCGACCTGGTCGCCTTTGCCCGCGGGCTGAAGGTGCCGTTCGAGGGTGCCCCCAACCGCCTCCAGCTCCTCCCGCAGATATTCGCGAAGGCGACCGAGGAGAAGACCGCCCTCGCGGACCGGGGGTATATCGACCAGACCGACCAGGGCTATTTCATCGTCCACGAGAAGGTCAACTACCGGCTCTACCCCGAGGACGCCTACCTTCCCGAGAGCCTCGTCAGGCGCTACGGGCTTAAGCGGGGCCACCAGGTCGACGTGCTCGTCCAGCCGCCGCGCGACGGCGAGCGATGCCCCTCCGTGATCCGGATCGACAGCGTCATGGGCAAGGAGCCCGAGGAGATCTCCAAGGTCACCCCGTTCGAGGAGCTGATCCCATACTATCCCCTCAAGCGGATCCTGCTCGAGGACGTCGACATCCAGAAGGACGTCTCGATGAGGGCCGTGGACATCCTGACCCCGATCGGCTTCGGCCAGCGCGGCCTCATCGTTGCCCCGCCCCGGACCGGCAAGACGATTCTCCTTCAGAGCATCGCCAACTCGATCTCGGAGAACAGCCCCTTCGCCAAGCTGATCCTGCTTCTCGTGGACGAGCGTCCCGAGGAGGTCACGGACTTTCGGCGCCACACGAAGGGCGAGGTCGTGTCATCGACCTTCGACGAGTCCCCGGAGAGCCACGTCCACGCGGCCGAGATGGTGGGCGAGAAGGCCCGCCGGCTCGTCGAACAGGGGGAGCACGTCGTCATCCTCCTTGACTCGATCACGCGCCTTGCGCGCGCCTACAACGCGCTCGCCGGCAGCGGGGGAAAGATCATGTCGGGCGGGCTCGAGTCGAACGCGCTCCAGAAGCCCAAGCGCTTCTTCGGCGCGGCGCGCAACATCGAGGGCGCCGGCAGCCTCACGATCATCGGGACGGCCCTGGTCGACACGGGAAGCCGCGCCGACGAGATCATCTTCGAGGAGTTCAAGGGCACCGGCAACATGGAGCTGCACCTGGACCGCGGGCTCGTCGAGCGACGGATATTCCCGGCGATCAACATCGACCGCTCGGGCACGCGCAAGGAGGAGCTGATCTACCATCCCGAGGAGCTGCAGCGCATCTACGGCCTGAGGCGGGCAATGCAGGGCCTGGGGCCCATCGAGTCCATGGAAATGTTGATTCAGCGCTTGAAGAAGACCAAAGCCAACGCTGAATTCCTCCTAAGCCTTAGCCGCCAGTAGGGCGGGCCAAGAACCCGGGTCCACCATGAGCTACGAGATGAACGAACTGCTCGAACTTGTATTCGAGCAAAACGCCTCCGACCTCCATCTGCAGGTGGGACAGCCCCCGACGCTGCGCCTCTCGGGCAGCATGACGCCGATCGACGGCCCGCCGCTCCAGCCGATCGACACGGAGAAGCTCATGCTCTCCATTACTCCCGACGTCCACATCCAGAGCACGAAGCTAAATGGCGGCGCCGACTTCGGCTTCGCCTACATGGAGAAGGCCCGGTTCCGCGTCTCGGTGCTCAAGAGCAAGGGCAACTACGGGATGGTGCTTCGGCAGATCCCGAACCGGATGTTCGGCCTGCGCGACATCGGCATGCCCGACAAGATCCGCGAGCTCCTCTACCGGCCGCGCGGCCTGATCCTCGTCACCGGGCCCACGGGCTCGGGAAAGTCGACGACGCTCGCGTCGATGATCAACTACGTCAACGAGAACCGCGACGGCCACATCATCACGATCGAGGACCCGATCGAGTACTACCACGCCCACAAGCGCTGCGTGGTGACCCAGCGCGAGGTGCATGTCGACGTCCCGAGCTTCTCCGAGGCGATCCGGCGCGCCCTCCGCCAGGACCCGGACATCATCCTCGTCGGTGAAATGCGAGACCTGGAGACGATCGAGGCGGCGATCAGCGCGGCCGAGACGGGCCACCTGGTGTTTGGCACGCTCCACACCAACAGCGCCGCGAAGACGATCGACCGCATCGTGGACGCCTTCCCGGCGAACATGAAGGACATGATCCGCACGCAGCTCGCCTCCTCCCTGGTGGCGGTCATCTCCCAGGTGCTCTGCAAGAAGATCGGCGGCGGACGCATCGCCGGCTACGAGATCATGGTGAACACCAGCTCCATCGCCTCCCTGATCCGCGAGAACAAGACCTTCCGCATCACCTCGGACATCCAGACGGGCGCGAACCTGGGGATGATCACGATGGACACCCACCTGATGAACCTGGTCAACCGGGAGCTTGTCTCCCCGGACGAGGCGCTCGAGAAGGCGCAGGACCCGGTTGTGATGAAGGACAAGCTGGTCGCGATGGGCGCCCGCCTGCGCGAGGTCTAGAGGGGACCCTCTAGTCCGGGAGCTTCTTTAGGAGGAGGGGCGACTCAAGGCCCAGGATCTTCTCCGTGAACTCGTCGCCCTCCGGGGCGTTGCGGAGCGCCCGCTGCACCATGCCCATCCGGGCGTCCAGGTTGTCGATCATCGAGACGAACACGGCCTCCGGGGTGGCCGCCATGACGGCCGCCCCCCACTCGGGCTTTCCCTGGTGGCTCAGGATGATGTGCTCCAGCCGCTCGACGCGGTCGGGATCGAGCTTTGCCTTGATCGCCGCCTTCCTCACCAGCTGGTAGCCGAGGACCACGTGGCCCTGGAGGACGCCGCGGCGGCCGCGCTTTGAGGCGAGCGCGCCCTCGTACTCGATCGTCTTTCCGACGTCGTGCAGGAGGATCCCCGCCATCGCGAGCTCCGGGTCGACCTCCTTGTAGAGCGGCAGGAGCGCCCTGCAGGCCCGGGCCATGTGGATCGTGTGCTCAAGGAGGCCGTGCCGGTAGGCGTGGTGCATGAACGTGGCCGCCGGCGCCGTGCGAAACGTGTCCCCGACCTCGTCCAGGACGTTGCGGATCGTGGCCCGTAGCTCGGGGTGGGACACCCCGTCTGCAAACGCCCCCAGCTCCTTCCAGAGAAGCTCGGGGTCCTCGGGCGCCGTCTCCACGAGGTTCGCGATCACCTCGGGCGAGGTCAGCTGGTCGACCGGCACGACGACGGCCTTGGTGAGCTTCGGGGAGAGGCGCCCCTGGTAGGTCTCCACCTTTCCCTCGACTCGCACGACCGCGCCCTCGGCGCAGGAGCGAAGGACCTCGAAGGCCGGGCCGTCCGAGAACACGGTACAATTGAAGGACCCGGTGCGGTCGCCCAACTCCACGCTCAGGTAGGGGTTCCCGTTCGAGGCGGTCTTTGTCGTCAGCTTCCTGAGCACGAGGACGCTCGCGAACGGGCGGCTCGACGAGCCCTCTGCAGCCTTGAGCTCGCGGACGGTGGACGGGGAAGGGGGGGATTCAGCCATGTTTCTTTACGAGTTGGGTATAGGCCTTGAAGAACGGGTGCGAGGTTCCTCCCAGGATGCTGTAGAAAACGGTCTCCGCGGGAAGCACATGCGCACCGGCCCTGGCGAGCGACTCCAGACACGCCCGGGCGTCGTCCGGGCGACGAGCGCCGACGCAGTCGCACAGGATCGTGACCGAAAGCCCCGCCTGAAGGGCGTCGACCGCCGTCTGGTAGACGCATACGGAGGTTTCGACCCCGCACAGGAGCAGGTGCTCGAGCCCGGGCTGCCCCGCGAATGCGCCGCGCGCCGAGAAGATGTCCTTGGGGTGGACGCTGGCGGAGGGCACGAGCGACAGGAGCGACGGGTCGGTCGTTCCCAGCTTCGCGGGCACCTGCTCGGTGAATGCGACCGGGATCCCGAGCCCCGCCGCCGAGGCGACCGCGAACTGGCAGCGCGAGCGCACGCGGTCCCCCTCGGAGACGGCGCGGATAAAGACCGCCTGCATGTCGATTAACAGCAGAAGGGCCGCCTCCATCTTCAGGGGCTCGCTCACGGATAGTACCTCTGGCGCGCCTTCACCTGGAGGATGCGTCGCTCGGGCAGGATGTAGGCCGTGAGGAGACCGCCCATGACGCACCCCGTGTCGATCCCAAGGGACCATTTTAGGCGGTAGACATCGGGCCTCGGGGTGTGGCCGTACACCACGAACGGAGGCCCGCCCCAGAGGTCCGCCCAGGACGGGGCATCGGGAGCGTCGGCCCGCTTTCTCGGGCGGCCCTCCTTGTCGATCACCTGGATTCGGGTCACGACCTCCGATGGCTGCTTCTGCCAGGGCTCCCCCGGCATGAACCCGCCGTGGACAAAGACCGTGTTCAGCTCCGGTTCCTCGAACGTCAGCTTCATCGACTCCAGGTACGCCCAGTCGTCCGGGCGCAGAGAGTCGAAGGTCTCAAGGTCGTGCTCCTTCATGTATTTCCGGTCGCCGGTCTTCCGGAACTTGAGCAGGCGAAGCTCGTGGTTGCCCAGGAGGGACACGGCCCCCACGGAGCGCGCCAGGTCGATCACCTTCGTGCTGTCGGGTCCCCGGTTCACCAGGTCCCCGAGCAACACGACGCGGTCCCCCGCTTTGAGCTCGAGCTGGTTGAGCAGCTCGGCAAATTCTGCGTGGCACCCGTGGATGTCACCGACGGCGATGAGGCGTCCGGTCATGAGGAGGTTTTCGACGCAAGTGGCGTTGCGGCGCAAATTTGCTAGCGTCCGGAGGTGGGTGAAGTAAACAAGAAAGGTTCCAATCCATGGAATTGAACCTGCAACCCCGGGCTTTGTCGTGTTTCGTGTCGGGCCAGCCCTTCAGCGAGGGCGACCGCGTGGTGAGTCTCCTCACCCGGCTTGAGACCGGGGAAGTGGCCCGGTTTGACGCCCTGGAGGCCCATGCCGCGTCGCTCGCTCCCCGGGCGTTTGTCGCGTGCCGCTGGGTCCAGGTGTACAAGCCCCAGCAGAGGCAGGAAAACCTGGACCGGACGCTCAAGCTCACCGCGGAGACCCTGTTCCTGACGCTGGTGGACCCCTCGACGGAGCCCACCCCCGAGACCGACAGGCTGGTGCGGTTCCTGGCGCTCCTGCTGGAGAGGAAGCGCCTGCTGCGCCCCAAGGGCCGGAGCGCCGACGGGACCAAGGACGTCTACGAGCACGCCAAGACCAAGCAGCTCCACGAGGTGCCGGCGATCGAGCTTTCCTCTGAGTTCTTCATAGCCGTTAGGGAGCAGCTCTCGGTGCTGGTGGGCGAGCCAAAGGGACCCGAGCCGGCCCCCGCCGAGCCGGCGGCCACAACCTAGACCCGAACGGGGATGCCCTGCCCGGCAAGGAAGGCCTTAAGCCCCGGAACCGTGAGGGATCCGAAATGGAACAGGGAGGCGGCGAGCGCGGCGCTCGCCCCGCCCGAAGAGAGGACGTCGGCAAAATGCTGGGGGATCCCAGCCCCCCCGCTTGCGATGACTGGGACCGGGACCGCCTCGCTCACCCTGCGGGTGAGCTCAAGGTCGTAGCCCGACTGCGTGCCGTCGCGGTCCATGCTCGTGAGGAGGATCTCGCCGGCCCCGAGGGAGACGGCCTTGCGGGCCCATTCGACGGCGTCAAGCCCGGTGGGGTTGCGCCCACCGTGGGTGTACACCCGCCACCAAGGCCTGGGGCCCGGCTCAAGCTTCGCGTCAATCGCCAGCACGATGCACTGCGCCCCATACCGGTCCGCCGACTCGAGTATGAGGCCCGGGTCCGCGATCGCCGAGGTGTTGAGCGAGACCTTGTCGGCGCCCGCCTTGAGCATGGCGCCGATGTCGGAGGTGGACCTGAGGCCGCCGCCCACAGTGAGCGGCATGAAGCAGCGCTCGGCGGTGGCGGCCACGACGTCGTGCATGATCCTGCGGCCGTCGCTTGAGGCCGTTATGTCCAGGAAAACGAGCTCGTCGGCTCCCTGGGCGTCATAGGCCGCCGCGCACTCGACCGGGTCGCCGGCGTCGCGGAGCTCCTTGAACTTCACGCCCTTTACGACCCGCCCCGCGGTCACGTCGAGGCAGGGGATGATCCTGCGGGAGAGCATCAGCCCTCTTCCCGCGAAACGTCCGGCTCGAAGTTTACGGCCAGGCGGTACACGTGCCCCGGCCTCATGATGAGCGGGTGGTCCCTAATCAGGTACTGCAGGTAGTGGATCTTGCCGAAATTGGTGCGGTAGGTGGGGTCGGCGGTCACGACCTCCGTCTCCTGCCAGGTGCCCTGGAAGTCGTCCTTGACGACGCTGCAGCGGTGCCCCAGGGGCCCCAGGACCGGCGAGCCGGGGACGCGGTACTTGGAATGGGGCGCGGCCACCACCAGGACATAGCGGAACTTGTCGAGCGTGATCTGCTGCTTGACGGTGTACGCGAACTCGCACGACACGTTGCGCCCGGAGAAGTTCCACTGGACCTTCACGCTGCCGATGTGCTTGACGATCTCCTCCTGGATCGTGATCAGGTCGGGCTGCTCGTAGCGGAAGTAGAAGCTGTTGCGCATCCCAAGGCCCGTCACGCAGTTCTTCCCGTAGAAGGAGGGCAGCGTGACGTGCTCGCCGAACGTGAGCTCGGGCAGCATGACCGGCAGGTACACGTTGTTCGGCCAGTCGAAGACCCCGGGGGAGTGCGGGAAGGCGAGCGCGTCGCTCGAGAGCTTGCCGCCGCAGCTGATGAGCGGGATCGACAGGTGCAGCCCGGATTCGCCGTCGCGGTACATGAACAGGCCCTGCTCCTTGCGGTTGGCCTTGTCGAAGATCACAAACCGCCCGGAGGTCTTCGGGGCCTCGGCCCAGGGGGCGCCCGAGGGCATCTGCACGGTCTTCATCAGGCGCGACCACTGGCAAAGGTAGCGGGCCGCGTCGAAGTTGGCCATCCGGGTCGTGTGGGCCTTGTAGGCCGTCCGCTCCTCGTCGCGGAGGTCCAGGAACCCGTGCTCCTGGTCCAGGTAGGTCTGGTAGAAGAACATGAACAGCCTGCGCAGGATATCGAAGTACTTCTGCCGCTGGTCGTCGGGAATCCAGCCGTCACGCAGCCCCTGGAGGATCAGGCTCACGCAGTGCATCTGGCCGTACGCGCCGGCCGCGCGCCCGAACGCCCAGCCAAGGCCGTCCGCGCGCACCAGGTCGGGCATCATGCGGATGTATTTTTCCGCGTAGGTGCGCAGGGTGGGGAGCTTGCGGTCGCGCACGCCGCTGTTGGCGTGGAGCTGGAGCGCGGAGCGCGTGAAGACGAGGGCCATCACGCCGTAAAGGTTGAAGTTGCCGCCCAGGCCCTCGACCGAGTCGTCAAAGAAGCCGGCCGAGCTGGTGTGGTTGATGCGCTCGACCATCCGCTCAATGAGCCGCGAGGTCTCGTCCTTCTTGGAGAGCCCGAAGCTGAAGCGGGCCACGGCCTTGGCGATGTTGAATGCCTGCCAGTGGTTGTCGTAGTCGCTGCGGTGCAGCAGCTGCTTGTCGATCCTCTGCTGGGTTTCCTCGACGAGGCGCTCCCAGACGGGGTTGCGCTCCTTGCTGGGCCCAAAGCAGAGCAGGCCCAGGGCCGCGTACGCCAGGCCGTTCTCCGCGGGCGGCTCGGTGAACATCTGCGCCGTCACGCAACGGGCGGCCAAATCGATGATGTCAAAGCCCTTGAGGGTCGTCTCGCCCGTGGCTCTGTAGTACTCCCCCAAGGCGAACGCCACGTGGCCAGGCTCGTCCGGTCGGGCCTCTTCGCCTGGTGCGGGTAGAACAGTGCCGTCGGGTTGGATGGAATCTAGATTATGGCCCAGGATGGATCGGGCCATGTCGAGGCATTGCTCGGAGAAACTATGCATGCGTTGTGGTCAGCGTGAGGAAGGAGGCGGAGGGTGAGGATGCGGGCTGCGTCTGGGAGCGGGCAAGAGCGAAGTTCTTCGCGCTAGCGCGCAATGAGCTTGAGGAACTCGTCGTTGGTCTTCGTCTTGGAAAGCCTCGCGATCATCGTCTCGGTGGCCTCCTCGATCTTCTGCTGGACCAGGGCCCTGCGGAAGAAGTGGATCCCCTCGAGCTTCTTGGCGTCGATCAGGAGCTCCTCCTTGCGGGTGCCGGAGGCGGCGACGTTGATGGCGGGCCACAGGCGCATCTCCGCGCACTTGCGGTCGAGGACAAGCTCCATGTTGCCCGTGCCCTTGAACTCCTGGAAGATCACGTCGTCCATGCGGCTGCCGGTCTCCACGAGCACGGAGGCGATGATCGTGAGCGAGCCGGCCTCCTCGGTGTTGCGGGCCGCGGCGAAGAGCTGGCGGGGCCGCTCAAGGGCGCGGACGTCGAGTCCGCCCGAGCCCGTGCGGCCGGAGTTGCGCTGCGTGTTGTGCGCCCGGGCAAGCCGGGTGATCGAGTCCACGAAGAGGACGACGCTTTTGCCCGCCTCGACGAGCCGCTTCGCGCGCTCGATGCACAGGTCGGCGATCCGGATGTGGTTCTCGATCTGCTCGTCGTTGGACGAGGCCCAGATCTCGGCCGGGACGCTGCGCTTGAAGTCGGTCACCTCCTCGGGTCGCTCGTCCACGAGCAGGATCATCACGTGGCACTCCGGGTTGTTCTCTAGGATCCCGAGGGCCATGTCGCGCAAGAGGATCGTCTTCCCGGTGCGGGGCGGCGCCACGATCAGGCCGCGCGTGCCCTTGCCGATGGGGCAGAAGAGGTCGACGGCGCGGGTCGTCATCCTGCCGTCCTTCATCTCGAGCTTGAGGTGCTTGTCCGGGGAGACGGTCGTGAGCGAGGCGAAGTCGAGCATCGCCCTGCGGTCCTCGAGCGCCAGGCCGTCCACGGTTTCGATGAAGCGCATCTTCGGGTTCGGGAAGCGCCCCTCGGGGGGGAACGCCGTGCCCCCGATCAGCGAACCGGCCTTCAGCTTGAAGCGGCGGATCAGCTCCTTCGGGACGAACGTGTCCGTGGGCCGGCGCTTGCCGGTCTTAGCCATGTCTAGCAGCTGGCCGTTGCCGCCCTTGGTGATGTCGATGTCAAGGATGCCCTCGACGTGGATTGTGTTGTCGACTGGGGGCGCAGACGGCGGGGCCGCGGGCGGGGCCGGGGTCGGGGAGGCTGCCGGGGAGACGACCGCGTCCGGGGGGGACGCAGCAGGCTGTTCCGCCGAGGCGGAAAGGGATTTCTTTTCCATACAAATTTTGGACAGGGCACACCCGCGCTTGACGCTCAAAACTCCAGGGAGGATAAGTGCCGCGTCTTTCGAGCGTCCTTAACCCCCAATCAGCCACATCGTGACCGACCAGACGATTACCTCAATTTCCCGGGAAACCCGGGTTGTCAGGCCTTCGGCCGAGTTCAAAGCCCAAGCTAACCTTGGGAGCGAAGCCCAATATAAGAGGCTCTACGCGGAGTCTGTCAACACTCCCGAGAAATTCTGGGGCCGCCAGGCTAGGGAACTGCTCGCGTGGCGGCGCCCCTTCAAGAAGGTGCTCAATTGGAAGTTGCCCCATGCCAAGTGGTTCGAGAGCGGGAGGCTCAACGTTTCCGAGAACTGCCTCGATCGCCACGTGGACTCGGGACGCGCCAACAAGGCGGCACTTATTTTCGAGGGCGAGCCGGGCGATGTCCGCACGCTCACCTACCGTCAGCTCCACCAGGAGGTCTGCAAGATGGCCCACGGCTTGACGGAGCTCGGCCTCGTGAAGGGCGACCGTGTGGCCATCTATATGCCGATGGTGCCCGAGGCCGCGATCGCCATGCTCGCATGCGCGCGGCTGGGCGTCATCCACACCGTCATCTTCGGCGGGTTCTCGAGCGAGGCCATCAAGGACCGCGTCAACGACTGCCAGGCGCGCGTCATCATCACGGCTGACGGCGGCTGGCGCCGCGGAAAGATCGTGGAGCTTAAGGCAAACGTGGACCGGGCGCTCTCCGGGACGCCGAGCGTGGAGAGCGTCGTGGTCCTTAGGCGCACCGACCAGCCCGTCACGATGACCGAGGGCCGCGACCGCTGGTGGCACGACCTCGTTGCCGGGCGCGCCGCCACCCACAAGGCGGACGCCTACCCGAGCGAGCATCCCCTGTTCATCCTCTACACGAGCGGCTCCACAGGGAAGCCCAAGGGGGTCCTCCACACGAGCGCGGGCTACCTCCTCGGGACCACGATCACGATGAAGTACGTCTTCGACCTGAAGGAGAGCGACGTGTACTTCTGCACGGCTGACGTGGGCTGGGTCACCGGGCACAGCTACGTCGTCTACGGGCCCCTGTCCGCCGGGGCCACGGTGCTCATGTACGAGGGTGCCCCCAACTTCCCCGAGCCCGACCGCTTCTGGCAGCTGATCGACAGGCACAGCGCCACGATCCTTTACACGGCTCCGACGGCGATCCGCGCCTTCATGCGCTGGGGCGACGAGTACGTGACCCGGAACAGCCTCGCCTCGCTGCGCCTCCTGGGGTCGGTCGGCGAACCCATCAATCCTGAGGCCTGGATGTGGTACCACACGGTGGTCGGCAAGAAGCGCTGCCCGATCGTGGACACCTGGTGGCAGACCGAGACCGGCGCCATCATGGTGACGCCCCTGCCGGGCGTGACGCCCACCAAGCCGGGCTCATGCGCCGTGCCCTTCTTCGGGGTGGTGCCGAAGGTTTTGGACGAGAACGGAAAGGATGTTCCCAAGGGGACGGGGGGAAGGCTTTTCCTGCTGAAGCCGTGGCCTTCCATGCTGCGGACCCTCTGGGGTGACGACGAGCGCTTCAAGCGGCAGTACTGGAGCGAGCTCAAGGGCTACTATTTCGCGGGCGACGGCGCCCGGTTCGACAAGGACGGCTACCTCTGGGTGGTGGGCCGCATCGACGACGTGCTCAACGTCTCGGGCCACCGCATCGGCACGGCCGAGGTCGAGAGCGCCATCGTTTCCCACGCGTCGGTCGCCGAGGCGGCGGTCGTGGGTCGCCCGGATGACCTAAAGGGGCAGGCCCTGGTGTGCTTCGTGACCCTTAAGAACGGGATCGAGGCCTCAAACGAGCTGAAGGAGGCCATACGCTCCCATGTCGCCAAGGAGATCGGCTCGCTCGCCCGTCCCGACGACGTGCGCTTTGCCGCGGGCCTGCCCAAGACCCGGAGCGGAAAGATCATGCGCCGCATCCTCAAGGAGATAGCCGCCGGGGGCACCGTGAAGGGCGACACCACGACGCTCGAGGATTTTACGGTCGTGGCGACGCTCCAGGCCGAGGAGTGAGCATCGGCGGGGCCCGCAAAATTTTAATGGCTAAACGGTTGCGCCATAAAATTTCAGGGCATGGCACGGAACTTTGCGTAACCGTGCGTGTACTGTATCGTCAGACATTCACATGAACACCAAGTCGATTCTAGCCATTACATCCGCAGCGGCGCTCTGCTGCGCGGGGTGCGTTGGCACCGGCCCAAACACCCAAAATGGGGCTGTAGCGGGCGGCGCCCTGGGCGCCCTCGCCGGCGCCATCATAGGCAATAACAGCGGAGGCCACAACGCGCTCGGCGGGGCGGCCATCGGTGCGGTTGCCGGGGCCATAGCCGGAGGCGCCCTCGGCAACTCGGTGGACCACCAAAACGGCACCATTTATCACTCAGAGTACGAGGCGACGACCACGGTTGCGGTTCCCTCGGTTCCGCCCACGCCCCCGCCCCCGGCGGAGCTTCAGACCGCGCAGCCGACGCCGTCGGCGGTCTGGATCTACGGGTTCTACGACTTTGACGGGTACCGCTACAACTGGGTGCCCGGCCATTGGGAGATTCCGCCCCCGAACTGCGTCGCCTTCGTGCGTCCGCACTGGCGGTACCGGGGCGGCACGTACGTCTACGTCCGGGGCTACTGGCGCTAACGCGCCGGCGGCTTTGCGCTCGGGAACTCCTTGACCGCGACCTCAAGGCCGCGGTTGTAGGCGCCTATCAGGCGGTCCCAGAGCTGAGTGGATTCAAGGTCCAACGTGCGGCGCGACGGGTCGGCGTCGAACCACGCGATCGTGCGCGCGATCCCGTCCCGGTAGCGCGTCGTGGCCGTGAACCCGGGCACGAACCGCTTGATCTTTGAATTGTCGAAGATGGCCGTGTTGGATTTGTCCCCGAGGAGGGTGCCCGTCATCGTGGGCACGCAGGCAGCGATGTAGTCCGAGGCGATGTGCACGAGCTTCGGCGAGGCGACCCCGGCGGCCTCGGCCGTCATCTGGTAGATCTGGTTCCAGGTGAGCGCCTCGTCGGAGGTGATGTGGAACGCGTGTCCGATCGAGCCCGGGTGGCCGAGAAGCCCGACCAGTCCCTTGGCGAAATCGGAGCTGTGGGTGATGGTCCAGAGGGTGAGCCCGTCGCCCGGGACGATCACGGGCAGGCCCCTCCGCATCCGGTCGACGGCCGTGTAGCTCTTGATCCAGCTGTTGATGGCGAGGGGAATGATGAAATTGCCGTAGGTGAGCGACGGGCGGATGACCGTCATCGGGAAGCGCTCCTCGCGGTAGGCGCGCATCAGGCGCTCCTCGCTGACGATCTTGTTGCGCGAGTAGTCCCACAGGGGATTGGCGAGCGGGGTGGATTCGGTCACCAGGTAGTCTGTGAGCGGCTTCTGGTAGGCGCTTGCGCTGCTGATGAAGATGAACTGGCCGACCTTGCCGCGAAAGAGGGCGAGCCGCTCCTCGATGTCGACGGGCGTGAAGGCGATGAAGTCCACGACCGAATCCCAGGTCCTGCCGGCGAGGGCCGCGGCGGCCGCATCGGGATCGGAGATGTCGGCCGTTATCACCGTGGCGCCGGCCACCGGCGTCCGGTTCGAGCGGTTTAGGAGGGTGACGTCAAAGCCGCGGGCGACCGCGAGCTCCGTGCAGGCTGTGCTGATGTAGCCGGTTCCGCCGATAAACAGGATTTTCATTGGGGCCTCCCAATCTAGGACAATGTGGGCGCCCGCGTACAGGCCCGAAATTGCCCGGTCCGCTGTGCACTTGCGCCGCGTTGGTGTATGTTGTTACACCCACGACCGCGATGCGCATCCTTGTGCTCGAAGACGAACGTCAGCTCGCCCGGCACATCATCCAGGCGCTAGCCCGCCACGGGCACGACGCCGCGGCACGGCATGACGGGGTGGCGGGCCTGAAGGCGGCGCTCGAGCAGGCACCGGACCTCGTGGTCCTCGACCTCGGCCTTCCCGGCATGGAGGGGCTCTCGGTCCTGTCGGGGCTCCAGGCCGCCGGAAGCGCCGCGCGCGTCCTTGTCCTTACGGCACGCGGGGAGGTCGAGCAGCGCATCAAGGGCCTAAAGGCCGGCGCGGACGACTACATGGCGAAGCCCTTCTCGATGGAGGAGCTTGTCGCGCGGATCGAGGCCCTGGGCCGGCGGGGGGCGACGCCCACGGCGGCGGACCTCCTCGACGTGGGCGACCTGCACATGGATGTCCACCACCGCAGGGTGAGCCGCGCCGGCAGGCCGGTTGCGCTCTCGCCCCGGGAGTTCGACGTGCTGCAGCTCCTCATGCAGGAGCCCGGCCGCGTCTTCTCGAGGACCGAGCTCTGCGAGCGGGTGTGGCAGCGGGACCACGAGTACGACACGCGCACGGTTGAGATCTTCATCACGCGCCTCCGCAAGAAGGTGGACTCCGAGTTTGCGACTCCCCTTATCCACACCGTCCGCTCCGTGGGCTACACGGTGCGCGCCGCCAAATGACCCTTAGACCCATGCTCCTGGCGCTGGCCGCGGCCGCGCTCGCTTTGGCCCCGGCCGGCTACGGTCAGTCGTCAATCGAGGGCCGGGTGGAGCTCCCGAAGCCCCTCCACGCCCCGGTGATGAACAAGCGCTATGGGATCGTGGCCTACGGGGGCGTCCTCTCCCCCTATCCCCCGGTCGCGGTCGTGTACCTTGAGGGAAGCTTCCCGAGGGCGCCGACGCTTCCCACGGGGAGGATGGCGCAGAAGGACCTGGCCTTCGTGCCGGCGATCCTTCCCGTGCAGGTCGGGACCCGGGTCGAGTTCCCGAACCTGGACGACACCTACCACAACATCTTCTCCTACTCCCCGGCCAAGCGCTTCGACCTGGGGCGTTACCGCCGGGACGAGACCCCGGTCCCCTCGGAGGTGTTCGACGTCGCGGGAATGGTGACCCTCAGGTGCGACATCCATGAGCACATGAGAGCCATCATCCTGGTCCTGGATACGCCGCATTTTGTCCTCACCGACACCGAGGGCCGCTACAGCCTCCAGGGCCTGCCGGGCGGCCGCTTCGTGCTCAAGGCCTGGCTCGACAGCCGGACGACGCTTTCACGAGCGGTCGACCTGGCGCCCGGTGGCGTCCTTCGCGCCGACTTCCCGTGACCGCCCCGCGGGAGAACGTCGCGCCGCCGCCGGGAAGCTTCCGACTGAGGCTCCTGGTGGCGATGATGCTCGTGGTCTCGGTCGTCGCGGTGTCGACGCTCCTCTTCACCCAGCGCAACCTCTCCGCGCGGGTGCGCCTGGACTTCGAGAGCGAGCTCCAGGTCGAGGTTTCGGCGCTCCACGCCCTGCAGCAGTTCCGCGACGCGGCCCTTGCCGAGCGCTGCCGCATCCTCGCCGACAAGCCCCGCATCCACGCGGCGCTCGAGGACGGCGCCCTCGACCTGCTCTACCCGAGCGCGCACGACGAACTCCGGGGGATGATGGAGGTGGAGGACGGGGCGGGACCCGGGCCCGGCAGCCTCGGCGCCGATTTCTACAGGTTCCTTGACCCGAGGGGCGGGGTGATCGATCCGGCGGGCTCGCCGGGGGTGGGCCGGCTTGAACCCTCGCAGGAATCCCAGCTTGTCCTGCCGCGCCTTCCGGAGAGCCCCCAGACCGGCTACATCGTCAGGGGCGCCGGCTCCCCGTCCGAGACCGTCGACGAGGTGATCGCGATGCCGATCGTCTCGACCGAGGATGGCGAGACGATATCCGCCATCGTCCTCGGGTTTGCGCCGCCCGGCCTTGGGGTGGAGGCGGAGGGCGCGCGCGTGCAGAACGGGATCTGGACGGGCGGCAGGCTCGTCCTACCTGGGCTTCCCGCAGCCGCTCGCGCCCAGGCGTCGTCCGAGATCGCGCGCGCGATCGGGCACCCGGACGGGGACCACGGCTCGCTCGAGTTCCGGTATTCAGGTTCGCCCTACCTCCTCTTCTTTAAGCGGCTAAACCCGGGCTCGCTTTACCCCGCCGCCTACGAGGTCTCGGTCCATCCCCTTGCCGAGGCGCTCTCGGGCCAGCGCCAGCTGATCTGGGAGTTCGCGGGCGCGGGTGCTCTCGCGCTCCTGGCGGCCTTCATCGCGAGCGAGGTCATCTCGCGCCGCCTCTCGGAGCCGGTCGAGAAGCTGGTGATCGACTCCCGGGAGAGCCGCGAGAACTGGGAGCGGGCCGAGGCCGCCCTGGAGACGACAAGCCGCGAGCTCCAGAGGTCGGCGCGTTTCTCGGCGGACGCCTCGCACCAGCTCAAGACGCCGGTCACGGTGCTCAGGTCGGGCCTCGAGGAACTCTTGGCCGGGGAGACGCTCAGCCCCGAGGCCCGCGAGGAGGTCTCGCGCCTCGTGCACCAGACCTTCCGCCTGGCGAGCGTGATTGAGGACCTCCTGCTTCTCTCTCGGATGGATGCGGGGCGCCTGAAGATCCAGTTCAGCCGCCTGGACCTCTCCCTCCTCCTGGGTAGCCTGGTGGACGACCTGAGCGCGATGCCCGACTCGAGGGGCCTCCAGGTGGAGACCGACGTGCCCGCCACGCTCTGGGTAACGGGCGAGCGGCGGTACACCGAGCTCATCCTCCAGAACCTCCTTGAGAACGCCCGCAAGTACAACGAGCCGGGCGGTAGGATACGCCTGGCGGCGCGCGCCGAGGGCGGGTGGGCGGTCGTCACGATCGGCAACACGGGGACTGCGATCGCGCCCGAGTCGCATGCGCTCATATTCGAGCGTTTTCACCGGGGAGCGGTGGGTGAGAACGTGCCCGGCCACGGCATAGGGCTAAACCTTGCGCGGGAACTCGCCCGGGTGCACGGGGGCGACCTCAGGCTGGCGCGTTCCGAGGCGGGCTGGACCGAGTTCGAGCTGCGGCTGAGGCTCGCGGACGAAGCGCCATGACGAGGACGAAGACCGTGCCGGGGTACCTTGCGGCGGCGCTTCTCGCCGCGCTCCTGGGGGCCGCCTCCCAGGCCGCGCACGGCCAGGACGACCCCTTCGACCGGTTGGACGAGGGTCTCACGTTTGGTTCGGCCAGCGACCTGCTGCGGGCGCGCCTGAGCGGGACCCTCGACCTGGAGGGCTACGATGTGAGCCCGGAGGAGCAGGGCCTGATCTTCAAGGACGGTAGCACCTTCATTAACCCCCGCCTTAGCCTCTTCCTGGACGTGCAGGCCGGTCCGGTCCTTTACGCCTTTGCTCAGGTGAGGGCCGACAACGGGTTCGACCCGGGCGAGGGTGGGGCACGCGTCAGGCCCGACGAGTATGTCCTCCGCCTTACACCCTGGACGGACGGGCGCCTTAACCTTCAGGTGGGCAAGTTCGCGACCGTGGTCGGCAACTGGACTCCGCGCCACGGCTCATGGGAGAACCCCTTCATCACGGCCCCGCTTCCCTATGAGGACCTGACAGGGATCTGGGACACGGAAGGCGCCAGGTCGGTGCCGCAGCTGCTCGCCTGGGCCGGCGTCCTGCCCAAGCCCGACCTGGGAAACGGATACCTCGACCGCTACCGGAGCGTGCCGATTATCTGGGGCCCGGACTACGCGAGCGGGGCCTCGGTCTTCGGCGACATCGGTCGGGTCTACTACGCCCTCGAGGTAAAGAACGCATCCCTTTCCTCGCCGCCCGAGGAGTGGGCGCCGAGCGCCGTGCAGTGGCAGAACCCGACCTTCAGCGGGCGGGTGGCCTTTGTGCCAAACGAGATGTGGACCTTTGGCTTGTCGCTGAGCCAGGGGCCCTACCTCGAGCAGGCGGCGTCGGCCGGCCTGCCGCCGGCCAGCGGCCTTGACCGCTACGTCGAGGACGTGGCGGGCCAGGACGTGGGCTTTGCGTGGCACCACTTCGAGGCGTGGGCCGAGGCCTTTGAGGCCCGCTTTGCGATCCCGGGGGTCGGCAATGCCGACACCCAGGCGTACTATGTCGAGGGGAAGTTCAAGTTCACCCCGCAGTTCTTCGGCTCGCTCCGCTGGAACCAGCAGTTCTTCTCCTCCCTGCCGCTGCCCCAGGGCGGCACCGCCGCATGGGGCAGGAACACGTGGCGGGTCGATGCGGGGCCCGCCTACAGGATTACCCCCCACGTCCAGGTGAAGCTCCAGTATAGCGTGGAGCGGCAGGACGCCGACCTTCAGGCGTGGAGCCACCTGCTCGCCGTGCAGCTGACCTGCAGGTTCTAGGGCGCCAAAGGGACACCCGCTCGGCGGGGCGTAACAGCCCCGTTACGGTAGGCCGCTTCAAATGACCGCAAGGGGGGCCGAGAGTTGCCCCATGCACGCCGCCTTGAAGCACCTTGGGGAACTCCGGCCGTGCGCGGGCCGAGCATGAACGCACGCCGTCCGCGCACCGCAACGGCCTCCGCGCTGCTCGCCGCGGCCCTTGCATTCTCGCTGCCGCGCCAGCCCGCCCGCGCCGAGGATTCGGTCGACTACAAGTACGAGAACTACCGCGAGGAGGACGGCAGGATCACGGTCGTGACCGAGAGCGGCTCGGCCAACGAGGACGTGGGCGCATTCGGGCACCTGAGCCTCACGGGGACCGTGGACGCGGTGGCGGGGGCGACGCCCACGGGCAGGCCGGCGCCGGATGGCGGCGACCAGGTGGTCCTCACCGAGATCCACACCCGCCGGAAGGCCTGGAGCGGCGACTACTCCCAGCAGATAAAGAACTTCAACATTGACGCGGGTTTCGCCGAGAGCCGCGAGAGCGACTACGTATCGCGGGGCTGGTCGCTCAACACGCTGACCGACTTTAACGAGAAGAACACGACGCTGCGCGCGGGCGTCGCGGGCACGGACGACCGGGTCGAGGTCTTCTTTGAGCCCGCCTACCTGCCCAAGCGCACGAACGACGCGATCCTCGGGGTGACGCAGGTGCTTGACCCGCTCACGTTCGTCACGCTCAACGTCTCGCTGGGGCGCTCGACCGGCTACCTGGCGGAGCCCCACAAGTTCGTCGAGAAGGGGATCGACATCCTCCCGGGCCTGGTCCTCGAGGAGTCCTTCGCGGAGAACAGCCCCAACGAGCGCAACCGCGAGTCGGTCTACGCCTCGATCAACCGGGCCTTCCCGAAACTGAAGGGCGCCGCCGAGGGCAGCTACCGGTTCTACGCGGACAGCTACGGGATCGTCGCACACACGCTTCAGGTCGACTGGCAGCAGCACGCCGGGCCCCAGGTGATCCTGGAGCCGCTGGTGAGGCTCTACCAGCAGTCCGCGGCCCGGTTCTACTACTACAACCTGGACGACACGCCCATCGTCCCGGTGCGCATGCCAAACGGCACGGGCCCTTACTACTCGTCGGACTTCCGGCTATCGGCCGAGGACAGCACGAGCTTCGGGCTGAAGGCCACCTGGAAGGCGACCGAGAGGATCCACCTGGACGCCTCCTGCGAGCGCTACGCCCTGTCCGGGAGGGACGGCGTCACGCCCCGGAGCGCGTACCCCACGGCAAACATCACGACACTCGGCATGAAATTCATATGGTGACACCCAAACGCATGGCACCAGGGATCCTCGCCGCTGCGGCCGTTGCGCTCGCGGTCCTGGCGGCGCCCGCCGTGGCGCAGCTGGCGCCAGGAAAACCCTTCCCGGCGCTTGCCGCGGCGGGCCTTGTCGGCCAGGTCCCCGAGGTCGACGGCAAGGTTCTCGTGGTCGATTTCTGGGCTTCCTGGTGCGCGCCCTGCAAGAGCTCGTTCCCGGTGTATTCGAGGCTCGAGCGGGACTTCGCGGGCAGGGGCCTGGTGGTGGTCGGCGTGGGGGTCGACGAGACGCCAGAGGCCTTCGCGACGTTTGTCGCGCGCCTTAAGCCCGGGTTCGTGACCCTCCACGACTCAAGGCACGCTCTGGTGGCGCGGGTGCAGGTCCCAACCATGCCCACCAGCTACGTTGTGGACCGGACGGGGAAGGTGAGGTTCGTCCACGCGGGGTTCCACGGGGAGGACACCGAACGCGAGCTGCGCCGGGAGATCCAGGCGCTCCTGGCGGAGGGAGGCAACCCCCCGTGAGGAGGCTTGGCACAGCGCTCATTCTCGGGGCCGCGGTGGCGCTCATTGCCCTGCTCGGGTCGGGGTGCGCGGGCCCGGCGGCCCGGGTCAGGCCCTGGGAGCGGGCGGCGCTGGCGGACGACGTCATGAATCCCGACGGCGACCCGCTTGGGACGGCCCTCTCCGAGCACGTCTACTTCTCGCGGACCGCGGCCTCGGGCGGCCGAGGGGTGGGTGGGAGCGGCTGCGGCTGCAACTAGGCCGGGACGGCCGCCAAATTTTCCAGCAGTTGAGACAAGAAAATCAAACAAGGAAACACATGAAAACAGCCGATTACTTCCGGCGCCACGGCGCCTGGGTGAACCTCTCCACGGCGACGCTGATCGCTCTGCTCCAGCGCTCGCCCGTCCTGCGGTTGGCCGCGACCGCCGAGGAGATCATCGTCTCCTCGCCCGTCGGGACGCTCCTCAAATCAGCGGTCGTCGCCGCGGCCTCCCTAGGCGCGGTGGATTCGATGGCCGGGGCGACGACTCTGGCGACGACTCTCGACTCGCAGCCGACCGGCGCGCTGCCGCCGTTTCAGGCGACGGTCGGCGTGCCGATCACCCCGCTCGGATTCACGATCACCAACACGATGAACATCGGCTCGTGGACCGTGACGGGCCAGATTCCGCCGGGCCTTGTTCTCACCACGGTCGAGCCCAACGGCGGCAGCCTCACAGGGCCGGGGAATTTGGATGCCACGACCGCGGGCACGACGGGGGACGCATGGAGCCCGGGCTCGGCGGGCAACGCGACCACGACCCCGCTTCTCAAGGGCACACCGACCGCGGCCGGCACCTACACCTTCAACCTCCAGGGTTTCGCCCTCGGCGGTGAAAAGGGCGGGAGCGGGGCGACCTTCGTGGGGACGGGCATCTCCGCCGTCTTCCCCTTCACGGTCGTGGTCTCCAACGCGGCCACCGCCGCCCCGTCCTTCACGATCCAGCCGCTTTCGGTGAGCGTCTCAAGCGGGACCGTGGCCTTCTATGCCGTGGCCTCCAACGCCACGTCCTACCAGTGGATGTGGAACGGGTCCACCCCCGTGTCGGGGGCGACGAGCTCGATCCTCCTGATCAGCAACGCCGCGGCCTCCGCGGGCACCTACGCCTGCGTGGCGACGAACGCATCGGGCTCGGCCACCAGCAGCCCCGCCACGCTCACGATCACGCCCACCACCAACATCGGGAGACTGATCAACATCTCCACCCGGGCCCAGGTGGGCACCGGAGCGAACATCCTTATCGACGGCTTTGTGATCGGGGGCCTGGGGACCTCGGGCACCGAGCCGCTCCTGATCCGCGGGTCGGGACCCGCGCTCACGCCGCTCGGGGTCTCCGGGGCGCTTGCCGATCCCGAGCTCGAGCTCTACACGGGCACGAGCCTCCTGGCGACCAACGACGGCTGGGGCGGAAACGCCCAGATCGCCTCCACGGCCGCCGCGGTCGGGGCCTTCGCGTGGACCAACACCTCAAGCAAAGACTCGGCGCTCCTGGAGTCGGAGTCGGCGGGAGCCTACACGGCCCAGGTGTCGGGTGCCTCCGACGACACGGGTGTCGCCCTGATCGAGGTCTATGACGCGACCCCGGCAGGCACCTACACGCCCACCTCGCCGCGGCTCGTCAACATCTCCGCCCGCGTGCAGGTCGGGACAGGGGGAAACATCCTGATCGCGGGGTTCGTGATCGGAGGCTCGACCGCCCGCACCGTGCTGGTGCGTGCCTCCGGGCCGGCGCTCATACCGTTTGGGGTCGGCGGCACGCTCCCCGACCCGCAGCTTGACCTCTACAGCGGGACGACGCTCCTCGCCTCCAACGCGGGGTGGGGCGGCAACGCCCAGATCACCAGCACCGCGTCCTCCGTCGGGGCGTTTGCATGGGCCAACGCCTCCAGCAACGACTCGGCGATCCTCGTGACGCTGCCGCCGGGGGCCTACACGGCGCAGGTCTCCGGAGCCAGCAACGACACCGGTGTCGCGCTGGTCGAGCTCTATGAGGTGCCGTGAGGCCACGCTTAGCTTGGCCGCGGGCCTCCTCGGGATCATTCCCCTGGAGGCCTCCGCCTTCACCGCGGTTGCCCTGCCGGACCCCCAGGTGCCGGGGTTCCACTTTCCCGAGACCGAGCCCACGATCCTCTCCTGGGTCCAAACGATGGAGTCGGGCGGGCCGGGATCGGAGGCCGCGGCCGCCAACGTGGCGGTCCACGGGTGGGGGCTGTGGACCGCGCTGACCCTTGAGACCTCGCAGGTTGACGAGGGGGGGGCGCTCCGCGTGTTCGAGACCTGGTACACGCCGCAGGAGATCGACGGGCAGTTCACGACCGTGGGAGGTCCCGCCTCCGCAGCTGTCCGCCAGAGGGCTCCCATCCAGAACTTCGTCCAGTTTGAGCACGGGCTGGAGCCCCGGGACAGGGAGCTCCTGGCCGTTCAGCAGGGCTCGGAGACGGTGTTTGGCTATGTGAAGTTCGACCCCACGGCGGCGGCGCACGTGGCCGCCCAGGGCCTCATGAGCAAAGCCACGCTGAACCAATTGGTGTCGAACGGGACCCAGCAGATCCCCGTCTTCCCGGCGACAGCCCTCACGCTCAAGTCGGCCTTTCAGATCATGACCGCAAAGACCCTGGTCGGAGGGCGCTATTACCGGCTCAACGTTTGGTCCGGCCCCCCGGCTACCCCCCAGGCCTGGGCTCCCTACCAATGGCCCGGCGTCGTATGGGTCGACGCCCTGGACGGGGGCAGCGGGAGCGGCCAGATCGACACCGAGGCCTCCACGGACGGGGGGTCTCGCACCGACCAAACCACCTACCCGGTCTCCCGGTTCATCAACCACCGCATCACGGCCCTCGAGGCGGCGCAGTTCAACCTGAACCAGCCCGGCACGCCGGTCGAGGCCGGGGACTATGCGATCCTGGTCGCGATGCATGTGGGGGGGCGCGAGATCACCCGATGGACATGGCAGACGTTCTGGTGGTCGCCCACGCCTGAGGACCCCAAGGCCCCGAGCTCCCAGGCCCTGGCCGCCCTGCGGCCCGCCCAGCTCCAGGGCGCAGCCCGGAACTATGCGATGGCGATCGGCTACGACATGGTCTCGCCCGGACAGCCCAACGTCGGCGGGCAGAACGCGGGCTCGGCGGTGTATGCCTACAACCCGTACCTCGAGGCGCGCTTCGGGGCGGCAAACCTGCCGGACTCGCTCCCGGGGAACGACCCGTCGGGAAACCCAGCCCCCAACAACGTGGGGACCCAGTGCAACTGCATGAGCTGCCACGTGCGCGCCAACTACAACCCCAACAACCTGGCTACGGCGCCCCGGTATTCGGGCGCGCGCTACACGGGCCTGGATGACCCGCAGTTTGGCGGGACCCTCCAGGTCGATTTCCTGTGGTCGCTACCTGAACTCGCCAATTAGAGGGCCTTTCATCTCCCAAAATGCGCGGGAGGAGGTTGACCTTTCCGGGGCCGGGTCAACCTTTAGGGGCAACCATGAAACCCCTCATCGTACCCCTCGTCCTGGCGCTCCTTGCACCCGTGTCCATGCTCCTTGCCGCCGACAGCGGAACGTCGGCGCCCCCGGCCAAGCGCGTGCTTTTTTTCACCAAGTCGTCGGGCTACGAGCATTCGGTGATCAAGGACCCGTCAAAGCCGTACACCCCCAGTCCGGGCAGTGAGGTGGCGGGCCTTGCCTTCCAGGTGCTCAAGGACATCGGGGCCAAGAACAACATTGAGTTTGTGTTTTCAAAGGATGGGAGCCTCTTCAGCCCGGCCTACCTGGCGCAGTTTGACGCCTATTTCTTCGTGACGACGGGCGACCTCACGGAGACCGGCACGGACGGAAACCCTCCGATGAGCCCGGCGGGCAAGCAGGCGCTCCTGGATGCGGTGGCCGGAGGCAAGGGCTTCATCGGAGCGCACTGCGCTTCGGACACCTTCCATTCGCCGGGCGGCAAGGACATGACCGCGCAGCGCTGGCTCGACGACGGGGACAATGCCGATCCTTACATCAAGATGCTCGGCGGGGAGTTCGTCATCCACGGCAGCCAGCAGGTGTCGCACCTGACGGTGGCCGACCCGAGTTTCCCGGGCATGAGCGGGGTGCCCGCCGGCGCCGGCTTCAAGGAGGAATGGTATTCGCTCAAGGACTTCGCGAAGGACCTGCATGTCCTGCTTGTCCAGGAAACGGCCGGGATGGAGGGCGCCCCCTACGCGCGGCCCAACTATCCCTCGACCTGGGCCCACATTTACGGGAAGGGCAGGGTGTTCTACACGAACATGGGCCACAGGGATGACGTCTGGAACAGTGCCCTGTTCCGGTCGGTCCTCACGGGCGGCATCTCCTGGGCCGTGGGCCGCGTCGACGCCGACGTGACGCCGAACCTGGACCAGGCAACGCCCGGGGCAAACACGCTGCCGGTCCGCCCGGAGCCGGGCGCGGCGAAGAAATAGCGTTCATTCGCTGGAATCGGCGGGTGGCCGACCGCGGCCCACAATCGCTCGAACCCTTTCCGTCCCTCGAACGTCTTGCGGCTTGAATGGCCCTCACGTCATCCATGCTTCACTCGAGAGGGAGCGCGTGCCGTTGCCGCCGTGATTTTTCAGGGAGCCGCAATTAAAATACATCCCAAGATGAAGACCCCATGGATTTTTTCGGCGGCGGTGCTCGTGGGTGCGCTCCTCGCCGGGTGCCAGTCCTCGGCGAAGCTTAACGAGGTCAGGATCGGCATGACCAAGGCCGAGGTTACCTCGCTCATGGGAACCCCCGACAGCACCAGCGCGCAGGCGAACGTCGAATATATGACGTATTATCTCACTTCGGAGTCGGGATACGGTAGGGACCAGCCCTATATGGTCCGCCTCGTGAACGGAAAGGTCGAGTCCTTCGGGCGGTTCTCGCAGCTCTTTGACCTCTACAACAGGCCGGTGACGAACGCGACGCCCGGCCAGGCTGACTTTCCCCAATTGGGTGTCACGGCGGCTGCCGCCTCCATCGCAGGGGCGGCATCCGGGCCCTACACAAGCGGTCCGGCGCCGGTCGACCTCGCCACCGAGATTGGGCGCCTAAAGGCGCTAAGGGACCAGGGCGTCCTGACCGAGGAGGAGTTTCAGAAGGCGAAGGCCAAGCTGCTGTCCCAGCCGTGATTAGCCCATCCCATGCGGGCGGTCCTCCCGGAGGGGGCCACCCACGAAAGAAACCGGGAACAGCCGGGTCCCCCGGGGGGTCGGTTATATATAGCGCATAGAGGCCCGGGGCACCCGTTCCAAAGTTTTACCTACATGAATACCACCCTGAAAATGAAATTGGCGTCCTGCCTGTTTCCCGCCATGGTCGGCTTGTCCGCCCTGGTCCCGGGAACCCTATTCGCGGAGGGCGCCCAGAAGGAGTACACGCTTTTCGAGGGGGCCAACATCTCGGTCAACCTGGCCGACAAGATCTACCCGTTGCGGGACGTAAACGGCTCCTCATGGGTCGTCGTCATCGACGGCCAGGAGAAGGTGATCTCGGCGGCCGTGACGCCGGTCAACCTCAAGATCGTTCCCTCCCGCAAGCTGACCGAGGAATCGGCGACGATCACCGGGCTAAAGCGCGAGCCCTCCTACACCTTTGCCAACGACCCGACCGTCAAGATGACGCGGGGCCTCGTCAACGCGGCCTCCATATCCGCCAGCTACCAGGCTGTCGCGAACCAGTCCAATGCCGTTGATCCCAGTGTCATCAACACGGCCTCGGCAGGCGGGAACAATACCACGACCTCCGCAAACATCCAGGCGCAAAATTCCGCGGGCGATGTCGGCCAGACGGCCGCGGCCGGCGCCGCCGCCAGCATCGACCTCCAGGGCAAGCAGGAGGCCGCAGGCTACGACGCGATGAGCGTTGAATTCGAGATCAACTCCGAGAAACCGATCCCGGAGCCGTACATCGTGACCATGACCAAGTTCCATCCGAGGGGCACGGAGCCGGGGACGATCCAGAGCATGGTCTTCGCCAAGGCGCTCGAGCCGATCGGGGCCAAGCCGACGAAGGTGAAGTTCTCGGAGGAGGGTTTCCCGTTCGACTACGAGGTCGTCAGCTTCCAGATCCACCTTTACAACGCCGGCATCGAGATCGCCACGAACATCGCGGAGAAGCGCGAGGTGATGACCCCCGATCAGGCCTTCGCCTATGTTAAGAAGGCCTACATAGAGGCGCACAAGTCGGGCACGCTCTCCGCGGTACCCGTGATGGGCGACCTGCCCCCGGACCTGGGAAGCCAGATCGCGGCGGGCAAGTACACCGATTCTATCTACGTCAAGGTTTCGAAGGACGGCCTCGCCGACACGGCCTTTGCCGACAGCCGATGCTCAAAGAGGATTGAGGACCCCTACCTTGATTCCGTGGTCAAGGGCATCCGCTTCAAGCCGGCCCTGGCCGAGGGAGTCCCGGTTGAGGGTGTCGCCGAGCTCAACCTGAGCCGGCTCAGGATTTAGGCGCGACCTAGGGGTGGGGGACGCAGGGTGCACCGGGTGGCGATCCGGTGGCGCGCGGTAGTTTTTTTATCTATCCTATTAAAGATTAATAGGTTAAGTTAAATTATGGTGCCCCAAAACGACGACCACAGGTCCTGTCGCGATGGGGCGAATAGCGCCGTTTTGCCTTAATCCATCCCCCGTTTGTCCGAAATCATAGGGATGCCACGCTTGTGTCCCGTTCACTCGGCTTGCCCTCCGGCTTTGGGCGAGCCGGATGTGCAGGCGCCGTTGGCACATGGCCTTTGTCTCTGGGCCCAATCCCGGTTCTAGCGTGCTCCCCGCTCCATCAACGCGTTTTCGCGTGCCCTGGCTTGTGGCCGCGTGCCTGTGCATCCTCACCGGGTGTGCCACCCCGCCCGTGGCTTCGCACCCGGCAGCGCATCTGATCGTCAACAACCTCACCGACTATCGTTGGCGAATTCAAATCAAGCGCCCCACAGGGGGCCCCGTCCGCGATCTCCAGCTGGCGGCCCAGTCGTCGCAGGGCGTCGATCTTGAGGGAGCCGACTATCTGATCGAGCAGAGCGCGCAGGCGGGTGGCGCGGCCTCGACGCTCACCCGCAGTATCTCCGTCCACCTGGACGCCGGGCAGACCTACGTCTGGCGCCTGGCGACCCTCCTGTCCGGCCAAGGCGAGGCGGAGGGCCAGCACTAGGCCCGAACCGGAATGAGCAGCACGTCCAGCCGCCGCGCCGTTGCCGAGACTGACTTTAGCGGGAGTGAATTCTCTTCCATAAAGATCGGCAACCGATCCATCCACGGTTTCTGGCACCTCTTGGCGCCGCATTTCCGCCAGGTCCTCGTGAGCCCCCAGCGCAGGCCGGACAACGGCCGGGTTGCCTGGACGTGGAGCGAGGCCCTGGCGGCGAAGCCTGCGACGGCGGCCGAGCTCTCCGACGTGCGGAAAAGGCTCTCGGCGGCGCAGCGCTCGCTGGCCAGCAGCCTAGCCGGGGACGACGGCGAGGAGGGCGATTCCGGGGGCGGGACGGCAACGCTCGAGGCGCATGTGCTCGCGATCGTGGGCGCCGTGGTCGGCAGGCTGGTCGCGGAAAAGGATGCCTCACTCGCCCGATTTGTCTGCCGCACGGAGACGGGGCTGATGGTGCACAGCTGGGGCTGCTCCTCTCCCCCCGCCCCCCAATACCCGGGGGTGTCGGCAGGAAAGATCAGTGGAATCATCCGCGCGGCGACGGGGAAGCCCGTCGTCGCCCGCGTCATCCTGGTGGACAAGAAAGGGGTTGAGGTTGCGGCCGTGGATTCTGGAAGGGACGGGGCCTTTCTGTTCTCAAACATCGCAGCCGGATCGTATCGCCTGAAGGCGGCCGACCGGAGCGATTTTCCGAAAGACGGAATGCCCGTCACCCTGGACCGGGATTCCGTGACGGGGCTTGAGTTTCGCGGGAACGGGGAGGCGTCGGGAGAGGGCGGAGGCGCCAACGCGACCGCGGCACGCCCGGCCGGAAACCGCAGGCGCTGGGCGGTTGCGGTCGTGACCCTGGTGATGTTGGGAGCGTCCGGCTCAGCATTTTTTTACCTGCGATCGGACGACGGCAGGCCGGCCATGAACCGCCTCTCGGGCATGTGGAACTCCGCGACCGGGCCGGGCACGGCGAGCGGGGGCGCCTCTCTCGGCAGGGACGGGCATGGCCTCGGCTCTGGGACCCGATCGCCGTTCCCCTCGAAGCCGGAGACGGCGGTGAGTTCTCCTTTCCTCCGCAAGGACCCGGCCGACGCCGACTCGGCCAATCCCCGGGAAGGCGAACCGGCCAAGGAGATGGGCGTCAAAAGCACAACTGCCCCCCGTGCCGAGAAGGAGCCCCGATCGGGCATGGTGATGGACAAGGACAAGTCCCCCGAAGGCGATCGCAGGGAACCCATGGCCCCGCTGGGCGGCAAACCGAGGGAGGCCACTCCGTCAGCCCCATTGAGCCCGTCCCAAGGGAACCCCGCGATCGCGGAACAAGGCAATGCCGCACGGGGGCTTGCCGGCACCGGCCCTCAGGGAGCCGCGGACACCAAGGGTGGCGCCGCGCAAGCGATGCCGTCCAGCCCGCCCCCTGCGTCGGCGAGTGGGGCCCTACCCGGAAGCACGGCCCAGAGCGAAAACCGGAGCGTGCCACCCGAAACGGCGCGCAGCGCGGTGATGGAGAAAATGCGGGTCGTCGTGCCCTCGCCATCGGGCCAGACGGCGGCGGGAGGGGTGGCGACGGCCCCTTACTCCACGGGTGGCAACGCCGAATCCACGGTGCAGGGTGCGGACGCCGGTGGCGACGGCGCCGCCGCGCTCGATCCCTCGGCGGCGGGCGGTTCCTCAAATGGACAATCGGCCGGTGGCAAGGTCCAGGAAGGGCCGGGTCAAGCTGGCGGCGCGGTTGCGGGGGCTGCGTCCCCAGCCGCATCGGATTCCTACGTGGCCGCCAGTGTCCAGGCGGAGGTCGGTGCCTCGGCAAAGGGCGCATCGGCGGCGGTAAAACCGCCTCCCAAGGCGCTTCCAAGAAACGGCAATCACTCGGACAATCCGCTGCTGCATCAGGATGCCCAGCAGGTAAACGCCAGCACCGCGGCCAAGGACGCCGCGGCAGACGACGAGGCAAGGGGCAAGGCCGTTGATCCCAGCCCGGAGGCGGACGTGAAACAGGCCGCCCCGCGCAGGGAGGCAACCTCTGCGGTCGCCGAAGGGGTCCCCCAGCCAGACGACCCGGACAAAGCCGAAGCCGGGACATCCTCGCCCCACGAGGCTGGCTCCAATGGATCGGTGGCAGCCGTCGCGGCGCCAAGGAAATCCAGGGCAGATCCCTCGTTGCCCGATCGGGGCAGCATCCAGGCGCAGGCCGGAGCAACCGGCGCGCAGGGCGGGGTTGCCGGCGTTCCCCCATCCCCGAAGGGTACCGTGGCCCTCGTCAGGATCGGCGGCGTCCGCGCCTCTAACTGGACCCCCCAGGTGTTCAAGGACACCATTCTGCCGACGCAGCCGGAGCCGGCATCGGTAGGGGAGGCGGTGGAAACGATGCGGGCGGACCTGAAAAAGGAAAAACTCTCCCGGCTGCCCGACTCGCTGAGGCATCCCCTGGTCAGGAAGGGCTTTGCCATCGAGTTCCCGGCAGGTCCGGCGGCTCCCGAATGGCGCAACACGGACGGCATCGCCGCGAGCTCGGAGGTGCGCGGGAACCGCGCCGAGCTGACCTTCCTTGCGGGCCGGCCGCCGACATCGAGCCCGATCATCCTCGCCTACAAGGATGGCCGCGAGATTGCCCAGGTGAGCATCGGCCAGGATGGTACGCCCGTGCTGAACGCCGCGCCGGGCACCCGCTCCTGGTATTGGGTGGGCCTGGTCCATCCGAGGGCCGACGGAACCTTCAACTGGCAGGTATCCTCCGGCGGCCCGGCACCCGCGGACTGGCAAAGTGACGACCAATGGCCAGGCGGTCCCGGCCAGCGGATCGAGATCCCCGTCTCCCCAGCCGGGGACCGCTCGAACCGCTATTCGGTTTCCCTGGTCGACCCATCCACGGGCTGTGGTGTGACGTGCGCCGTGACCCTCGAATGACGCCGGTGGCCAGGTTTGGAGCGTCGGGGTCGGGCGCCCCGCGCGCGCGGGGCCCGTTTCCCATCGAAGGGCGGCCAGGCGGCCCGCCTGATTTTTGCTTGCCGGTTCCGTCGACCGTCGAACATTCTGTCCCATTCAGGACTTGCCAGGGTAGCTCAGTGGTAGAGCAGAGGACTCATAAGCCTTTGGCCGCGGGTTCGATCCCCGCCCCTGGCACCATTCCTAGTCAGCAGGTTAGCCAAGGATCAGGTCAGCGTTTCCACCCCGAACGCGGTTGCCCAAAACACACCCCGATTTAACCCATGCCCTCGATCCTGCTCATTGACGATGACGAGGCCCTCCGGAACGTGACGGCGGAGATCCTGATCGAGGCCGGCTACACGGTCGATGACGCCCCGGATGGCAGAAGCGGGCTCGCCCTCTTCCAGCCCGGGGTCCACGACGTGGTCATCACGGACATCGCGATGCCCGACATGGACGGCATAGAGCTGATCATGGAGCTCTCGCGCGCTACGCCCAAGCCCCGCATCATCGCCATCTCCGGGGATTCCCAGTTCAGCGAGTCGGTGTACCTTCCGACCGCGCGCCAGATGGGCGTCCACTGCACCATCAGCAAGCCGATCCGCGCCGAGGTGCTCCTTAAGGCGATCGCCTCCTTGCTCGGGAGCCCGGCCCCCTGAGGGATTGAGTCGGCGGCCGGGGCGCCCTAGCGTCGGCCTCCGATGAAGATCAACCTTTTCAGCAGCGATCCCAACGCGGAGCGCTTTTCGGCCGGGCAGACCGTGTTCCGCGAGGGGGACCCCGGTGAGCACATGTTCGCGGTAGTCAGGGGGGCCGTGGAGCTGATCATCAACGGCAAGGCCGTCGAGGTGGTCGAGGCGGGGGGCGTCTTCGGGGAGATGGCGCTCGTGGAGGACCAGCCCCGCGTGGCGACGGCCATAGTCCGCGCAGACGCCGACCTGGTTCGCATCGACCGCAAGCGATTCCTGTTCCTGATCCAGCAAACCCCGTACTTCTCGCTTCAGCTGATGGGGATCATGGCCGAGCGGCTGCGCCGCATGAACCAGAGGCTTTAGGCCAGGTCCCGGCCGGGCCCTTAGGGACCCTCACGCATGGGAAAGAAGACGCGCACGACCGAGCCGGATCCCTGTTCCGTCTCGATCTGGAGGCCGCCGCCGTAGCGCGAGACGATCCCCTGCACGACCGAGAGGCCCAGGCCGCGGCCCTCATGGAACGGCCGGTTGCTGAAGAAGGGCTCAATTATGTGCGGCAGGTCGCCGCGCTCGATCCCGCGGCCCGTGTCCGAGATCTCGAGCACGGAGTGGGGGCCGGGGGACGGGCACCAGGTGAACCCCTCGGGGACAACCTCGTCGCGGATCCGGATCGTTATCTTCCCGGCGTGGTAGGTCGCCTCGCCCGCGTTCGCCACGAGCTCGCCGACGATCGCCTCGGCGTCGGAGGGGGCAACGAGGGCCTTGCCCTCGTGCTCGGGAATATCCCAGATGACATCCCGCTTCTGGCCCACGAGCCGCGTCACGGCCTCGCGCTGGGAAAGGACGGTGTCGGAGAGCCTGCGGGGCCCGTCCCCGTGGAGCCTGCTCCCGCTCGCGAGGCCCAGGCGGGCGGCCAGCTTTGCCGCGTCGAGCGCCGCGTTCTGGATGGCGTCGATGTTCTCGATGTCGGGCGAGGTCGGTGCGGCGTTGGCGCGCAGGAGCTGCGCGTTCCCGAGAACCACCGTCATCAGGTTGTTCATGACCTGCGAGACGCCGCCCGAGAGCCGCTTCATGATCTCGACCTTCTGGGTGTTGGCCTGCCTTTCCAGGTCGGACTTCTCGTTGATGAGCCGTAGGCTCTCGACGGTCGACGCGACGACCCTGCCCAGGAGCAGCGCGGCCATCATGACCTCGCCCAGGGCAAGAACGGTGACCGACAGGCTCGCGTGCTGGACGGCCGAGAGGACCAGGAGGGCGCCCACGCCTAGGACGGCGCAGAAGGGCAGGGGATTGATGATCCGGAAGAGCGCGCCACCCGGGGCCGCCTCGTTTCCCCGGTCGTCGCCCAGGAGAAAGTAAACGCCGGCGATGAAGTAGACGAGGATGTCGATGTAGAAGAGGCTGTCCAGGAACCGCGAGTCCTCGATCATCTGCCCGGTCGCATACTGGAACGCGACCAGGTAGAGGGTGTCCACGACGATGGCGGCGGCGAGCCAGTTCACGGCCTTTCGGATCCCGGGGGGCGACCCGCGGACGAGGATCAGGTTGAGGACAAAGAGGTTTCCCGCCTCCATGAGGTTGAAGAACATGATCCGGTGGCGCGAGGCCGGCAGCTGGTCGCGCATGCCGGGGAGCATCCAGATCACAAAGAGGACGAGCGCCATTCCGATGTAGGAGATCGCGATGTCGATCGCCACGCGCCAGCTGTTCTCCCTGGCGATCGGCAGGAGCGGGATACGCACGAGCGCCACAAAGCCCAGGATCCAGATGGCGAATTCCGAGATCTCCCCGACGCCGGGCACCATCGGCAGCCGGGCGCCCAGGGCGTGGACCAGGCGTACCAGGTTTCCGGCCGCCACGAGGAAGACGGAGACTGCCTGGATCAGGAGCGCCTGGCTCAGGCGCCAGGGGGTTCCGGGATTCCGGGAGGCAAGGAGGTAAACCGACGCCATGGCCGCCGTCACGACCACGGCGGCGAGGATCCCCGCGGAGCCTCCCGTCACCGGACCGAACGTGACGGCCCAGGGCACGAGCGTCAGGCAGGCAAAGACGACGGTGGCTCCGGCCAGGAGCGGTTGGCGGAGCTTGCGCGCGCTAATCGGGTAGGTGACGGACATGGTTTTCCAAAGGCATTTCGTCCCAAGGTGGGCGCGGCTTCAGGGATTTCTCAGCGCAGGCGAGCCGGGAGCCTGCGGTGCGGCACATGGAGGACCAAGGGCTAGGGAACAAGGGCATCGTTACTCCGGTACCCTCCGGCAAAAAAATGGCAAGCCTAGGATATTAACTGCCAACTGTTTGCGTCATCTTTAGGGTGAGGCTCACTCGAGGGTCGCCGCGGCGATGGGGCAATCCCCCATTAGCCGAATGTCCCGGGATGAGCTCCCGACCTGGATCACAAAACTGCCGGCATCGACTTTCCAGCAATGCCCTTCGGGCCAATAGTACGCGAAGGCACGCGCCGCCAGGTCGAGCGCCACCGTCTTGGTTTCGCCGGGGGCCAGGCTCACCCGCGCGAATCCCTTGAGCTCCTTGAGCGGCCTCTCCACGAGGGAATGTCCGTCGGCCACGTAGAGCTCGACCACCTCGGTGCCCACGCGGCCGCCCGTGTTCGTGACCTCGCATGAGACCCTTGCGGCCGAGGGTCCCGTCGAGACGACCTGCAGGTTCTTGAATTCGAAGGAGGTGTAGCTCAGCCCGAATCCAAACGGGAACAGGGGCTCGATCTTTCGGGCGTCGTACCAGCGGTATCCGACGAAGAGCCCCTCGTCGTAGTGCACGACACCGCCCACCCCGGGATAGGCCCGGGCGCCCCCCTGGTAGGCGGGCGTCTGTTCAAGCGCCTTCGGGAAGGTGACCGGGAGCTTGCCCGAGGGGTTCACGTCCCCGAAGAGCGCGGCGGCGACCCCGGTGCCGGCCTGCGAACCGCCGTACCAGGCCTGGACGACCCCGGCGACCTTGGAAAGCCAGGGGTCCATGGCGATCGGGGATCCGTCGACCAGGACCACCACGGTCCGGGGATTGGCCTCCGCGACCCGAGCGATGAGCTCGGCCTGGCGGCCGGGCAAGGCCAGGTCGACGCGGTCCGTTCCCTCGTCGTCATTGTGCGCCTGGTGGGTGAGACCCGCGACGAGGATCACCATGTCGGCGGCCCTTGCGGCAGCGACGGCCCGGTCCGCCATCTCCATGGACTCCTCGGGCGTCGACTCCAGGACCTCGGTCTTCCTAACCCCCGCCGCGTCGCGCTCCGAGGCGCGTCGGACGACGGGCTGGCGGTAACCCTCCGAGTAGACGATGTTCATGCCGGTGCCGGCCCGGGCGATGATGCCGTCAAGGAGTGTGACCTCGCGGAAGGCCTTCACGCCGGCCGAGTTCGCGCTCGAGGCGAACGTGCGCACGGCGTTCTGGCCTACCACGGCCAGGGTCTTCACCTTCTTCGGGTCGATCGGAAGGGGCGCCCCCTCGTTCTTGAGGAGCACCACCGCCTCCTCCGCGGCCCGGAGCGCCACCTCCAGATGGGCCGGGGTGTTGATCGACCCGGGCTTTCGCCCGTCGACTGCGCCGCTGGCGAAGAGCATTCTCAGGTCGCGGCGCACCTTCTCGTCCAGGAGCGAGACGGGATACGTGCCGCCGCTGACCCCTTCCCGAAACGCTCGGGCCAGGTAGTAGGCGTCATAGTCGCCCCGCGATCCCATCTCAAGGTCAAGGCCCTTGGTGACGGCCTCGCGCGTGTCGTGGGTCCCGCCCCAATCGGAGATCACGCCCCCCTTGAAACCCCATTCCTTCTTCAGGACCTGGTTTAGGAGGTAGTCGTTCTGGCAGCAGTGCTCCCCCCTGAGCAGGTTGTAGGCGCCCATGACCGCGAGGGCGCCCCCCTCCCGGACGCTCGCCTCGAATGCCGGCAGGTAGATCTCCCGAAGCGCTCGCTCGTCGACCTCGACGTCGATCCGGCCCCGCTCGACCTCCTGGTTGTTGACCGCGAAGTGCTTCACGCAGGCGATCGTCCCCTCGGCCTGCATGCCGCGGACGTAGCCCACGGCGAGGCGCCCGGAAAGCCAGGGGTCCTCGCCGTAGTAGTCATAATTCCGGCCGCAGAGGGGCGTGCGGACAATGTTCAGGCCCGGCCCCAGGATCACGTTCTTTCCGCGGGCGCAGGCCTCCTGGCCGATCACCCGGCCGCAGGCCTCGGTGAGCTCGGGGTCCCAGCTGGCCGCCAGGGCCGAACCCGGGGGGATCGCGGTCGCGAAGTCGTCGGTCTGGCCCGTGGGCGACCATGACGTGAGGCCCACCTCCTCCCGCACGCCCTGGGGGCCGTCATCGGTCCAGAGATAGGGGATGCCCAGGCGGGGGACGCCGCCGCTCCTGAAGAGGCCGTTGGCGTGCACCAGGCCGACCTTCTCGTCGAGCGTCAGGCGCGACATAAGGTCGTCGATCCGCGCCTCCAGGGGGAGCGCCGGGTCCAGGTAGGGCGCCCGGTCCGAGGCCCGCACGGGGCCGCAGAACGGTCCCAGGAGGGACAGGCACAGGGCAGCAAAGCGCGCGGACGGGCGGAGGGTATGGGTCATGAATCGGCCAAGGGTGCGGCCTGCGCCCCGTCGACCTGATCAAAAATCCTCGATGTCCCGAGGCCACGGCAAGCCCCGATTCCCGGGATCTTCTCCTAGGGAATCCAGCCCCCGGTCGCCTGGAGGGGCTCAACGGACCCGCGGCGCGTGACCCATGCGGCGAGCGCGTGCCGCTTTGCGTCCGGGGTCGAGGGCCTGGGCAAGAGGATGCGGCCCCTGAGGGCGCCGCCCTCCGACTCGAGCGCGCCCTCAACCAGGCAGACCACGGCAAACTCGTGGTCGAGCGTCTCGCCGCTGTTCTCGCCCGCTGTGACCTTGGAGGAGATTCCGCCGGCCAGGATCGCCACGTGCGCCACAAGGGTGTCCGCCATGGCGCGGGATCCCTGCGCCGGAGTGAAATCCACCGAGCACGCATGGTCGGCGCCGAGCGAAAGGGCCAGGACGCCGGCCGCTGGCGCGGGGGCGGAAATGCCGCCCCAGAGGGGCCTCCACTCCTGGCCGTTCCTCACAAAGCAGGGGGTGTACACGTTCCTTGACCCCCATGCGGAGGCGTATGCGTACTCCCGGTCGGTGTACTCCCGGGAGGACAGCCGGTCCTTCCAGCCCAGGCCGTCCCAGTAGCTCACGTGGAAGGCCAGCGGCACGAACTCCTTCCAGAGGCCCGGCTTGCCGCGGAGCTCGCCGAGCCAATGGTCCGCGCTCGGGCAGCTGCTGCAGCCCTCGCTTGTGTAGAGCTCGATCACGTCGACCCTTGCGGTGCCGCTGGAGAAGGTGAGGGGATCCCCGCACGCCGCGGCTGCCGCAAACAGGTATCCCATGACGGCAAAGGTCCTCATGGAAGCATGAGGCCCAATCCGGCCGGGTTATTCCACAGGGTCGAGCGATTTCTGCGTGTACCCCTTGGATCATTGACCTAAGGGGCGGGGAACTGCAAAAGTCAGCGCTGGTCAAACCCCCCAGAGGGCCTCCGGCCCACCCCCTCCAAGCCCCCGTGATACCCCCCCGCCTTCGCATCCTTGCCGCCCTCATCGTGGGCATCGCCGCCCCAACGTCCCCCGCGAGGGCCCAGGCCAGCATCACCGTGGACGCCACGAAGGTGATTCGGGTGGTCGACGACCGGATGTTCGGCATCAACACCGCGGTCTGGGACGGCGTGTTCGCCGACTCCCAGACGCTCGCGACCCTCCAGGGAATGGACGCACGTTTCCTGCGTTTCCCAGGAGGTTCGTCCTCCGATGACTTCAACTGGCAGACCAATCAGGCGGTTATCGAGGGCGGCAACGCCGGGAGCACGACCTTCGATGCCTTCGCGGTTCAGGCCCTGGCGATCAACGCCCAGGTGGTCATCACAACGAATTACGGAACCGGCAGCCCCACAATGGCCGCCCAATGGGTCCAGTATTCAAACGTCACCAAGGGCTACGGTTTCAAGTACTGGGAGATTGGAAACGAGTGCTACGGGACCTGGGAGGACGACACCCAGGCGGTCACCCACGATCCATTTACCTACGCGAATCTCGCCGTGCAGTACATCCAGCAGATGAAGGCCATGGACCCGACGATCAAGATCGGCGTGGTGGCCGTCCCCGGGGAGGACAGCTTCATCAACAACTCGAACCACCCCGCGACGAACCCGGTCACGAAGGCCGTCCACAACGGCTGGACGCCCGTGATGCTCGCAACGCTTGCAAGCAAGGGCGTCTACCCGGACTTTCTCATCTACCACAACTACGAGCAGAACGCGGGCGGGGAGAACGACAGCACGCTCCTCCAGTCCGAGGTCGCGGCGACCCTCGGCAACAACACCTGGCGCGGCGCCGCCGCCGACTTGAGGACTCAGCTCACGGACTACCTGGGCGCTACGGTTGGAAACTCGATCGAGCTCGTCGTCACGGAGAACAACTCGGTCAGCACGAACCCCGGCAAGCAGTCGGTGAGCCTCGTGAACGCCCTCTACTACGCCGACAGCGTCGCGAACCTGATGCAGACCGAGTTCAACGGCATGATCTGGTGGGACCTCCACAACGGGGCTGGCACGGGCGGCAACAACAGTTCCTCCCTCTACGGATGGAGGATGTACGGGGACTACGGGGTCGAGAACGGGGGGGCCGGATCCGCGGACCCGGTCGCGCACGACAAGTACCCGAGCTACTACACCTACAAGCTCCTGCAGCACTTTGCGAGGGGAGGGGACTCCGTCATCACGGCCTCCTCGACCGCGGCCCTCCTGAGCGCCTACGCGACAAAGAGGACCGACGGCTCGCTGAGCCTCCTCGTGATCAACAAGAGCCCGACCGCAACCAACTCGGCCAACATAGCCCTCACGGGATTCTCGCCCCAGGCGAAGGCCACGGTCTATTCCTACGGCATCCCGCAGGACGAGTACTCCGAGGAGAACGCCCAGGCCGCAGGCGCGCCGACGTTGAACTATTCCTGGGAGAACTCGCTCGACGGGTGGGTGAACCAGTCGGGCCAGCCCGACACGGCCGCCACCAACTTCGGCCTGGAGGCCCCCTTCCTCTACAACCTCTCCTACAGCACGACGACGGGCGTCACGAGCGGGACCTATAGCCTCGAGTGCAATACGACACAGACCAACCCCGGTGACAGCGCCGTCATCAATAATTCGACGGCGTCCATGGGCACGGCGATGAGCACAGCTTCCTCGGTCTCCGTGGACATCTACCCGCAGATTTCCGGGGGCGGCACGGTCCAGGCGAGCGTCTACATCAACGGGACCAACATCCCCTACGTGCTCCTTGGGACAGTGACGCTGGTCCCCAACCAGGAGAACAGCGGGGTGACCTTCGCCCTGACCGCCGCACAGCGCTCCGGGATCCTGGCCTCCCTGGGAAGCAGCGACTATTTCCAGGTCGGGATCAACATCAGCGCCCCGGCCCCGATCACGGTCTTTTTCGACAACTTCGTGATCACGCCGGTCGCGTCCACGGCGCCGACCCCGACTCCAACCCCGATCCCGGGCGCGGCGTCCTCTCCCGATATCGCGGTCAGCACGATCTCAAACGCGGGGGCAAGCTTCTCGGCCTCGTTCGCCCCCTACTCGGCGACCGTGATCTCGCTCACGGTCCCCTCCAACGCCCCGGCCGCCGCGACGCAGCCCACCTCCCAGACGGTGGCTTCGGGAAGCACGGCGGTGTTCACGTTCACGGCATCCGGCGCGCCGCTCCCGACCTACCAGTGGTACCTGAACGGGGCCGCGCTCCCGTCGGCGACAAGCTCCACGCTGGTCCTGAGCGGGGCCACCGCGGCCAATGCGGGCACCTACACGTGCACGGCGACGAATGCCTCGGGCAGCGTGACCAGCACCCCGGCGACCCTGGGAGTCACGACCACCGCCGATCCGGGCCGGCTCATCAACCTTTCATGCCGGGCCGGGGTGGGAACCGGCGCAAACCTGCTGATCGCGGGCTTTGCCGTGGGACCCAACGGCGCGTCGGGCAACGAGTCGCTCCTCATCCGGGCCTCGGGCCCGGCGCTCATCCCCTTTGGCGTCACGGGCACGCTCCCCGACCCCAAGCTCCAGCTCTACTCCGGGAGCACGCTGGCGGACTCCAACACCGGCTGGGCCGGGAGCGCGGCGATCGCCTCCGCAGCCGCGGCCGTGCACGCCTTCGCCTGGTCGACACCCGCAGGCAAGGACTCCGCGCTCCTTGAGAACGAGCCGGTCGGCCCCTACACGGCCCAGGTGTCCGGCGCCAGCGGCGACACCGGGGTCTCGCTCGCCGAGGTTTACGACGCGACGCCGGCCGGGACCTACACGCCGTCCTCGCCCCGCCTCGTGAACCTCTCGGCCCGCGTGCAGGTGGGCACGGGCGCGAACATATTGATCGCGGGCTTCGTCGTCGGAGGCAGCACCTCAAAGACCGTACTCGTGCGGGCCTCGGGCCCGGCGCTTGTTCCCTTTGGCGTCAGCGGAACGCTCCCGGACCCCGAGCTTTCGATCATAAACTCGGCCGGGGCCACGATAGCCTCAAACAACGGGTGGGGGGGCAATCCCCAGATCGTGAGCGCGGCCTCCTCGGTCGGCGCATTTGGGTGGGGAAACCCGTCGAGCAACGACTCCGCGATCCTCGTCACGCTTCCGCCCGGCGCCTACACGGCCCAGGTTGCCGGTGCCAGCGGGGACTCGGGGGTCGCCCTGGTCGAGGTCTACGACGTCCCCTAGTGCCTTGCCGCGGCGCCCGGCACCGTGACCACGGCCCGGGCGCCGTTTCCGATCCGGGTCGTCACCTCGAACCTTCCGCCGGCCTCCTCGGCCAGGGTGCGCATGAGCGCGAGCCCCTTGCCCTTGCCGTCCGCCTGGTCCGGGACAAACCCCCGGCCATTGTCCTGGACGACCAGCTGGGAGGCGGAGTCCGAGCGCTGGAGCTTGATCGAGACCATGCGGGAGCGCCCGTGCCGGAGCGCGTTGGTGGCCGCCTCGCGCGCCACCTTAAGGAGGCGGTCCAGCTGCTCGGGGCCGAGGCTCGCGACGGCATCCTCGTCCACCTGGACGTCGAACTGGGCCCCGAACTCGACCCGGAGCTCGGAGAGAGCGCGGTCGAGGGCGGCGGTGAATTCGGCCGTCCGCACAAACCGCGACGAGGGCCCGAGGACGCAGGCACGCAGGTCGCGCAGCGCCAGCTCGAGCTTCAGGACCAGCTGGTGCACCTGCTGCTCGTAGCCGTACGGGTCGGTGTAGATCTTCACCCGGCTAGACTCCAGGGTCCTGGCCACGGAGGCTATCGACGTGAGGATGCCGTCACTTACGTCCTTTCCCCGGGTGATACTGCGGTCCATGAAGCGGTTCCTGAGCTCCTGCTCGACCTCGGCGTCATCGGCGGCCTGCTCCCCGTCCTTGAGGGCCAAATGGCCCCCGGGAGCGTCCGGATTCGCGCCCCCGGGCGCCGGGCCGCCCTGGGAGGATCCAGCCAGCGCGCCCGCGGCCTTGCGCCGCCTTCCCGTGGCCGCGAGGAGAGCAAAGCCCACGGCGAAGGCCACCGCGATGATTCCTCCGGCGATGAGCGCCTCCTGGAGCATGTCCGTCCGGTCCAGGGGCGGAGGGTTATAGGCGGCAAGGATCTCGGCAAAGGCTGCTGCTGGCATCAGTGCGCCCATTCTGGGCACGCTCCTGGTTGGGTCAAAGGAAACGGAGGGGCGACGCTCCAGGGTCCTGGCGCCGAGGCCGTGCCTCATGGCTCTTGCCGGCCGACTCTCGGACCCAATCCGGAGAGGCCCGAGGTGGTCCCCCTAACTCCAATTCAAGACTAAGCCGCCGTGCTCCATCCCGACAGGACGAACCTGCGGCTTTCCGTTACGCGAAGCATCTTTGGCGAGGCTCCTCGCTTGCGGGCGCCTGCGATCACCGCCGCCTCATGGGGAGACCGGTAGGTTCCGACCGTCTGCCAATCACCCTCGTCCTTCTTCTTAAGAATCCATGCCTCGTTGTTGGCGGCCTCAATAGCCCATTCGACTCTAGCTTCTTTCAGGTGATATTTCATGGGAGTAGCGAAAGAGGGAACGCCACCATAGACCCTAACCGACATCGTTCAAGTCGATACGGTTCCTGCGGCCGGGGTGGGGGGAATTGAACTCTCCTTTTCGCATCCCCACGTATGTCCCAAGAGGAGGGCTTCGGTGATCTAGGCGGTATTCCACGCTTGACCGCGATCACGCTCGCAGGGGAAGGACGATGGGGTATTCGCGCGAATGGAATTATCCTGGCGCGATTGCGGCTGGAGTCATCCCCGGGGAGTCCAACTTCTGACTCCATGCAACCCGTTGGCAGCAAGGCGGTTATGCCTTATCTCTCGCAACCTGTCGCGTCGGGACAGGCTTGCGAAATGGTCGGGGCGGTCAGATTCGAACTGACGACCTCTACGTCCCGAACGTAGCGCTCTACCAGGCTAAGCTACGCCCCGACTTGTTCGCTGAAGGTCTAGAGTCTCCGGCAGAGGTGTGTGTCGCAAGCAGAAAAGGCGCCCATGTTTCTTTATGATGCTCCGACTAGGGCCGGCTGAATTCCTTGCGCAGTCTAAACTCCGGGCCGCGCAAAGAAGGTGTCGAGGATCGCCGGATCCTTGAGCTGGTCGGCGTGTTTGCGGATGACGGCCTCGAACTCGGGGCTGTGGCGAATGGGGCCTAATGCCTCCTCGACCAGAAAAACTCCGGTTTGGTATTCGCTCGGGCTCGACAGCACTGCGTCGACGGCGGCGCTGGCCTCGGCCGGCATGCCGAGCTGCGCATACGCGAAGGCAATCTGGCGTTGGGCATAGACGTAGCTAGAAAAGTCGCGTTGGGGATCCATGGCCGACCGGGATGCTGAAATGGCTTTCAACGCAGATTCGCGATCGCCCAAGGCGGCGTGATAATGAGCCTGCTCTCCCCATTTTCTTTCGGCGTAAGGTTCGTTCGCCGGAATGTCCGGCTTCAGCAAACTTTGTAAGTAGGATCGGGCCAGGGCCTCATTGCCGAGTCCGCGCAGGGCAGCGGCCCGATAGCTTGTGGCCTCTTCGGCGGAGGGTTCCATGGGGTCCCAAACCGCGCCAATTTTGGACAATGCGTCGAGTATCTCCTGATGATGGTCGGTGAAGCGGAGCAAGTAGAGCGTGAAGCCGGGATACACATTGGGTATGTCCTTAAATCGCGCATAAAGGCGAAGTGCGGGTTCCGGAGATCCCGTCCAGCCCACCTCCGTTTCGGCAATGCACAGGTCCAGATACTGGTCGAGTAACTCGATTGGGACGTCTTGATAACGCACGCGACCCTTGCAACCCTTTAGGAGCGCCATGAGTTCGGCGGGGCGGCGGTCCGCTCGATAAACGTTTAGCCATCGGCTGATTTGCCCCGCTTGGGGCACCTGGGAAACCTTCTTAAGCACAGAGACCGCAGCCGATGCCTGGCCTGATTGATATAAAGCGTCGGCCAGTTCGACAGCGGGCCACGTGTTTTGCACCTTTTCCGCCGCAAACCTTTGCTCGCCGCCAATGACCGCCTTGCGCAGATACTCTACGGCGTCATTGGGCCGTCCCAACCGATAGGCCAGTTGGACCCCCATCTGTTCCTGAGCAAGGAGGTCATCCGGGTCAACGAGGAGAGCCTGATTCAACGCTAGTCCTATTTCTCGAACCGAATCCGGATTCCGGGAGTCCTTGATTATCCCGACAACCGCTTTCTGGCCCAGGATCATGGCAATTTTTCCGCGGGCGAAGCTGTTGCCCGGGTCGATCTGGATCAATTGCGTGAGCAATTCGAGCAGGCTCCGGTATCCTTCGGCAGTTCCTTTTTGCCAGAAGGCCGTTTCCATCCGTATATAGTCTGCTTGCATCTTGGCGGTCACCGCGGCAAGGCGTTTTGAACTCTCACCCTCGGGCGGCCGGTGGTCGCGGAGGCTGCGGTAGATGCTGAGCGCCAGCTCAAATGCGAAGGACTTCTGCTGAACCACGGGATCCTGGCTCTTATCCGCCACGTAGGTGAAATTCCGTGACGACACATGGCGGTCGGAGGCCACCTCGATCAACTGAAGGGTGAGCCGCGGCTCGTCACCTACCTTTTGCACGCTGCCCTCGACGATGAATTCGACCCCTAGTTCGCGGCCGATGACGCGCAGATTCGCCGTCGTGTCCCGGTATTGAAGCACGGAGGTGCGCGAGGCGAGGTCCAGCGGCTTCATGTCGCTGAGCTGATTGAGCAGCTCCTCGTGCAACCCGTCTGCCCTGTCCTTCCACCCTTCGGCCCCGGGCAAAAGCTTGAATGGCAGCACGGCGACGGAGCCCGCAATGTAGGGCCGCGCGTCGTTGACGGTGGAGGGGGGCGCAGACGGGGCATTGGCGGCAGCGCCGTCCCGCTTCACGAGGAGGACAGTGGCCCCGATGACGACTGCCCCGAGCAAGACAAGTGAGAGGGAGAGATTGCGCTTTGATCGGGTCGCAGACGGAACCGGAGGCGATGATGCCGCTGCAAGGCTCCGGGTCGGTAGCGCAGCCGTGGGACCCGCAGAAGTGAGCTTTTTGACAAGGCCGATGAACGCCGGGTCCGGTTCGCCGTCCGGCAAGCGCGTCCATTGGGCTTTCGTGAACGAGTCAGGAACAGATGCACCTTTATCTGAGGTATCGTCGATGATAACGGGGACAATGAAGGCCTTGCCCGGCGCCATGAGGTGGGAGCGATCATCAGCGAGTTTCCATTCGAGCCGAAAGTAGGCCTCGTCTCGGGATTGAGTGGTTCTTGAAATGACCGGGATGAACAGGGTGCAGGCCTTGATTTGGCCGCGGATCTTCGCATCCCACTGGTCGCCGCCGCGCAATTCGCTCTGATCAAACCACACCTCAATACCAAAGCCGCGCAAAGCGTCGGCGATGCGCCGGGCCGCGATTGCGTCCTCGCGGGCGTAGCTTAGGAAGACGGCGCGGTTCTCAGGAGCTGGCTGAATTTCTGACATCGGCTAGGGGCGTCGTCATGAATGACTGAGCCGCAATCTCTTGCGAGTTCATTGTTACTCGTCCGCGGATCTCCGCCAGAGCTTGAATCCGCTTTTTCACGTACCCGCACGTTGGCGGACCGAAAGAGATACGCGGTGCTCCGACGGGCTACGATTGACCTTTGCGCACCAATATTACTCCGGTGCAGCGGTCTTCACATCTTTGAAACGCTGCAGGTCTTCATCGAACGAGGCGATGAATCCGCCGTCCTCGGCTGCTGTAGCTGCAAGGTATCCATCGCCGAAGTCCACGTTCGCCCTGATAACCCGCTCAAGAGCGTCAAGCACGCGAGATCGGTCATCGATGTCAATGGTGTCAGATTGGATCAAAGGGCGGAGCTTCGAGGCCGCATCTGCCTTCGTGTGTTTGTAGGCCCGAGCTAGCACATAGAAGGTTTCAGCAACAGTGACGGCTGAGATAACGAGACGAAGCTTCCTGGCCTTCGCATTCTCAAACAGGCGTGCAGCGGCGGGGGATTGCAAGGGGTCATCGTTCCGCAGGAAGCGAAGCACGACGTTCGCGTCGAGATGGAAGCGAGGCGTCACCCCTTAGCCTTTTCTCTGCTCTTCGTCCTTGGCCCATCCGGATCGAGCTTTGTTCTTTTCATCAGGATCCCGGGCTTGGGAGGTGTGAGCTGATCCCAGAAGCGACATGATGTCGGGAACCGGCCTAACCTGAGCGCTGCCATCGGGCATGTCCTCCCACACGACCTCTACTGACTTCCAGCGGGCACGAAATTTAGCCGGAATCGTAGTTTGCCCTTTACTTGAGATATGAGTCTTTACCATGCATTAAACGCTTTACCAAATTTCCGATCTCGTCAAGTAGGCACGATCGTTGGGTATTCTCTCCTGAACCAAGCTGAAATCCCCCAAAATGGCGGTCCGGTTCACAGAATTTTCCGTACCCAAAGTGAACCGAGTCGTAAGTCGTTTGCCGGTCGTTCACTTGGTTTACGTCCCGAACGTAGCGCTCTACCAGGCTAAGCTACGCCCCGACTTGCTCGCGTGAGCGATGAGTAGGCTCTCGGTGGCTACCGGTCGCAAGCAGAAAAGACGATGTTGATGGGAGGAACATGATCTGGCCCGCGTCGACGGCGCGAAAGGACAGGAACAAATCCGCGAAGGGCGCCGCCGTTGCGGCTGGCGCCCGATGGTCACTTTCGCAGGTATGTCTGAATGTCGTCGTGATTTCCGGAAAACACGAATGTCAGGGTTCCTGGGCCGGCCCTGAAAAGAAGCCGCAGATCTAATCCTACTCGGCACTCAAACAGGTTCCTTCCAAGCCGCCGAATACCCACCCCTGAATGTGAATGCGGCTGCCCGACGGATCCGGCTGCTTCCTGCATGCCAAGAGCCACTTGCTGGAGTTCGGCGTCCGACCGGCGCCGCAACGATCTCAAGAATGACCTTTCTGTCTCTAGCTTCATTCACGCAACTCGCGCCAGTCCCCTTTGAATTCCTTGACTGTCTTGGCTCGCCGTCCGGCTTTAACCACAGCATCGATGCGTTCTTCAGCCTCCTGAACCTGCAGCGGAGACAATCCATATTCCTGGTAGGCATAGTCAGTCGCCTGGATATTCACCTTCCGCAGGGCGATGATATCTGACCCGACGATGACACCCACTTCCTCTCCATTGGCCGCGAGCTTCAGCCAGTGGCCCAGGTTTTGGCGCGCATCGGTTATCGTGAGTGTCTTCATATTGTCACTATAAGCACGCCATAATGCGCGTCAAGTGTCCTGGAGGGCTAAGGCATTTGGTTTGTTAGGAGGCTCTTGGGCACAGGAATTTCACAGATAGAATCGTGAAAATTCACAGTGACAGTTGTAAGACGTTGATGGTTAACAACCATTGTCTACGTCCCGAACGTAGCGCTCTATCTGGCTAAGCTGTGCCAGGACCGGCCTGCATGCGTGACCCGTTGGCTCCGATCGGGGTGAAGGGGTTCCTTGAATCCCGGTGCGTGATAACAACCGCCCGGGTGCCCCGAATAAAAAAGGGGCCTTCGAAAGGCCCCTCGAAAAATCCGGCTTGGTCCGGCCGATCAACTGTCCTTCGGCGGAGGCGGCGGGGGCATCTTTGCCATCAGGCTCTGGTCCGCCCGATCGGCGATCATCCCGGTGTAGCGCTGGATCTCCATCTCGGCATTGTGCTTGGCGATCTCCGCCAGCTCGATCTTCTTGGCGAGCTCGAAGTCCTGGCGCGTCAGATCGTCCTTCTGCTTGTGGAGATTCTCCAGCTGGATGGTCAGCTCTGAGACCTGCTTGGCGAACTGCTCGGCGCTTGCGTTGGCCTTGTCGGTCTCGTCCTTGATGCGGGCCATCTCGGCATTGTACTTGTCTTCCTTGTCCTTGGCGGCCTTGGCCTCCTCGGCGGCGCGCTCCGTGTTGCGGCGCTCGGCGTCCTCGTGGGCCTTGGCCTCGGCGATCGCCTTCTTTGCGTTGGCCTCGGCCAGGTCGTGCGCGACCTGCTCGCGGTGGGCCTTCTCACGGGCCTCCGTCTCGGCCTTGCTGGCGAAGTAGTAGAAGAGGAATATTCCCAGGAGCGCCGTCGGGAATAGCACGTAGAGCCATTTTTTCATGTGTGTGCCTTAATTAAAGAGTGGGGCCTATTTCTTTAGTGCGGCCTGCGCGGCCGCCAGGGCCGCAGCCTTTGCCGCAGCCGCGTCGGCGGCCGCGATCTTGGTCACCACGGCCGAAAGCTTTGCCTGGTTGGCGACCGCCGCTTCGGTGTACTCCTTGATGAAGCCGAGCTCCTGGGTGGAGTGGGCCAGCTCGGTCTCGAGCTTGGCGATCTCCTCCTTTGCAGTACCGACATCCTTCTCGAGCTTCTCCTCCTGGCGTTGGAGCTTCTGCTCCTCCTGGAGGGCCTTATCCGCCTCAAGGTGGGCGTTCTCCTTGGCGTCCTTCATCTGGCGCTCCTTCTCCTCGCGGGCGATGCGGTCGGCCTTTCGCTGCTTCTGGGCCTCGATGGCGTCGTGGATCGCGGCCTCGCGCGAGACAGCCTCGGCCTTGAGCCTCTCGAGCTTGCGCTCCTTCTCAGCCTGTACGACTGCGGCCTGCTTGGCCTCGTACTGGGAGCTGAAATTCCAGTAATACCCGTAGAATACACCGAGAACGATGATCGGGATTATTAAATAGACTTTGGATTTCTTCATTTTTATGCCGGAAGTTCTTAGACCTTGTTGTCCTGGGCCGGGGCCGGGGTCGGTTCCGCCTTCTTGGCGTCCCGCTCCTTGATTGCCTCCTCGATGGCGCCCCTTAGGCCCAGGGCCTGGTGGTCGGGCTTGGCCATGAGCTCGATGGACTTGTCGATGGCCACCTTGGCCTCGTCGAACTTTCCAAGCTCATAGGCCATGTAGGCCAGGAAGATGTACGTCTGCTGCGGCTTGGCGACATGGCCGCGCGCGAGGGCCTCGACGCAGTGGTCATAGGCCTTCTGGTTGTTGTCCATGCCCTGGTAGACCTGGGCTATCTTGAACTCGAGCTCGCCGTTGGTCGGGTAGCGCTTCGATGCCTCCTCAAGCACCTCGATCGACTTGAAGTCCTGGTTAATCTGCTGGTAGGAGGCCGAGAGGAGGAGCCAATTGTCGAGCGTCGAGTCGATGCCACCGGACTCAAGGCCGCTATAGAGAAGGTCCGCGGCCATGCCGTACTGGCCAATGTTGTAGTAGAGCGTGAAGAGGGTGTAGTTGTCCCTGGGGGTCTTCATGAACCCGAGGTTCTGGGCGCGCTCGATCGTGTCGATCGCCCTGATGTTATAGCGGCGGATCGTGTCCGGATTCTTGTTCTTCGGGTCCTGCGCGAGGGCCATGTAGAACATGTTCAGGTCCATCCAGTAGGTCTTGTTGTTCGGGTTCTTGGCAAGGAGCAGCTCGAGGACGTCGGATGCCGCCGTGTAGTCGACCTCCTGCTGCAGGGTCGCCAGGAGGAACACGTAGACGCCGTCCTTGGGATGAGGCGTCATCTTGAGGGTCTTCTCGACCTGCAGGCGCGCCTGGTGGATCAACCCGGCGTCCGGATGGGCGGGATCCTTGGCGACCGCTGCCGCGTAGAGGATCTGCGCGTAGTACATCGAAATGTCCTCGGTGACCTTGGGGGCCATCTTTATCCAGCGCTCGATGTAGTCGAGCGCCTTGCCGAAGGACTCAACCTGGAGCTCCCGGTCGCCCTTCTGGGAATCGGCCTGCTGGTAGTAGAGCTGGGAGAGGAAGTAGAGGATATCGAGCTCCTCCTTGACCTTGAAGAAGTGGTGGCGGTCGGCGATCTTGACGGAGGCCTCGAGCGGCTTGATGGCCCCGTTGTAGTCGTTCTTCTGGGTCAGGATCTGGGCCTCCGTCTTGTACAGGAAGCACTGGTCGTAGCTCTCCGGCGTGGCCTCCTTGAGGATGCCCTCGACCAGCCTCATGGCGCCGTCATAGTCCTTTTCCTTGATCAGCGGGTCGAGCTTGGCGAGGTCGTCGCCGACCGCGTCGGAAAGGGTGGGCTGTTCCTCGCCTTGGCCGTTGGAATCGTCCTGGGCGCGAACCCTCAAGGGGGAGACGAGAAGGAACGCCAGGGCCGTGAGGCCGAGGCCTAGGATTGCGGGGCGGTGTAGGTGCGAAGGCACGGTCTAGTTGTCCTCGTTGAGTGTGAAGACGATCGGCACCTGCATGTGCGTGAACACCGCATGGCCGTTCTTGCGTCCTGGCCGGAATTTCCACTTGGTGACC
>Ga0302319_10000354_pt1 | contig 102268 bp, 87 predicted proteins | sample Bog_T0_2_FD_203319 | JGI IMG/M metagenome (GOLD analysis project Ga0302319, IMG submission 203319) | Peat permafrost microbial communities from Stordalen Mire near Abisko, Sweden - Bog_T0_2 | ecosystem: Environmental > Terrestrial > Soil > Wetlands > Peat | place: Sweden: Abisko, Stordalen... | reverse complement strand
CAGGCGAATGGAGCGAATGGAGCGAATGGAGCGAATCAGGCGAATGGGGCGTATCGGGTCGGTAAGGCTGGTGAAAGAGGGAGTCCAACCGGAGGTGGAGGTTCGGGGTAAGGTTGTTTCATGGATGCGATTATAACGCATCCGGGAAAAAGGCGGTAGCACTGCAAATCCTATATATCCTAAAAAGCTTAAAAAGTTTTTTGGATTCGCGATTTTCTCACAAAAGATTGTCAAACATGCCGTTTCAAGGCGTGCATGGCTGCTTTTTTTCTCCCGCTTCGGGCGGCGGTGCAGTGCTGAATTTTGACGGAATTAACGGAATTAACGGAGTTGGGGGCCGGGGGACCACCTTCTATTTGGCACCGGCGGCAATGATCATAGGCACTACAACAATGGCCGCTAGAATCGCATTGACCAAGCAGAGCGCGCGTAGTATGAGAATGCGCTTACTGATCTCTGCAAAACAGGCTGACGCTCTCTGCGCCTGACGAAAAGGGTAAGTCTTTTATGCAGTCCTCAATAATTAAGGGGTGAGCGAGGATTGCGGCTCTGGCAGGGCGTCCGCCTCCTTGATGCGCTGGTACATGCACCACGCGAGAGTTATCCACACCAGCGCCAACGCATTTACAGCCAGGGAATAGATACCCGCGATTAGAAGGGCGCTCCAATTTTGTGGGAGACAATATTGATACGCAAACCCAGCAAGCGCGAACACGCTTCCGACGACAATATAATTGGCCGCGACATAAGTAACGTGGCTCCGTGTCATTTGCCAGCTCCGTCGGAGGGCGTCCATGGCGAAGAAATTTTCGTTTACGACGAGTGGATCGGCCAAAGCGTATTTGAGGAATATCAGCCACATAATCGCCAGGGCAATGGAAAGGAGTGTGACCACCTTTGACGACTCGAAGATACCGAAATATGCCACGCAACAAGAAACAGCCGCGATGGCGAGTCCGCCGATGATGCCGATGAGGAGATGAACGCCCACAAGTCTTGCACCGAATCGGTTAATCGAATTGCGGATTTCCGGCCAACGAAGTGGGCCAGGATTGATGATCGCGTAGATCAGCGCAGCATTCTTTACGGCATCAAGGATGAAGCTGGCGACGCCTAACAGCGCCTTTCCTAGGATTTGAGCCCACCACGCCTCACCTCCCAGTTGGACTATTATAGTTTGCAGCACTTCTACCGTGCTCAGGGTCAATGCGATGATCAAAATGAGACGGACGTGTGCTCGCCAAAGACGACAAGCCTCCCCAAGAGTGTCAAAAACGAAGAGTCGCTTTGTCTTCACGCAATCTCCCCTTGCGCCAGCAAATCCGCACACACCTTCTTCTCCTCAAAATACTGCTCGGCGAGCGCACGCGCGGCAGATTGGTGCTCGGCGTAATGGTCGTTGATGTCGTTGGAACAAATGGTCATAGCAACTAAGAAAGGTATCGTTGGATAATCGGGATTGAGTGGCGGCTTAAACATTTTCATTTCGGCCTTTCTTGGACACACCAAGTATTTCTGGTTATCTAGCCATTTTACAGCGCTTACTGGAAGCTCCAAAGGCGATTGGCGGACTCCGTCAGTCTGTTTCGCATAGATCAGTAGGTGAGCGTCCGTGGCTCTTACACCAATTAAAATAAACGTAGTCCAGATATCCTACAGTGACTGCGAGTATAGAACTAAATCGCACTCCTTGCTTCTTAAGCCAGTACATAAATACAAAATTTTGGATCACTGCGATAAAGATGGCCGAAGCGAACCATAAACCACCGATGAGCGGAATTGTTGTCACAGGCGTCGACTCTCCAAGTTACCTGCTACTGCGACTGCGGCGGTGTTTTGGTGTGCGGGTCGGTGTGGGTTTCCGTTGTGCTTGTGGACGGCGGAGGCGCGTTCTCATCGGGCGATGCTTTGGGCGAGGCGTTGTACCCGGCGGGACGCCACTTGCCGTCCTCCCATTTGAGCACCACCACTTCGGTGGCCGTGGCCAGTCCCTGGAAAGATGTGTCGTAGGTGATGAGCATAAACTCGCCCTCGCCTCCCTCGAAGCCGTTGGGTTTGTAGATGTGGCTGGTTTGCTTGCGGCTTGTCACCGGGCCCCATGGGGCGCGAAGAGCTTTCAGTACCTTCATCCATCTGTCTTGCTGCACTTTGTCATGCAACGCGGCGGATGCGGCGGCGTAGCTATCGTCGTATTTGCCCGCATCGATCAGGGCCACCCACGCCTGCGACGTGGCGAGGGCGCTGTCGACTTCGTCCTCGGCAGAGGCGAGCGCTTTCGGCGTTGCCGCAAAAATGAAGCCGCACAGAGCGGCAAGAAACAGGGCGGTTTTAACAATGGGCAGGCGGAGGGAGTTCATTTTTTTGAGTGGGGAGCTCATTTGCTTATAGCCATCGCGGGCAGTTTTGGGAATGTCATTTGCGATGCTTCTCACGAACCTCACACGCGGCAACGAAATCGGCGCGAATTCCTATCTTCTGGATTTCGGCGCGGATGGCCGCGTTGTCCTCGATTCGGGGATGCATCCGCGCAGCGAGGGAATCCAGGGGCTGCCGCATTTGGAGAAGATGAAGTTTGATTCGGTCGAAACGATCCTCGTCAGCCACGCGCATCACGACCACACCGGCACGCTGCCGCTGATGATGCGCGACCACCCCGGCGCGCGGGTGTTCATGAGCGAGGCGACCTATTATCTTTCCGAGCCGCTGCTCCACAATTCGGTGCAGGTGATGCTCAAGCAAAAGGCGGAGAAGGGGATCGCCGAGTATCCGCTTTTCACGCATCGCGAGTTGGACGAGCTGGTGAAGGTCTGGCAGGCGTGCGGGCTGGAGCGGCCCTGGTCGCCGAACGGTTATCCCGATCCGGAGAACGAGCCGCTGACGTTTGATTTTCACGACGCGGGGCACATTCTCGGGTCCACGGGCGTGGCGCTGCGGCATCGCGGGCGGACGATTTTCTACACCGGCGACGTGAATTTTACCGACCAGACCCTGCTGCGCGGTGCGGAATTCCCGCGCCGGGACATCGACGTCCTGATCACCGAAACGACGCGGGGCGCGCAGCCGAGGCCGGAAGGTTTTTCGCGCGAGGCGGTGGTGGAGCGGCTCGCCGTGGCGCTGGAGGAGACCTTCGCGAAGGGCGGCGCGGCGCTGATGCCGGTTTTCGCGATGGGCAAGACGCAGGAGCTGCTCGCGCAACTGCATTTTTTCCAGAAGAGCCGCCGACTGCCCGAGACGCCGATTTATATCGGAGGGCTGGGGCGCACGTTCTGCGAAATCTACGACCGGCTTGCCGCCCGCACGCGTCGGAAATACCCGAAGCTGAGCCTGCTCGACGACATCCGGCCGCAGGTGATGGATGGCCGGCGCGCGCGCGATTTTCAGCCGAAGAAGGGGCACATCTACCTGATTTCCTCGGGCATGATGACCGAGCACACGCTCTCGAATATCTTCGCGCAGGAATTTTTGGCGCATGACCGGCACAGCATTTTCTTCGTCGGCTATTGCGATCCAAGTTCGCCAGCCGGGTTGTTGCGCGCGACGAAGCGGGGCGATTCGGTGACGCTGAATGCGTCTTACGGTGCGCAGCCGGTGCGCTGCCGCGTGGAGCATTTCGATTTCACCGCGCACGCGCAGCGCGAGGATTTGCTGGCCTACATCCTCGACGTGAAGCCGCGCGTCTGCGTCCTCGTCCATGGCGATCCGCCCGCGCTGGCGTGGTTTCAGCAGGAGCTGGCCGTCCGCGCGCCCGGAGTAAAGGTGGTGATTCCGCCGCCGGGGGAGGGGATAGAGCTTTAAGACTTGATGCCAACGCACTGAGAAAATACTTACAGTTAGAACCGTTAAAGGGGAAACCATTCAGGGAGGGGCTATACTACGAGTGCCTTCGGTGCGGTAAAATTATCCCAGGTAACTTCAAAGAAAATGCATCTTGCGATTGTCGCAATATCAGAATCGATGGCGACTGGGGTAGAATCGATATAATCGATTACGCAATGGCGCGTGCTTTCGACGAAATTGTCGAATGAAGAATACACCGATGATCGACCGCCATCGCAACCCTGAAAGGGTTGCAAGCATATAGCCCAGGGTTGCGGCAGCAGCCGCTACCCTGGGTAAACGCAAAGAGCGTTCCAACCCTGAAGAGGTTGAAGCAATGTCCCATAATTTTCGGTTCGAGATAGATTCAACCCTTACAGGGTTGGCCGCTTCGGAACCTACCCAGGGTAGGCGCTTCGCGCCAACCCTGGGCTGTATGATTCCAACCCCGTTGGGGTTGGCGAAAAGCGCGACGGTCATAGATCGCCGCTACATTAATTTCTTCACTCTCCAAATTCCTGGGTGAATTTCTTGACGATGGTCTTGAGGACTTTGATGCGGGCGTACCATTTGAATTCGCTTTCGACGAGGGTCCATGGCGCGGCTTTGGTCGAGGTCTCGGCGAACATTTCCTCGGCGGCCTCGATGTGTTCCTTCCATTTGCGGCGGTTGCGCCAGTCTTCGTCGCTGATTTTCCAGTGCTTGTAGGGATCGGCGGCCCGCTGCTCGAAGCGGCGCAACTGCTCCTCCTTGCTGATGTGAAGATAGAATTTCAGGAGGACAGCGCCGCCATCGACGAGGGTTTTTTCCATGGCATTGATTTCGCCATAGGCGCGATTCCAGTCCTTCTCGGTGCAGAATTCCTCGACGCGCTCTACTAGGACGCGTCCGTACCAGGAGCGGTCGAAGATGGCGATTTCGCCTTGCGTCGGCATTTTTGTCCAGAAGCGCCAGAGGTAATGGTGGCGGAATTCCTCATGGGTCGGCTTGACGATGGAGTAGACGCGCAGGACGCGCGGATCGAGCTTTTCGGTGATGCGCTTGATGACTCCACCCTTGCCCGCGGCGTCGGGGCCCTCAAAAACGAGGATGACGCACCGTTTGCTTTCGAGAATCTTGCGCTGGAAGTGGAGCAGATTGAGCTGAAGTTCCTGTATCCGCTGGCGGTAGTCGGATTTCTCGTCGATTTGTTTCGTGAGGTCCAGTGCGCTGAGTGAGCCGGGCATACGATTAGAGGCTGTCCCAAAAAACGGCGCGGGTCACGCCGAAAGGATTTTTTCCGTGAGCCGCTCTTTCTGTGTTTCGCCTGTTGCATTAACAAACCACAATTTAACTCGGAAGTAAGATTGCCTTTTGCGGGGAGGAACTTACCTTATCTCCGAGCACACTTTGCGGGTTGGCTGTTAACTTGCGGAGGAGCAAAAAAAGTTCATGGATCCCGGTCAACAACTTTTCTCGGCGGGTTCCCGCGTCGGCCAGTATCTCGTTTTGGAGAAGCTGGGCGAAGGGGGCATGAGCGAGGTCTTCAAGGCGATCGAGCCGACGCTGGAGCGTTACGTGGCGATCAAGATCATGCATCGCGCGAACCTGAGCAGCCCCGAGGTCATGGCGAACTTTCTCGAGGAAGCGCGGGCCATCGCGGGACTGCGGCACACCAATATCGTTCCGCTTTATTCTGCGGGTGAGGAGCAGGGCGTGCCCTACCTGGCAATGGGCTACATCGAGGGCCAGACGCTGGAGGATTGGATTCTCGCCGGGCGTATTTTCAGCATGGAAGATGCGATGTGGTTCATGAGGCAGGCCGTGGCGGCGCTCGAATACGCGGCGCGGTCCAACATCATCCATCTCGACGTCAAGCCGGCCAACTTCATGGTCGATAACGAAAACGTCGTCATGTTGACCGACTTCGGACTGGCGCGAAAGCAAACCGAGGTCGCCAGCGGGGCGCGCGATGACGAGCTCCAGGGAACGCCCGCCTACGCCTCGCCGGAGCATGTTTTGCAAGAGAAGCCCGACCTGCGGACCGACATCTATTGCCTTGGCGCGAGCCTTTTCCACCTGATCACCGGTGAGTTTCCGTATCCCGGAGACAGCACCGAGGAAGTCTGCCGAGCTCACGTCTTTGCCCCGTTTCCGATTGAGACGCTCCAGCGACATGATATACCGCCGGGTTGGTGCAACCTCATCCGCAAGATGATGGAGAAGAAACCGGAGGACCGGTTTCAAAATTACGCGGAGATCACCGCCGCGCTCGATAACATCCATCATTTCCAGTACGGGAAGAAAATTCTCACGATTGTCGAGACCGTGGAACGGCGCGCGCTGCCGCGAAGCGAGGGGCCGGCGGAAAGCCTGTTCGACCTCGTGCCCGACGACATGGCCTCGCAGGGCGATCATCTTTTCACACTTCAGGATTCCTACGATTCGCAGGAGGTTTATCAAACCCTGGACACGCGCTGGCCGGTGCTCTGCCTCAACGAGATGGCACCCGATATGCGGGCCATGCAAAAGGGATCGTCCGAGGATTTGCGCTCGCTGATCGAGGCGCTGTTGCTGGTGCCCAGCTACAAGGAGACGCTCGAGGTGCTGAGCACGTTCATGGCGAACGCCTCGGACGCCCGTCCCCAGAGCGACGCGGAAAAAATCGAACTCGTGGGGTTGGAACGCTCGCGCAACATCGCGCTGACGGCCATTTCCCTCTACCGGCCTTGGCAGGGGGAACGCCCGCTCAACTGGCATGGCCTGTGGCAGCACCAGATTTATACCGGCCTGCTCGCGGAGTTCATCGTCGACATGCTTGGCCTGCCGGCCACCGGCACGGAATATCTGTGCGGGGTGGTGCATGACATCGGCAAGCTCGTGCTGGCTGAACTTTATCCCGCCAAGACGATCGGCGTCTGGATGCATGCCTACGAGCAGAACCTGCCGCTGTCGCAGGTGGAACGGCAATTTTTTGGGGTCGACCACTGCCAAATCGGGGAAGAATGGCTGGGTCGGCATAGATTCGACCGCACGGTGCGTTATGTGACCGCTTACCATGAGCAGCCGGAAGAGTGTACGGACGCGCTGGCGAAATCGGGTAAAATGGCTTTTGTCACCGCGATGATTTCCACAAACCGGGACCATGAAATCAATCTGCTGACACACCTGATTTACTGCGCCAACACGCTGGCCAAGGAGCTGGGGCTGGGTTACTCGGGCGATCCGCGACTCGATCAGGTGGCATGGATTGATCAGCCGGCGACGCAGATGCTTTTCGAGGCTCGCTCGAAGGAAGAGGTGACGATCGAGGACTTTGAGGAATTCTTCATGGAGACCTGCAAGGGTCTCCCCGATCTGCCCTTTGCCCAGTTGGCGCACGCCAGCGAAGCCAAGCAGCGCAATTGGGAAAAATCCCAGCGCGAGGCGAAGACGAAGAAGTAAGCGGCTTGCGGACGGCGGTAAAGAACGCCGGAGATACACACTCAATCCTTGATCCTGGATAATTCTTCAGATAAAAACTGCTGTATAATTTATTATGCTACCCCCATTGAACCATGAGCAATGGGGGTAGCATAAATATGGCCGCGTCTATAGCATTTTAACTTATCGCGCACAGATTCGGTCGCAACTCCGAAGGAGTTGAATCATTCAGCCCAGGGTTGGCGCGTCAGCGCCTACCCTGGGTTATTTTGCCTCCGTCACAACCCTGAAAGGGTTGGATCACGCCTCTTTTTTCTCCTCCGGCGATTAAACCCCTTCAGGGTTTGGTTCATCCGATGAGAAACCCAAGGTAGCTCGTTCCTCGCAACCCTGGGCTGAGTGATTGCCATCCTTTCAGGATGGCCCGGAACAAACATCCGATATGTGCACAATATCTTGAAATGCTATAGCTGCATGCTTGGACAAATTTGGTTGGGCGCTTGGATAACCGAGCGTTAGTAGCTGTCGTGCGACGGCTATCTCACGGCTTCGAATTGGCCGGCGTGGGCTTGACAAGCGGCGGCGGCGTTATATCCGACGACGGTGTCTTGTCGGATGAAGAGAAAATTTCGAGATACGTTTTGAGATAGCGGTTGGTGACGGTGATGCCATAGACGGTGCGCGCGTTTTGAATGTCATCATCCGCGGCCTGCGTGTTGCCGGTCGCCTGGGCGAGGGCCGCTTTCGCAAAATAATAGGAGGCGTGGTCGTCGTAGGGATTTTTCGGGTCGAGCGGTTTCAAGCGGCTCGCGTATTGTCCCGCCCCGACAAGATCAGAAGCGCCGATCTTGGCATAGACGAGCTTCAGGATGACATCGGGATCGTCCGGTTTGGCCTGCAACGCGAGGGTGTAGTATTTCGCCGCGCGATCAAAGCTGCGTTTACGAAGGAGCAGATCGCCAAGGGCAAGCTGGACATCCAGTGGGCCGGTTTCTGTGAGAAGCGGGCGTAGGATTTGTTCTCCTCCGGCAAAATCACCCAGCTCAGTCAGAATGCGCGCCTTGAGGATTTCCGTTTGGATATCGCCGGGATTGGTTTTTTCCGCGACATCAATGGCAGCGCGGGCCTCGTCGTACTTTCCGGTTTTATAATCGAGCAGGGCGGTCCCGTACGGAGTGAGAGGTTCGCTGGGCGGCGCGGTTTGGGCGCGTAGGAAGGTCGTCAAACCCAGCAGGACAACGCCGAGCGACATCACCTGGAAGATGGGATTTCTTTTTCGGTTCATGTAGCGAGTTCCTTGGGTTGAAGCCAATGCCGTCCATCTTTTTCGAGCAGAAGGTCCGCCTCGACCGGCCCCATCGAGCCGCACGCATAGAGCGGCAGGTCGCGCACCGCCTGCCGGGTCCAGGCGTCCCGGACGGAATCGACGAGACGCCAGGCTTGCTCGACTTCATCCGAACGGGTGAAGAGGGTCGACTCGCCGACGAGCGCATCGACGATCAGCCGTTCGTAAGCTTCGGGCAGATAGTGGTCAAAACCGCTGCCGTAGAGAAAACCCATCTCGACGAGCTCGGCTTCCGCATTGCCCGGCACCTTGGCGTTGAAATTGAGGCTGATGCCTTCGTTCGGCTGGATGCGGATGCGCAGAGCGTTGCGCCGGATGCGGACGTCGCCCGAGGCGGCGAAGAGGACGCTCGGCGGTCGCTTGAAGATGATATTGATTTCCGTGAACTGCGCCGCCAGCGCCTTGCCGGTCCGCAGGTAGAACGGAACGCCGCTCCAGCGCCAGTTATCGACCTCGAACCGGGCGGCGACAAACGTTTCGGTAAGCGAATTGTGATCGACCTTTTCCTCCTGGCGGTAGGCGGGAATGGATTTGCCGTTGACGTAGCCCCCGCCGTATTGGGCGCGCACGACATTCCTTTGGAGGAACTCGACAGGCGGCGTGGCGATGGAGCGCAGCACCTTGACTTTTTCGTCGCGGATCGACTCGGCGTCGAGCGACGCGGGCGGCTCCATGGCCGTCAGAGTGAAGAGCTGAAAGAGATGATTCTGTAGCATGTCGCGCGACGCGCCGGCGTGGTCGTAGTAGCCGCCGCGGCTCTCAACGCCCACCTGCTCCGCCACGGTGATCTGGACATGATCGATGTAACGGCGGTTCCAAAGCGGCTCGTAAATGGCGTTGCCAAACCGTAAGTACATCAGGTTCTGGACCGTTTCCTTGCCGAGGTAATGGTCGATGCGGAAGATGTCGCTTTCAGCGAAGGCGGTTTGCAGCGTGTGGTTGAGTTCCTGCGCGCTTTTGAGGTCCTCGCCAAAAGGCTTCTCGACGATCAGGCGGCGGCGTGCTCCGTCATGCTGGCTGGCCAGACCGGCGGCGGCGAGGTTGCGCGCGGCATGGCCGAAATAGTCGGGAGAAGTCGCCATGTAAAAGAGATAGTTCCCCCCGATCTTCGCGCTTTCCGGCAGTTGCTTTAACTTTTCCGCCAGCCGCTTGTAGGCTTCCGGATCGTCAAGTTCGCCCTGAAAATAATAAATCCGCGCGGCCAGCTTTTTCCAGACTTCCTCATCGACCGGTTTCGTGTGGGAAAACTTTTGCAGCGCTTCGCCCAGGTCTTGGCGGAATTCGTCGTCGCTTTTGGGCCGACGGGCGAATCCGATGATGGCGAAGTCTTCCGGCAACAGGCAGTTTTTGGCGAGGTGATAAAACGCGGGAATGATTTTGCGGTGGGTCAGATCGCCCGTCGCTCCGAAGATGACCACCGCCGTCGGCGGGAGCTTCGGCTGCGATTTGCAAATCAGCGGCAGGCAGGGCGAGTCGAGAATGGCGATGGACATGACTGGGGAAGGGTGAAGTTGGAAGGAAGAAGTAAGAAGTTATGAAAGAAAAACTGGCGGCTGAAGTTCGAAATCAGAAATGGAGTTTGATAATCGATTTTCACTTCTAACTTCTTCCTTCATCCTTCTTCCTTTCTCATGCGTTGTAAGCTGTGGAGGCCGTTGAACCTCCCTGGCCGGTCCAGTTGGTGTGGAAGAATTCACCGCGCGGCTTGTCGACCCGCTCGTAGGTATGCGCGCCGAAATAATCGCGCTGCGCCTGGAGCAGATTGGCGGGCAGCCGTCCGCAACGGTAGGAATCGTAAAAGGCCAGCGCGTTGGAGAAGGTCGGCGTCGGAATGCCCAGCGTTGCGCTGAGCGCCACCGTCCGCCGCCAGCCCTCCTGCGCCTGCTTGAGGCCATCCGTGAAGAAGGGATCAAGGACGAGGTTCGTCAGCTTCGGATTGTGCTCGAACGCCGTCTTGATGTCGCCCAGGAAACGGCTGCGGATGATGCAGCCGCCGCGCCACATCAGGGCGATGCCGCCGAAGTTGAGCTTCCATTTGTACTCCTCGGAAACCTGCCGCATGAGCATGTAGCCCTGCGCGTAGGATATGATCTTCGAGGCATAGAGCGCCTGGCGGATGTCTTCGATGGCCTGTCGCACGTCACCGGAGAATTTCCCTTCCGTCGCCGGCCCGGCCAGGACCGTCGAGGCCTGCACCCGCTCGTCCTTGAGCGAGGAGATGATCCGGGCGAAGACGGCTTCCGCGATGAGCGTCACCGGCGCGCCGTGATCGAGCGCGGAGAGCACCGTCCACTTGCCCGTCCCCTTCTGTCCGGCGGTATCGAGGATTTTGTCGACGAGATAACTGCCGTCGGCTTCCTTGAACTTGAAAATGTGGGAGGTGATTTCGATCAGGTACGAATCGAGCTCGCTCCTGTTCCATTGCGTGAAAGTCTGCGCGAGCTGCTCATTGTTGAGGCCAAGCCCCGTCGACATAAGCTGGTAGGCTTCGGAGATGAGCTGCATGTCGCCGTATTCGATTCCGTTGTGGACCATCTTCACAAAATGGCCCGCGCCGCTCTCGCCAACCCAGTCGCAACACGGCACGCCGTTGTCCACCTTGGCCGCGATCGACTGAAAAATGGCCTTGATGTGCGGCCACGCCTCGGCATTGCCGCCGGGCATCAGCGACGGGCCGTGCCGCGCGCCTTCTTCTCCGCCCGAAACGCCCGAGCCGACAAACAGAATGCCTTTTTCCTTGAGCGCCTTGTACCGGCGCACGGTGTCCTCGTAAAAGGAATTGCCGCCGTCGATGATGATGTCGCCCGGTTCGAGCAGCGGCACGAGCAGGTCGATGAATTCGTCGACCGGAGCGCCCGCCTTGACCAGCAGCATGATGCGGCGCGGCCTTTTGAGAAGGCCGACGAGTTCCTCGAGACTGTGCGCGCCAATCACGTGGGTTCCCTTCGCTTCGTTGGCGAGGAAGTCATCCACCTTGCTGACCGTGCGGTTGTAGACCGCAACCACGAAGCCGTGGTCGTTCATGTTGAGGACGATGTTCTGGCCCATGACGGCCAGTCCGATAAGTGCGATGTCAGCAGTTTGAGGCATAAGAAGAGAGGATGGTATGAACTGAACGCCGAAAGCGTTCCTTTTCAACTTAACCAGCGATGCTGCCGGGGCAACCTTAATTCTAGTAGCCCACCCTCAGTGGTAGCCCGCGCTGGCTCAGCGCGGGGAAATCTTCCCCAGCACGCCGCCCGATTTTGGTAGCCGTCGCACTTCGTGTGACGATCTTTTCTTGGAGGGTCAGACTCCGCTCCGAACGTAGGCGAATCCCCATGGAGGGTGGATAAAAAAAACTCCGTCATCCTGAGAGAAGGCGAGCGGTAGGGGTGTCTACCATCTCATTTCCCGCCGAGCCTGAACCGAAGGACCTTGCCGTCTTTGCGGAAAATTTCGGCCATCATCGACCACCTCTCCCTGCAAGTGGCAACTGCGCCCATTTCGCCTGGACGAAAAGCGCCACTTACAGAGGTCTCCTGCGGGACTTTGGACAGCCAGATTACTCGCGTCAGTGTTAACAGCTTTTACAGAATCTCGAGTTCGTCCGGGTCCGGAACGGGCAGCGTTTTCGTTGACACACTTTTTGTCTTCGACAGCTGAGTGGCATCCGTGGAAGGTGCTCCCGGAGGCTTTGCCTGCGGCTCGGCCGATGCCGTCGAAACCACTGCGGATTCGGTTTCCAACTCCTCTTCCTCGGTCTCGTCGCTTACCACCACCGCGGATTCGTCATGCAATTCGGGCGAATCGACAATCGCGTAGGTGCTCAAGCCGAATGCCTTCGGGTTCATTTGCCGCAGGCGCTGGGAAAGGATCGAGCAGAGCGTGCGCAGCAGGACGTTGCCCGCGCCCGGATTTTCCTCCATGAAATGGATCAAGTCCGAATCGGCGATGCGCCAGAGCTGGCTGAATTCGACCGCCGTGACCGTGGCGGCGGCGGGCCCTGGATCGAAGAGGCTGATTTCCCCCAATGTTTCGCCGGGGCCAATCTGGGCCAGCAGAATTTCGGTGCCGTCGTCCTGCTTCGCGCGCACTTCCAGCAAGCCGCTGATGACGACGAAAACTTCCGTCTGCATGGCGCCTTCCTCAATGACGACGTTGCCGGGATGGCCGGGAAAAAACACGCCGTACGAACTTAGCAATTCCCGATCGTCCGGCTTCAGGTGACCAATCCAGCTAAACGTCGGCAATGTGGGTTTGGAGAGTATATCAGACATGCGATGCTCCGGGTTGAATTTCTTGGATAATATAGACCTACTTAAATCTCATGGGCAACTCTGTCGTGCAACAAATGTACCTCGCCCCGGAATTTTTCTTCCCGGGCGATTAATTTGATTTCGGCTTCCCGGCGCACCAGGTGGTCTGGATAATGGGTAATCCACAGGGACTGTACAGAATATTTGGCCAGTTCGTGAAAAAGCTCCCGTTCCGGGAAATGGGTCATCTCGCAGATCAGGCCGGTGACTTTCCCGCCTTTCAGAGCGGGTGCCAACTCCATCGGATGCGCCAGGTCCGCCGAATAGACGTACCGACGCCCCCCGTGCTGGATGATCAGGCCGTAGCAATCAAAGCAGGTCTTCGGATAAGCGCGCTTGAAGTGGCTCGCCAGGCTGTTGAGATGCTGCGTGGCAAAAGCCGTGAACGTAAACGGGCCATGAGTCCACGCCCGGCCCGGCTTGACGGGGTGCCAATGGATCGGGAAGCCGATAAGCTCCGGGAAAAGAATGCACTTCTCCAGCCACTCCTTCATGTCGATCATGATTTGCGCCGGGCCAAAGACGTGCAGCGGCGCGCGCCGCGTGCGCAGCCAAAGGGACTGAATCAGCGAGGAGAACTGGCCGTTATGGTCGCTGTGCATGTGGCTGATCCACATAATCTCGGGCACGTCGGGATCGATCTTTTTATGCACCAGGAACCGGGCGGCGGCCGAACCGCAGTCCAAAAGAAGACTCGATTCCCGGGTCTGGATCAGAACACCCGAATGTTCGCGGCGTGCGCTGGTGTGCCCATCCGCAGTGCCGATGAAAGTGGCGCGCATGAAATTGGCTTTAATCGGCCGTGGACGGAGACCGATAGTGCTCGATGTCGTTGAGAATGTCGCGCAGGACCTGGTACGGCCACTGGTCGGCATTGACGTGGGTGATCTGTTTCGGTCCGTAGAAATCCAGAATCGGCTTGCTTTCCTCCTCGTACGTCTGCAACCGCCGTTTGATGACCTCTTCGTTGATATCGTCGAGCCGGCTGTCCTTCAACGCCCGGCGCTTCAGGCGCTCGTAAATCTTCATTTTGTCGGAACAGGTCAGATGGAAAACCCGGCGCACGTCGAGCGTCTCGCCGAGGATCTTGGCCTGGTTCACGTTGCGCGGAATGCCGTCCAGCACGAGGAAATCAATGTCGGGCTTGTACCGCCCGGCCTGCACCATGCCGTCGATCTGCGCCGACCAAAGCCCGATGGTGATATCGTCCGGCACGAGCTGGCCCTTGCTCGAATACTCAAGGAAGGCCTTGCCAAACTCCGAACGCACATCCACCGCGCGAAATACATCGCCGCAGGCGCAATGGTAAAAGCCGGGGATTGTGCCGAGAATTTTGCCTTGGGTTCCTTTGCCGGTTCCAGGCGCGCCGAATAAAAGTAGGGATTTGTATACCACGATAACAGTAATTGAGCCGAACTTGCAGCGTTATGCAATCCCAACCCTAGCAGATTCTCGCAAGCGCCCAATAAACAGGGATCATGAATCCATCAAAAGTTGTAGTGGCCGAGGGAGTGAAAGGGTCAGCCCGCAGCCAAGGAAGGCAGACCAAAGGCGGAATTCAAGACCGCCGCGTGCGTATCCTTTTTTCCCTCATTCCGTAGGAATGACCGAAAGTAGCCCGGCGATTTATCGCCGGGTTTATGATCGAAAAGAAAAGCGTCCCGTAGGGACGCCTGATCGGTCTGCCAATTATTCCATTTCAAGTTCATCCGTCCCTACGGAGACCTCTGCGAAACTCGATCAATATCCTTTCCGTAATCCCGAAGGGATTGTAACAATCCTAGCCGGTGGTTGAACCCGCCCCAGCGGGTGACACCACCGGTAATCGATTTTCTCTGCGCCCGACCCCGGCAGGGGTCGCACGGAGGTGGCACCCCGTCGGGGTGCTGTTCTTTGCAATTTCTTTCCGGTGGTGTCGCCCATTGCGGGCTCAACCACCGGCTAGGATTGTAGCAAGCCTCTGGCTTGCCCGAAGGAAAGAGGACTTTCGCAGAGGTCTCCTACGGGACGGGACGTTCCAACTTCCAGAAACCCGGCGATAAATCGCCGGGCTACTTTCGGACCTCCCTCTGGAACTTCGACACGAGGAAGGCAACCGAACTGATCTTCGACAGGCCCAGGATGACGGATTGCTTATAGCGTAGAACATGGAATTCTAGCGTCATGCCCTTGCCCGGGAAATACATCCTGCCCCTCTTTTTCCTCACCGTATTCCTCGGCGCGATCATCCTTGGCCCGCTCCTCTACTTCGGCCTCGCCGCCGCGTGGCCCATCCCGTTTCCCGCGCCAGCTTCGGCACCAAATACACCGGAATGAGTTTGCAAATCTGGCCCAGGGTGGAAAATAACTTCGGCTTGGAAGATGAGATCGTCATACCCTCTTCTTGTGAAGAGATTGATCCGCTTCCAAGCCTTTTTTTATCCATACTCCCACTTCCCATGGGATGGCTGTGAATGGAGTTTGGGAACGAGAAAAAAATCCGTTTCGCGCTAATTCCTACGGCAACACCACCCCACTCGGCTTTCCCGATCCAGGCGTTACCGCCGCGCCCGGAAATCCCATCACCTTATAATCCTTCGGCACCTCAAAAAGCGACGCATCCTGCGGACCCGCCTTGTAGTTCTTCCAAAGCATCGTGTACGACTTGTCGTCCGCCATCATCTTCACCGGAACTTTCGTCGCGGCATCGATCCACATCGTGCCGGGCTTGTTCGCATCGCTGAACGTCACCTTGTACTTCATGCACGCCACCGTCCCCACCGTGTCCGGCCCGACCAACTCAAACTTCCCCTGCGGTCCCGTGGCGGAAACCATCGGGCTGTTGAATTGGCTCGCGTTATACGGCAGCTCCATCGCCAGCTTCTGGCTCGGCATCACCTGATAAACTTTATTCAGGTCCGGCCGGATAATCATCTCCATCTGCGCTCCCTGCATCCCCTGGAGATTCGATTCCATGTGCACCTTGCCGTTATCAATGTACATCTGCTGCACCATGGTCTGACCCTTGTCGGTCGCGATCACCATCGTGGCGCTGTATTGTTTGTCCAACGTGAAAGGCACCGGCGCATCCTCCGCGCACAGCATTTCAGGACGCAACAAACAACAACCGGCCACGATAACCCAAGCGAGACGGGAAGCTTTCATCTCCTTATAATCCTCCGTAACACCTCACCGACAAGCGCCAAGATTAGGTCCAGATTTTTTAGATAAAATTAATGTGATTAATGGGATTGGCCGAAGAAAATCCCGTGCCTATTAAAATCATTTTAATCTTATCAATCCCATCCAAAAATTCTCCGCTGCCTTCTTCCTGTATTTCATGCCTTCATGTTTTCCTGTCAAAATTCCCCCTCCATAAAATTTGGAAATTTCCCTTATTCCTCGCGAAAGCCTCCCCTCCCTTTAATCTTCTCCCTCAGCCCTCTTCAGTCCTCCGCGCGAAACCTTTTCCCTCAAAAATTCTTCCCTGCCTTCTTCCTGTATTTCATGCCTTCATGTTTTCCTGTCAAAATTCCCCCTCCATAAAATTTAGTAATTTGGAAAATTTGGAAATTTGGTCATGGTTCCCTCAGAATTCCGTCATTCCGTTATTCCGTCAAAATTCTCCTGCCTTTCATCCGCTCCTACGCTACTCTCCGCCCGATGAGCGAAAGCAAAGACCCCTCCCTCCCCGTCTCCCTCGACGAGCCGCTGGTCACCGACCCGGCCCGCACCATCGAGGCCGACATCGTCTTTCGCGAGACCCCTCCCGGCCATCGCCCGCCGCCCATCCCCGGCCTCCTCTCCGGCATCAACTGGGCCGACCCGCAACTCCTCTGCGTCGCCGCCACCCTCCTCTTCATGCTCCTCGGCGGATTCGGCCCAGCCCTCGGCCTGCCCGTCGCGCTCAAGTTTTGGTTCTTCCTCGCCGCCTACCTCACCGGCGGATGGCGCGGCACGATCAAAGGCACGCGATCCCTCCTTCACGCCACCATCGACGTCGACCTCCTCATGATCCTCGCCGCGCTCGGAGCCGCCTACGTCAACCACGCCTTCGAAGGCGCCATGCTCCTCTTCCTTTTTTCGCTCTCAAACACCTTGCAGGAAATGGCCATCGAACGTAGCCGCTCCGCCATATCCGCCCTCATGAAACTCCGCCCCGAAACCGCCCTCTGCAAACGCGGCGCGGAAACCGTCGTCGTCAAAATCGATGAGCTTGTCGTCGACGACATCGTCATCGTCCGGCCCGGCGAAAGCATTCCCGTCGACGGCGTCGTCATCGAGGGCACCAGCAGCGTCAACCAAGCCTCCATCACCGGCGAATCATTGCCCGTCGAGAAAAAGCCCGGCGACATCCTCTTCGCCGGCACCCTCAACGAGCAGGGCGGACTCGACATGCGCGTCACCAAACTCGCCACCGAATCGACCCTCGCCAAACTCATCGAGATGGTCGAAAAAGCGCAGGGCCAAAAAGCCGCCACGCAACGCTTCCTAGAAAAAGCCGAGCAGTGGTACGCCTTCAGCGTCATCCTCTTCACCGTCGCGCTCATCGTCATCCCCATCTATATTTTCGGCGAGCCGTTCTCAACAACATTTTACCGCGCCATGACCGTCATGGTCGTCGCGTCCCCCTGCGCCCTCGTCATCAGCACCCCCGCCTCCATCCTCTCCGCCATCGCCGCCGCGGCGCGGCGCGGCGTCCTCTTCAAGGGCGGCGCTTATCTCGAAAAAGCCGCAGCCATCGAAATCGTCGCCTTCGACAAAACCGGCACACTTACCGAGGGCCGCCCCGTCGTCACCGACCTCCAGATCATCATCCACCCCGAACACAGCGAATCCGACGCCGCCTGCTTCCGCGAGGAACTCCTCTGGCTCGCCGCCGCCGTCGAGGCCCGCAGCGAGCACCCCGTCGCCCGCGCCATCGTCGCCGAGGCCAAACGCCGCCGCATGCCCATCGAGCGCTGCACGAAATTCCAATCCGTCGCGGGACACGGCGTCAGCGCCGAAGTCGGCCGCCGCCGCATCGCCGTCGGAAATCTCAAATACTTCGACGGCTACGAATCGCCCGAAAGAACCGCGCTCGAACATCGGATGAACATCCTCCAGGACGAGGGCAAAACCGGAATGCTCGTCGGTGAAATTCTGGGCGACGAACAGCGCCCCACCGTCCACTACCTCGGCTTCGTCGCCGTCGCCGACAAAGTCCGCCCCGAAGCCCCCGCCATGATCGCCCGCCTGCGCGAACTCGGCGTCAAACGCATCGCCATGCTCACCGGCGACAACCAGCGCGTCGCCGCGGCCGTCGGCAAAGCGTGCGGCGTCGATGAAGTCCACGCCGATCTTCTCCCACAGGACAAAGTCCGCGTCATCTCCCAGCTCAAGGAACTGGGCAAAACCGCCATGATCGGCGACGGCGTCAACGACGCCCCCGCGCTCGCCACCGCCGATGTCGGCATCGCCATGGGTGCCGCCGGAACCGACGTCGCCATGGAAACCGCCGACGTTGTCCTCATGAGCGACGCCCTCGACGGCATCCCCTTCACGCTCTCCCTCAGCCGACGCGCCCGCACTGTCGTCTTCCAGAATCTGTCCTTCGCCCTCGCCGTCATCGTCATCCTCATCATCAGCGCTCTCGGCTTCCATCTCCCCCTTCCCCTCGGCGTCGTCGGCCACGAAGGCAGCACCGTCTTAGTGTGCCTCAACGGCCTCCGCCTCCTCGGCTTCCGCTGAGGGAATCACGACCAAATTTCCAAATTTTCCAAATTACCAAATTAATAAACTGGAGATACTTTCCCCGCGTTCCCCAACTCCTTGCGGAGGGCGGCAAATTTGGAAATCAAAAAAAGACCCCCTGTCTTTCAAAATCATTTTAATCTTATTAATCCCATCCCAAAAATTTAGTAATTTGGAAAATTTGGAAATTTGGTAATGGTTCCCTGCGCAAAATAAATCCATTGACGCATCTCGATGCGTGGATGTAATGGCAGGCATGTATCGCGCGCTCTGGCAAACCCTCCACGACCCCACCCGCCTGCGCATCCTCGCGCTGCTTGAGGAAGAAGAGCTTTCCGTCGCCGAATTGCAGGAAATCCTCCACCTCGGCCAGTCCCGCATCTCCACCCACCTCGCCCATCTCCGCCGCGTCGGACTCGTCCAGCCGCGCCGCGAAGGCAAACGCACCTACTATTCCCTCGTCAAAAAACTGGGCAAAGAGACCCGCCAAATCCTCGACGCCGCCCTCCTCACCCTCACCGAAGCCCCCGGCGCCAAAGCCGATTCCGCCGGCCTCAAACTCGTCCTCGAAAAACGGCGCATCGCCGCCCGCGAATACTTCAACCGCGTCGCCGGCCGCGTGGGAAAGAGCTTCTGCCCCGGTCGCACCTGGACCGAAATCGGCCCCCTCCTCGCGCAACTCGTCCCCCACGTCGTCGTCGCCGACCTCGGTGCGGGCGAAGGCTGGCTCTCGCAACTCCTCGCCCGCCGCGCGGAGAAAGTCATCGCCGTCGACAACTCCCCCAAGATGGTCGCCTTTGGCCGCGCCGAGTCGAAAAAGAAAAACATCCCGAATCTCGAATACCGCCTCGGCGATCTCGCCGAGCCGCCCATCCCCGCCCACAGCGTCGACATCGTCATCCTCAGCCAGGCGCTCCATCACACCGCCAATCCCCAGCAAGCCGTCGCCGCCGCCGCGAAACTCCTGCGCAAAGGCGGACGCCTCATCGTCCTCGACCTCAACCAGCATCACTTCGACCCGGCCCGCGAACTCTACGGCGACTACTGGCTCGGCTTCAGCGAGGCCGACCTGCGCGAATGGCTCGCCGCCGCCGGCCTCGAGCAAATCGAAGTGCAACTCCTCACGCCCGAGTCCGAGCCGCCCCATTTCCAGCCCACCCTCGCCAGCGCCATCGCGGCGTGAGTTTGGAGCTTGGAAGAAGTGATTGCGCTGATAGAAAAAGATCATGATTCTAAAAACGTGTATATTACTTGGAACACTCTTCTTAGCTGATGTTCCTTGGTGGGATGATACGACTCCGGACGACCAGACTAAGGTAACGGCTGTCGTAAAGATGCCGCTGACTGGCGGACTTTCGTCCGACGGAAAGTATGAGATATGTGTAATTGGCAGTGATCCAATGGATCACGATTACGCCTTCGGTTTCTTTCGCCCTAACGAGAAATCGCCTTTATTTCAGGTAAACTTAAACGCGGGTTTTTGCGTCTTGAGGGGCGCAAGCGAAATCGATAGCGCTCTCTGGAATGAAGACGATTCGCTGGTCGCAATAGAAGATCATGACACAAGGCATTCCATGGCGATCCATCTAGTACTCATTAGAGACAACAAAGCACTTAAGGTAATCATGCCTCCATTTGGTAAAGCAATGGTGGAGAAAACGGCAAACATTCGCGGCGGTGCGGCCAATGCCTGCGGATGCAAACCGCTTAGATGGAGCGGAAGAGCAATTAATTTTCTCTTTTCCGCGGGCGCGGGACTGTACACTTCGGAAGTAACAATGAGAGTCATCCCCTCTAACCCGCCGCGAGCAATCTTAGTTTCCGAGACCCCTCCAAAGGAAACCGAGACAAGTATCTCAAATTAAGACACTCCAAAAAGACATCCCGGCGTTGACATCCTGGGAAAGTTCCGGCAGCTTGACCGGCTATGGCTAATACTCGTTCTGCCGCAAAGCAGGCCCGTGGCGCGGTTCGGCGTCGCACTCTCAATCGCTCTCAGCTCAGTACCGTGCGTATTTCGGAAAAGAAAATCCGCGCTCTGGCCAAGGCCGGTAAAACGGACGAAGCCGCGAAGCTCCTCTCCGCGTTTCAGTCGCAGATCGACCGCGCCGCCAAGAAGGGCGTCGTCCATCGCAACACCGCCTCGCGCCACAAAAAGCGCGTCGCCGCCCTCTTCAAGCCTGCCAAAGCGGCTTAAGGGTAGCCGTCGACCTCCGGGCGACGGTGAGAAAAGTTCCCGCCCTCGGCGGGCTACCGTATGCGGAATCTTCCGGTGACCTCCTGTGCGCTGTGCGCGCCCGGACAACAAGTAGTCTGGGCCACCCGAGACAAGCCCCCCCCCTGCGCTCGGCGATCACGGGCTATCTTTGGAGCTACCTTTTGTTATTGGCATTAATGGGTGACGCTGCTACCACTTTGTTGCTTGAGGAATACACGACTTACCCTGCTTTTTACCGTCTTTTGTGTAACTTCCTCCATCGTCCCCTTGTCGGGACAACCCTTGTCAGGATCGCCCATCCCTGGCGCAACCACTCCGCCGACGAGTAGCGGCGATACGGGAGCACCCGTCGTCTCCACCACCCCGCCCACGAGTAGCGGCGATGCGGGAACGCCCGCCGTTTCCACCATCCCGCCGACGAGCAGCGCAGGCGATTCCCCCGTGACCATCCGCGCCGATGGACAGAACACCTACGTCGGCGAAATCGCCACGGCGGATGACAACGTGGTGGTCCATTACAAGGGCGACGTCATTTTCGCCGACCACATCGTTTACGACCGTGCGACGAAGGTCATGATCGCGACGGGCAACGCCCGCATCTTCTCCGGCAACCGCGTTTATCGGGGCGACAGCATCACCTACAATCTCGACACGAAGGCGATCACGTCCGCCAATTTCACCGGCGCAGATTATCCCCGTTTTATCGCCGGCACGCAGGTCACCACCCCCGACTTCAGCCATTACCGGCTGACCAACGCCTCTTTCACCACGAGCAACCGGCAGAACCCAAGCTTCCATTTCGAAGCCAGCACCATCGAGTACCGCCCGAACGATGAAGTCGTCCTCAAAAATGTCGTGGCCTACATCGGCGACGTTCCGGTGTTCTACTTCCCGCTCATTGTGCAGTCGCTCACCGATTCGCGCCCGACGTACCAATTCGAGATCGGCGACAGCGGCCAATTCGGCTACTTCATGGACAACAAGTACAACTGGGTGGCCAACGATCAAATGCGCGGCACGGTCGAGCTCGACGTGCGCGAAAAGCGCGGTTACGCCGGAGGGGTCGACGTCCAATATTTCCCCACCCTGACCAGCGACATCTTGCTGAAGACCTATTACGCCCAGGACAATCTCTACTCGCAAACGGACCCGACCGTTCCCAACGCACCGGCCCACGGCGATATCGCCAACCACGACGTGTACGACGGCGTGCCTTTCGACAACCGGTACCGCATCGCCTACCAGCATTACCTTCAATTCGGGCCCGATTTCTCCTCGACGGCCGACCTGAACCTGTGGAGCGATCCCTGGGTCACCCGCGACTACTTCCCGAGCGAGTACCAGCAGGAAAACCAGCCGGCGAACTTTATCAGCCTCAACCAGTACAACCCCAATTTTACGATTTCGCTGCTGGCCAGTCCGCAGGTTAATCCTTTCTTCGAGTCCGTGGAACGGCTGCCTGAATTCATCGTCGAATCCAAGCAGCAGAAGATTTTCAACTCGCCGATCGAGTACACCAGCCAGAGCAGCGTGGTGAATTTCGAGCGCAAGTATGCCGACACCACCTATTTTCGCGACCCTTCAGAGTACCCCTACTCGTCCTTTCCCAACAACGCACCGCAGAACACCGCATACAATTTCTACCATCCGAACCAGATTCCCGGCTACGACGCAAACCAGTTCAACAACTATAGCGCCTACCGTTACGACACCTATCACGAGTTTGCCTATCCGCACCAATACTTCAATTTCCTCTCGCTCACGCCGCGCATTGGCGGCCGGTTCACTTATTATTCGGACGACAACCAGAACATCACCGACACCACCGGCAACACCGGCCTGACCAGCAACAAGATCCTCGACCCCAAGGCGCGCCTCGCCGCCAATGTCGGGCTGGAAGGCGATTTCAAGATTTCGCGCACATGGCTCAATGTCTCCAATCCCAATCTCGGCATTGACGGCATTCGCCATGTGGTCGAGCCCTTCTTCGACGCCGAATATGCGCCGTCGCCCACCGTGAGCCCGAACGATATTCGCGGCTTTGACGACCGGCTCTATTCCACCCAGCTTCAGCCTCTCGACTGGACCGAGTACAACTCGATCGACTCGATTGACCGGGAAGCGGTACTCCGTTTCGGCATGTGGAATAAAATCCAGACCAAGCGCGACGGGACCAACTACGACCTCGTCACGTTGCAAACCTACGCCGATGCCGATTTCGACCACAACTTCAGCGCCGCGACTCCCGATAACACCATGAGCAACCTGTTCAACGACCTCCGCTTCAATCCACTGCCGCAACTTCAGTTTCAGTCCCTAAGCTCCCTGGCGCTCGACAGCAAAGGCTATAATGAGATCAATAATGGCGTGACGTGGAGTCCCGATCCGTCCCTGCAATTCACTTTCGGCGACGCCTACATTAATCACAGCCCCATCTTTACCGACAACAATGAAGCCACTCTGACCATCTTCTACCGGCTGAACGAACACTGGCAATTCGAGGGGCAGGAGCAGATCGACGCCGCCACGGGCCATCAACAGTTGCAGTCCTACACGATTTACCGGGATTTGGACGCCTGGCAACTGGGCATGACCTATTCCGACAGCGAACTTAACGACCAGGGCAATCACACCATCTATTTCACTCTCACGCTCAAGGCCTTCCCGAAGTACGATATTCACACCCCCCGATTATAGTAGCGGGGATACTGGGATGTTATCTTTAAACAAGAGTTCTAACAGACACACTTGCCCTTCGGCTTCAACTTGGGCACAATACCGGTTCTTATGGATCTCGCTATTGTCGGGTCAGGTTATGTCGGACTGGTCACAGGCACCTGCTTTGCGGAAGTGGGGCATCGCGTGATATGCGTCGACAACGACCTCAAAAAAGTCCACCAGCTCCAAGACGGCCTCATCCCCATCTACGAGCCAGGCTTGGAAGAACTGGTAAAAAAAAATGTGGCGAGCGGTCGTCTCTCCTTCACCGCCTCCATCGGCGACGCTGTCGCCGCCTCCAAGGTGATCTTCATCGCCGTTCCCACACCGCCCCAACCCGACGGCAGCGTCGACCTGAGCTTTGTCGAGGGTGTGGCGAGAGAGATCGCCGCCCACATCAAGGAATATCGGATCGTCGTGGATAAAAGCACCGTGCCGGTCAAGACCGGCGAAAAAGTCGCCCAGACCATCAGCCGTTGCAATCCCGGCGCGGACATCGATGTGGTGAGCAATCCCGAATTTCTGCGCGAAGGTTCCGCAGTCGAGGATTTGATGAAGCCGGACCGCATCGTCGTCGGGGTCTCCTCGGAACGCGCGATCAGCGCAATGAAGGAAATCTACGAGCCCTTCAACGCGCCCATCATGTTCACCGACCTCAATTCCGCCGAATTGATCAAGCACGCGGCCAACAGCTTCCTCGCCCTCAAAATTTCCTACATCAACGCCGTCGCCGCCATTTGCGAAGCCTCGGGCGCCAATGTCGAGCGGGTGGCCGACGGCATGGGCGCCGACAAGCGCATCGGCCGGGACTTCCTCAATGCGGGCGTCGGCTACGGCGGATCCTGCTTTCCCAAGGACATCTCCGCCTTCATCCGCATCTCCAGGGAACTCGGCTATGAGTTCCGCCTGCTGGAGGAAGTCGAGGAGATCAACCGCAATCAGAAGGAGCGTTTCCTCAAGAAAATCCGGGAGGCGCTCTGGGTCCTTCGCCAGAAGAAAATCGGCGTGCTCGGCCTGGCCTTCAAGGGCAACACCGACGACGTCCGCAGCAGCGTGGCCATTGGCATCGTCCAGCAGCTCATCGCCGAAGGCGCCGAAATCCGCGCCTACGATCCGAAGGCGATGGACAAGGCCCGCGCGCTTGTGCCCGAGGCGATCATGGTCGACAAGCCCGAAGACGTTGCCGACGGCGCCGACGCCCTGCTCGTCCTCACCGAATGGACTGAATTCAAGTCCCTTCCCTGGGCGGTCATCAAAAAGAAAATGCTGAGCCCTCTGCTCTTCGACGGCCGCAATCTTCTCAAACGGGAAGAAATGCGCGCCGCCGGCTTCACCTACACCGGCATCGGACATTAGTCCGCGTTTTGCCGCTCAATCACTCCTGCTATGAATACGATCCTTGTCGGCGCCCAATGGGGCGATGAAGGAAAAGGAAAAATTATCGACGTCCTCACCGAGGAAGCCGATATCGTCGTCCGCTCCCAAGGCGGCAACAACGCCGGCCATACGGTCGAGATCGGGAAGGAAAAATTCGTCCTCCACCTGATCCCCTCCGGCATCCTGCGCGCCGGGAAAAAAGGCGTCATCGCCAACGGCGCAGTGATCGACCCCGTCGCCCTGGTCACTGAAATCGAAGGCCTCGAAAAGCGCGGCATCAACCTGACCAACCGCCTCATCATCAGCGAAACGGCCCACCTCGTCCTGCCCTACCATCGCTCCATCGATGAGCAGCGCGAACTGCGCAAGGGCCGCAACAAAATCGGCACCACCAAGCGCGGCATCGGCCCGGCCTACGGCGACAAAGCCGCGCGCACCGGCCTGCGCGTGCTCGATCTCGTGCGCCCGAAGACATTTTCCGCCAAGCTGAAGCTCCGCATTGAAGAAAACAATGCCATCCTCGAATCCCTCGGCGGCGCGCCGCTCTCGTTTCGCGAAGTCGAAAAAGCCTACCTGGAAGCGGGCCGGAAGCTCGCCCCTTATATCACCAACACCGTTGTCTGGCTCCACAACCAGCTGGAAAAACATAAGCGCATTCTCTTCGAGGGCGCGCAGGGCACCTTCCTCGACATCGATTTCGGCACCTACCCCTACGTCACCTCCTCCAACACCACCGCCGGCGGGGCCTGCACCGGCACCGGCGTCCCCCCGCATCGCATGGATCGGGTCGTTGGCGTGATGAAGGCCTACACCACCCGCGTCGGCGAAGGCCCCCTACCCACCGAGAGCGCCGATATTTCCGACATGCTCCACGCGATGGGCCGCGAGTTCGGCGCCACCACGGGCCGCGCGCGCCGCTGCGGCTGGTTCGACGCCGTCGCCACCCGTTACGCGCGGATCGTCAACGGCATCGACGAACTCGCCATCACCAATCTTGACGGCCTCGATACGCTCAAGGAAATCCTGATTTGCGTCGCCTACGAACATCGCGGCAAGCGCATCGCTTTCCCGCCGAACGACGCCGAGGAACTTCTCCATTGCCGTCCGATTTATCGCAAATTCCCCGGCTGGCAAAAGCCGACCACCGACATCCGCGATTTCAAGAAATTGCCCGTCGCCGCCCGGCGTTACCTCGAAGCCATGGCCGAACTGACCGGCGCGCGCCTGCGCATCATATCGGTCGGCGCGCAGCGCGAGCAGACTTTCCAAGCGTGATCCGGTAGCCGCCGCGGGCTCCGCGGCGGAATCGCAACAACAACATGAGCCCCGCACCCGCCTATAAATTTGGGAAAATTCCCAAGCATGTGGCCATCATCATGGATGGCAACGGGCGCTGGGCCAAAGCCAAGAACATGGTCCGCGTGCAGGGCCACCGGGCGGGCGCGGAATCGGTGCGCGATGTGGTCAAGGCCGCCGGTGAATTCGGCGTGAAATATCTGACGCTTTACGCTTTTTCCGTCGAAAACTGGAAGCGGCCCAAGAGCGAAGTCCAGACCCTCATGGGCCTGCTGGAATCTTTCCTGCGCGATGAGCTGGCTGAGATGATCAAGAACAACGTCCGGCTCCAGGCCATCGGACGCCTCTCCGATCTGCCGGAACATGTGCGCGACCAGTTGCACAAATGCATCCAGGCCACCCGCGAAAACACAGGACTGATCCTGATCCTCGCGCTCAGTTACAGCGGGCGCGTCGAGATCATCGAAGCGGTCCACTCGATCATCCGCGAAATCAAGCTCGGCCACCTCGACAGCGCGCAAATCGACGAGCAGGTCTTCAATCACCATCTCTACACCCGCTACTATCCCGACCCCGACCTGCTCATCCGTACCAGCGGCGAAATGAGGCTGAGCAATTTTCTCCTCTGGCAGCTTTCCTACACCGAAATCTACATCACGCCCACGCTCTGGCCCGACTTCCGCCGCCAGCATTTCGCCGAAGCCCTCATCGACTACGGCAACCGCCAGCGGCGCTTTGGGTCGTTGTAAGCCAGCCGTCGACTCTGCGACCCTCCGTCGGAGGCGATAGAACGAACGGGACTAATGAGACTTATAGGTCTTAGCCGCCCCATGAGTCCCATCAGTCCTATTTGTCCCGTCAGCGGATAACTCCTAAAACGACGGCTTGGACTCGCGTTTTTCTGTGCCATCTTAGACCCCATGCTGACGTCCCACTTCGCCCCGCGCCAATTCCTCCCTGAAGCCATCGACCTGACCGACACCGCGCAACTCGCGCCGGTCTTCGATAAACTCGCCGCCAAGCTCGACGCCGCCGCATCCGTCGCCGACCTCGAAGCGTGGCTGCGCGCCCACAGCGAAGTCGCCGCCGCGCTGAACGAATCGTCGTCGCTCACCTACATCGCGATGACCTGCCAGACTGACGATCCGGCGCGCGAGAAGGCCTACATGCACATCGTCGAGGTCGTCGACCCGTGGCTCAAGCCGCGCCAATTCGCGCTGATGCAAAAGCTCGCGCAATCGCCCTTCTTCAAACAATTGCCGCCGTTCTACGATATCTATCGCCGCAGCGTCGAGACGCAGGTGAAAATCTATCGCGAGGAAAACGTCGCGCGCGAAACCGAAGTCGCCAAGCTCAGCCAGCAGTACCAAAAAATCAGCGGCGCGATGACCGTCCACTTCGACGGCCAGGAGCAGACTCTCGCCCGCATGGGCCGCATCCAGGAGGAACCCGACCGCCCGCGCCGCGAAGCCGCCTGGAAAGCCGTTGCGGAACGCCGCCTGCAGGACGCCGACAAACTCGATGCCCTTTTCGACAAGCTGCTCGTCCTGCGCAACGAGATCGCCCACGCGGCTGGCTTCACCGATTTTCGCGCCTACACGTTCGCCAACTACGAGCGCTTCGATTACACACCGGAGGATTGCCTTCGCTTCCACGACGCCATTGAACATCATGTCGTGCCGCTCGCTCGCGAGTTGCAGGAGGAACGCCGCGGCAAGCTCGGCCTCGACCGGCTCCGCCCGTGGGACCTCGCCGTCGATCCCGATCAGAATCCGCCACTCCATCCCTTCGCGCAATCGTCGGAGCTGCTTGAAAAATCGCACGAGATTTTTTGGAAACTCGATCCGCGTCTCGGCGATTATTACAACGTCCTGCGCAAGCAGGAACTCGTCGATCTCGACAACCGCAAGGGCAAAGCGCCGGGGGGATACCAGAGCACGCTTTCCGAGGCGCGCGTGCCGTTCATCTTCATGAACGCGGTCGGCGTCCATCGCGACGTCGAAACGATGCTCCATGAGGCCGGCCACGCATTTCACGCCCTCGCGGCGCGCGAATTGCCGCTCCACGCCTACCGCAGCGCGCCGATCGAATTTTGCGAAGTCGCATCCATGGGCATGGAACTGCTCGCCGCGCCCCATTTGCGCGCCTTTTATTCCGACGCGGACGTGAAGCGCGCCCGGCGCGATCATCTCGAAGGCATCATCAAATTTTTTCCGTGGATGGCAACCGTCGATGCGTTCCAGCACTGGATCTACACCCATCCCGGCCACACCCGCGACGAACGCAAAAAATTCTGGCTCTCGCTCATGGACCGCTTCGGCGGCGCGGAGGACTGGAGCGGATTCGAGGCGTCGCGCGCCCACATCTGGCACCGGCAGTTGCACATCTTCGAGATACCCTTTTACTACGTCGAATACGGCATCGCGCAACTCGGCGCGCTCCAGCTCTGGCAGGCCTCGCGCCGCGACCTTCCCTCCACACTCGACCATTACTTGGCGGGCCTCAGCCTCGGCGGTTCGCGTCCGCTGCCCGAACTCTTCAAGACCAGCGGCCTCGCGTTCGACTTCACCGACAAAACCATCGCACCGCTCATGCGCAACGTGAAGGAAGCGCTGGCGGAATTGGCGGGTTAGAAATAATAAAGGCCGTCGCCCGACACACACGCGTGTCAGTGACGGCTACCAGATAGGCACGACCGCCTCACGGCGGCGGCTACGAGACGGTTACCCTAAATTCGCCTTTGCCGAAACTCACGACTGTGAGAAAATGTCCTGTGGCTAACCGCCTTTTCATCTCGCTGATTTTCGTGGGCGCGCTTGCGCTTGCCTTGCTCCCCCTCCGCGCCGACCCGACCGACGACGAGAAAAAAGCGCTCCACACGGCCCAGCAATCGTTCAAGGACGGCGCGTTCGATCTCTGCAACGACCGGGTCGCTACGCTGCTGAAAAAATATCCGAAGACCGAGCTTGCCGCCGAAGCGGAACTCCTTCAGGCCCGCGCGCTTTATCAACTCGGCCGCAGCAATGCCGCGCTCGCCGCGCTGAATCTTGCTCCTGATCAAGTCCCTGAAAACCTCCGCGCCGACACGCTTTTCTGGCAGGCCGAGTCGCTTCTCGATCTCGGCAAATGGCCGGACGCCGAGCAAAGATATCGCGCGCTTCTCGCGTTGAAAGACGTCGGCGACCGCGCGGACGCCGCCAATCTCGGCCTCGCGTGGGCGCTCTTCAACCAAGGCAGGGAAGCCGACGCGCAGCCGCTCATCGATGCGCTGATCAAGGACAAAGGTGGCAGCCCCTCCGCCCAGCAGGCGCAATTGCTCCTCGCCAAAATCCAGCTCACGAAAAAGCAATTCAAGGAAGCGCTCGCCGGACTCGAAACCCTCCTCGCTTCGCAGCCCGAAAAGGCCGTCGCCCTCGAGACCGACTACTGGCTCGGGGAAACGTACGCCGCAAACGGCCAGCCCGATCAGGCGGTGACGGCCTACCAAAGAGTCACGGGCGATCCGAAGGCTTTTCCGAAAACGCTGGTCGCCCAAGCCTGGCTTGGGTTGGGCCGCGCCCAGCACGCGCTTGGCCAGAACGACCAGGCCATGCTCGCCTATGAACAGACCTACAAGCTGACCGAGAATGAAGGCACCCAGATGGACGCCTTCCGGTCCTACCTCGAATGCGCGCGCGCCAGCGATCAGTTGCCGGAAGCCGTCGCCAAGCTCCAGGAATTCGCCAAGACCTCCGACCCCTCCGCGCCCGCCGCGCTTTTCGCCATCGGATCGAGCCTGGCCGAGAATCACGATGACGACAAAGCCATCGGTATTTTGGAATCGCTCCTGGTCGCCTACAGCGCGAGCCCCTTGATCCCCGCCGCCAATGAACAACTCGGCGAGCTCTATTCCCGCGCCGCAAAACCCAGCCAGGCCATCAAGGCTCTGCAAACCTGCATCAGCACGACCGTCGATCCGGAACTCATCCGCACGGCCCGCTCCCAGCTCGGCTCCGTCCTGCTCAAGCAAACCCGGGATTATGCCGGAGCCGCGGCGCAGTTCGCGCAGGTTTCCGACGGCATCGATGCCGCTGCCGAAAATGCCTCCTACAATTTTCTCCTGGCACAGGCTTATCTCGGCAAAATCGATGTTTTCATGAAAGGCGAAGCTGATTTTGAGAAACGCTTCCCGAAAAGTCCCTACCTGAAAGCTCTCGCCCTGGCCAAGGGCCAGCTCCTTGCTGGCGCAGGCAAAACCAACGACGCCAAGGCGGTCTATGCGCAGGCGATCTCCCTCGCCGGTGCCGGGCCTGACCAGGAAGCGCTGCTCAAAAACCTGGCCGATCTCCAATACCAAACCAACGATCTCGAAGGGGCGCTTGCCACCTACAAGATGATCGTCAGCCAATTTCCCAACGATGCGCTCGCAGCGGCCCAACGCGGCGTCCTCGTTTCCTACGAACTGAAAAAACTCAACGAGGACCAGGTCGAGCAGGCCCTCGTCCAGCTTGCGCAAAAATACAAGGACGAGCCGGGCGCGCCCGAAGCCTATTTCCGACTCGGCGAGTTTTATTTTTATCGCCAGGACTATGTGCGCGCCCAGGACGCCTTCCAGCAATTGATCGCCACCTATCCGACCAGCAGCGACGTCGACAAGGCCTATTACTACGCCGGAAAATCGGCCTTCGCGCACCAGGATTACACCGCCGCGCGCGCGCTGCTCGAAAAAGTCCCTGACAAATCCTCCTTCAAGCCCGATGCGCGTCTCTGGGAAGGCCGTGTTTACCAGCAGCAGTTGAATTTTGACCAGGCCGAAACCTATTACGACGCCGTCCTCGCAACGGAAAAAACCGGGCCGCGATTTGTCGAGGCGAGCCTCTATAAGGGCCAATGTCTCTTTGAACTCGGCGCAAAGGATCCCGCGAATTACGCCCTCGCGCTGACGGCCTTTGATCAAGTCATCAAAAGCAAGGAAGGATCGATATCCGAACTCAACGAGGCGGACGTCCGCGCAGCCAAATGCCTCGAAAAAATGGGCCGCATCGAAGACGCCATGGGCCGTTATCTTGACGTCCTCTACGGGCGCGTCGCCGGGGATGACTCCGCCGCGCCCGCCCCGCCCGAATTTTCATGGCAGATCAAGGCCGGGTGGGAAGCCGGGCGCATCCGGGAATCCCAGGCGGATTGGCGCGGGGCCATCGAGATTTACCGGCGGCTCGAGCAGATCGGCGGCGCGCATGCGCAGGATTTTCACGACCTGATCAACAAACTGCGCCGCGATCATTATATCTACGAGTAAAAGCGGGAATGCATCGTGCCGTCTGATTTCCACATTCGTCCTTATCGCACAAGCGACGAGGATGCCGTCATTGGCCTCTGGGCGGCGTGCAAACTCCTTGTTCCCCACAACAATCCGAGAAAGGACATCCGGCGAAAACTCGCCGTCAACCCAGAGTGGTTTCTCGTCGGCGAACAGGACGGCCTGATTGTCGCAACGTGCATGGCCGGTTATGAAGGTCACCGCGGCTGGATCAATTATCTTGCCGTTTCACCAGACGCGCAAAGGTGTGGCATCGCTTCGCGATTGATGGAAGAAGCGGAAAAATTATTGCTCAAGGCGGGATGTCCAAAGATCAATCTTCAAGTCCGCTCGACAAATTCGCAAGTCATTGAATTTTACAAAAGCATTGGATTCAAAGTCGATGAAGTCGCCAGCATGGGCAAGCGGCTCGAGATCGATGAAGCGACCTGATCCACGCGGCCCTGAGCGAAACTATTTCCGCTGCCACACGCTCGCTTCCGCCACGCCCAACTGATATTTGCGCCGGTGCTCGCGAATGAGAAAAGGCAGATCGAAAACGCACCGCGATTCAAAGGCCGAGCCGAGCCGTTCCTTTAACGCACCCAATGTACCGCGCACACCGCCGTCGAGCCACTTGTCCCGCGCGGTATATTCCTCCAGCCATGTGTAGGGAGACGTGATAACGAGCCAGCCGCCGGGCGGAATCAGGTCGGGCAACCGCGCGAGGCACTTCGCCGGATCGGGCAGCCGGTCGATCAGATTCGCCATAAGCACCAGATCAAATGTCCCCATATCCGCGCGCAGGTCGCAGGCATCCCCCTGTTCAAAGCGCACATGATCGGTCCTCAAATCGCCGGGCAATTCGAGCCGCAATTCGTCGCTTGCGGAACCTTCGCGGGCGACCCGCACCGTCACGGCGCGTTTGTCCCGCATCCGCTCTGCTGCGGCGATGAAACGCCCCGAAAAATCGACGCCCAGAACAGAATCGAAATGGCGGCCCAACTCGAAGCTGCTTCGCCCCACCGCGCAACCGAGATCAAGCGCGCGCGTTCGCTTGTGCTGCCCGATATGCCGCAACGATTCGCTCACGCTTCGCGCAGGAAATCCGCAAGCCGCTCGCGCCTCGGGCAGAAGCGGGCAAACCTGTTCAGCCGTGCCGTAATGGAACAAAAGATACTGCTCCACCGCCGCATCCGACTCGTAAAATCCGGTGCTCATCGATTTTATTTTCCGTTCACGATTCGCTCACGCAACCTCGCATCGCCACACTAACCGGCATCGCGCATTTTGGCGAGACAGCCACAAAACGTGACAGCCTCTTGGCATTCCCGTATAATATGACACATTAGAAGCAGCCCGGCTGGACCAGGCATCCCCCTTGAGATGGTTCGGCTGCGCTCCGCCGGAACCATCAATGAATTTGCGATCCTTATTCCAATCCGCCGCGCTGACGGCCTGCATGTTCCTGGTCTTGACCTGGACCGTCCGAGCCGCCGTCTCGCTCGGCATCGACGAACTCCAAAAATCGAACTTCTCCGTCCTTCAAGGCAAGCGCGTCGGCCTCATCACCAACCCCTCCGGCGCCGATTCGAGCGGCCACTCCGCCATCAGCGTCCTCTACCATGGCCAGGCCATCGGCGGATTCAAGCTGGTCAAACTTTTCGGCCCCGAACACGGCATCGACGGACTGACGGGCGCGGGCCGGCACGTCGACAACAGCCGCGACAGGCTTAGCGGCTGCCCCGTTTATTCCCTCTATGGCGACACGCGCCGCCCAACGCCCTCGATGCTCGCTGGACTCGATGCGCTGGTCTACGACGTGCAGGATCTCGGCAACCGTTCCTACACCTTCATCAGCACGCTCGGCTACGTCATGGATGAAGCCGCCAAACGCAACATCCAGGTCATCGTCCTCGACCGCCCCAATCCGCTCGGCGGCGTCCGCATCGAAGGCCCTCGGCTCGATCCCTCCTTCACTCCCTCCTTCGTCGGCCTTTACGACATCCCCGCCGTCTACGGCCTTACGCCCGGCGAGCTCGCCCTCTGGATCAACGCCAAATACCTCGAAAAACCGTGCCGCCTCACCATCGTCGCGATGAAAGGCTGGATTCGGCCCATGGTTTGGGAGGACACCGGCCTGCACTGGGTGCCGACCTCGCCCAACATCCCCACCATCGGGGCCGCACGCGCTTACTCCGCCACCGGTTTCCTCGGCGAAATCGGCATCGAAAGCGGTTGCGGCGGCCCGAATCCATTCCAGGTCGTGCAGGGCAGAGGCTGGAACTCGAACGCGCTCGCACGGCGATTCAACTCCCTCAACATCCCGGGCGTCCACGCCAGGACGCTTGACTCTGACCGCGAGAGCGGCATCTATCTCCAGATCGATCCGCGCAACTCGGGCAACCTGACGGCCATCAATTTTCAGGCCATCGAAATCCTCGAAAACCTCGTCGACGGCTTCTCGCCCTTTGGCCACACCACCGCCGACCAGCGCGACATGTTCGACAAAATCTCCGGCAACACCAGCCTCCGCCGTCAACTTGTCTCCGGTCGCCGCGTCATGGACATCGTCCACTCCTGGGATTCCGGAATTGCCCGCTGGGCCCAGGAACGGCAGCCCTACCTCCTCTACGGATTGACCCCGCCCCATCCGGCCAAAGTGCCGAACGTCATCGCGGCGGCGACCACCCCCGTTGCGCAGTAGGCAGCCGTCGCACTCCGTGCGCCTGCCCGCGCTCGGAGATCGCGGGCTACCGCTGAGACTGAGTGCGCGAAATGGAATTTTGCGGGGAACAGGAGGCGCTCCCAAGTGCAACTTGGGAGCAAGGGGAAAAGAGGCCGCAAAAGAAAACAGGCTGCAACTGAAATTATACCGTAGTTTTATAGGCAAAATTGTTGCGGAGCAAGGTTTTCTTGGTAGCCGTCGACCTCCGGGCGACGGTTAGTGAAGAACCCGCGCTCGGAGATCGAGGGCTACCAAAAACTCTTTTCAGCGTGACCCGCGCCGACTTTTCGGACAGCCTCTGGCGTTCGGAAACCTGGCAGTCGAGGGGGAAGTTTTATGATTCTTGTAACAGGCGGCACTGGATTTGTAGGACGCGAAGTGGTCCGGGAACTTCTCGCTTTGGGCTACCCGGTTCGCCTTTTGGTGCGCCATCCCGAACGGGCAAATCTGTTCGCCCACGATCCGCGCGTCGAACTCATCCGCGGCGACGCCCTCCAGCCCGACACGCTGCCCGCCGCCATGGTCGGCGTACAGGCGGTCGTTCACCTCATCGGCATCATCGCCGAGACCTCCCATGTGACCTACGAGCAAGCCCACACCGAAGCGACCCGCAATCTCCTCGCCGCCGCGAAACAAGCAGGCGTCACGCGCTGGGTCCAGATGAGCGCCATCGGCACCCGCGCCGCCGCGCGCTCGCGCTATCACATCACCAAATGGCAGGCCGAGGAACTCGTCCGGCAGAGCGGCCTCGACTGGACAATCTTCCGGCCCTCCCTCATCTACGGCTACGACGAACGCGACCGGCTGCTGAATCTCTTGCGGCACACGTTCTCCTGGCCGCTCGATCTCATCCAGCTCTATTCCTTCCCGCTCCTCAATGGCGGCGAATCGCACATCCAGCCGGTCAGCGTCCGCGAAGTCGCCCGCTGCTTCGCCCTCGCCCCCGCCAAACAGGCCGCCATCGGCCGCACCTACGATCTCGTCGGCCTCGTCGCTTTTACCTGGCGCGAAATGGCTGTCAAAATCACCAACGCCCTCGGCAAGAAGAGCCTCTACGAAGAAATTCCGCTCCTGCTCCTCGTCCGCGTGCTTCTTTGGCTCACGGCGATTCTCCTCCCCTACCTCATCGTTGCTGGGCTCGTGTGGCACACCCTCAGCCTTGTCATGGCCGAAATCGGCGCGGGCCTTTCCGTGGCGCTCATCCTTATCGCTTATCGCTGGCGGCGGATCATCCTTTTCTGCGTGCCCGGCGAGCCGCTCATCCTCGCCAGCGAGACGCTGAACCTCCTCGCCCCGCGCGAACTGCGACTCAGCGAAGTCCTCAAAATGGCCGTCGAAGACAACGTCGGCGATCCCCGCCCCGCCGCCGAGACATTCGCCTATGTCCCTGAAACTTTCGAACAGGGCTTGGCGAAGGTCTATCGGATTTGACGGAATTACCAAATTTACGGAATTAACGGAATTTTTGGGGAGGGTTTTGACAGGAAGACATAAAAAAATGAAATACATGAAGAAGACAGTTTATGTTTTCATCTGCTTCCTGTTTTCCTGTCAAAAAAATCCCCCGCCTTCATTCCGTTAATTTGGATAATTCCGTAATCCCGTTAATGCCTTCCGCAGCGCTTTCCTCCGCGCTTCCAGGAAATCAGCGAGAGCTTTATTTCGCGCGCTATTCAGCTATCGTCCGAATTCTTAGCCTCATCCATGTCATCCCATATCATTCGCCCCACCCTTTTTTGCCTCGCCCTGATCGCCATGGCACCGATCTCCCGTGCCGGCATGACCACCGACACCCCCTACACCGACCGGGGCAAAACCGATTTCGACACCGCGCTCGAACTCCTCAATCCCTACGGCACCTGGTCGAAGATCGCCGGCAAATGGGCCTTCACCCCGCGCGATCACCTCGCGCCCTACACCGATGGCCGCTGGCTTTACACCGAGTATGGCTGGTACTGGAAAGGTCGCGCGCCCCATAGCTGGGCCACCGAACACTACGGCTACTGGAAGCGCGGCGCGGACAAAGTCTGGTCGTGGTATCCGGGGCCGTACTGGCTGCCGGAGACCGTCGAGATTCGCGCCACGCGCGGCTACATCGGCTGGCGCAGCTCCGAGGTCGACGACGACGGCAACTTCGTCGACCCGCCCATCGACCGCTACAGCAAAATGGACGAGTGGACCTTCGTGACCCTCGCTCAATTCGCCAATCCCATCACGCCTGGAATCGTCGCCCCTCCCGATGTCGCCAAAACTCAGCTCGAGGAATCTACCGATTGCCGTCACACCTACCTCACCTATCGCGAAATCGACCGGCCCGGCCCGCACCCCACCGACTTTTCCGATCTCTGCAAGGACGGCGGGATGCTCGCGCCGAAGAGCCTCCGAGACAAACTGGCAGCTACTGCCCAGCCTGCTCCATCGTCAGCCACGCTGGCCACGAATTCCGCTGCGGCCATCGCGAACGGCACCAACGCGCCCGCGCTCCTCGGCGCCGAAATCGACCCGACCGCCGACACGCGCAAGGTGAAATACTGGATCACCATGAGCCTTCCCACTTTCTGGATCCCGCCTCCGTCCGACGCCAAGCCGGAGGAGATTTATCTCTACCGGCCCGATTTCTACCAGGACCAGGACGGCATCGAGCGGCGGATCACGCTTTGGTTCAACCCGAATGCACGAACCTCCCTGACCGAGGCGCTGGGCGAAACCACGCCGCATGCGCCGACCGCACAAGCCAATACCGCGACCACACCGGCGATTCCAGCCTCGCCCGCCTCGCAGGAAACCTCCCCGGCGCGCAATCCATTCCATAGCCCGCTCGACGATTCCTTTCAGCCCGGCAGCGCAACCACAAACCGCCCCGTAAATTCATCCACAAAAAATAATTCCTCGCCCCCGCCCTCGGGACTCAGCACGCCCGATGCGTCAGCGCCCTCGCCCGCGACAAATGCCACCCCGGCGAATCGGAATTAGGGCGCTTCTTGGAAGGACGCGCTCCCGCGCCTCCGCGGACGACCAGGAGGTCGTCCCTCAAGTGCCATCAAAGCCGCCCCTCTTTACGCGCGCCACTCATTCGGTTAGGCTTGGAGTTCTGTGAGTGTCCTCGATATTTCGGGCGATAATTACGCCGTGAACGACCCTGCGCCGCGCCGACCCGGCGGCCGGATGGCCTCGCGCCCTCTTCATTTCATCTGGCTGGCCGACGCCTCCGGTTCCATGCGCGTCGACGGCAAAATACAGGCCCTCAACCACGCCATCCGCGAGGCGATTCCCCATATGCGCGAAGCCGCGCTCGAAAGCCCCCACGCCTCCGTCTTCGTCAACGCCATCCGTTTCGCCGACGAAGCGCGCTGGATGGACGAAAAACTCACGCCCGTTTCCGAATTCCGCTGGCATGACATCGAAGCCGCTGGAGCCACATCGCTGGGCGAGGCCCTTGCCATGGCCGGCGACGCGCTGCAGCCTCCGCTCATGACCGACCGCGCCCTGCCGCCCGTTCTCGCACTCATCACCGACGGACTGCCCACCGACGATTTTCAGGCCGGCCTGGACCATCTCCTTTCCAAGCCGTGGGGACGCCAGGCGTTGCGCGTCGTCGTCGCCATCGGGGAAGATTCCGCCTCCAGCCAGGCGCAGGAAATTTTTCGCGCTTTCATGGCTAATGATGCGATGCGGCCCTTTCATGCCAACAACCCCGAAGTCCTGGCGGAGCAGATTCGCTGGATTTCCACCGCCGTACTTCAATCGGTTTCCTCGCCAGCCGGTCGTGTCCCCGGCGCAGTCGCGGGGGCGGGGGCGGCGGGCGCGGCAGCAGCCATTCCCCTCCTCGCAGGCATCGATGCGGCAGGGCCGGACGAGGCCGACGTATGGTGATGTCGTTGCGGTGGACAGCCCTGAGCGCCAGCGTGCGGGGAGCTTCCCACGAGGAAGGCGGCTACGGAAACCAGGATGCCGTGCGGCTGAAAAATCCCTCCGGCGCCGACGACGTTCTCCTTCTCGCCGTCTCGGACGGCCACGGCAGCCCGCGCAGCTTTCGCAGTGATCGCGGCGCGGCAATGGCAGCCGAGTGTGCTTTGCGCGAGCTTCGCCGATTCATCCGGCGGCTCGGCCCCGACGCCCCGCTGCGCCGTGTGCGCAACCAGGCCATGACCCGCTGGCCGACGGCCGTCGTCGCAGCGTGGAAAAGCGCCGTCCGCGCCGACGTCGCCGCACGCCCCTTCACGCCCATGGATTTCGCCGCCTATCCCGAGCCCCCCCCCGTTCTCAAACCGGGCGAGGAACTCCCCGTCACCGCCTATCTGGCTTACGGCGCGACACTCATCGCGGTGGCGATCACCCGCCGCTACATCCTCTATTCCCAGTTGGGTGATGGTGACATCCTTAATGTCCACGCGAATGGCGTCGTCTCGCGTCCCCTTCCGCGCCAGCACGAATTCATGGCCAACCAGACCGTGTCGCTCTGCTCCCGCGACGCGCCCCTCGATTTCCAAATCCGCGTCGATTCCACGCGTGGACCGATGCCTGCACTCATCATGCTTTCCACGGACGGCTACGCGAATTGCTTCGGCAACGACGAGGGCTTTTACAAGGTCGGCGCTGATTTCCTCTCCTACATGCGCAAGGAAGGTGTCGGGTTTGTCCGCGAAAAACTCGAGGAATGGCTGCGCCAATCCTCGCATGACGGCAGCGGGGATGATATCACCGTGGGACTTGCCGCCCGCGCCAGCGCCTTTCCTCCCTCGGCCCGGACGGGTTAGGATAAATCTCTTCCTCCCATGAACACCTTTCGTCCGGGACAAACCGTTTGGCTCGAGCTCTCCGGCGAGCTTTGCGAAATAAAGGAACTCCTCGGCTCCGGCGGCCAGGGGCAGGTCTATCACGCGTCGATGAATGGACAGGACTGCGCGTTGAAGTGGTACTTTCCCCACAACGCCACCGACGAACAGCGCGTCGCCATCGAACGCCTCGTCCACAAAGGCCCGCCCAACGACCGCTTCCTCTGGCCGCTCGACATTGCCATCTTCCAGGGCCATCCGAGCTTCGGCTATCTCATGCCGCTACGCGATCCGCGATTCCGAGGCATGGCGGAGCTGATGAGCCGCGCAGTCGATCCCACTTTCCGCACGCTGACCAACATGGCGCTCGAATTGGCCGACAGCTTCCTGCGGCTCCATTCCCTCGGCTTTTGCTACACCGACATTTCCTTCGGTAATATCTTCTTCGATCCCGTCACCGGCGAAATCTCCATCTGCGACAACGACAACGTCACCGTCGACGGCGAAGGCATCAGCGGCGTCCTCGGAACGCCCCGCTTCATGGCGCCCGAAATCGTCCGCGACAAGGCCCGGCCCAGCATTGACACCGACCTCTATTCCCTCGCCGTGATCCTCTTCTACATGTTCATGGTCCACCATCCGCTCGAAGGCAGGCGCGAAAAGGAAATCAGCTGCCTTGATCTCTCCGCGATGAAACGGCTTTACGGAACCGATGCGCTCTTCATCTTCGATCCCAAGCACGGCGCCAACCGCCCCGTCGCAGGCATCCACAACAACGCCACGCTGTTCTGGAATTTGTATCCAGGCTACGTCCGCGACATCTTCACCCGCGCCTTCACCGAAGGCCTCAACGATCCCGGCGCACGCGTCCGCGAAAGCGAATGGCGCACCGTCTTCACCCGCATGCGCGACCAGATTTTTTATTGCCATAAATGCGGCGCTGAAAACTTCCTCGCCGACGAGGGCGATTTACCCACGCCGCTCGTCGAACACAAATGCTGGTCCTGCCAGGAAATATCCATCCCGCCGCTGCGCCTGCTCCTGGGCCGCCATTCCATTGTCCTCAACCAGGACACCGTGCTCTTTCCGCATCATCTCGACGCAAACCGCCGCAACGACTACTCCGAGATCCTCGGCGAAGTGACGCCCCACCCGTCGCGCCCCGATGTCTGGGGCCTGAAAAATGTCTCCGGCCAGACCTGGAAAACCATACCGCCTGCAGGCGCTCCCGCCGTCGAAGTCGCCTCGGGCCGCTCCGTCTCTCTCGTCCCCGGCCTCACCATCCATTTCGGAACCACCGAAGGCACGGTATTATAATTGCATCGTCAATTGAATGCCAAGCGGTTAGCATTACCCCATGTTGCATACGACCTTCAGCCGCAAGGGAGGACAAGCCCGCTCGGCCCGCAAGACGCGGGCCAACCGCGCCAAGGCCATAGCTTACTGGGAAGCCGTGCGTGGCGGTCAGATTGCACCCCCGCGCCGTCATCGAAAACCTCCCGCCATCGACGAAATTCGCGCCAAGCTTGCGCCTTATTGCCGGAAATATGGCATCATCCAATTGGAAATCTTCGGATCAATCGCGCGCGGCGAAGCCGGACGACGCAGCGACGTTGATCTTATCGCCACCTTCAATCTCAATCCCGGCCTCGATTTTTTTGCCATGGAAGAAGAGATGAGCGGAATTTTGGGGGTTCCCGTGCATCTCCTGACGCGTGAATCCGTTGAAACCATGTCCAACCCCTATCGCCAAAAATCGATCCTTTCCGACGCGCGCGTCATCTACCATGCGCAGGCCCGCATCTAATAATCCGGACGACGCCCACCTCCACGACATGCTGGAAGCGGCGCGCCTGATCCGGCTTTATATGAAAAAAGTCAGCTTCGAGGAATTCTGGCATCACAACGAAAAGCGCGATGCGGTGGCCTTGCGCCTCTCCATTATCGGCGAAGCGGCGGCGCATATCGATCCGGCCACGCAAAAGGCACTGCCCTCGATTCCCTTCAAACAAATCCGCGGATTGAGAAATCGCATCGCGCATGATTACGGAGCGATTGACTTCAAGATCGTCTGGGAAGTGACCCAAAAAGAAATCGCCCCTCTCATCGCCGCGCTCGAAGCTTACATCGGAAAGAAGTCCCGATAGGCGCTCTCGCAGCACCATTTTGATTGTCCCATCGCAGGTGCGAAGCATATCCTTCCAGTTTACCAATTCCGACTTTATGCACCCCCGTCTCTTCCCCTCGCGCGAAAGCTTCCGCGAACTCGCCCATCGCGGCAACCTCATCCCCGTTTACCGCGAAATCATCGCCGACATGGAAACGCCCGTTTCCGCCTTTCACAAAATCGACACGGGCGACCACTCCTTCCTTTTCGAGTCGGTGGAAAAAGGCAACAAATTCGCGCGCTACTCGTTTCTTGGTGCCAGTCCGCATCTCATCTTCCAGGCGCACGGAAAAACCATCACCCTCCGCGAAGGCTCTGACCAGCGCACCTACACCATCAAAGAGGGCGATCCGCTCCGCGAACTCGAACGCCTGATGGCCGACTACCGTCCCGTTCCCACCGACGATCTCCCGCTCTTCTACGGCGGCGCGGTCGGCTACATCGGATTCGAGGCCGTCACGCAATTTGAACCGACCGTCCCCCGCGCGAAAAAGGACGACCTCGGCGTGCCCGATTCTTATTTCTTCATCACCGACACCCTCCTCATTTTCGACCACCTCGAACGCCGCATCAAAATCGTCGCCAACGCGCACGTCCCTGATCTGACCCACGCCGATCGCGCCTACGACGACGCCGTCGCCAAGATCGAGGAACTCGAATCCCGCCTTGCGCGCGCCGTGCCCGGACGCCTGCTCCCCGTCTTCAGTGACATCCAGCCGCTCGATCCGGCCATCAACATGACCCGCGACGAGTACGTCAAAATGACTGAGGTGATGCAGGAATACATCCGCGCCGGGGACATCTTTCAGGTCGTGCCCTCGCAGCGCTTCGAGGTTCCCTTCGATGCCTCGCCTGTCGATCTCTACCGCGCGCTGCGCCTCATCAATCCGTCGCCGTATATGTTCATCCTCAAGCTCGGCGGCATGGCCCTCGTCGGCTCGTCGCCGGAACTCCACGTCCGCTGCGAGGAGGGCAAAGTGCAAATCCGCCCCATCGCCGGCACGCGCCCGCGCGGTCAGACGCCCGAGGAGGACGACCGCCTCACGAAGGAACTCCTCGCCGATCCCAAGGAACGCGCCGAGCACGTCATGCTCGTCGATCTCGCCCGCAACGACGTCGGCCGCGTCTGCCAGTTCAACACCGTGCGCCTCACCGACTTCATGATTACCGAGCGCTACTCACACGTCATGCACATCGTTTCCAACGTCGAGGGCGAACTCACGCCGGGCCACTCCGCCTACGATGTCATGCGGGCCACCTTCCCCGCCGGGACCGTCAGCGGCTCGCCCAAAATTCGCGCCATGCAGATCATCGCCGACATGGAACCGACCTGCCGCGGCACCTACGCGGGCGCGGTCGGCTACTTCGGTTTTTCCGGCAACCTCGATTCGTGCATCGCCATCCGCACCATCCTGCTCAAGAACGGCAAAGCGTATCTGCAAGCTGGTGGCGGACTCGTCGCCGACTCGACTCCGCTCGGCGAGTACCAGGAATCGATCAACAAAGCCAAGGCCGGCCTCAAGGCCCTCGCCATGGCGAAACTTTTCTGAGTTTTAGACAGGATTAACAGGATTGGATGAAACGACTCATATTCACGCTAATCGTTACGTTTCTTTTTGCGCTGCTTTTTGCAGCTCAAAATCACTTCCTGGTTGGAATTTCTTCGATCCGGTCAGGCATGACCATGAGTGAAGTTCACGAGCAGTTGGGACCCCCTGAATTTTACGAAACCGAAACCGACAACTGGTACATCCTTCGATTTTACCCGTTCGTTTTTGGAGCGATGAATGTTAAAATCGATATGCGCGACTTCATGTCAGTAATCTCAAATGGAACGCCCGGTAGCGAGCGAACGGGTGACCATGTAACAGCAATTGAATGGAAGAGTGTCTTCTGCCTCGACACCAACGAAAATATTCATCGACTCACTCACTAGCGATTCCCCCAATCCAGTTAATCTTATTAATCCTGTCCAAAATTCAGTTCCCATGCTCCTCATCATCGATAGCTACTTTTTTCTTGCAAAAAGACGTGGACAAAACGTCAAGTATAGTTTACGTTTTTCCTAAAGATCGGAGGAATACTTGCTCAAACCCGGTCGTTACGAAGTCTTGATATTTTCCGATCGTTCGGGCGAAAGCCCCTATTTGGAGTGGCTCGCTACTTTGGATGTGAAAACACGAGATCGCATACTGAAAAGAGTGGAACGAATGAAACTCGGGCAGTTCGGTGACTACAAGAAAATGGACCATGACTTTTACGAGTTGCGCCTGTTCTTTGGACCCGGTTATCGCGTTTATTTTGGTCAGCACCAGGCAACAGCGATGCTGCTTTTGACCGGCGGAGATAAGTCATCCCAAAACAGCGATATTAAGAAGGCAAAGGAATATTGGAGAATCTATCTGGAGGACAACACATGAAAAAAGAGATCAAGAGCACGGGTATCCCACTCGATGAAATTCTATTAAAAGAGTGGCAAGATCCCAAGCGTGCACGATTTGTCATCAAGTTGGCTTTGGAGGAATTCGAAGAAGACAACGATTTGGAGGCACTGCTCGATACCCTGCGGTTGGTGGCCAAAGCCCAAGGAGGTCTTGCCAAACTCGCGCGCAAAGCTTCCGTAAGCCGTCAGGCGCTGCACGAAGCCCTATCGTCGAAAGGAAATCCCCGTTTGCGAACATTCAAAAATGTGATCGAATGTCTCGGCCTGCGCATCGCGATCGAGCCGCTGAAATCCCCTGTTAAGCTCGCTCGCGCCGCTTGAGATTTGGTTAATCCGTAAAATTTGGTAATTTGGTCCTGCTTCCCTTCTCCCCATGCTCCTCATCATCGATAACTACGACTCGTTCACCTACAACCTTGTCCAATACTTCGGCGAACTTGGCGCGGAACCCGTCGTCAAGCGCAACGACGAAATCACCATCGCCGAAATCGAGGCCCTCAAGCCCGAAGCCGTCGTCATCTCGCCCGGCCCCTGCACGCCGAAGGAAGCCGGCATCTCCAACGACGTCATCCTGAAAATCGGCCCGCGCCTCCCCGTCCTCGGCGTCTGCCTGGGACACCAGTGCATCGGCTACGTCCACGGCGGCGCGGTCGTCCGCGCGGGACGTCTCATGCACGGCAAAACCTCGCCCATTCTCCATGACAATAGCGGCGTCTTCGCCGGACTGCCCAGCCCCTTCGAAGCGACCCGCTACCATTCGCTCATCATCGACCCGCCCACCGTTCCCGACGTGCTCATCGTCAATGCTCACACCGCCGAAGGCGAAATCATGGGCGTGCGCCATCGCGACTATCCGATCCACGGCGTCCAGTTCCATCCCGAATCAATCCTCACCCGCCACGGCAAGGACATCCTCAAGAATTTTCTGCGCATCACCAGCGACTATCACGCGAAAAAGAAAGCGGCTTAAGATGTACGAGCCCATGTTCCCATCCCGCAGACCACTTACAAAAGTGTGTTATCTCCTAGGCTGTATTTGCGTGATTTTGTGGATCGTGAACGCGGTTCTGATGACTTCGCAATCCACCAAATTTCCTGATCCTGCGTCCTCACATACCGAGCCATGGTTGAATCATGGGATTGTTTATAGGACGCCTCTTCAAGGTTATATTCTGATCGGGACATCTCTTGGAGCCTTAGGTTTTGGATTGGTGGGCATTGCGATTGCTACGTGCCGTCGACAAAAAAATTATGAAAAATCCTTGGGAAGCTGATCCTGCCACACGAGTGTGCGACAAGCTCAGGATGACAGAACCCGATCCCCAATTCTGTCAATTCCGTTAATTCCGTCAAAATTCAGCAGCCTCCCATGAAGCACCTCCTCGCCAACCCCGTCTACAAGATGGCCTGCGACCAATTCGACGCCGTCGCCGATTTCATCAACATGCCCGAGACGATGCGCGAGCGCACCAAGCTCCCCAAGCGGCTTGTCACCGTCTCGCTCCCGGTGCGCATGGATTCCGGCGAGGTGAAAGTCTTCGAGGGCCATCGCGTCCAGCACCACCTCACCCTCGGCCCGACCAAGGGCGGACTCCGCTATCACCCCAACGTCGAACTCGGCGAAGTCGCCGCGCTCGCCATGTGGATGAGCTGGAAATGCGCGCTCGCCGACCTCCCCTACGGCGGCGGCAAAGGCGGCGTCGCCATCGATCCGCGCAAATGTTCCATCGGCGAACTCGAACGCATCACCCGCCGCTACACCAGCGAAATGATCCCCTTCATCGGCCCGCAAACCGACGTCATGGCGCCCGACATGGGCACCAACGAGCAAACCATGGCGTGGATCATGGACACCTACTCGCACCAAATCGGCCACGCCGTCCCCAGCATCGTCACCGGCAAACCCGTCAGCATCGGCGGCTCGCTCGGGCGCAAGGAAGCCACCGGGCGCGGCGTCGCCTTTCTCGCCAACGTCGTCAGCGACATGCTCAAGCTGCCCAACGACAGCCGCGTCATCGTGCAGGGGTTCGGCAACGTTGGCAGTTACGCCGCTGCGGGCATGGCCAAATACGGCGCGCGCATCGTCGGCATCAGCGATGTCAGCGGCGGCATCTATAATGCCGGGGGACTCGACCTCCGCGCGCTCGAAGACCACGTCACTCGCACCGGCAGCGTTACCGGATTTCCCGGCGGCGATAAAATCTCCAACGACGACCTCCTCGTTCAGCCCTGCGAAGTCCTCATCCCGGCGGCCATGGACCGCGTCATCACCGCCGCCAACGCGGGCAAGCTCCAGTGCCGCATCCTCGCCGAAGGCGCAAACGGCCCCACCACCGTCGAAGCCGACGCCATCCTGCGCCAGCGCCCCGAAATTTTCGTCATCCCCGACATCCTCTGCAACTCCGGCGGCGTCATCGTCAGCTACTTCGAGTGGGTCCAGGATTTGCAAAGCTTCTTCTGGGCCGAAACCGAAATCTTCGACAAGCTCTACCGCATCCTCGGTCGTACTCTCGACACCGTCCTCAAGGAGGCGCGCAAGCACAACATCGACAACCGCACCGCCGCCCTCTCGCTCGGCATCCAAAAAGTCGTCAGCGGCAAAGCCATTCGCGGGCTTTTCCCCTAAACCATTTTGCTTTGATTTTATTTCCATTCGTGTCCTTCATTAACTTCATGACCTCCCGTCAAAAATGGAATTGGGTGCTCCTCGCGGCGCTTCTGCTTGCCTTTACCGCCATCGGCCACGCCGCGTCCACCAACCAGGCCAGCTCTCACACGGCCGCTCCTCCCATCGCCAAGCCGACAGGCCGCATGATCACCCTCGGCGATTTCGGCGCGGAAGACCTCGCCTATCTCGCCGTCCCCACCACGCCGCCGTCCCTCGCCATCGTCCTCGTCCCCGACGCCTATGGCCTCGACGATTTCACCAAGGCCGAGGCGGATCGTCTCGCCGCCCAAGGCTATCTCGTCGCAGCCGTCGATATCTATAACGGCAAACAGACCACCGATCCCGGCGACCTCGAAAATTTAATCGCCAACCTCAACGCCGAAACCGTCATGAAAACCGTCGACGCCGGCATCCGCTTCTTCCATGAAAGCCCCAAATTTCAAGTCGATCATGTCGTCGCCATGGGCTGGGGCGTCGGGGCCGGCTACGTCTTCCAGGCCGCGCGCGAAAACAAAACGCTCGACGGCGCCATCACCTTCTACGGCCCCGTCGAAACCCGCGACCACGTCATCGGAAAATTCGCCGCGCCCCTTTGCGCCGTCTATCCCGAAAACGATTCCATGATCACCCACGACAGCATCCTCTCCTTCCAGCAATTGATGAAGGAAGCCGGTAACGACTGCTCCGCCTGGTTCATCGCCGCCGGCTCCGGCTGGTCCAATCCCAAAAGCAGGACCTACAATCCGGTCGAGGACAAGGAAGCCTGGAAAGTCGCCCTCCCCTTCCTCGTCCGCATCGCCGCCGAACCCGTCAAGCCCAAGAACGACTCCATCATCGACAAAGCCAAGGACAAAATCCAAAGCCTGTTTCAGTAGTTCTGTCGCCGCTGAATTTTTGACGCAATAACGGAATTAACGGAATGAAGAATCAGGGTAGCCCGGACAACTTGTTGTCCGGGTGCGCAAAGGACTCGTTCCACGCGCACAAGAAGCCACCCGAGAATATCTCAATCAACAATCCGTCATCCTGAGCTTGTCGATCAGTTCTGCCTGCCTTCAATCCCGTTAATCTTGTTAATCCTGTCTAAAAAACATGCTTAACTAGGCCATGCTCCCCTGGCGTCTCCTCACCCACGGCCCCGCTTCCCCGGCCCGCAACATGGCCATCGACGAAGCCCTCCTGCGCGAAGTCCGCGAGCCCGTCCTGCGCATCTACGAGTGGAGCGTCCCCGCGCTCAGCCTCGGCTATTTCCAGCCCGCCGCGCTTGCGCAACAGGGACGCCTCTTCATTCGCCGCTACACCGGCGGCGGACTCGTCGACCACGCCCACGACGTCACCTACACCATCGTCCTGCCGCGCGCCCATCCGTGGATGGAACTCTCCGCGCCCGAAAGCTACCGCCATATCCATCATGGCGTTCAGGCCGCCCTCGCCGCGTGCGGAATCGAAAGCGACCTCACCGCAGGGGAAAACGCGCACGACGTCGAATCGGAAGCCTGCTTCGCAAAGCCGGTCCGCTTCGACATCGTCGCCGCCCAGCGCAAACTCAGCGGCGCGGCCCAGCGCCGCACGCGCGAAGGCCTTCTCCACCAAGGCAGCATCCTTCTGCCTGACCCCGCCAAAAACGCCGATCTGCGCCGCGTTTTCGCCGCAGCTTTCACCGCCCGACTCGAACTCGCCATCAACCCCGGCGACCTCACCCCCTCCGAAACCGCCCACGCCCTTGATCTTGAACGAGATCGCTACGCCACCGATGCATGGAATCGGTCGAGATAATTCGCTTAAAAAACGTAAAAAATACCTCGAAAAAGCACGCATTACTTGTTGTGAAAAAAGCCGTATTTCGGCTACAATTTTCCACTTATGGCAGACCCCAAAAAAGCCGCCACTTCTGAAGGCGGCGATGAAGTTCTTCAATTCGATTCCAGCGTTGGTGAAGGCGTTTACGATGCCTCAAAAATAGGCAAGTTGGAGGGCCTTGAAGCCGTCCGCAAAAAGCCCGGCATGTACATCGGCGGCACCGATGAGCGGGCGCTCCACCATTGCATTTCGGAGGTCCTCGACAACTCCATCGACGAGCACCTCGCCGGTTACGGCAAAAAAATCGAAGTCATCGTCCACGTCGACGGCTCCATTTCCATCCGCGACGAAGGCCGCGGCATCCCCGTCGACACCGGCAAGGGCGAAACCATGCCCGCCGTCGAAATGGTCCTCACCCGCCTCCACTCCGGCGGCAAATACGGACAGGGCGGCTACATCTTTTCCGGTGGCACCCACGGTGTCGGCGCGAAGTGCGTCAACGCCGTCTCCGAATGGTTCGAGGTCGAAGTCTCCCGCGACGGCAAGGTCTACCACATGGAATTCGAGCGGGGCAAAACCACCAAAAAACTCGACGTCATCGGCAAAAGCAAATCGACCGGCACGCTCATCACCTTCAAGCCCGACGCCCAAATTTTCCAGGAAACCGTCGAGTTCAAAAAGGAACTCATCGTGGGCCGCCTGCGCGAGCTGGCGTTCCTCAACCCCGGCCTCGAAATCGCGTTCATCGACGAGCGCACCGAGCACACCGAGCCCGAACGTTATTTCTACAAGGACGGCATCGAGGAATTCGTCAAGCAACTCGGCAAAAACAAACAGGTCGTCCATCCCAAGCCTGTGCGCATCTCGCGCGTCAAGGAAGCCGCCGTCATCGTCGAGGGCACACCTCGCCCCGTGAAGCTCGACATCGTTTTCCAGTACAACGATTCCATCGCCGACCAGATCCTTTGCTTCACCAACACCATCACCAATCCCGACGGCGGCACGCACCTGGCCGGCTTCCGCTCCGCGCTCACCCGCGCCATCAACCAGTACGGCAAGACCACCAATCTCTTCAAGCCCAAGGACCCGTCCCTCTCCGGCGATGATGTCCGCGAAGGCCTCGTCGCCGTCATATCGCTCCTCCATCCCGACCCCAAGTTCGAGTCCCAAACCAAGGTCAAACTCCTCTCGCCCGAAGTCGAAGGCCTCGTCTCCTCCGCCACCTACGAGAGCCTTATGAGCTTCTTCGACGGCAACCCGAGCATCGCCAAGCGCATCATCGACAAGGCGCTCAACGCAGCCCGCGCCAACGAAGCCGCCCGCCGCGCCCGCGAAGCCGTCCGCAAAACCGCGCTCTCCGGCGGCGGACTGCCCGGCAAGCTCGCCGACTGCTCCAGCCGAAATCCCGAGGACTCCGAGCTCTTCATCGTCGAGGGCGACTCCGCAGGCGGCTCCGCCAAGCAGGGCCGCAACCGTCACAACCAGGCCATCCTTCCCATCAAGGGCAAGATTCTGAATGTCGAAAAAGCGCGCCTCGACAAAGTCCTCCAGAACGCCGAAATCCGAAACCTCATCGTCGCGGTCGGCACCGGCATCGGCGACGGCGGCGAAGGCGCGTTCAACCTCGCCAAGCTCCGCTATCACAAAATCATCATCATGACCGATGCGGACGTCGACGGCTCCCACATCCGCACCCTCCTGCTGACATTCTTCTTCCGCCAGATGCCCGAACTAGTCCGCCAGGGCTACGTCTACATCGCCCAGCCGCCCCTCTTCCAGATCAAGCGCAAGAAGCGCGAGGAATACGTCGAGGGCGAAACGCAGCTCAACAAAATGCTCATCAAATTCGGCAGCGACGACGTGCAGCTCAAAAATCTTTCCGACAACAAAATCGTCGCCGACGGCTCGCTCGTCGAAATCCTCGAAATGCTCGAGTCGCTCGACAAGTTCACCCGCGCCATCGCCCGGCACGGCGGCGATTTCGGCGACTATCTTGCCAAACGCGATCCCCGCAGCCACGAACTGCCGCGCCATCTGGTCAAGGTCCGCGAAGGCAACCAGGAAACCGTCCACTATTTCAAGACCGACGAGCAACTCCACGACTTCGCCAAGGAAAACGCCGACCTGCGCGTTTTCGGCGAGGAACCCGTCGAAGAAACCGAAGCCACTGCCGCCACTGCCACCACTGGCGCGAATGGCGGCAACGGCGAGAAACCCGCCGCCAAGGCCGCCTCCAACGGCACCGTCAATCGCCGCCGCTGCATCCACATCGAGCTTCACGAAAGCAAGGCCGTCGCCGAACTTCTCAATAAACTCGAACGCAAGGGCCTCTCCATCGACCAATATCGCGCCGCCGACAAGCCGCTCTTTGAGTTGCAGGAAGGCGAGGGCGACAGCCAGAAAAAGCGCCCCATCTTTTCCATCCCGGAAATCCTTGAGGCGGTCAAGGAAGTCGGCAAACGCGGCGTACAGATCACCCGCTTCAAAGGCTTGGGTGAAATGGACGCCAAGGAACTCTTCATCACCACGATGGACCCCACGAAGCGCCGCCTGCTCAAGGTCGACGTCGCCGACGCCGTCGAAGCCGAGGAAATGTTCTCGCGTCTCATGGGCGACGAAGTCGAACCCCGCCGCCAATACATCGAAGACAACGCCCTCAACGTCCGCAATCTCGATATTTAGGGTAGGGACGGCAGTCCCTTGCCGTCCGTCGATTCTGCTCCGGTAGCTCCGTGCGACGGTGCAGTGGTAGCCCGCGCTGGCTCAGCGCGGGTGCGGCGCTCTGCGCCGCATTTCCCCTCGTTCCCAAACTCCATTGGGGAACGCAATTGTCAGCGCAATTCCATTGCTGATCCCGTCTTTATCGAGCGAAAGTCAGCGCGAAATGGAGTTTCGCGGGGAACAAAAGAACGCTCCCAAATAGAGTTTGGAAGCGAGAGGCTGTGGGCACGATATTTTGATTTGCTTTAATCTGGTAATTCAGCCTCTACCCCAGCATCGCCCTGCAAACAATCACCGCCGAGATCGGCGCAATCGTATCGGCGATGAGCCCGGTCGGAATCGCATGCCTAGACTTGCGAATCCCCACCGAGCCGAAGTAAACCGCGATCACATAAAACGTCGTCTCCGAGCACCCATAGAACGTCGCCGCCATCAGCGTGATGATGTTGTCGGGACCAAGAGTCGGATTCTTGATCAGGTCCGTCAGAAGCCCCTGCGCGGCCGCATTGCTGAAAGGACGGATCACGGCCATCGGGACAAGTTCAGGTGGAAAATGAAACAGGTCCGTCAGCGGCCTCAAAATCGATGTGACCAAATCCATCCCACCCGCCGCGCTAAACATCCCCACTGCGGCAAGCATTCCGACAAGGTAGGGAAGTATCCGCAGGATCACCTGCACCGCTTCCTTGCCTCCCTCCACAAATTGCTCATAGACCGGGATGCGGCGCAGCGCGGCGTAGAGCGGAAAAAGAAGAATGAGCCACGGCAACACCAGAATGGAAAGCTCGCTCACCAGCCGCAACGGCCACGCCTGCATCGCCAGCTCCGGCGGCGAGGCGCGCCCGATCACCTCCGGAAAAGCAAATACCAACACCATCGCGATAAAAATTCCAAAAAACATCCCGAGTATCCACTTCGCACCCGGCACCCACGGCAGCGTCGCATCAGCCTCGACCGACTTCGTTTCAATGTCGGCGCCTTCCCCCACATCTTGTTTCGGCGCGGCCGTCGCGTCCGCTGAAACCGGCGCTCCCTCCAACTGCCGTTTCGACCAACGCATCCGCTCAAGCAGCTTGCACGTCGCAATCGCGCACGCCTGCGTGATCGCCGTCGCTGCCAGCGAAGTACCGATGATGACCGTCGGATTTTTTCCCTTTGCCGCCGCCAAAAACGCGATGGCCGTCACAGGAATGAGGGTGATCGAACTCGTGTTGATCGCCAGCAGCATGCACATCGCGTTGGTCGCCACACCCGGCCGTGGATTCAACTTGTCCAACTCGTTCATCGCGCGCAACCCCAGCGGCGTCGCGGCATTGCCCAACCCGAGAATGTTCGCCGACACGTTGAGCACAATCGCCCCCAACGCCGGATGATCCGCCGGCACATCGGGAAAGAGCCAGCGAAGAATCGGCCTTAGCGCCAGCCCAAGCCGGTGGACCAGTCCCGCCTTTTCCGCGAGCCGCATCAGGCCGAGCCACAACGTCATCATCGCGAGCAGCGTGCTGGCGAGGGGAATAACCGCGTAAATCGTCCGGTCGATCGCCGCCTGCCCCACATCGGCAATTGTTTTCGGCTCGCCCAGGCTGCTGTGGTAACTCCCCATCAACACCGCGATCGCGATCAGCGCGAGCCAGATATAATTCAACATAAAATTCCGTCATCCTGATCCTTCGGCAAGCTCAGGACTAAAGGCAAGTCGAAGGATCAGTTCCGCAAGCCTGCCGAAAGCCCGGCAAAAAAACAAATCCCATCGCCCCCAACGCCAGGAAAAACACCGGCAAATCAATCACCCACGCCTGCTCCGGCGCAAACGCGTACACACACCATCCCAACGGCAACGCCATCACGCACGGCCACGCTGCCCACGGAAAATCCCTCGCCACGACAACTCCCAAAAGCACCACATCGAGAATCAGCACATCATTGTAACTATCGCGATAGGCGGGCAGGAAAAAATCTACCAGAAAAAACCACGCCGCCAGCGCGGGCAGCAGGCACTCCATCGTTTTTTTCCTCGTCGCCCAGAGCCAAAAAACGAACACCGCTCCCACCGCCACAAGCAGCGGCCACGCTGGAATCGCCCCGCCCGTCAGCGGATTACGCTCCAGTCCAATAGTCCTCAAAAGCGCGTACGTCGAAAAATCGGCATAGGGAATCGCCACATAATTGCCCAGGATGTCGGTCGGAATTCCCTCCACCGTCGCCGGGTAATGCTGCGGGCCGGGACGCGGATCGACGTCATTGCGATACAGCTCGGAATGCGTCTCCATCGCCGAAAAATAATCGCCCCAGCCCGCCGGATGGATCAGCATCGGCAACCCAAACCCCAACAGCAGACCCGCCACCGCTCCAGCCAGTTGCCCCCGCCGGTGCAGCGCCAGAAACGGCATCAACAGCGCGAACGAGGGACGCAGCGCGACCAAAAATCCCGCGATGCACCCCGCCAGAAATCCGTTACCCCACACGCCCGCGCGTGCCTTCGCATCCAGCGTCGCTGTCAGCCAGCATGCGAACAGAAAAGCCAGCAGCACATAAGCCTGCCCGCGCTCCGCGTGCAGCCGCCACGCCGCCGTGTAGGTGAATCCCACCACAAACAGCGCCACCACACAGCGCGCGCGCGAAGTCTCGCACATGCGCAGCCATAGCCAGCCCATCCCCAGCAACAGCCCCCATTGCGCAAAAAACCAAAGAAACTGCGCCAGTCGGTACGGCAATGCCGCCAGCGGTATGTGCAGCATCAGCAGCGCGGGCGTCGCCGTCGTCTTGCTCACCGGCAGCTTCGGATTGTTATAGACATCGCAATACTGCTCCGGCTCACCCTCGTGCCACTTGTAACGATAGGCGTTGATCCCGCTCTCCAGCAGCCGCACGCCCGTGATCCGATTGCGCAAATCGATCGCCCCACCCTGCGCCGTGTTGGCCAGGTCCATGCCAAAACTTACCAGCAGCGCCAGCCCCACAACCACCCAACCTATTGTCGGCATCATCCCTTTCATCGGGCGCTAACATAAACCGGTTTACCCGCGAAAGAACACAAAGAACCTCCTGCTTTGTTAAAGCCCTTTTAACAGGAAGGAATAGAGGGATGATTTCTCCTCACGTTCATCTTCATGTCTTCATGCTTTCATGTTTTCCTGTTGAAAGGCAATGACTTCAACAGAACACTAACCTCCCAATCCCATTAATCTTATTCATCCCATCCCAAAAATCCCCCTGCCTTCCTGCCTTTAAAAAAATTCCGTTAATTCCGTTACTGCCCTCCGCAGGAGTTCCGTCAAAAATTTCCCCGCCTCTCCTCATGTCAAAATTCAGCTTCCAAAAATCTTGTTAATCCTGTCAAAAGGCCCCTGCCTTCGGTTACTCTCATCCGTCGATGATCCCCACCACTCCCGCGCTCTTCAAAGCCCTCGCGTCCGTCCCCGTCCTTGCGGGCATTGACCTCCCGGCGCTGACCCTCCTCGCGGAGGAAGGCATCGTCCACACCTTCGCTCCCGGCGTGTGGATCGTCCGCGAGGGCGAAGAGGGCCACTCCTTCTTCATCCTCGTCGAAGGCGACGTCGAAATCGTCAAGCACGCCGGCACCCCGCGCGCCATCATGCTCGCCGCATTCCACCAGGGCGCCTTCTTCGGCGAAATGTGCATCATCGATCCCGTCCTGCGCACCGCCTCCGTCTGCGCGCTCACCCCCGTCCGCGCCGTTGAAATCAAAGCCGCCACGCTTCACCACCTCTTCCAGAAAATGCCCGAGCAATACACCATCATCCTGCTCAACCTTTCGCGCGACCTCGCCCGCCGCCTCCGCGACATCGACGAAATCTTCGCCGCGCGATCCTCATAGGCACTGCCATCGCACAACTCATCGCCGTCGTTTGAGCAGCGGCGCAATCGCATAGTTAAGTTGCAGAAAAACGATAACCCCAATGCTCAGGTACGTGCTCACCACGCACAAAAGCGCGCCGAACGCGTAGAGCACTTGCGCGCTGATGATCCGATGACAGATCGCATCCCGCACCTCCACCGGCAAATCGTGCTTCACCAACTCATTCCGCGTTGCCAGACCCCACGCCGCATACAAAGCTGATCCGAAAAGCAGGATATTGAACCAATACACCAGCAGCGCCGCGCGATATTCCATAAAATCGGCCAGCAGCCGGGTCGAAAACGGCAGCAGCGTCACCGTGAACAGAAACGCGAGATGAATCCACGTCAGGTCCCGGTCCAATCTCATCAAATGATTCAACTGCGTCTGCTGCCCGACCCAGAAAATCCCCAGCGTGATGAAGCTCATCAGGTAGACCAATAGATGCGGAGCCAGCCCCCCGAGCGCCCGCCACAAATCGCCCTCGTTGTGGATCAACTCCTTCGCCGGGATACGCAGCTCCAGCAAAAGCAACGTCATCGCCACGCCGAAAATGCCGTCGCTCAGCGCAGCCAGCCGCTCCACGCTCGTCCCCGCAATCCGATTATAGGAAGTATTCATCGCCGTCTCCCTTCATCCAGAACAATGCCCGCATTTTCCCTCCGCGCAAAAAAACTCCGCAGCAGGCAGCAGCCGCGGGCCAGCGCTCTCCTCCCATTCGCACTCCATATTAGCACTCGCCCTTATACCCAGATAAGACCCGCTTCTCATTTCGCTCGGCACCTGTTTTTCGCCGGACTTGTCTTGCATCCACCTTCCCCAATGATGCACATTTTGTGAGGCGTCAATGGGTATTCGCTTCCGCCTTTGATGCGCCTATGAGAATCCTCCTCTCTCTTTTCCTATTCATACTCGGCTTCGGCATCAGCCTCGGCAGCACCGACAACCCGCCGCCTGCTCCGTCGGCAGGGATCATCGTTCTCAGGGCCGTCGCGGGCTACAATGCCGCCACCGTTTCATTCGTCTCCATCCAGTGGGTCAATACGAATGGTGGCTGCGTCACCGACCAAGCCGGTGCCAAGACCGTCTTCCTGAACGAGGCCATCGGCAAAATCATCTACTTCGATCAGGCCTTCTACGACGAAGTCGATCATAACCAAAACTGGCTCGACTGGAGAGCGGGCATCCAAAATCGCGAGATCGTTCTGCCTCCCATTGGCTCGATTCATCTCACCCCTGCGGATTTGCCGCATCTTCAGGCTGAGGAAGCGGTTTTGGAAGATATCGTCCAGCGCTTCTCCATGTCCGATTCCCTCGTCACGCCTCTCACAGTTCCCGTCAAGGACGCCATCACCAAACTCAACAGCGGACTCGTTTTGCAAAATGGAAAATGGATGACGCAGCAGGAAGCCAACGCTCCCGTCGCCGTTCCCGTCGTGGGCGAGGCCGAGAAGACCGTCACCTTCACAACCAAGGACGGCAAACAGTACGCCAACGTTACAATAACCCCCACCGACCGGGGCCTCAGCGTTCTTACCCCGGACGGAGGCGGAACCTTCGTCCGATACGATCAACTCTCCGACGACCTCTCGCCTTTCCCCGGCAACATCAGCGCTCAAATCCGCGCCTGGAAAACCGCGCACCCCGCGCCCACCCCAAGCCCGCCGGTGGTTGAGGCCGAACCAAGTCCGCCTCCGCCAACAGGATTTCTCGCACGCTCGCTGTTTTACATCCACAAGGCAATCGATCTCGTTCGTGAAATCGTCAACTTCATTCAGGTCTACTGCTTCCCCCCTCCGCCTGGCCCCGTTGCCGCCGTTGCTCCTGCCTCGTCGTCACCCGCAAACCCGCCTCCGGACATGGAAAGCGGAGTCGTCCTCATCAAAGGGGATAGTGGCGAGGGAACCGGCTTTCTGGCGCAAACCACCCATGGGCCCGTTGTCATCACCAACCTCCACGTCATTGCCGCGAACCCAAACCTGAAAATCCTCCTGCCGAATGGCGAGGAAATCAAACCGCTTTCCCTCCAGGGCGCATCCGACCGGGACCTCGCCATGTTCGCCATCCAGGACAATCACTACAGCTATCTCGAACTCGCCTCCAACGTCGGCGACGCCGCCGCAGTTGGCGACGCCACGGTCATTCCCGGCAACAGCGAAGGCGGCGAAGTCACCCTCAAGACCAACGGCAGCCTCGTCGGCATAGGCCCGCAAAGAATCGAGATCAACAATCCGATTTATCACGGCAACAGCGGCAGCCCCATTTTTGATATCAAAAGCGGCAAGGTTGTCGCCGTGGTAGCCATGGGAACCGAGATGCGCCCCAACGACGATCTCGACCGCGCCTCATTCGCAAGCGCGAACTCCGCCATCAAAGGCTCCATCCGTTATTTCGGTTATCGCCTCGATACCGTCCCCTCCTGGGAACCCTACGACCAGCGCCGCTTTGTCGATGAAACGCTCATGCTCAAGGCTATTCACCAGAAAAGCTGCGCGCTCGATGCCAGCATGAACGGCTCCATAAACGACGGGGCAAAAGTCCCCGACGAACCCCCGGATACGACCTATTACTCGACCCTCGAAAAAATCCGGCCTACTGCCGAAAAATGGCACAATGCGGTAGAAGGGGCCGAAAAGCAGTCCGCCCTGCGCGAATTGGTCTGGATGCTCGGAACGGTCGCCAACGAAGACGTTTCCGCCATTCAAAATCCCGGCAGCCTCTACACCTACGATCAGCCCCGCGCCAAATTCGAACTCGGATATCGCGACGCCATCAAAAAAGAAATCGAGCGCCTGACGACCACGATCAACAACAACTCAACTCCCACCCTGGGACTTTAGAACCATCCGGCAGCCGTCTTATCTGGTAGGCGACGGTCCTATTCGCCCCATATGTCCCAGTTCGGCAATCCATGTCCCAGCGGGACGGCTGAAATTCCCCCCGTCAGCCCTCACTGGGCACAAGATAAGCTACGAACCCCTGACTCTATGGGCACATCTCAAACTAAAATCGCGCTTGCCCGCAGAAGAACCCCCTCCGACCCCAACACCTCCGCCACGTCGAAGCACCTCCACAGCATCCTCGAAGACGAAATCAAAAAGCGCCAGCACGCCGACCACGCCCTGCGACTCGCCGAGCAGCGCTACCAAAGCATCTTCGAGCACGCCCTCGAAGGCATCTTCCAGACCTCCGCCGAAGGCAAGTACATGGCCGCCAACCCGGCCCTCGTCAAAATGTACGGCTTCAACTCCTTCGCCGAACTCGCCGGCAACATCAACAACATTGCCGCGCAGCTCTACGTCGATCCCAACCGGCGCGTCGAATTCATCCAGCACATGCAGCAGCACGGCCAGGTCCTCCACTTCGAATCCGAAGTCCGCCGCCGCGACGGCACCACCCTCTGGATATCCGAAAACGTCCGCTCCATCCACGACGACGCTGGCAACTTCCTCTACTACGAAGGCACCGTCGACGACATCACCGAACTCAAGCTCGCCCGCGAAAAACTCCAGCGCATGCTCGAAACCCTCGAGCAAACCCAGCATCGCCTCGAAAACGAACTCGCCGAAGCCGCGGGCTACGTCCGCGGCCTGCTCCCTGCCCCCCTCGTCGGCCCCATCGAAACCCACTGGTGCTACCTCCCCTCCTCTCACCTCGGCGGCGACGGCTTCGGCTACCATCGGCTCGACCCCGAAAACCTCGCCCTCTACCTCCTCGACGTCGCCGGCCACGGCGTCGGCTCCGCCCTCCTCTCCATCTCTGTCCTCAACGTCCTGCGCACCCAGCTCCTCGCCGGCACCGACTTCCACGACCCCAGCGCCGTCCTCCAAGGCCTCAACCGCGCCTTCCCCATGGCCAGCAACAGCGAAAAATACTTCACCATCTGGTACGGCGTTTACCACCAACCCTCCCGCACCCTCACCTATGCCAGCGGAGGCCATCACGCCGCCATCCTCATCGCCGAACCCGGCAACACAACGCACCTCCAAACCCACGGCCCCGTCATCGGCGCCGTCCCCGGCTTGGAATATTCCTCCGCCCAAATCACCATCGCCTCGCCCGCCGAAATCTACCTCTTCAGCGACGGCGTCTACGAAATTGCCCGGCCCGACGGCAGCTGGCAATCCTTCCCGGAATTCTCCCAATACCTCCAGGAAACCCAACCGCCGATAGAGGCCATCGTCGCCCGCATGCGCGAAATCCACGGCCTCGACGAATTTGAGGACGACTTCTCCCTCCTCAAAATGAAGCTCGCCTGAGCGCGATGTGGTAGCCGTCGACCTCCGGGCGACGGTCTCCCCTCTCTACTACGCCCCCGACGGTGTACCCGGCGCATTCGTAGCACCGTTGGAAGGCGAATTGGTCGAAGGCAAACCCGGTGCCGTGGGCGAATTGGTCGAAGGCATCCCTGGCGCTCCAGGCGGACTTGTCGTGGGCATGCCCGGCGGTCCGGGCGGTCTCGTTGTGGGCATTCCTGGCGGCCCAGGCGGACTTGTCGTCGGCATCCCCGGCGCTGCGGGTGTCGTTGGCGCACCTCTTACTTGGGCAAAAACCTGCAAACCCGCCCCCAAAACCATCAGAAAAAGCACCACGATAAAACCAATTCTTCGCCTCATCTCCAAAAATTCTCTCCGAACACGAAATGCCATGGGAATCCTTTCGTTGCTAGCCACCCTTTAACCTCGACTCGTTTCGTCCCTCACGCAACCCGAAGTGCCCAACCGTCCTCCCTTGGAGGGTCTGGCTTTGTTGGGAAATAGCCACGGCACGGTGCCTCTTTAGAAGCGCAACGGGACGATCCGGGAAGCCGCGGGATTTGCGATCTGAGATGAAAAAAATAAGCGAATCAGCCGAATCAGGCGAATGGAGCGAATCAGGCGAATGGGATTCGCTTAGGGGGTTCATGGGAAATTTGGGAAAATGCAACAGAGTTGCGCAGACAATCGCGTTCCCAAACTCCTGCGGAGGGCAGCAAGTTTGGGAACGAGGGAATTGAGATGAAATCGGATGTCATACCGCCATCCTAACAGGAATTCGGCCAGGGCGGTAACCTTGCAAAGCCTAAAACGCTTAAAATCTTTTTTTTCCCTCTTAAAAAAAATGCGGGGCTTCCAGCCTTGGAGGGTCAGACTCTGTCCTGACCCTGATTGGTAGCCCCCCTGGTAGCCGCCGCACACCACACGAGTGTGCCGGGCGGCGGCGCCTTCTCTCAGCAAATGGCTTTTCTTGCCTGTCCCCTTTTTCGTTCTCAGCAAATGGCTTTTCTTGCCTGTCCCCTTTTTCTCCCGGCTTCACGGTTTACTACTACGCGGGCGCGACCGGATTTTCCTCGCCCGCATGGACGATTGGTGGCGCGTCCTATCCGAGCGTGCAGTTGGACCAGCAAAACTTCACCCAGTGGCAGAATTCCAATGGTCTTACCGGCTCAGCCAGTGACACGCCTCTCCATGACGGCGTTCCGAACCTGCTCAAGTATTTCTGCGACATCGACCCCACGCATGCCATCGGCACCAGCGTCACGCAGCTTCCCGTCGGCGGCATGCAGGAGACTAACCAAGTCCCGATGATGACCCTCACTTACCATCAGTTCGAAGGCGCGACCGGGTTGACGATCCACGTGCAGACGTCCAGCGACCTGCAAACGTGGACCGAGGTATCCAATCCCACCATCGTTACCTTGGGCATCGACATCAACAACGACCTGATCCAGCAAGCGCAAGTTCCCATGACGGGATCACCCCAATTTATGCGGCTGCTGATAAGCACTCCTTAAGGCCATTCGCATTCGGGGACAGGTACAATTCTGATTTAGGCGGACAAGGCGACGGCGAGTTCGAGCAAGAAGAGGGACAGGCATCTTTTCGTTCGCAAATCTGCTTCCGCCGCCCAGCGTGCGGCGGCTACCGCTTGCGGAAGGGTGGGCTTTCGCGCTAAGGTTCCCGCCCTTGCCATGCCACGCTACGACCTGACTTCTCTTCGCGCGCTCTACGACCTGCCGTTCTTTGACCTGATCCAGAAGGCGCGGGAGGCTTATCGCCAACACTGGCCCGATAACGAGGTGCAGCTCTGCACGCTGATGAGTATCAAGACGGGCGGGTGCAGCGAGGATTGCTCTTACTGCTCGCAAAGTTCCCACTACGAGACGGGGCTGGTGCGGGAGTCGCTGGCGCCGCTGGCGCGCGTGATGGAAACGGCGGAGCGCGCCCGGGCGAACGGCAGCACCCGCTTTTGCATGGGCGCGGCCTGGCGCGGCGTGACGGAGGATGAGGCGAAGTTCGCGTCGGTGCTGGAGACGGTGCGGGCGGTGGCCAAGCTGGGGATGGAGGTGTGCGTGACGCTGGGGCAGTTGACGCCCGAGGCGGCGCGGCAGCTTCGCGCGGCGGGGGTGACGGCCTACAATCACAATCTCGATACGAGTCCCGAGTTCTACCCGAACATCGTGACGACGCACACGTTCGACGACCGGCTCGCGACGATCCGCGCGGTGCAGGCGGCGGGGATGTCGGTCTGTTGCGGGGGGATCATCGGCATGGGCGAGACGGAGCTCGACCGGCTGAAGATGCTGGAGGTGCTGTGCGGGTTCGATCCGGCACCGGAGAGTGTGCCGATTAATTGTCTGATGCCCGCAGCCGGGACGCCACTGGAGGGTCAGCCGCCGGTGGATATTTTCCAGCTCGTGCGGCTGATCGCGACGACGCGGCTGGCGTTGCCGACGGCGCGTGTGCGTCTCTCCGCCGGGCGGACGAGCCTGAGCCGCGAGGGGCAGGCGCTCTGTTTCTTCGCCGGGGCGAACTCGATTTTCTACGGCGACAAGCTGCTGACGGCGGCCAATCCCGGTGTGGACGCGGACCGGAGCCTGCTGGAGGAGTTGGGGCTTGGGATCGCGAAGCCGGAGCCGCTGGCGCCGGTGGTGTAGCGGCAAACCATCGCTAAATTCTGACATAGCAGGAATGGTCGCAGCCACAACCGAAAGCGATCCGGGCGTTGAGAGTGAAAGTACCTTCCACAATATCTTTGGTTAACCGGGACAGCGGTACGAGGCGGGCAAGCCGTTTGGTTGTTGAGTTGGATGTAGGCGAGCTTTGCTTTCATAGATTGCGTTCGCAGCCGAGAAGCTGTTTCTGCGTTTATCATTTTTGGCACCTCGGGTGCTACGGTTGGCGTGTGGAGTTCACTTTCCACCGATGGAATGTCTCGATAGCCTCGTAATCGGGGAGGCCGAGGGCGTCGAAGAGACGACTGGTGGCGCGGGCGGTGTCCTCGGCGCGGTGGCCGGGCTCGCGGGTGTCGCCGCCGAGGAACGGGGCCTGATGCTTCCACCGTTCATGCTGGAAGACGGCGCGCTGCTTGCACGCCAGTTCGGAGGGGCTGAGCGGCACGGCCATGTCAACTTCGTGGATGGGCCACTCGGCCCACGCGCCGCGATAGAGCCACGCCTCGCACTCCGCGAACCACGGTTCGCCCCGGCTTTGCTGCAGCGCCTGCGTGAGGATTTCGAGGCAGATGCGGTGCGTGCCGTGAGGATCGGCCAGGTCGCCAGCCGCGTAGATTTGGTGCGGACGGATTTCGCCCAAGAGACGCGCCGTCAGGGAAATGTCCTCCGCGCTGACCTGCCGATAGTTCGCGCGGTCTTTGTCGTAGAACGGCAGGTCGAGAAAGTGGAGGGCCTCGGGATTGACGCCGCAGACGCGCGCGGCGGCCCGCGCCTCGGCCCGGCAAATCGCGGCTTTCAGGGCGCGCATCGGGACGGCATCGGACGCGTCGCGCGGCACGGGACCTCCGCCGATACGCTGATGAAAATCGAGGTAGCGCTGCAGGACTTCGTCCCTGACGCTGTCGCTGCCGGAAACCTGATACGCGATGTGAGCGTCGTGCCTGTGCTCGGCGAGGCGCAGCAGGGTGCCTCCCATCGAGAGGACATCGTCGCCCGGATGGGGCGAAAAAATGAGGATGCGTTTGGGGTAGACCGCCGCGGAGGAGCTTCGCAGTGGGCGGGGCTGGCTGACGGGAAGTTTGTCGGCTCCCGGCGGCTTTCCGCCCGGCCAGCCGGTGATGGTGTTCTGGAGTTGCCGGAAAACGCGCAGGTTGATCTCGTAGGCGTTGCCGTATTGCGAGAGTAATTCCTGCAAACTATGGCTGTTGTAATCCTCGTCGGTGAGTTTGAGGACGGCCTTGCCGGTTTTTTGCGCGAGCCAGTTGACGGCGCGGCGGAGCATGGAGTCGGACCAGGAGAGTCCCATTTCATTGAGCGGGCCGACAAGCCAGGGCGTCTGAATGCGGGTGAGCTGGCTGGCGGCGGCCTGGTCGAGAACCATGAGGCAGTTCTCATGATCCTGAAGATAGGTCGCGGTGACCTCAGGGCTGATTTCCCCCTCGACGGCGCGCGCGACGATGGCGGCCTTGTGTTCGCCAAACGCCATGATGACGATGCGCCGCGCCTGGAGGATCGTCTTGACGCCCATGGTGACGGCGATGCGCGGGACGAGTTCCTCGCTCTGGAAATCCTTGATGGCATCGAGCCGGGTGACGCGGTCGAGGTGGATCAGGCGCGTGACGCTGCGGCGCGAGGAGCCGGGCTCGTTGAAGCCGATGTGGCCGGTGCGTCCGATGCCGAGGATCTGGAGGTCGATGCCCCCGGCCTCGATGATTTCCTTTTCATACCGCTCGCACGCGGCGGCGACGTCGCCGCGGGGGATGGCGCCGTCGGGGATGTGGATCTGGCTTTCGGGGATGTCGAGATGGTCGAAGAGGTGCTCGCGCATGAAGCGGTGATAGCTGCGCGCGTGTTCGGGTGAGATGGGGTAATATTCGTCGAGATTGAAGGTGATGACGTTGCGAAAGCTGAGGCCTTCCTCGCGATGAAGGCGGGCGAGTTCCTGGTAAACAAAAATCGGCGTCGAGCCGGTGGCGAGTCCCAGCACGACCTTAAGGCCGTCGGCTTCGCGGTCGCGGACGAGATGGGCGATTTCCTGCGCGACGCGCGCGGCGGCGAGCTTGGGCTGCTCAAAGATGACGACGGGGATGTGTTCCCACTTGGAGGTTTCGAGTGAGGAGGACGAAGCGTCCTGATACCATGAGGTGTTCACGCCACCAAGTTCGCACAAAACGGGAAGAACGATAATCGCAAAAGCGGCGGTCTTTTTAACACTAATATTTTAGGGGGAGGACACCACTGTGTTAAGTTTCTTCCCGCTCCAGCAGTCGACGGGGAAGATCGCGGGCACCATGCATCACACGCTCAACACTTAGAACGAGGCCATCAGCCCGATAGAAAATAAGATGCACCCCATACGAACCCTCCATTGGAAAAGATCGAATGCCGGATAGCTCTGCATTTCGAAATTTTCGCACTCGTCCCAGACCGGGATGAACGGCCAGCCGCAAGAGGGATGCATAAAATGCGCCCAGATAACGTTCGGCAATCTCCATGCCGGCCTGTTCGAGATACCATGAATAGTGCCGAGCGAGATCGGACTGCGCCAGATCGGAAATTTCAAGTCCTAAACTCATCTCCGCAACTGACGAGCAGTTCCACGTATCTTTTCAAGCGTCTCCGCGCCAAACGCATGATGAGGACTGCGAATGCCATCCAACAGTGCAGCCTCAAGTTCCGGCGACTCGAACTCTTCTCTTTGTTCGAGTGCACGCAGGGCGTCGCGCACCACATCGCTGGCATCCGTATAGCGCCCGCTGCGGACCTTTTCCTGAATGAAGACTTCCAAGTCGCTGGTCAACGTTACTTCCATGTCTTTTATCATGCCATAATCCGCCACGCTTCACAAGGCTGGGAGAAATAGCGTCACCCAACATCTGCGTCCGGCGGCGTGTCCTGCACCTCGGAGAGAAGATCGCGGGCGGCGGGCAACTGGTCGGTCTGGCCGAGGAGCAGGACGCGGTCGCCAGCGCAGAGAACTTCGTCGGGACCGGGATTGATAAGGCGCTGGCCGGTGCGCTCGATGGCGACGATGCTGGCCCCGGTTTGCGGGCGCAGAGGAATTTCCCGCAGCTTGCGCCCGATCATCACGGAACCGGGAGGGATTTCCATCGTTTCAAGCTCAGCCTCGCGAAGGAGTTCCGGCATTGGTTTGGGTTCCTCGGCGCGCAACCGGGGAAGTTCCACGAGTGTTTCGTGCAAGGCGAGTTGGGCGCGGCTGTAGATGCGCACGAGGATGGGACGAAAAAGGAGAGCTACAAGGGTGACGAGCAAGAGGAGCGGCACCATGCTTTTGAGGGAACTGAGGATCGACGTGCTGAGCAGCACGGTGACGAAGGTCATGACCACGAACGAGACGAGCACGAAGACCTGGCCGATGACGGTGCGTGCTGCGGCACCGTGCTGGCCGCTGATCGCAACGGGCACGCAGATTTCGGCGATGAGCATGCTCATGGCGGAGATTTTGCGCGCACTCGCCAGGTAGATGGGCGCGGTGACCAGCATGACGGCCAGCCAGACGATTACTTCATGCACTTCGCGCACGCGGAAGGCTTGCGGCAGGTATGCGACATCCCATCCCGCGATCCACGAGCCGAGAGCAAAAGCGCCCACCGTCAACAAAAGATTGATGAGGAGCTGCCAGCCCATGTACCGCACGACGAGCACCATGGGGCTCGGGGCGCGCTGCCACAAGGAACCGATCCACGCGGTGTAGACGGAGAGCGCCTCCATCAGCGGTCGGGGCGCGGAGCGATCTATCCAGGCGGCTATGCCGTCGCTACCCCGAATCAGAAAAGGGCTGACCAGGGTTGTGATGACCGAGACGAGGACGGCGATGGGATAGAGGAATGCGCTGGTGACATGGAGCGTGAGGCCCAGCGTCGCAATGATGAAGGAGAACTCGCCGATCTGCGCCATGCTCATGCCGACGCGAAGCGAAGTCCGCAGGTCCCTGCCGCCGATAAAGTTGCCAAAACTGCAGCCGACCACTTTGCCGGTGATGACCAGGAGCGAGAGAATGGCAATGGGCCACCCGTATTGGGGCAGCATCCGCGGATCGATCAACATGCCGATCGTGACAAAGAAAATGGCGCTGAACATGTCGCGCAACGGCGCGGTGAGGTCTTCGATTTTATGGATCTGCCGGGATTCGGCGATCACGGCGCCGATGAGAAACGCTCCCAATGCGACCGAGTAGCCGACGTGGTGGGCGAAGAGTGCAACCCCGAAACAGAGTCCCAGCGCGGCAATGAGGAGCATTTCGTTGCTTTTGAATTTGGCGATGTAATTCAAAAGCCGCGGCACAACGATGAATCCAGCCACCAGAACCATGGCAAAAAAGACGGCGAGCTTGACGATCACGAGTCCGACCTGCGCGGGATTCGGCGTCCCCGTCTGGGCAAAACCCGAAAGCAGCGCCAGGAGAATGATGGCGAGGATGTCCTCGATAACGAGCATCCCGAAGATGATTTCGGCGAAAGCTTCCCGCGATTTGCCGAGTTCCGTGAGCGCCTTGACGATGATGGTCGTCGAGGAGATGGAGACCATGGTGCCGAGAAAAACGCAGTCCATTGTTTTCCATCCAAAAGCGCGGCCCACCATGTAACCGAGCCAGATCATGAGGCTGATTTCGAGCAGCGCGGCGACGAGGGCCGAGAAGCCGACGCGGGTGAGCTTGCGCAGGCTGAACTCCAGCCCGAGCGAAAACATCAGCAACACCACGCCCATGTCGCCGAGCCCGCGAATGGTGTCCTCATTCTTTACCAGCTCGAAAGGCGGCGTATTGGGGCCGATGATGACACCCGCCACGATATAACCGAGGACGACCGGAAGCTTCAGCCGATGGCACAGGATGGTCGTGACGCCCGCAATGAGCATGACAACCGCGAGGTCCTGAAGCAGTTCAACACCGTGCATTGCGACAATGTAGCGGGAGGCTGAAAGCGCCGCACTTTAAAATTGCGGCTGAGTGGGCAGCGCTATTTTTTGAGAATGTTTCGCGCTGCTTGCAGGGTCTTGCGCTGCTCGGCGGTGATTTCAGGAAAAGCGAGCCCGAGCGAATCGAGCGTTTCGATGATCGCGCCAGCCACAACGAGATGCGTGAACCATTTGTTGTCGGCGGGGACGACATACCAGGGTGAATGATGCGTCGCCGTCTTTCGGATCATCTCCTCGTAGGCGTCCACGTACTCGTCCCAATAGGCGCGTTCCTTCAAATCGGAGGGGGAAAATTTCCAGTTTTTGGAGGGATCGTCCAAGCGGGCCATGAAACGCCTTTTTTGTTCCGATTTGGAAACGTGGAGGAAGAATTTCCGTATCACCACGCCGTTGCGCGTCAGGTAACGCTCATGGGCATTGATATCCTCGAATCTCTCTTCCACAACATGCTTCTTCTTGACTAAAGACGCGGGAATTTTCTCCGCCTTGAGCAATTTCTGGTGTACGCGCACGACGAGCACTTCCTCGTAATAGCTGCGATTGAAGATGCCGATCTGGCCGCGCTCGGGCAGGGCGACGTTGGAACGCCAAAAATAATCATGCACTAGGTCGGTTGCAGAAGGCGCCTTGAAGGAGGTGACCTGGCATCCCTGCGGATTGATGCCCGACATGACGTGCTTGATCGTACCGTCCTTGCCCGCGGCGTCCATCGCCTGGAAGATCAGCAGGAGCGACCATCTTCCCTGCGCGTAAAGCTTCTCCTGCATGTCGCTCATCAGCTTCACGCCCTCGGTCAGAAGCTCCTTCGCTTCCTCGTTGGATTCGAGCTTGCCCGTGTCCTTGGGGTCGACGTCCTTGAGGTGAAATTTCTTTCCTTTTGCCACGCAATAATCGCGGGCAAAACCGGTGATTTTGTTTCGATCTGGTTTCATGAAGGCTGGGGATCGTTTGTCGTACTCCCGCTCTGCTTATCGCAGGACGAGCCTCGAAATGGAAGATAACTTCCAAGAGTCCGGCTTTACAACAGGCCGGGCAGAGGCGATAACGTGCCCCATGCCGGACGAAGTTGAACTTCCCGAGACGCCCGAGGCCCCGGAAAGCCGGAAGGAACGGATGGTCGGCTTGATCATCGCTGCCATCGCGGTGGTGCTGGCAATCGTCACGCACATGGGCAACGAAATTCATCAGGACGAAATCCTGGCCCATGTCGATGCGTCGGACCAGTATGCGTTCTATCAGGCCAAAAAGGAACGGCACGCCCAACTGGAACTTCAACTCGACAATCTGCAATTGCGCTTCGACAGTCTTTCGCCAAGCGCCCAAGCCCAGGTGAATCAATTCCGGGACGCTTACACGAAAGAGATCAAGCATCTCGAAGACGACGGGGCGGAGATCAAGGCGAAGGGAGACGAGCTTCTCGGTGAGTCACGGAAGCTGGCGAAAAAAGCGAGCGTCCTGGACATTGGTGAAATCGCCCTGCAAATCTCCGTGGTGCTTTGTTCCATCACGATTCTCACCGAGCAACGGCTCTTCGTGCGCATGGGCGTTGGCGTGGCGATGTCCGGCATGGTCATTGCCGCTTGGGCATTGTTTTTGATGGGGTGAATTTAAAGTGCGACGGTGCTGCGCACGGCAGTATTGCGCATGGCAATAATTTGAGCGACGGTCTTGGATCTCACAACCATGGCTCCACTCATCCGTTACGCTCACATCTGGCTGGCGCAGATTCGCTACACGATCATGCGCGAACTGATGTTCAAGGCGAATTTCATCCTGTGGGTCATCGTCGATCTCTCCTGGTTCGGACTGCACTTGAGCTTCATCCAATTCCTCTACCTGCAAGTCAACACCATCGCGGGCTGGGGCAAGTGGGATATGGTCCTGCTGGTCACCATCAACATGCTCATCCAGCAAATTTTCCAGATGTTTCTGATGACCAATCTCACCAAGCTTCCGGAACTGGTTCGCACCGGCAGGCTCGACTTCTTCCTGGCGCAACCGGCCTCGGCGCAATTCCTGGTCAGCACCCGCTATTTTGAGCTGGGCTCGGTGGTCAACACCGTCGTAGTCGCGATTGTTTGCGTGATCGCCATCGCCCATTTGAACATGCGGCTGAGCGTTCCGGGGCTGCTCGTCTTTCCGACGCTGGTCGCGTTCGGCGTGCTGATCCACTACGCGCTGCTGATGATGCTCATGTCGCTGGCTTTTTGGATGACGCGCGCGCAGGGATTCATGTACGCATACTATAATGTTTTCCAGATTGCCCGGATGCCGCGCGAAGCCTTCAACGGCATCACCCGCATCGTCTTCACCTGGGCGGTGCCGCTGCTCCTCATCGCCAACGTTCCGGCGCGAACGCTTCTCTATGGCCTGGACGGTCTCGATATTGCGGGGATGGCCTGCGCGACGGCGGTGCTGCTCGCGTTGAGTACGGCGATTTTTCAGGCCGGCCTGCGGCGATACGGCAGCGCGTCGTCGTAGGTAGCCGTCACTGCCACACGAGTGTGCTGGGTGACGGTTGGGGGAACACCGTCGCAAGGGCCTGCGACGGCTACCTTAGGAAATCGCAGGCCGCGACTTCGTCCAGCGTCCGAGCCCCTTCACCAACGCGATCAGCACAAACGCGCCAAGGACAAAGAGAATCACCGCACCCGCAATCCATCCCGCCAGAACACAAATGCCGCTCAGGGCAGCGAGCAAAATGGAGAGCAGAAACTCCCCGATATTCCAGATGACACCGAACATTCCGAGCGAAGCCACATTGGCCGGGGCGGTCGCGGCCCGCGCACCGGTGACGCCGAGATGCGTGAGCGTCGCCGCACCGCCGCCGACCACCGCCGCGAGGGTCCATTGGTAAAGCGGGTTTTTATCGCCGAGCGGCACGGCCATGAGCAACGTTCCGGCGACAAAAGCAAGCGGCGTGGCCATCGCCTTCAGCCACGTTCCGGCGGCGGGAATGAAATGGACCACCGTCTCGGTCACTGCAGCGACGGAAAGGATGACAAGCGTCGGCTGCGTGCCAAGCCAGGCCATGTTATCCGGCAGCGTAATCTCGTGATAAAAGGCCAGCAGGTTCACGGCCAGCAGGGGCAGCGTCATCCGCACGCCGGCCGAGAGGCTGAGCAGAAGTCCGACGATCACCGCGGCGATGGGTTCATTCATTACTTTAAGCTTAGCAAATTGCGTCCATCGTGCAGCATGGAAATCAGGCAAGCATTTATGAATTTTCTCCACATCTGGATTATTTCTTCGCTGATTGTGGTGGGAACATTACTCGGAGCCGGGCTTTATGATGGCTCCTCCTTTGTTATCTTTTATTGCGTTCCTTTCGCGATGCTTATTTCAATATCCTTTCTGGGATTATTAGTCTTAGCCCTTCGAATACTGAGAGTAAAATCGCCGATCAACTGGTTGATTCCCTGCGGTGTTGCGGTCGGCATTTCCCTGTTCGTACTCTGGAATGCCGCCCATGAATCTTACATCCGTTCCGATCCTGAAAATGATTTCAAAAGATTCGTCATGGAAGGCCCCCACTGGCCTGACGAGGATCGAGAGCAGAAATATATTGCAAGCGAACATCTCCTGCCCCTCAGCGTCCGGGTGATCAGATCCAAAACGTTTAATAATTTCGATGCTGAAGGCGCTGCAGTCTATTTCGAAATAGACAAAAAGGACCTCGAAACCCTTCTTGCCCAGGACGGTCTCACTTCCAGCACCAATCCGCATGACTGGAATATGTTGAATCACTGGGCACGCTGGTATCTTTGGATAAACACCGGTGATCTGGGGGCTTCACCCACTCTCTACGTGAAGATAAGCAACGGCAATTTTGAAAAGTGGTTGATGGCGGTGAATCACGAGCAAAACCGGGTTCTCTTTCTCTACTTAAACGTGAACTAAATTGGATTCCGCCCGACCAACTCCCGGCCCTTTCCTTATTGCCGAGCACGCCGATTTTTTCGTCGTGGCGAAACCGCCCCATTTGCTTTCGCATCCGACGCGGCCCGACGGCGCACAGACGCTGCTCGGCTGGTTGCAGGAAAAATTCCCCGGCGAATTCGTCGCGCTGGTGAACCGGCTCGACCGCGAAACGAGCGGCACGGTGCTCGTCGCGCGCTCGGCGGAAACGGCGTCACGTCTCGGCTCGATGACGATGCGGCGGGAAATCCACAAATACTACCTGGCGCTCGTCTCGGGCTGCGTCGAAGCGGAGCATGGCGTGATCGACGCGCCGATCGGGCGGCTCGGCATTTCGGAGGAAAATCCCATCTGGCTGCGGCGCGGCGTGATTCCGCCCGACGATCCGCAGGGGCGCAAGACTGCCGAGGCGCGCACCGAGTTTTGGCGGCTCGGTTGTAGCCGCGCTCGTGAGAGCGTGGCGGCCATGTCGCTCCTCCGGCTTCAGGCGCACACAGGCCGGCTGCATCAACTGCGCGTGCATCTCGCGCACATCGGGCATCCGGTCATCGGCGATAAAATTTACGGACCGGATGCAAATCTCTATTTGAAATTCATCGCCGAGGGCTGGACGGAGGAACATCAGCGCGTGCTGCAATTGCCGCGCCATGCGCTCCACGCGCACGAATTGCGTTTTCCGTGGAATGGCGAAGAGTTGACTTTTACCGCGCCGCTGCCGGAAGACATGCGGGAGTTGATGGCGCGGTTTCTACCAGATTTTTCGTTATGATGAGTTCAAACATGCGGGCATGATGCGTATTTTTCATGGGAACGAGGTCGTGACTGAATCCATGCACTTCTGCCATCGCGATAACTTCTGGCGCATGATCATAAGTCATCATCACGTTCCCGACCGTTTTCGCCATCAATTCAAACAGCATCCCGTGATCCAGGTGGTTGAAGTTGTATAGTCTGCGACCAGCCCGTTTGCCGTTTCCCGCCGTATAGGGAGGATCGATGAAAAAAGTCGTTCCAGGACACGCCTGATATTGGGGGATCAAATCCAAAGCGTCACCTTCCACGAATTGAATTCTGGGAGCCAACGTTTGGATGTATTGAATTCGTTTACAGAGGGTTTCCGGGTACCAGCGCGAGGCGATGCCTCGTCCAGCTTCACCATTTTTCACCAAACTGGCACCAGCAGCCAGGATACCCCCATGCTGGGTCCGATTGCGCAGAAGGGTTTTGAAGGCGCGATCCAAATCGTCTTTCGGGGGAGTGCCAAGTTCCTCGATCACTCGGTCGCGGGTGATGTTAAAGTTGATAATTCGACGGCGCAAAGCCTCTGCCGAGGAACTTAGAATCGTCCGCCAAACCGAAGCAACATCCGGGTCCAATTCGGCCATGAGAACACGTTTGGAAAGCTTTTCTGCGGCAACTGTGAGAGGAATAATTCCTCCGCCCGCGAAGGGGTCCACAAAGAGCGTCGGTCGGTGCGGCAGGCTCTTAAGCCAATGTCGAATTGTTGGAACCAGCCACGTCTTACCTCCGGGATACCTGAATGGCGAAAGTTGAGACACCGAAGAGACGTTGACAATTTTGTCTCGTCCTACCTCTGAATCGATCTCTAGCGTATAAACCATGGCCGTGCTTCAAATCTCGGAAGTCTTTGGAAACGATACTTCACAAAATCTGAATGTCGAGATTCGCCGGAAGCCTTGGTGTCCTTTTCGCATATCTCCCTGTACCAAGCAGGGAAAAACAAATCCGCTCGGAATAAGTTCCTACTCAGACGGCAATCGAGCTACATGTGTCTGCCCGGTAAGATTTCAAGAAGGCGGGAATCTGTTTATTGATGTGGGTAGGCTGGCTTTTGGTCAAAACGAGAAAATTACTGTCGCTCCAGAAACTCGGCTATTGAGAATCCCAGGCAAGAAAAACAAAAAAATCGGTAAAGTGGATTATCTTGTTGCGAGACTCGATGCCAACGGCAAACCGGTCGACTTTGCTGCACTGGAGGTTCAAGCAGTTTATATCTCGGGCAACAGCATTCGACCTGCTTTTGATCACTTTCTAGCGACTGGCGAATTGAGTGAAGACAGTAAACGTCGACCTGATTTTCGATCTTCCGCGCAAAAACGCCTCATGCCTCAGCTTGCTCTCAAGGTGCCCATATTTAGACGCTGGGGTAAAAAGTTTTTTGTCGCCGTTGATGCCGCATTTTTTGACGCATTGCCGCCACTCAAAACTGTTTCTCCAGATAATGCCGAGATCACATGGCTGGCATATCCCTTTGCGCGGGGATCACAAGGCGGTTTTTCCATGGGAAAACCTGCGATTTATCATACACTTTGGGATGACGTGCTCGCTTCCTTGCGAGAGGGAGAGGCCCCAGAACGTTCCGAATTGCTGGATGAAATAGCAGCGCGTATGCCCAACTTATCGGTGTATTCGACCTAGGATGATCCAATCCACTTGACGTCCCCGCCGCAAATCCGTATTCACGGTTCCAGTTCTTTGAAAGCGTCCCGCCTTGGCGGGACCAACCCGCAAGAAAGTGCCCCGGTTAAAAACCAGGGAGAATAGGGAAACAGGTGTGAATCCTGTGCGGTAGCGCCGCTGTAACGGGCGACGAAAGCTCCATGAAGCCACTGCGCGAAGGCGCGCGGTAAGGCGGAGCGAGTAGGACGACCCCGAAGTCAGAAGACCTGCTTTCTTGCGCTCATCAAGTCCCGGACTGTGTGGCCCGGGCGACTGTCTCGCCACAGACAGGATGGGAGTGGAGTCTCTTCGGCGCTTTTGTTGGCGCCGTCCGGCCTTCGTCTCCTCCCCCTGCGGAAGATCGAAGGCTTTTTTATGCCCGCGATTCTCCGGCTTGGGAAAAAAGAAACGCGCGGCCTGGGCGGGCCGCATAGCCAACAGAAAGCAGGTCATCATGCAGATTATTCAGCAGCTCCACCGGAAGGGACTTCGTCGCCTTTTCATCCTCAGCGTACTCACCCCGCTCGTCTTCGGAATAGCCTTGGCCGATCCGGCAGCGACGGCAACCGCGCAAACCACTCCCGCGTCGACCTCGGCCACTACGACCGCTTCGACTCAGGCGGCAAACACGGACAAGACGGCAGCCAAAAGCACGACGACTGCCGCGCCCGCTTCAGATAAAGCGGCTGCCGTAAATACAGCCGCAACACAACCGGCAGTCACGCAGCTTCCCACCATCGTCGTCACTGCCGCGACGCGTAAAACGCAGCCGGTCGATACGACCGCGACGACCACGACCGTCATCACGCATGACGATCTCGACAACAGCAAATACGCCTCGGTGCCCGACGCGCTGCAATCGGTGCCGGGTCTGTCGGTAATCACCCCCGGCATGCCCGGGGGATCTGGCGGACCGACCGCGGTCTTTATCCACGGCATGGAAGCCCGGCAAACGCTCGTCACCGTCGATGGTCGGCGCGAAGCCGTGGGTTTGGACGGTCTGGACGACAATCTCACCAATTTGACTCTCGATAACGTCGATCAAATCGAAGTCGTCCGCACGCCCATTTCCTCCTCCCAAGGCGGCAGCGCGATGGGAGGAGTCATTAATATCGTCACGCTTTCGGGCAAGGGCTTGAGCACGCCGGAAGGCTCCGTTTCGGAAGAGATCGGCTCGTTCAACACTTTCCGGGAAAATGCGGAATCCCGTGGCGCGGTGGATAATTTCGATTACGCCTTGTCGGCCACGCGGCAGGATTCGATCTATCCGGCGCTGAGCCCCGGTGAGCCTTCCATTGGTGTTCCCGGTTTTGCAAACCAGGCCGATCAATATCGGAATACGGCTTACCGCGGCAATTTCGGCTATCAGGTCACGCCCGATATCTATATTGATCTCCACAGCTCCTATAACAATGGCTATACGAGCGCGCCGGGGGAATATACCAGCCCGGACCCCACCGCAAATTCGCTGCTTGAAGATTGGGTCCTATCTCCCGAAATCGTCGCGAAGGTTGCCGATTTCTATACGACCAATCTCTATTATACCCGCAACCAGCAACGCCAGGTTTATGATGATCCCTATGGATTCAATAACGAGGGCGGCGGACAGGGTTGGATCACGCATACCCAGATCAATACCGATTCAATCGATTGGCAAAACGATTTTGAGATTGCGCATAACTGGAGCCTCACTGCCGGACTCCAGGGCGATAACCGTAATTTTTATGTATATGATGATGGTGTCGGTTACCGGACTGTGGATGGGAATGACAACAATATCGGCGGTTATCTTTCCAGCCAGTACTCGCCTGTGTTGGGCCTCAATATCCTGAGTTCCGTGCGCTATGATGCCTACTCGCAGTTTGGCAACGCCTTCACCTGGCGTCAGGCTGCCGCATATACAATTGATCTCACGCAGACGGTCGTGCACGCCTCCGTCTCGCGCGCTTTCACTCCGCCAACGCTGCAAGATACGGTCTACTCTTTTCCGCCTTATTACTACCCCAATCCCGATCTTGTGCCCGAGACCGATCTCGGTTGGGAAGCGGGCGTGGAGCAGCCTTTTTTGGATAACCGGATCGTTCCAAGCGCGACCTATTTCTACAACGATCTGCATAACTCGATCCAGTCCGTGCCCATCCCCGGCACTTTCGCCTCTACGGAAGCCAATGTATACCGGGCGACAACCGATGGAGTGGAACTGGGGGTGACGGTCAAGCCGTGGTCAACCGTGACGGCAAACGTCAATTATACCTATCTCAATGCCGTCAACGATACCGCACAAACTCGATTGATACGTCGTCCCCGCAATAGCCTCAACTTTACCGGGACATGGAAGCCTCTGCCTCCGCTTACCCTCACCATGGGCGGAAGCTGGGTCGTGGGACGCCAGGACGATGTTTTCGATCCGCTGCCTCCCTACACCAGCGCCCAAACGGACGTGCCCGATTATTTCGTCCTTCGCGCCACGGCCAATTATCAGATCAACAAGAATGTCTCCATCTGGCTGCGCGGCGAGAATCTGACCGACCGAAATTACCAGCCAACCCAAGGCTATTATGCGCCGAGCATCGCTGGTTACGGCGGCATCAAGGTATCGTTTTAGTAAAATCCCGGCACGAAACCGATGGAACCTTGCGAACAGCCGTCACCTGTCGCGGCCCGGTCCGAATGTCTGGGCCGGGATGAGCAATGTCCCCTCTGCGGAGGGGACAACCGCTGCCGCATGGCCAAGGGCGAACTCCTCAAGGGACCGTGCTGGTGCTACGAAGTCGCCGTTCCAGGAAATATCGTGAAGCGGCTTGCGACGGATCGAATCGCATTCGCGTGCCTGTGCCGTCCCTGCCTTGAAATCGTCGCGCGGCTATCGCGGGAGTTCGAGGACGCTGACGAGATTATCGCCGAAATTCACAAGGCGGTTAGCGCACGGCATCCGGCAGCTTCGGCTGTAGATGCTTGATTCCCTCGGCGGCGTTGCGATGGCAGACCAGGATCGCGTCGTCGGTCTCGATCACGATGAGATCGCGCACGCCGCACAGCGCGATCAGCCGCTTCGAGGAAATCGCGATATTGTTGTGCGAATCGTGGACGGTCACCGCGCCGCGCAGCGTGTTGCCGTGCGCATCGACGGGCAGATGCGCCGGAAGCGCCGTCCAGCTCCCCATGTCGTCCCAATCAAAGCGCGCCTCCGCAACGACCACGCGCTCGGCCTTCTCCATGATCGCGTAATCGACGGAAATTTTGGGCAGCGCGGGGAAATTCGCGGCGATGTAGGCGTCCGTATTCTCCTTCGGAAAATCCTCAATGAACCGCGCCAGTTCCGGCTGGGAACGCTTCGCCTCGCGAAGGAACGTGCCTGTCTTCCAAAGAAAAATGCCCGCATTCCAGAAGTAGTCGCCGCTCTTCAGATACGCTTCAGCATGCGTCGCATCGGGCTTCTCCACAAAGCGCTTCACTTGGAAAAACGGATGCGTCACATGGCTCTCCGGCAGCGCGGCGCTGGCTTCCAGATAGCCAAAACGGGTCGAGGCGTGGGCGGGCCGAATTCCAAATGTGACGATGGTATCGTGGGCCGCCGCGAGCTCGCACGCCTGCTTGAGTTGCTGCGCGAAAGTCGCCGCGTCATGAATCAGCGCGTCGGCGGGCAGGAAAACGGCGACCGCTTCGGGGGCGATTGCACGCACCAGGGCCGTGCCCAATGCGCAGGCTGGTGCGGTATCGCGCTTGGCCGGTTCCGCGATGAACTGGCTCGGCTTCAACCGCGGCAGCACCGCGCGGCATCCTTCGATTTGCGCCGCGTTGGTCAGAACAAAAATATTTTCGCTCGGCAGGGCCTGCTCGACCCGGCGCACCGTCTCCTCCAGCAGGGTGGTCTCGGATAGCAGCGGCACGAGGTGTTTGGGCCGCGCGATGCGGCTCAGCGGCCAGAACCGCTCGCCGCTGCCACCAGCCATGATGCAGGCGTATGTTTTCATGATAATGTCATCCTGAGCTTGTCGAAGGATCTCTGACTATTATTTGGTCAGCAGATTTTCCCTTTGAGCTTTAACCCGTCCGCCTTAGTTTGGCAAGGAACACTCCCATGCTCTCCCAACTCTTCATGCGTTATGTTGGCCGCCCGCTGACCTGGCTCCGATATCGCATCCAGATCGAGCCCCCGGACGCTCTGGATCGCATCCGAAAATTGCGCGGGCCGGTTCTCGTTTTGCCGAATCATCCCGGCCACATCGATCCCGTCCTGGTCATGACCCAGCTCGGCGCGGAGCTTCCACTGCGCCCGCTCGTGGCCAGCTTCATGTATCGGCCCCTCTTCTTGAATCCGCTGATGCGCTTCGTCAACGCGCTCGAAGTGCCCGATCTCGTCGAGCACAGCCACAGCGCGAAGGAGCGGATCGAGCCGCTCATCCAGCGCGTCGTGGAGGAACTCCGCCAGGGCGAAAAATTTTTGATTTATCCCTCCGGCAAGATCGAACGCAACGGCCTCGAACAAATCAGCTCGACGCGCGCGGTGCCCGATATCCTCGCCCAGTGCCCCGAAACGACCGTCGTGCTCGTGCGCACCGCCGGCGTCTGGGGCAGCATGACGACCTTCGCACCCTCGGGCAAGGAACCGAACCTCGGGGAAAAATTTCTCCGCGCAGCGGGCATCCTCGCTGCCAATTTGATTTTCTTCACGCCGCGACGCCGCATCAAAATGACGATCAAGATCGTCGACAAAAAAACGCTGCCCGCTTTCACCCGCGAGAAACTCAACCCCTGGCTTGAGTCGTGGTACAACCGCGGCCTTTCGCCCGAGCCGGTTTATGTGCCGTATCATTTTTGGTTCGGCCCCCGGACGTTCGAGTTCCCGCGCTTCAAAACCGGCATCGAGGTACCGCTGGAAAAAATCACTCCCGAGACGCGGCAAGGCGTGCTCGACATCCTCGCGGAAAAACTGAAGCGCCCCCTCACCGACGTCGAAAAGCAGCCCGCCACGCTGCTCGAAAACCTGGGCCTCGACAGCCTCGACCGGATGGACCTCGCGCAAAGCATCGAGATGCGATTCGGATTCACCGGCAACCTGATCGCCACCAGCGTCGGCGAGTTGTGGGCGCTGGCACAGGGCCTCGTCGAGACGGCCCAGGACGCGCCGATTCAGGTCCCGCAAATCTGGAACGCACAGCGCGCAAACGCCGACGCGGCCTTCTCGGTTCTTGCGCCGACGATCCTCGATGCCTTCGTGCGCCAGGGCCTCGCGCATCCGAACGAGGCCGCCGCGGCGGACGATCTCTCCGGCGTCGTCACCTATGCGCGGATGCTCACCGGCGCGCGCCTCATGTCGAAACGCTTCGCCCAATTGCCGGGCGACGCGGTCGGGCTGATGCTGCCCGCGTCGGTGGCCGCCGACACCGCGTTCATGGCGCTGCTCTGGGCGCGCAAACTGCCGGTGCTCCTCAACTGGACGACCGGCCCGGTGAATCTCGATCACGCCGCGAAAGTCATGCGCATCCAGCGCGTCGTCACGTCGCGCAAATTCATCGACCGCACCGGCATAAAAATAGCGGGCATCGAGTACGTCTTTCTGGAGGATCTTCGCAAGAGCATCGGCAAGATCGAGGCACTCGTCACGCTGCTCGGCATCCGGTTTTTGCCGGGCAAACTTCTGGCCTGCCTGCCGCCCACCAACCCCAACGACACCGCCGTCGTGCTTTTCACCTCGGGCTCGGAGAAAGCGCCCAAGGCCGTGCCTCTCACCCATCGCAACATCCTCACCGACGTCCAGACCGGCTCTTCCGCGCTCGCCTTCAAACGCGGCGACATCCTGCTCGGCTTTCTCCCGCCGTTTCACAGCTTTGGCTTGAGCGGAAATATGGTACTGCCGCTGGCGGGCGGCATGCGCGTCGTCCATCACGCCGATCCGACCGACGCGGCGGGTCTCGTGCGCAAGATCGCAGCCTACAAACCGACGCTTCTTCTCAGCACGCCCACCTTTTTCAGTTACATCCTCAATGCGGCGCGCGTGTCGGACCTCGCCTCGCTGCGCCTCATTGTCACCGGCGCGGAGAAATGTCCCGACGCGCTTTTTGAACGCGCAAAGAAACTGGTGCCGCGCGCAATTCTCTCCGAAGGCTACGGCATCACCGAATGCTCGCCCGTCGTCTCGGTCATTCGCCCCGACAAGCTGCGGCCCGGCACCATCGGCCAGCCGCTCGACGGCGTGGAACTGCTCGTTGTCGATCCCGACTCGATGCAGCCGCTGCCCGGCGGCCAGCGAGGCCTCCTGCTCGTTCATGGCGCGACGGTTTTTCCCGGCTATCTCGCTTACGACGGCCCCAGCCCGTTCCACGAATACGATGGCAAGCGCTGGTACATCACCGGCGACCTCGTCAGCGTCGATGCGGAAGGCTTCATCCACTTTGCGGGACGGCTCAAACGCTTCCTCAAGGCAGCCGGCGAAATGATTTCGCTTCCCGCACTGGAGGAGCCGCTGGCCGCCGCGTGGCCGCCGGGCGAAACCGGACCCCAGGTCGCGGTCGAGGGGATCGAGACGCCTGAGGGCCGCCGCATCGTTCTTTTCGCCACGGCGGACATCAAGCTGGCCGACGCCAACGCGCTGCTGACCCAGGCCGGTTTTCGCGGGATCATGCGCCTAGACGAAGTCCGGCAAGTCGACGCCCTCCCGCTGCTTGGCACCGGCAAAATCGACTACAAAGTCCTCCGCGCGCGGATTGCCTCGTAAGATACTGCCGCGCGCAGCACCTGCTGTCCGCAGGATAACTGGTCTCCGCAGGAGCCTTTGGACTTGATTAGCTCGGCAAAAACCGCAAGGATGCTCCCCCGCTTGCCCAAGCGAGAAGCTTGGGGATTTAAATGCCGCGTGGTGCAATTGGTAGCACACCAGATTCTGGATCTGGGTGTTCTAGGTTCGAGTCCTAGCGCGGCAGCTTTCTTCATTTTCCGGACAGGTCGTGACTAGCTCGGAATTTTCACGACTATCCTCCTCACTACGAGGTAGTTCCAAGTAGCGCTCTTGCGATGATCCAGTGACCTTGCCGGACAGGTCGGTACTGGCCCGGAACAATCGTTGTGAGTCTATTTGTGAGTCTGGCTCGCTAGGTTTTGCGGGTTTTGCGGGCTTTGTGGGCTTTGTGGGCTTTGTGAGGCTCGGCAGTTTGATGACCGTTTCGGCCAACGGAAGAAGACCCGCGTCGCCGCCATCAACAAGGGAGAGGGAATCAAGCTCTTTGTGGAAAGGGAGCAGAGCCAGATCAAGATCGAGGTCAATAATGTCTTCCGGGGTACTATTCTGCCGGTGAAACAGCACCGCTTGGTCGCCACCACCCGCGATCTTTTCACAACAGAGCTTAGCGCGCTCGTGCTGGCCACCGCCGAGATCTACGGCAGCAAATTGGTCGCCGCCTTGGACCGGCAGCATCCGCGAGATTTCTTCGACGTGCGCGGGCTGTATGGGGTCGGCGGTTTGACGTCCGATGTGATGGAATGCTTCGTCTGTTACATGGCCGGCCACAACCGCCCCGTTCATGAGGTTCTCTTTTCCCGAGACCAAGACATGACCCAGGCCTTCGAGAATGAATTTGTCGGCATGACGCGGGACCCCGGCACACTCGATGAACTGATAGCCGTGCGCCAACGCTTAAAGAGCGATTTGCCCTCTAAGCTCACCGAATAGCACCGGAGGTTTCTGGTCGGCTTGGTTCAGGGAAAACCCGATTGGTCGCTGATGGCTTGCCCTCATTTGCGGGAATTGCCCGCCATCCAATGGAAACTGCAGAACTTGGCGAAGCTCAAGAAATCGAACGCGACCAAGTTTGCCGCCCAGTCCGATGAATTGCTCGCCCGATTCGAACAACGGTAGGTCTTGAGGAGATGGCTACGAAGAGGCTATCATCGAGTAGATCAAGGAGACTTATGAGCAAAACAACCGAGACGAAGTTTTTGCGCTGGTTGGAAAACTCCTTTATGCCCTGCGGCGATGAACCTGAGTACTACCGGAGGATAACCGGGTGTCGTTTCAACTCTTCGAGAAGTCAATAACCACGCGGGACGCCACCTTGCCTGATTCAAGGCGTACCATAACATCATTGATCGCCGACAGTGGTTGCAATTCGATGTCCGCCTTGACCTTGCCCTCGGCTGCGAAAGCGAGCGCTTCGGCCATGTCCGCGCGCGTGCCGACGAATGAACCACGGATGGTGATGCAGTTGGCTACCACATCGAAAAGCGGGGTCGGGAATTCGCCGGGCGGCAGGCCATTCAGCACGCACGTCCCGCGCTTGCGCGTCATGCCCACGCCCTGTTTGAAAGCCCCCAACGAGGGAGCCGTGATTAAAACACCATGCGCGCCGCCGCCAGTTCCTTTTTTCACCGCAGCGACGGGGTCACCCGCCTTGGCATTGACGACGAGATCAGCGCCGAGCCGTTTGGCGTGGGCGAGCTTGCCGTCATCCACGTCAATCGCGCAAACGTAAAGCCCCATGACCTTGGCGTATTGAACCGCCAGATGTCCCAAGCCGCCGATGCCGGAAATGGCGATCCACTGACCGGGCTTCGCGCCTGTCTGTTTGATGCCTTTATAAGTGGTGACGCCGGCGCAAATGATCGGTCCCGCTTCCGTGGATTTCAACCCGGCCGGTATATGGGCAACGTAATTCGGGTCGGCCAAAATGTATTCGGCAAATCCACCATTCTTTGTATAGCCGCCGAACTCGGCCTCCGCGCACACCGTTTCCCAAGCGGACAAACAATGCTCGCAATGGCCGCACGCCGAATAGAGCCAGGGCACTCCGACGCGGTCGCCAATCTTCACGATGGTCACACCCGCGCCAACGGCGACGACCGGGCCGATGCCTTCATGGCCGGGAATGAACGGAGGCGTCGGCTTCAGCGGCCAGTCACCATGCCAGGCATGGACATCCGTGTGACAGACGCCGCACGCCTCTGTCTTGACTAAAATCTGGCCCGGTCCTGGAGTCGGGATGTCCCATTCCTGCAGTTCCAAAGGTTTTCCGAACTGCACCACCACTGCCGCGTTCATTTTTTGGTTCATAGGAATAATTCAGGCGGCGGCGTCAATCGAAGCGATGCGCACGAGTTTTTTATTTACGAATTCCTGAATGCCCATGCTGGAAAGTTCACGTCCGTAGCCGGAGTTTTTGATACCGCCAAATGGAAGATCCGCCGTCGTCCAAGTCGGATGATTGATAAATACCATGCCGGTGTCGATGCGGTTAGCCACGCGTTTACCCCGCGCGACATCTTTGGTGAAGACCGCGCCGCCCAGCCCAAAGTCCGAGTCGTTGGCGAGTGCGATGGCTTCTTCTTCGTTTTTCACGCGGAAGAACAACGCGACCGGACCGAAGAATTCTTCACGGTAGGCGGGATTGGCCGGTTTGATGTTCGTGAGAATCGTCGGCTCCATGAATGAACCGGGGCGATCAATCCGCTTGCCACCCATCACCAGTTTGGCCCCTTTGGCGACGGCCCCCTTGATTTGCCCCAGTAGTTGCACCAGGGCCGCTTCGGTGGAAAGTGGACCGAGCGTCGTCGCCTTGTCCATCGGGTCGCCCGGCTTGAGTGCTGTGAGCGCAGCTTGGAATTTTTCGAGAAACTTGTCAGCCAACGATTCCATGACGATGAATCGCTTGCCCGCGACGCAGCATTGGCCGGTGTTGTTCATCTTGGCCCACACCGCCCATTTGACCGTCTTGTCGAGATCGGCGTCATCAAGCACGATGAAGGCGTCGCTGCCGCCCAATTCCATGGTGGACTTTTTGAGGTTTTGGCCCGCGCGCGCGGCCACGCTTTTCCCGGCCTCGACGCTGCCGGTCAACGCAACGCCCTTGATGCGCGGATCATCGATCACGCGGCTCACCTGTTCGTGCGAAATCAGCAGGTTGGTGTAAGCCCCGGCTGGCGCACCCGCGTCCCGCCACAGCTTTTCAAAGGCGATGGCGCATTGCGGCACGCAGCCCGCATGTTTCACCATCACGACATTGCCTGCCATGAGATTGGGCGCGGCAAAACGCGCAAGCTGGTAGTAGGGGAAATTCCACGGCTGCACACCAAAAAGCACTCCGAACGGACTGCTGACAATTTCCGCTTCGCCCGAACCCGGATGCAGTTTTTCCGTAGTAAGAAAGCGCTCCGCGTTCTTGGCGTAGTACTCAATGATATCCGCGCTCAACGCGACTTCGCCGAGTGACTCGCCGATGAGCTTGCCCATTTCGAGCGTCACCGGTTTGGCGAATTCATCCGCGCGCGCCCGCATAAGCGTGGCGGCTTTCGCAACAATGGCCGCCCGCTCGGCGAACGATTTATTCCGCCAGCTTTTGAAACAAGTCGCGGCGGTCTTGATCGCGGTTTCGAGCTGTGCATCGGTCAGTTCCTCGAATGTCTTGAAAGTTTTGCCGTTATAGGGATTTACACTCTGGTAGGCTTTGGCCTTCAGTTTGGTCGCGGGTTTGAGGGATGCTTTTTTCGGAGTCAACGGTGATGAAGCGAGAGTGGTGCTCATAATCATACCCGGAACGTACGCCGCGCATCGAATGTCGCCATGGGGTGTTCACCCCATGGCGACGGAGAGATTTCGGCGTTATTTTTCGGCACATGAAAATTAAACTGACAATGAAGTTGACGTTCTATGACCCGATCTCGGCGGCATATGAGACCTTGGGAGCATGTCAGGGTGGAAAGCTTATTGCATGGGCGAGCAATCCGCGCATGGCGGTGATTAAAGTGCAGCCGGATTGTTTAATTTTTCCCGCTAAGGAAAGGTTCGTATGAACAAGACAACCAATCCGGTTAATCGGATCAAGATTGGCCTCGGCATCGTCCTAGTGGCAGTCTTGACTGGCTCCTTAATGGGCTGTGCCGGTTACGTGGATGGAGGTTATGGAGGAGGCTATGGCTATTACGGGAGTTACGACGGTTACTATGATGGAGGGCCTGACGTCTATCTTTTCAGCGGCAATTATGACCGTGGCCGCGATGTGCAGACTTATAGTCATCGCGGATCTGTAAGCCGTGGGATGGCCCACGCTGGCGGTGGCGGCGGACACGGTGGTGGGCACGCCGGCGGCGGCAGACGGTGAACCACTGCGTTGGACAAAAACAGACCTGATTAACCTATGAAAATTTCAAATCAATTGACCCATTTTTTAACTATTCCCCTTTTGGCGTGCGCCTGGGGACTTTTGCCGTCGCACCTTCATGCGACAGGGCCGAAACCAAGTGTTGCAGAACAAACTTTCGCATCTCCGGATGCGGCCATCGCAGCCTTGCAGGCAGCCGTCGCTACCAATGACCGAGCGGCACTGGCCAAACTTTTCGGTTCGCAATTTCGCGAACTCTTAACCGGCGATGCCGTGCAGGACGCAAACAACACAAAGAGGTTTGCCGCCAAAATGTCGCAGGGCTGCAATCCGGTAAAAGAAGGAGACGCCAAAATCACGCTGGATGTCGGTCCGGACAATTGGCCCATGCCGATTCCACTGGTGAAAGCGAACGGGCAATGGCATTTCGACACGGCGGCAGGCAAGGAGGAGATCATCAACCGGCACATCGGTAAGGACGAGCTCCACGCCATCGGCGTTTGCCGCGCTTACGTGATCGCGCAACGGCAATACGCCAGCATGAACCCGAGCGCGGCCACGGAAAAAACCTATGCGCAGAATCTTAAGAGCACACCGGGAAAGAAGGACGGCCTCTACTGGGTGTCGGCGGATAACGAGAGCCCCTTCGGGCCTTTGGTGGCGGAAGCGCAAGCCGAAGGTTATGTCGTCCACGCCAAGGGCACGGGGCCGCACCCGTTTCACGGTTATTATTTCAGGATATTGACCCGGCAGGGCTCGGCTGCGCCCGGCGGGGAAAAGGATTACCTGAGCCACGGAAGTTTGACAGGAGGATTCGCGCTGGTCGCTTATCCCGAACAGTGGGACCAGTCGGGCATCATGACTTTTATCGTCAACCAAGCCGGCAAAGTCTATCAGCGCAATTTTGCTGAGAAGACTTCGCAACTCGCGAGCGCTCTGAAGGAATACAATCCGGCCAGCGAATGGACGCTTGTGCAGGATGAGGGAGTATCGGATCCGGCGTCCAAGAAATAAGGCCGGCTTGTGGCAGAGCGGGAAAGCGACACAAGGGCGTGTCGTCATCCGGCCTGCGGCAGGACTTGGTGCAGGCTGATCGCGGTGCCGTCAGCGCTTTTCAATTCGCGAAAGACGATGGCGGAGAGCACAGTCCATGGGGTGTGTACCCCACTGGTGGTTGTGCTCACGAAGAGTATAATTCAAGGATGCATATTCCAATTGAACTGAGAAACAATAAAAGCTCTGCAGAAAATGAACAGTTTGTTACTTTCGCCAAAATTGAACTGACCGAAATTCCCCAACTGATCCCTGACGCCATTCAGGTGAATGGCAGGTGGTTTATTCCTGCCGATGGATCGCTGGCTTCCGCGCAAGCTTCGATCTGGGAATCGTTGAATCCGGAGCCGTGCAAAGATATGCCGCCAGGCCGATCAGTTGATTCGACATTCACCCCAAGTGTCTAAGAGATTCCAAGACGCGCAAAGATAGGAATCTTCACCCCATCCAGAATCAACCCGAAAGCGAGAGCGGCCGCAAATTCACCGGCCACCACGGAGACGGGCAACGGTGCCATCGCAATCCCACCAATAGCCAATGTTGAAATGATGAGAAGGTCGGCCACAGAGGACAGTATAAGCGAATAGGTTGGGCGCAGGCCCCATAGATGGCGACGCTCTCGAATGACGTAAATGGTGGCTTGGCTGCCGTACACTATAGCAACGACCGAAAGAGTTCTCAGCGCTTCGATTCCGAGTCCCAGCTCAAATTTGCCGACGGCGAGGATGGTCAGGCAATAGGCGAGAAAAAAAACTCCCAGGATAACGCCTGCGCTTGTGATTCTGCCGATTTGCCAGTCGTTTGGCATTTGTGAAGGGCGGACTCGGTCCGTGGTTAGCGACATGGCGAGAAAGTCGCCCGTAACCATCACGATGACCATTAGTAGCGGCGTCAAGACTGCATGCCCGGTCATAATGAGGCCGACGGTCAACAAAAGCACCTGGGCTATTTTCTTAAGCACGGAGTTAAGCGTATAGGTCAAAATGCGCTGAAAGGTGATCCGGCCCTCTTTGATAGCGGCAACAATGCCATTGAGCCCAGGCTCGGTCAGGACAACGCCCGCAGCTGACTTGGCCACATCCGTAGCCGTCGACACGGCGATGCCGATTTGTGCCTGACGGAGTGCTGGTGCGTCGTTTGCGCCATCGCCGCACATCCCAACGGTATGCCCGTTCTTCTGAAAAGCTTTTACGAGGTCATATTTTCCTTCCGGAAGAATGCCCGCGAATACTGCAAAATCCCGTGATTTGATCACATCTGGAATCGGTCCGGACGGGCAGACGGCGCCATCCAATCCGACGGCATGGGCGACGATGGTCGCCGTTGCCGGCGCATCGCCCGTTACCATGACGGTACGCACGCCCAACGCATGCAGCTCCGAAATGAGTGAAGCCGAATCAGTCCTCGGTGGGTCGCTGAGTGCAATAAGCCCCATCAGCTGCAGGGACGCCGGGAATCCCGCAGCTACCGCCAAAACCCGGAAACCCTGTTTTTCGAGATCGTCTGCTATTCCGGCCGCAGCGGGAGATGGAGAAGTGAGTCCTATGATTGCTGTATACGCTCCCTTAACGATATGCAGAACGCCACCCTTCGCATCTGTTGCAGTTGCCTCCGAGGTCTTCTTGCCAGGGTCGAAGGGCACGAACTTGGTTAGTTTGGGCAGATCTGATGCTGGTTTTTGCTTGGATGCCGAGCGAATCGCCGCGTCGACAGAGTCCTGTCCGCCATCGGAACTGGCAAGAGCCGCCAACCCGAGCACATGGGCTTCGTCAAAACCGGGCATGGGCCGGACGCTCGTGACTGAAAGTTGGTTGCAAGTAAGCGTGCCGGTTTTGTCCGAGCACAGGACATCTATTGTTGCCGCCTCATCAACTGCGGAGAGCCGCGTCGGAAGGACTCCCTGCTTGGCCAGAGTGCGGGCTCCCAGCGCTGCCGCAAGAGTGAAAGTTGCAGGCAAAGCGACTGGTATGGCAGCGAGAACCGAGGTGAGCAATAGGGGAGTTATCTCACTCCAAGGCAATGCGTGAGCATAGGCATACGCCCCGATGAGAAGGATGACGACGCCGTTGAAGATCGCCAGATTGCGCACGATCCGAAGTACGGCTTTTTCCTGCGAACTTACCACATGCGCCGTGCGGACGAGTTCCGCCGTCCGTCCAAATTTGGTATGAACGCCGGTTGCTGTAACCTCTGCGGTTGCTTCACCACGCCTGACGAGCGCCCCGGCGTAGGTATCCACGCCAGGCCCAGCTTCAAGAGGCAAAGATTCACCGGTAAGCATGGATTGATCAAGCAAGACAGAACCATCAACCAAACGGACGTCGGACGCCACCACGCTCCCGAGCGAGAGGTTAACGAGGTCGCCGCGCACCAACTCGGACGCTGGTACGGTTTTCCACTTTCCATCGCGCCGGACAGACGCATTTAAGGCAAGCCGTGATTTTAAAGCCGCCAGGGTGGCTTGGGCATGGCCTTCCTGAAAATAGGCCAAACCTGCGTTGAAAATCAGCAGGCCCGCTATGATCGCAGCTTCAAAATACTTGTGCAGGGCCAGCTCGAGCACAATGGAGGCTTCAAGCAACCACGGAACCGGGGCCCAGAACTTGACCAAAGCATTTCGTAGCGGATGCGCCGACGTATCTGGCATTGCATTGGGCCCGTCATGTTTTAGACGGTCGCCTGCGACATCACTACTCAGCCCACTTGATGTGATGTTCTTTGTGGCAGTTGCAGGTGAACCGGGGGAGGAGATTGTGGCAGTTTCAAGGGCGCTCATAACGCGGTTGGTTATTACATGGACGGTTGCAGTTTGTGCACAAGCTAAGCGTCAGGAGGGTTACTGAGGCCGCGTTTGTCTTGCCTTTCCCAACGACAACGGCACAGCCTTTTTCTCAACACCACGATTATATCCCCGAGTAAGAATTCGCGCCTATGGGGTGAATACCCCATCAGGTGATTTAGGCCAAATAAGCCACTATGTGGTGAGGACGTGTGCGGCTGACGGGCCACGCCTACCGTGGGTAGGCTGGCCACTTGTCGGGCCCCACTCCCAGATAGCGAGGCTAGATATTCAGTCCCGGAGAGAGGTGGCTCTAAGCGCAAAGATGTGCCAAAAACTTACACACCGGTACGCGTAGAGATATCCCCTCCTCAAGAGGGCTTTGCCTCGCCGTTTTTCTCTTTCCATTCCTCATAGGTCACCCGAGGCATGCTAAAAAAAGCATCGCGAGTTTTGACGTAGGCGCTTTTCCCGTTCATTCGCCCAATGGCATGCAGTGCCTCGGCGCGAATATAAGGCCCGGCGGGATCAATGAATTGGTCTTTCACATGCATTGCCACGACTTGTCCCAGCACAATCCGGGAGTTCCCAATTTCCATCGTGGTGATTTCGCGGCACTCCAGAGTCGCGGGGGCCTTCGCGATTCTTGGAACGGAGACGACCAGTGACGGCTCGGTTTCGAGGCCTGCTAATTTCAATTCGTCCACGCCTTGAGGAAAATCGATGGAGCAAAAATTCATCGCCTCGGCAACATCCTCGTTGACGACGTTGACCACGAACTCGTGGGTATTGCGGATGTTCTGCGCCGTATCTTTTCCGATAATTTCCCTCGCTGGTCGATTGGCCACGCCAATCGCCACGACAGGCGGATCGGTGCAGACATAATTGTAGGCGCTAAACGGAGCTGCGTTGAGGCGGCCTGCGTGGTCATGGCTGGTGATCCAGGCGATGGGTCGAGGGGCGACGAGACCGCAGAGTAGATTGTACGCCTGGTGGTTGCTTACCTTGGAGAGATCGAAGTCCATAGTTTGTTAATTAGAATCTTAAGGTAATCCAAATCGCTCCATGCGCGAACCCTTCCGCCTGTATGGGGTGTAACCTTTGCAGTCAGATTGGACGGCTTCATGGCTTTGAGAGGATCAAGGAAGCACCATAACGGGTTTCAGAATGAGGCCTTCCAACATCACTTATTGGGCCTAAAACTCGTCGAAGACCATTCGCAAGACTTCCACCGTTATTCCTTTAACTCGTAGCCGCCGTGATCGGCGGCAATACCGATGAGTCTGGGCGTTGGCAAGAGGGTCATTTGGTGGCTTGAGCGTGAGCCTCGACAAACCAGAGCCACTTATCCACTCCCCGAGAAACTTCGGTAAACAGATCGGCGGTGTCGGCATCATCCAAATCGTCCGCCTCGGTGATAGTACCCCTCACCTCATGTCCAAAGGTCGAAAGGGCCGTGACAACCGCGCTGATGTGAGACGTGCCTTCGGCAACCGCCAGCGGGTACTCATCGAGTTGCGAACGTGCGGCTGACACACGAACGGTCCCTTCAGCAATACCTCCGAGCTGCACAATACGCTCTGCAATCATATCGACATAGGACTCTGCCGCCTCGGATATCTTGTCGAAGAGTTCGTGCAATCCAATAAAGTTGGGGCCTTTGACATTCCAATGCGCTTGCTTCATCTGCATTTGTAAATCGACGGCTGACGCCAACCTTTGGTTCAAAATTGCGTTTATCTCCAGCCGTTGAGCTTGGGAGATATCGTTCCCGGTCTTATACATTTTCAGGTCTTCCTCTTGGCCGGTACTGGCAACATTCGCCTTAAGTTCCTTAAGAGGAATCTCGCCGAAACTTGCGCGGTCGTCCGCTTCGAGCCAATCGAAGGTGGTGCTTTTTTCAGGATTAAGTCCAAGCTTTGAGCAGTTTTCGATGAAGTAATCGCGCTTCTCCGGATTTTTTATCGGGCTGCCAGCCTCCACTCCATCCGACCAAGCGTTAATCTCAGCAGGCGTTTTCGAAGTGCCGTTGGCAAGGAGCCAGGTACCGACGTCCTCATAAGTTTTGGAGGCCTGAACGGCGGTTTTAAATTGTGCGCCGGTTATGCCCTTGAAGGTGAAGAGCACTTTGTCCAAGGGACAATCGTAATGATATTCGCCGAGCTTTCCCGCCACTTCAGCGCGGCATTTATCGACTGTACGACTGGCAATGGCGAATCCGCCGATGCGATTGCGCGGGCTGTGAGGGGCTTGTTTGGTCAGGTCTTGGGCAATAATGGGGGTGTTCATAATTTACTTTTTCTGGTTAGGGGTTAAATCGTGGGCGTTGTGTTTGGATTTTGAAATTTGGAAATTCAGGGTTGGCGCTCGGCTTTACAGTTCAATGGCTCTTACTCGTAAAACCACGGGCGGCGAAATAACCCAGAAACGCGCCCGCTGCGACGCAGATTGCGTGATAGGCGTATTTCGTCACAACTTCGTCAGCTTCGAGGGCGTGGTCGTATACGTTGGTGGATATGCGGCTGCAAATTTCCTTGCCCTTTCCCAACGTTGCGCTCAGACGCTTGCGCGATTCCGCAACTGTTTCTGTTGAAACGTCGGCGGTGGCGGAGACTAATGCCTCCGCGTCGATGACTAGCTGGTGGAAATCATCCGTAATGGATCGTGTTTGTTTGTGCATATCTTTTGTTCTCTCTAGGTGGCGCTTTTGGGTTCGGAAACCGAGCAGTTGTGTTTGTCTTACTTCAATGCTGCCGCCTTGGATTCAGCGGATGCATGCTCGATTTCCTGATTGCCCCTGCGTACTAGCTTTAGGTTACTTGAAGCGCCTTCTGGCGATATGGGGTGTACACCCCATACAACTCGGCCAACACCCAATCTAGGGTTTGAACTACAACCAAACTCAACCGAAAGAATAAATACTCCCCGCAGCTGCGGGGAGTATTCATTCGCGAATTTACGAGCTGCGGAGAAACCGCAGTTCTGTTTGCAGAAGTTCAATATCGCGCCATAGACTGAAGATTAACCGGAGCGTCTTTCGGCTCACCCGATTGTTGCGGCGGTAGTGCTCGAATCTCCGCAACTGGTAGATGGCATCATCATCGAAAATCAGTTCGGTCTCCGGACGCGCTCGAACTTCGCCGCAAAGGCCGAGGCGGCAGTAATACCGGAGCATCTCCGGATGTATGCCCGCCAGGCTGGCGGCGGCCTCAAGCGAATAGGTCGAGGGATTCGCCTCGGTCACACAAATCAGCGTTAGAGAATTTTCTTCGGCGAAGCCAGTGTTGTTCATGATTCGCTCCTTGGTTTGAAGGTGGAGATGCTGGAGAGTTGCTCCCAAAGGGCGCGCTCCTTCTCGTTCGTATTTTTCGGGAGTTGAACATCAACCACAACGTAAAGATCGCCCGGATCCTCTGTCTTTTCCTTTGGCAGACCATGCTTGGGTATGCGCAACTGTAAGCCGTTATTGCTTCCCGGTGGAACCCGGAGATTGACGTGACCTTTGAGTGTCGGAACCTTCACCGTCGTGCCCAACACGCCTTCCCAAGGCGCGAGATCGAGATCGTAAAAGAGATCAGCCCCACGGACGCGAAAATCAGGGTGGGCGGCCAGCCTTACTCGCAGATAAAGGTCCCCAGGTGCTGAGCGCCCGGATCCTTCCCCGCCTTTTCCAGGCACTCGAATTCGTTGACCTTCGTGGATTCCCGCCGGTATCCGTACTTTGAAATGATGTGTTTTTACTTGTCCATTCCGTGGATCGCTGCTTTGGAGAGAGAGTTCACGAACGGCCCCGTTCACCACCTCATCAAGGGTAACGAGAATATCTCCTTCAATGTCTCTTCCGGGCATTGAACCGCGCGAGTCACCAAATGGGTCAGAGTCTGCACCACTGCCCTGAGGCGAAAACCCCGATCTTCCCCTTCCGCCAAACATTTGCTCAAAAAAGTCGCTGAATCCCGTGCCTTCAAAATGAAAATCGTCACTTTGCCCGTGACGTGAAGTCCCATTGCGGCCTGGTTGCTGGCCGGAAGCTCGTTGGTAGGCAGCGCCCTCCTTCCAGTTTGCACCCAATTCATCATATTGCTTCCGCTTTACAGGATCGCTGAGAACCTCGTGCGCCTCGTTGATTTCCTTGAACTTTTCCTCACCCAATTTTTTATCCTTCGCCACGTCGGGATGATATTTCCGGGCCAGCCGGCGGAATGCCTTCTTGATCTCATCATCGCTCGCGGTTCGCTGGACTCCCAGCGTGATATAATAATCTTTGAACTCGACAGGCATCGAAGGAGATTTCTACTTATTCAAATCGTTGATGATCACTTTGGCTGGGCGAAAAGTCTCCTTGCCACGACGGTAGCCACGCTGCGTCGTTTCCAATACGGAATGATCAGGCTTGGTCGAGTCTTGGCGGGAACTAATCGCTTCATGGCGGAGCGGATCAAAGGGCTTGCCCTGGCTTTCTTCCGCCTCCACCTCGTTCTGGCGAAGAAGTTGCCGAAGTTGCTGCAGAATCATATCCACTCCCTGCAGGAGTTGCTCGAACGAGGTATTCGGTCCCACTGCCAGCGCCCGTTCCATATTGTCAATGATGGGCAGGAGTTCGTGAATCAGCGCCTCCTTTTTCGCACCGGACCGTCGCTCGGATTCCTGAGCCGTTCTTTTACGAAAATTGTCGAAATCGGCTGCCAAGCGGAGGTAACGATCCTTCTGTTCAGCCAACTCAGTTTCATGGGTATCGGGTGCGACGTCTAGAACGGCGCTGGCAGTCGCGTTTTCGTTGTCCGGTGGTTTGACGGTAGAATGTTTCTTTGAATGCATGAGGATTCTCGTGTGGAAAAGGAGTTTTTAGTGTAATGGAATTGCCGTGCCCTTTGAGCTAAGCGCGAATTTAACTCACCGCCTGCTCTCTTCTTCCACAAGTTCCCCTTCGACCACATCTTCATCTTTTGGTTGAGACTGAGCGGCTCCATTCTGGTGATCAGCGCTTGGGCCGTTCGCCGCTTTCGCTGATGAAGTTCGATAAAGCGCGGCGGACGCGGCCTGCCAAACCTGATTCAGGCGTTGACTGGCTGATTTCATTGCGGAGACCTCACCGCTTGCAAGTGCGTTTTTGGTTTTTTGAGCTGCTTCTTCAATTTGGGCCCGGTCGCTTTCGGAAAGCTTGTCCAAATTGTCCTTGAACATTTTATCGGAGCGATAGACTGCGGCATCGGCCTCGTTGCGCACCTCGATTTCTTCGCGCTTCTTTTTATCATCGTCCGCATGGAGGTCCGCGTCTCTCCGCATCTTATCGATTTCCTCTTTCGACAAACCGCTGCTGGCTGTGATGGTGATCTTCTGCTCCTTACCGGTGCCCAGATCCTTGGCACTCACATTTAGGATGCCGTTGGCATCGATATCAAAGGACACTTCAATCTGAGGTGTTCCTCGCGGAGCTGGCGGAATGTCGGTGAGTTGAAATTTCCCGATGGATTTATTGTCTTTGGCCATGGGACGGTCTCCCTGCAAGACATGGATTTCAACGCCAGGCTGGTTGTCGGCCGCCGTGCTGAAGGTTTCCGACTTGTGAGTCGGGATGGTTGTGTTGCGGTCGATTAGCTTGGTTAAAACGCCGCCTAACGTTTCGAGACCGAGGGAAAGCGGTGTAACGTCAAGCAGGACGACGTCTTTGACCTCACCCTTGAGAACCCCGGCTTGAACGGCTGCGCCGATGGCCACGACTTCATCGGGATTAACCCCCTGATGGGGCTTCTTGTCGACAAGAGACCGGGCCGTTTCCACCACCCGTGGCATACGCGTCATACCGCCAACCATGACCAGTTCATCGATTTTATCGGCTGAGACGCCGGCATCTTGCAGACACTTCTTGACCGGCCCGAGAGTGCGGTCGAAGAGATCTTCGCAAAGCTGATCCATCTTCGCTCTGGTGAGCTTCAAGTCGATGTGCTTGGGGCCATTCGAATCGGCGGTAATGAACGGTAAATTGATCCCGTACTCGAGTGTGCTCGACAGAGCGATCTTGGCTTTTTCGGCTTCCTCCTTGATGCGTTGGAGCGAATCGGGCTGTTTGCTCAAATCCATATTGTTGGCTTTTTTGAACTCGCCAAGTATCCAATCCATGATTCGTGCATCCCAATCATCGCCACCCAAATGAGTGTCGCCATTCGTTGCCTTGACCTCAAACACGCCATCGCCGATGTCCAGAATCGAAATATCAAAAGTTCCCCCGCCCAGGTCATAGACTGCGACCTGTTCGTTCTTCTTTTTGTCGAGACCGTAAGCGAGCGCCGCAGCCGTCGGTTCATTAATGATTCGCAAGACCTCGAGCCCGGCGATACGACCTGCATCCTTGGTCGCCTGGCGCTGGGAATCATTGAAGTAGGCGGGCACCGTAATGACCGCTTGAGTGATTTTCTCGCCAACACGCATTTCCGCATCGGCCTTGAGCTTCGAGAGAATCATCGCTGAAATTTCCGGCGGAGTGAACTGCTTGAGCTTGCCGTCCACGGTAACTTCGACGGCAGCGTCGCCGTTGGCAGCCCGGACGACTTTATAGGGCACGCGTTTAATCTCTTCCTGAACCTCGTCGAATTTCCGGCCCATGAAGCGCTTGATCGAATAAATGGTGTTGCGTGAGTTGGTGACAGCTTGTCTTTTGGCTGCATCACCGATGACGCGCTCCCCTGTCTTGGTGAAGGCGACAATAGATGGCATGACACGTTTGCCCTCGGAATTTTCCAAGACCAGGGGTTCGCCGCCTTCCATGACCGCCATGCACGAGTTCGTTGTTCCAAGGTCAATGCCGATTACTTTTGCCATATGCGTATTTCCTAACTTGTTTGTTATTCCCTGACGTGTGCCCCATCGCGGATACCTCCGGAATCAGGGCCTAGCATTCACACTAAGTACTGGACGGTGCATCTGCCATGGGGTGTTCACCCCATGGCTCGCATTAAGACACTGGCGCATGCTTAAGACTTGAAAGGAGCCAGCGCCAGTTTCGCGTTCGTCAGTCATGAGGAGTACTCCCTTCGTCGCTGCCGCGGCTTTGCCACTGGCCTTCGCTATTATGAAAACAACCACTCAACTCACCGGCGCGCATCAGCGAACTTTCGATCGGATTTTCCAGCACCCGATATCTCACAATCTTGAATGGCGCGATGTTCACGCACTTCTGGGAGAAATGGCTACCGTCACGAAGGAACACAATGGCAGCCTCAACGTGACGCGCAATGGACAGGTTCTCGTTCTGCATCCAACCAGCAAAAAGGACGTCGCGGAGATGGACGAAGTCATGACCCTGCGTCACTTTCTCAAAAAATCGGAAGTCTCTCCACTATCACCGAAAAACTCGGTGGAGATTCTTTCGCACGACGAGATTGACCGAAATAGAGAGGACGACATGACGGACGCCCACTTCACCGTGACTGCCCGCAAAGCGGCCGAAGTCAACGAAGGCGGCTTGGTCGATCCCAAGGTGCCTTAAGCCATGGTTAAAACCGCCGCACCTTGCAACTTGCCTGTGCGTAGATGAGTCAGAGCTTCATTTGCTTCTCTGAATGGGAAGGTCTGGACGCTTGTCTTTATCGGAAAGCTCGATGCCAGGGTCATGAACTCTTCTCCATCGCGCCGCGTTAAATTAGCCACCGAGCAGACCGTTCGTTCGCGCCACAATATGTCATAAGGAAACGATGGAATATCACTCATGTGAATGCCTCCGCAGACCACGGTTCCTCCAGGGACAACGGCTCTGAGCGCCTGGGGTACCAGTTCTCCGCTGGAGGCAAAGATGATCGCCGCGTCAAGTTGTTCCGGCGGCTGTGTCTTTGAATCGCCCGCCCAAATGGCCCCCAAAGACAGGGCGAACTTTTGAGCCTTATCATCGCCCGGCCGTGTGAAAGCAAAAATCTTGCGCCCCTGATGCTTGGCAATCTGGCAGACAATGTGCGCCGCCGCTCCAAAACCGTAAATGCCCAATCGCTCCGCATCACCCGCTTTAACCAACGATCTATAGCCGATGAGACCAGCGCACAAAAGTGGAGCGGCATGGACATCCGAATAGCTTTCGGGAATGGAAAAACAAAACCGTTCATCGGTCGCCATGTATTCGGCGTAACCACCGTCGAGGGTGTAACCATTAAACTTGGCCTTTTCACAAAGATTTTCCCGGCCCGACCGACAATAACGACATTCCCCGCAGGTCCAGCCGAGCCAAGGAATACCGACCCTGTCGCCTGCCTTGAAGCGTTCGGCACTTTTACCAGCTTCGATAACCCGCCCCACGACCTCGTGACCGAGTATCAACGGGAGTTTGGGATTAGGCAATTCGCCATCCGCGACTTGAAGGTCAGTCCTGCAGACAGCGCAGGCACAAACCCGTACAAGGATCTGGCCTTCACCGAGTTTGGGCCGTGGCAAGGTCGTCTCACGCAAAGACGTTTGCGCGGAATCAAGGACCATCGCTTGCATCATGGTGCGAGAAGTTTCTTTGGTTAACTTGAGCAAGGTGGTCGTTTGAGCCGTACGAGATGAGAGGCAAACGCCAATTGCAATATTTTTGGAGCAAGTTGTTCTCCGCATGAACTGTAAGTTTCGGCGATCAAATCCCCAAAGGTCAGAGTTGTACTTTCAATGCGGCATGGCGACTTTTTTGCTTTACGTAGGACATTCATAGTGGTTGTAGTCGCAAGCCTAGCCATCGAGACGCAAACCTTGACATGGGGTCTTGACCCCATGCCTGCTTTCGCACAAAAGGGACGTCTGGACGACGCGATGGAGCAGTTTCAGAAGGCGTTACAGATCAAGCCCGACGATGCAGACGCGCAAGACAATCTGGCCAAGGCTCAGGCGATGCGGCGGCAAAAGGCAGACCCTCCGTAATCCCCGCCTTCGATCCGGCTTTGTTTGGCCGCGTGTTTATATAATCATACCCAGACTGTATGGCGAAACGATCCAAGAAAAACAACGCGCGGCGCGGCGAGATTCCCACGAAAACCGCTGGTGCTGCCGCCGTTGCTCCGCAATTGCAGTCTTGGTTGAGTCACGATTGGATTTTCGGACTGATTCTCGTTCTAGCCGTTATTGTAACCTATCAGCCCGTGTGGTACGCCGGTTTTATCTGGGATGACCATGGGCGTGTCACGGACAACTCCTGCATCGTTGGTCCTCTCGGGTTAAAGGAAATCTGGACGACGAGCGCCGCCGATATTTGTCCGTTTACGCTCACCACTTTCTGGATAGAGCACGCGTTGTGGGGATTAAACCCGCTGCCTTATCATCTTGTGAATGTTCTGTTTCACGGAACCTGCGCGGTCGTGCTGTGGCGGGTCTTGCGTAGTTTGCAGGTGCCGGGTGCGTGGCTGGGCGCGGCGCTCTGGGCCTTGCATCCGGTGCAAGTGGAATCGGTGGCTTGGATCAGTGAAATGAAGAACACGGAATCAGCTTTGTTCTTCCTGCTCTCGATTCTTTTCTTTGTGAGATGGCTAAAAGCAAGAGACCTCGACAGACAAAGCGGAGGCACTTGGAGCTATGCGTTAACGTTGGTTTTCGCCGCGCTCGCAATGGCGAGCAAATCTTCGACGGTGATTTTGCCGATTGTCCTTTGCCTGTGCTCATGGTGGATGGAAAGCCGGTGGCAATGGCGCAACCCGGCGAGAGTAGTCCCAATATTTGTAATGTCCGTTGCCGCCAGCGCCTTGGCGATATGGACGCAAGGGCTGCAACTGGCGACGATCACCGATCCCCAATTTGTGCGAACCTGGCCGGAGCGCATCGTAACGGCGGGAGATGCGGTTTGGTTTTATCTCGGCAAGCTGCTTTGGCCGCATCCGTTGATGACAGTTTATCCACGCTGGAAAATCGATGCCGGACAATGGTTCGCGTATTTGCCACTGCTGGCCGCGATCATCGTCCTGTTTATTTTGCGCTTCAAACGCGGCTCGTGGTCGCGGCCATGGTTCTTCATCTTCGCGTATTTCCTGGCAACCTTGCTTCCTGGGCTGGGGTTGGTCGACAATACTATTTTTCGTTTTTCCCTGGTCTTTGATCATTTTCAGTATCTGGCCAGCATAGGACCAATGGCGCTGGCTGGAGCGGGGGCGATTTGGTTGGTGGGGAGAGCATTTTCAGACAGGTCCTGGATGCAATCGAATCTTTTTGCCGGCCTGCTTCTGAGCCTTGGGGTGGCTGCCCGGTTACAAAGTGGCAGGAATGGCACCCCTATGCTCGTCAGCAACATTAAATCGCCGTCTGCAGTAAAAATCTTAAAACTGCCATTCTCCAGCAGTGTCAATTGGTAGCTCGATTTTATAATATTCATTTCGCGTAATTTCCTCTGTCGTGTGTCTCTTCTGTTTCATGGTCGGTTCCTATCCTTTCAGGTTGGAACTGACCACTCAATCCGGATCAGTTTCAGGGAATCCGATCAAAAGGGCAGCCTATTTCATAAAGTCTGCATATGTTATTTAATTTTGTCCTAGCCTCCGAAAAAGCCCGGTACTTCCAAAAGCAGACGGCCTTTCTTGACCGGCAGCGCAAACGATCCGTCAGCGCTGCGCGGCAGGGCTTGGCCAGTCTCGAAATCGATAATCCGGGTCGCTTTCTTCGGCAGGCGCAAAGACTCTCCGGCAAAGGAAGTCCGCTCCTCAATCATGTCGGAGGCAATCGCCTTTCGCGTTGGGATATAATGGAGAAGGGTGAGGATGAGGTCCATGCCGCGCCGCCGAGGCACGCTTAACACGGTCGAGGGCAGGCCGTCGCCAAACGGCGCGGGACCTGCCAGGTTGTGCATCGCAGTCTTCCATGCATCGCGCACGGCGATGTTTCCGAATTGTCGGTATTCGCGAAAAATGGGATCGGCGAAGTAAACAAAGTTCCTGCCCGCGACCACGGCCGGAAACCGATCTGCCTTGGCAACCGGGGGAGTCTGAAAGTGGGAAGAAAAAGTCAAGTCGGTGCGTTTGAAGTAAGGCAGCACCCGTTGCACCAGCGTAGTGACGCCACGTCCGGCAACAATTTGATCTCCCGGCAGATAGATCACCCGGTCGCTGCGGGCCAAGGCGGGCGAGAAGGCCGCCTTGGTCCGCCAGTAGGTCGGATAGGCGTCAACTTCACCCACACGCCGCAAGGCCACGCCGGGCAAGCCGCATTTTCCATCCGCCTCGAAACCGCTGCGGTAGGAAAAAATGATCTTGCCTCCACGGGCCAGATATGGCCCCAGCCGCTTCTTGAGTGCCGGCGTCAAGTGGACCACATCTGGAAGAATCAGGAGTTCAAACCCTTTTAACTCCGAGGCATCATCGAGCACCGCACTATCATAATGGGCCTCGTCGCACATTTGCACTGCGGCTTCCAACGCCTTATCGGTTATATCCGACTCGATTTCGGGAGCGCCCGGCGCAATGATGCCGATCTGCGGCAATCCCTTGGAAGCAGCGTAAAAAGATTCCGCCTTTTCACATTGGGCATAGACGGAACCGATTAAATCATAGGCCCCGGCATCCAGCCTGCCACGCGGCGGAAGCTGGTCGCCGACCGAATTAGCGCCACCCATCGCCTGGGACCGAAAACATTCATATTCCAGCGCAGGCACCGGCTTGAGGCCGCCGAAATCGCCCCACATCTGCTGGAATCGGCCAGTCATACCCATCCACGGCTTGCCCCAATTACCAAAGATGCGGGCGAGACGTGGGAAATGGTGATACCCCCAGAATCCGGAAGGCAACGATTCCAGTTCCCAGTGGGTCTGGAATGAATGCCGGGCGCGAACCCCGAACCGCGAATCGGCAAAAATAGGGTTGAAGGAATTATAGAAGATGGTCGCCTTCTTGTTGAGACCGCAGACCAACCGGGTGAAGCGTCGTGTGAATTCGATCTGGGCAGTCGTTTGAAAGCGGGCCTGAGTTGCCAGGTCGGTTCCCATCAATCCATGCTTCTGGCGGAATTTCGTGCTGGACTCGCTCCAGCACGCGTCGGCATCGAAGAATAGAATGTCAAAGAAAAGGCCGTCGACGTCGTAGCCGCCCAAAATCTCCCGGACATGCGCCTCTATGTAGTCCTGGTAATCGGGATGAAGGAAATTATTGAAGCGCCAGCCACCGGGAGCCGGAGGGCGGGATGGATCGGGGTTTTGGATGCGGGCGAAGGTGCCGTCGTGTCGCATTTGACGCCACTCGGGATGCTTCTGGGCCACGTCCTCCTCCCATGCAACAGTAGTGTAGATCGGCGCGCGAATCCCCTCGCGATGGAGAGCCTCAATCATCTCCCCCATAAGATCGCGGCCCTTGAGTGCCGGATGCTGGGTGCCCGTCTTGGTCGGGTAGTAACACTGACCGTGGTGACATTTGGCAAAAATAGTCACGCTGTTCACATGCGCCTCCCTGAAGGTTTGGGCGAAAGCTCGGGCGTCAAACTCGCTGGCCACATCGGGGATGTAAGGCGAGGTGTGAAAATCGAGATGGACCTGTCGCTGATGCGTCAGGAGCGGGTGTAAAATCATGAAGTTCATCATAGGTTCTCATGTGAAAAGAGCTATGGCTAAAAGCGGTCGATTTATGTACATTTGCGACATGGAGATCGGCAAGACACCCCCCAATGCCACCGAGGAGATGCTCTCCCGGCTTCAGGTCCAAATTGTCGTTTCCCGCCGTGAGAAGCTGGGCGCAAAATGGAGGCTCGATTTGAGCAGTCCCTTTTGGCGCCTTTATTCCCACAGCCGTCACGGGGCTTCCATTATTTTCGCAGGCAGATTGCTTCGCATGGAGCCGGGCCGTTTATATCTAATTCCGGCCTGGACACGTTTTCAAACCTTCCTTTCCGATTGGTTATCCCAGGACTATATCCATTTTTATCTCACCGGGTTTCCCATGTCGCTGCAGCGGCGCATTTTTGATCGCCCCATCACCCTTCCGAAGGATCCGCTTTTCTCCGCACTATGCAGGCGTTGGCAGAAAGGCCTTCAACAAAAACAAGGTCTGGCTGAACTGGGCTGGACTCACGCGCTGGTCCATGCCGCGTTGGCATCAGCGACAGATAAAATACCGGCCACCAGTCAGGCGCTCTGCCTGCGTTGGTTGGACGAAGCAAGCGAGGTGCGGGCTTCTCTGGAATGCATTGACAGCAGATTGGACGATCCACCCTCCAACGCGGAACTGGCCCGCCTCTGCCATCTCAGCACCGATCATTTTATCCGGCGCTTCCGGCGAGCCATCGGCATGGCCCCGGCCCGCTACGGATTAGAGCGGCGGGTCGCCGTGGCCGCCTATTGGCTTATCGCCACCTCCCGGACGACAGAAGATATTGCGTCATCAGCAGGCTTTGCCGACCGGTTTCACTTTTCACGAGCTTTCAAGGCGCAATTCGGCCTTCCCCCGATAGCTTACCGTCGCATGCACTGGCGTTAAAATTAGTGAGGAAAGCATGGACGACCAATACTCCAGTCCTGACGTTGATCCCCAAACCCCTGTCCAATCCATCATACAACCTATTGATGATTTGGATGGCTTCGATCCGTGCGCAGCCCTCGAAATGCGGTCGGCGAGAGCCCAAAAACGGACGTGAAAACGCGAGAGAAGTGAAAAGGGTCGGCGAAACCCGATTCTTCCGCCACCTGCTTCACCAGCGCACCGGGTTGTTGCAGGCGCTCAGCGGCTAAGTTCATCTTGAGCCGGAGCAGATATTGGTAGGGACTTCGATTGTCGTAGCGCCGGAACAGGCGGCAGAGGTAAGCGTTGTTGATATGGCATTCGCTCGCGATCTGCTCGAGCGTCCGTAACCGCGGGCTGTGCCGCTCCATGTGTTGGCGGCATTGCTCATAGGTCGTGAACGCGAGGCTCTCCACTCCCTCCAGCGGCGCACGCGCCCCGGCAATCCGCAGCGCCAGGCACTCCAGCAATTTGGCGCAGAACTCCGCGCTCTCGCGCCGCACTTGCAAACCGCCCCGGATGAGTTCGTCAAAAAGCGGTTGCAGCGCATTCGGCGGAAAAACTTCCGAAACGCGACCAGGTGAAAGACCGCACGAACGCAACAACGCGGCCGCGCGTGTTCCGGCGAAATCGACAAAGTATTTCACCAGCGGATCGGCTGCGTCGCCGGTGATGTGATGGGGAATGCCGGGCCCGTAGGAGAACAGGCGTCCCGGGCGCAAGGGATAGCTTCGGCCCTTGAGCCTCACTTCACCGCGCCCGCGCGCCACAAACTCGACGGAGAAAAATGGGAAGGTTTCGCGGCGAATGGCATAGCCCGGCGTACAGTGTTCCAGTCCGCCGGAGACCACCACCAACTGCCGGTTTTTGGGCGGATTGAGATCAAGGTAGAATCGGCGCGCCACCTCCACATCCGCGGAGAAAAACTCAGGCGCGGCTTGATTGATCTTGGGTGGCGGGAGACGTGTTTTCACCTGAGTAAGTCAATAATGTCCATCCGATGGTCAAATCTAACCATTCCAGTATCGCCATGTCGAAGTTATCTTGCTAACAT